>JAESFK010000215.1_pt1 | contig 39002 bp, 30 predicted proteins | sample 9269391 | NCBI WGS metagenome assembly JAESFK01 (sample SAMN14506231, study PRJNA617097) | algae metagenome | isolation source: Drouetiella hepatica UHER 2000/2452 and co-occurring heterotrophs from... | place: Slovakia: Slovak Paradise National Park, Hrabusice, Kosice Region | collected 2000-01-01
GGTCCCGCCCCCGCGGGCGCGCTCGTGAACGCCCGGGCGTCGCGCCCGACGCTCGAGCAGGTGGCCGAGCGCGCCGGTGTCTCGCGGGCCACTGCCTCGCGGGTCGTCAACGGCGCCGCCACCGTCGAGGAGGGCCTGGCCGCCCGCGTGCGGCGAGCCGTCGACGAGCTCGGCTACGTCCCCAACCTCGCCGCCCGTGCCCTGATGACCCGCCGGGCCGACGCCGTCACCCTCATCGCCGTCGAGTCGACGAGCCGCGTCTTCGGCGACCCGTTCTTCGCGGCGATCGCCCGCGGCGCCAGCCAGGAGCTGGCCCGCTCGGGGGTGCACATGGTCCTCTCGATGATGCAGACCGATGCCGACCTCGACCGGCTGGCTGCGTTCCTGCGCGGCGGGCACGTCGACGGAGCGCTCGTCATCTCCGAGCACGGCGACCACGACGTCGTCGGGCTCGTCGAGGACTGCGGCATCGCGGTCGTCGTCGGCGGGCGACCCGTGGCGCGGCACGACGAGATCGGCCACGTCGACCACGACAACGTCGAGGGCGGCCGGTTGGCAGCGCGCCACCTCGTGGATGGCGGACGCCGGCGCGTCGCCACCGTCGCCGGGCCGCAGGACATGACGGCCGGCGTCGACCGGCTCGTGGGCTTCCGCGAGGAGCTGGGGTCGGCCTTCGACCCCGAGCTCGTCGAGGTCGGCGACTTCACGACGACCGGTGGCGCGCGGGCGACATCCGCTCTGCTGGAACGACACCCGGATGTCGACGGCCTCTTCGTCGCCAACGACCTGATGGCCCTCGGCGCACTGACGGCCCTGCGTGACGCCGGCCGTCGGGTGCCCGAGGACGTCGCCGTCATCGGCTACGACGACGCCGACATCGCCGCGGTGGCCGCTCCCCCGCTGACCACCGTCCGCCAGCGGACGGAGACCCAGGGGCGGCTGATGGCCCAGCTGCTGCTCCGGCGGCTGGGGCGCCCGACGGTCGACCCGTCGCCCGAGCTCGGGGAGCGCGAAGCATCCGGGTCGGTCGTACTCGGGGTCGAGCTGGTCGTCCGCGACAGCGCCTGAGCGGGAACCGGCTCGCCGCTGCCGCGGACGGGTCCGGGGTCGGACCGCCGCCGTCAGGCGGCGGCCGTCACGGGTACTCGCTGACGTAGGCCGGCGTGCCGGTGTTCGAGTTGTCCACCTGGCTGCCCACGTCGTTGACGACGCGCCGGGTCGTGCCAGCGCCGAGGTTGACGGTCAGCAGGTGGTGCAGCCGAACACCGGGACGCGTCGGCACCTGGAAGCCGCGCTCGGTGACGATCGACGGGTTGTTGCGGTTGTAGACGTAGGACCCGCCGCCCCAGAGCTCGTGGGTGCGGACCTTCGCAGAGACGACGTAGCCCGAGTAGCCGAGCGTGCCGTCCCGCTGGGTCCAGTCGGCCTGCGTGGGCGGGTCGTAGGGAAGCTCGTTCTGGTACAGCACGGTCCGTCCGCGCTCGCCGTTCCAGATGGTGTTGTGCTCTTGGAAGTGCTCGACGAACAGGCCGGTGGCGGTGACGTCGTCGCCGTTGACGATGAGCCCGTGGGTACCGGTGTTCACGGCCCACCGCTCGTCGTCGCCGAGAAAGCCGCCGGTGAAGTCCTCGAGGCCGTGGTCGGCGCGCCACACCCAGGTGTGGTCGACGAGGACGTGGTCGGCGTCGATCTGCAGCGCCGTCCTCACCTTGCCGATGTGCGGGCCGCCGACGCGGAAGTAGACGTCGCTGAGGGTCAGGGGGTCCCTGGCGCTCGAGCCGTGCCGGCCCTTTCCGCGGTCGTCGACGTGGAGGAGGTTGCGCGACAGCCTGGTTCCCGCGTCGATGGTGACGCCGGCGATGACCGTGCCCGCGCCGTCGGCGACCTCGAGCGGCGTGGCACCACGCACGGCGGTGAGGGTGGCGTGGCCCATCCCGAGGACGACGGTGCCGGGGCGCTTGACCTCGATGCTGCGGTCGACGTCGTAGAGGCCGGGCGTGAGGAGGAGGTGCTTGCCACGGGCGAGGGCCTTGTTGATGTCCTTGACCGACTCCCCCGGCTTCGCGACGTGGAAGGCGCTGAGCGGGAGGGTCTTCCCGGCGGTCGTGCCGGTCGCCCAGCTGCGGCCGCGGGTGTTCGTCTTCGACGACGGCACGCGCACGGCCCAGCGGTTGCCGTCCATGAAGAGGTAGGGCTTCTCGCGGCTGACCGGGGTGGTGTCGAGCGTCGTGTACGGCGGGTTCGGGAAGGCGGCGTCGTCGGGGGCGCCCTCGACGCCGGCGAAGACCTGGTTCCAGACGCCGTTGCTCCAGCTGCCGACGGTGCTGTTGCGGGTCAGCCACTGCTGCTGCGAGCCGTTGATGACCTGCTCGGCGGAGGTGTCGGCGATGAACCCGCCACTGGCGAACTGCGGTCCGGCGGTGCAGTAGTCCATCAGGCTGAGGGTGCCGCCCTTGACGGCGACGCGGCGCATCGAGACGGCCTGGCTGACCGCCCAGAAGTTCGCGCTCTGGCGGCAGCCGTCCTGGCCGGTGCCGTTGACGTCGATCGTCAGGTTGCTCAGGGTGCGCCAGAAGTTGTTGAGGGCGATGCAGTTGCTCGTGCCGCCGTCGTCGAGGCAGCGGTTGTAGACCTCGACCTTGCCGACGATGTGCACGTCGTCGGGGTTGGCGCCAAGGCCGGCGACCTCGGTGTTGTAGCCGACCTTGATCTGCAGCGGCTCGGTGGCTGTGCCGTAGGTGCCCGGCTTGAAGAGGATGCTCCAGCGGGCGGTGCCCATCTCGTCGTCGGTCTGCGCGTTGCTGATCCGGTCGACAGCGGCCTTGATGTCGGCGGTCGGCATGCTCGGGTCGAAGACCAGTACCCGGCTGCCGAGCGGCTGCGCCGGGGCCGGCGGCTTCGGCTTGGTCATGGATGCTGGCGCCGCGGCGGCGGGAGCGAGATGCGCGATGGTGCCGGTCAGGGCGAGCAGGCCCGTCACGACGGCGGCGAGCGCGCGGCGCGTCATCCGGGACGGGGTCGCGGGCAGGGGTGGGGTCATGACGGTCCGTTCGCGCCGGGGCTCCCTCTCCGCTGAGAGAGCGCTCTCTGGCCGAGAGCCAACCACAGGGCGTCCGACCCGACAACTCAGGGAGCCCAGGGCCGTCAGACCTGTCGAAGGCCGGGCGTGCGAGGCTGTCTCGGCATTGCCGAGCGACAGGAGAGAGACCGTGGGAGCGCACGGACATCCCGAGGGGCCGACCCTGCCGATGAACCGGATCGCGTGGGCGGTGCTCGTCCCGCTCGCGGTGGCCACCCTCGTCGGCCTCGTCCTGCTCTGGCCGGCCGAGCAGCCACCGGGCGCGGAGTCCTCGGCCCAGGAGTTCCCGGGGGTCGTGCTCGCGCTGGAGGCCGAGGAGTGCACCGGCGAGCAGAGCGGGCCGCCGTCGGACTGCGGCACCGTCACGGCGCGGATCTCTACGCCGGAGGGCGAGCGCGAGATCGAGGCTCCCCTGTCGACCGGCCCGTCGGCGCCCGAGCTGTCGGTCGGTGACGAGGTCGTCGTCGCGGCCTCGGAGAGCCCGGACGGCCCGATCTACGGGGTCGTCGACCACCAGCGCGGGTTCGAGCTGGTCGCGGTGCTCGCGGCCCTGTCGCTCGCCCTCGTCGCCTTCGGACGCTGGCGCGGGCTGACCGCCCTCGTCGGGCTGGCCATCACCTTCGCGGTGCTGTTCGTGTTCATCGTGCCGAGCGTCATCGCGGGCAGCAGCCCCGTCCTCGTCGCCTTGGTCGGCGCCTCGCTCATCACGCTCTCCGTGCTCTACCTGACGCACGGGGTGTCCCTGCCGACGACCGTCGCGGTGCTCGGGACGATGACCGCGCTGGCCCTCACGGCGGGCCTGTCCGAGCTGACGGTGGGCCTGCTGCGGCTCACCGGGACCACCGACGACATCTCCACGGCGGTCGCGACGACCTACGGCATCGACACGCGTGGGCTGCTGGTGGCGAGCATCATCATCGGGTCCGTCGGGGTGCTCGACGACGTGACCGTCACGCAGGCGGCCACGGTCACCGAGATCAGCCGGGCCAACCCCGCCTACGGCGTCGGGCAGCTGTTCGGCGCCGCTGCCCGCGTCGGCCGCTCGCACATAGCGTCGGTCGTCAACACGGTCGTCCTGGCCTATGCCGGGTCGTCGCTGCCCCTGCTCGTGCTCGTGGTCGCGAACAACGACTCGGTCACCGACGTGGCGACGACGCAGCTCATCGCCCAGGAGGTCGCCCGCAGCGCCGTGGCCACACTCGGTCTCGTCGCGGCAGTCCCCCTCACGACGGCGCTGGCCGCCCTCGCGACCCGTCGGGCGGGGACGCAAGACAGCCGCCCGCACGCGCCGGCTCCGGCCGCCTGAGCGGTTCCTTCGTCAGCCGACGACGGCGGGTTGCAGGTCCGTGTGGACGAAGTCGTCGCCCTTGAAGAGCAACGCATCGCCGGTCTCCCGCGCCAGGGCGTAGGCGAAGCAGTCGCCGAAGTTCAGCCGCGCCGGGTGCCCGCTGCCCCGGCCGTAGTCGCGGTAGGCCGCGCGCGCGATGACGCACTGCTCGGCAGTGACGGGCTCGACGACCAGCCCGAGGCGGGCGACCAGGTCATCCATCCTGCGGGTCGCGACGGGTGACCGGCGGCTGTCGATGACGATGCAGGTCTCCAGGAGCGTGGCCGCGGAGATGCGCGGGTGCGCATCTCCGACGAGAGCCGCGACGAAGGCGTCGCGCTCCGGCTCGTCCGTGACGATGGCCACGAGAGCCGAGGTGTCGACGATCACGCGGGCAGCCCGCGCTCGTCGTACAGGTCGAGGTTGCGGATGGCCTCGCGGTCCTCATCCGTCAACGACCGGTCGATGTCCGCGAGGATCGCGTCGATCCGCCCGCGTCGCGCCGCGTCATCGTCCGGACTCGTCAACGTCTCGAGGTAGTGCTCGAGCGCTGCCTCGATGACGCTCGTCTGGGACAGGCCCGTGCGGGATGCCGCCTCGCGCGCGAGCTCGTGCACCCGCGGCTTCTTGATGTTCAGGCTCATGAACCCATTCTACCGTCAGTGGGTAGATGTCTACCGTTCCTGTGGATAACCTCGCTGGCCGGGCCGGCCGACCGTGCAGTGTGAGCGGCGACGAAAGGACTCCTCATGACCGAACCGGCCGAGCTCAACCCCACCGACGACGACCTCGAGAGCACCGCCCTGCTCGCCCTGGCCGACGGCCCGTTGCCGGCAGACGTCCTGGCCACCCGGATGCGACGTCGCTTCCACAGCCGCACGATGGATGCCCCGCTCGTCGAGATGGTCGTCGAGCGCAGCCTGCTCCTCGTCGGCCGTCCGGACGGCTCGGTCATCCGGCTCATCGACCTGCTCGAGGGCTCGACGTTCACGGTGCGCGTGGCGCACGCCGACGGGACGCGTCGTGACCTGTGGGCCTCCCTGGCCCTCGCGCCGCTCATCGCCTGGAGGGACCGCGAAGGGCTGTGCCTCACTTCGGGCGAACCGTTGTCGAGGGGCGCCTTCGGACACGACACGATCGTCGGACCCGACGGGTGGCTGCCCGCGATGCCCCCGGCTTCGCTCGTCTCGCTCACCGTGACGCGGGGACGGGTCGAGGTGGCCCCGGTGGAGGACGACGCGCTGCTCGACCCCGCGGAGGAGGGAGCGGTCCGCCGTGCCCTGAGCCGCCACTACCGGACGACGACGTGGTGGACGGAGGACGACCTCGCCGAGCGGCCGTACGACCTGACGGCAGCCGTCGCGAACGCGCTCGTCGAAGATCCCCTCCTGCTCCGGCGACCCACCAGGCCACTTGACGAGCTCCTGTACATCGCCGTGCGCCAGTGCGAGCAGGACCACCACCTGCGGGACGCCTCCGCGTGGGGCGCCGGCGAGTGCGTCAGCCTTGCGGTGTCCGGGATGCCCGAGGCTCTGGCCCAGGAGATCGCTCGGCGCGCCCGGCACTACGGGATGTCCGACGACCAGTACCTGATCCTCGCCATGGGTCATCTCTGTTGGCGAACACCCTTCGCCGAGGACCTCGGCGACGACGGGTTCGGGTGGGAGCCGGCACCCCATCCAGGCAAGGACGGGCCGGACGAGCCCCGCCGCCTCCGCCCGGTCTGAGCGGGCCGGCCGGCCCTCAGCTAAGGATGCCGTGCCGAGCGTTCCAGGCCTGCGCGCTGGAGTACGCGTCGACCATCGACCAGATCCAGACGACCGGCATCGTGATGAAACCGATAAAGACGAAGAGCAGGACGAAGCTGACGAGGTAGGCCGCCAAGAAAGCAACACCCTTACCGGCTTGTCCGTTGATGAACTGGCCGAGCCCAGGCAAGAAGAACGACGCGATGACAGCAACGCCCGGGCTCTTCGGCGCCACCCGCGTCGCGGGCGCGTAGCCGTAGGTGCCGGCCACGAGCGGGCCGGGTTGGCCGGGTGGCACCGGGTAGCTGGAGAGAAGCGGCTCGGGCGGGAGCGGCGGAACGGCACGGACCACCTCGCCGTGGACGACCGGGCCCACGCCGGGCGCGGGCGCCTCCGCCCACGAGGTCCCGTTCCACCACCGCGGGGTGCCGTCCGGTTGTGGGTACCACCCCGCGGGTGCGCTCTGGCTCATGACGTGACCTTCCTCTGGTGCTCCGCGACCCACTGGTCGTGACGTTCGACCCATGGCGCCCGAACTGCCGGGTGGACCAGAGCGTGCCACTCGATCTCTCGGCCGTTGACCACGAGTCGGCGGGGCACAAGGTAGGTGCTCTCCGTCAACGCACCACCGGTCCCCCCCGCAGCAGCCGCCAGTACCCGCGCGGCCGCGTTGCCGAGAGTGACGATGCGCCGAGCGCCGCTTGCCGCGATCTGTCCTCGAATGCGCTCGTGATGGTCGACCGCCTGAGTGACGATCGTGTTCTCCGAGGGGTGGGGTGCCATCGCAGCCGGCGGTAGCCCGAGGCGTTCGACCAGCTTTCCGTAGACCCCCTCCGGACTGAGCACCTTTGCGACGCCGGTGCTCATCATCGAGGTGGGCAGACAGTCGGTGACGAAGTAGTCGTCGACTGCGACGCCGAGCGGTGCGAGCCACCGGGCGTGCAGCGTCCGCCCCGACGATCCGTTGAGCGACGAGGGACGCACGCTCCCCCATGCCGGCCGGAACCACTGCGCACGCCACCGCTCGACGAAGTGGTCCATCCCGGACCCGTCCCAGAACGGGTACGGCTCGTTGTCGACGGGCAGCGCGACCACTCGGCGCTCCAAGCGGTCTGGCGGCGTCCACTCGACGTGCACAGCCGACGGATAGGCACCGAGCACAAAGGTGCTCACCTCGCGAAGCGGTGCCGCCGTGGACAGCTCGTGCACCGGCGCTCCGAACGGAAAGATCCCCATGTCGTGTCCCCCCAAGTCGCTTGACTGCACGAGAACGGTAGGGGGAGGCCCTGACAGGCACCAGATACGACGTGAAATTCAGCCGTTCGGCCGGTTCTGGCCGAGACCTGTCCGGACTGCGTGCAGGCAGCTCCTAGGTTGTCCGGGTGCCGAACGGGGGACTTCGCGCGCGGGTGGACGCGCTCACTGGTGGACCAGGTCGTCGACAGCGCGAGATGCTGCGCAAGCTCGAGGAGCTAGACCGACTTGACCTGTTGAACCCGGACCCGGAGCAGGTGCTCTGGCCGGGCGGCCGTTCGTCCCGTCACGATCCGCGCGCGTGGGAGCCCCGACGGCATCGACCCACGGCGAACGAGCCTTGGTGGCAACGGCACCGCACCGCCGCATTCATCCTCTCAGCGGGCGTCCTTGCCGCCGGGTGGTTTGGCGCACCCCATCTGGGCGAGTGGACCAGCAGGCTCACGGAGGCACGACCGGCGGCGGGCCAGCCGCACCCGCCCGCGTCGGGCTCGAAGACACGCGTGCTGCCGCCCGTCACCATGACCGATGTCCCGAGCGCGTCACGCTTGGCCTTCCTCGCGACTCAGGACGACGGCTCGGGACCCGTCACGTTCGACCCCTGCCGCCCGACCCACTACGTCGTGCGCGACCGTCCTGAGGCGGGCAGCCGAGGCGCGGCAGTCATCGCCGCGGCCGTGGCCGAGGTATCGAATGCGACCGGCTTGGAGTTTGTGGATGACGGGGCGACGGAGGAAGCACCGAGCAGCGATCGCGCTCTCTGCCAGCCCGATCGGTACGGCGAGCAGTGGGCACCGATCCTGATCGCGTGGAGCGACGCGGCCGAGCAGCCCGAGCTCGGCGGACGAACCGCCGGCCTCGGCGGCGGACTGCCTCTCCGAGACACCCACGATCATCTGACGTACCTCAGCGGGACGGTGTGGCTGGACACCCCCGATCTCGCGCCGGACCTCGCCACTCCGGCGGGCTCGGCCGGCGTGCAGGCGGTGATCATGCACGAGCTGGGGCACGTGCTCGGCGCCGCCCACGTCAGCGACTCCCGCGAGCTGATGAACGGCGAGAACTCGGGGCTGAACGCCTTCGGCGTGGGCGACCGGTACGGCTTGTCGGTCCTCGGCAATGGGCAGTGCGTGCCCGGCATCTGACTGCTTCCCTGGACCACCAAGAGACGGATCATGAGCGCCCAGTCCGAGACCACGGTGATGCGTCTGCGGTACGCCGCGACCTGCCAGTGCGGCAGCGCGGTCGCAGCCGGTGAGCGCGGCGCCTACACCCGCAGCACGAAGTCGGTGACGTGCCTCCCGTGCCATGAGGCGACGCGCGGGGATGCAACGCCCTCACTGCCTGCGGCCCCTCCGGCCGATCCGCAACCCGACGAGCCCACCCTCGACGTGGGGACCGCCGGCGCGGCCGCCCTCAAGGAGTACGAGCGCCGCAGGGCCAAGGACGAGGCCGCGCGGCAAGAACGCAGCGCCCTCTGGCGTGCGCTCAACGGCTTCTTCTACCCGGACGGGCAACAGACGACGCACGCCTGGAAGGTCGGTGCGGCGGGTGAGGCCCGGGTGGCCCAGGCCCTCCTGACGTGTACGGAGTCCGGCCTCGGATACGCCCTGCACGACCGGCGGGTCCCTGGCAAGCGCTCCAACATCGACCACCTGTTCGTCGGGGCGAGCGGCGTGTTAGTCATCGACGCGAAGCTCTACAAGAACGCCGATGTGTCGGTCGAGCGGTCCGGAGGGCTGTTCGGCCCGACCGTCGAGGCGCTCAGGGTGAATGGCCGCAAGCGCGAGGCCCTGATCACCGCCATACTCGGCCAGCGCGACGTCGTCGTCGATGCCCTCGCCGGTACGCCCGCGGAGGGCACGCCGGTGGTCCCGGTCCTCTGTTTCGTCGACGGCCTCCTGCCGATGCGCGAGAAGAACCGCCGCGTCAACGGGGTGCGGCTGTGCGGCCTCAAGGGCCTGTCGACGCTGGCTGCCCTCGAGGGCGAGCTGGATGACGCCCGCCGCCTCGAGGTCGCGCGCGTCATCTCGGCCACACTGCCCTCGATGACCTGAGAGACCGCATCCATCCACCGGGCCCCCGGATCGTCCCAGTCCCTTCCGTTCACACGGGCCGGGCCATCAAACGCTGACCGGATCTCAGCCCTGCAGGCCCAGTCGTCTCGCGACCTCGGGCCCGCCGATGTCGCGGATGAGCTCCGGCGGACCGACCACGACCAGCTTGTCGGTCGCGCGCGACAGACCGACGTAGAGCCGCTCGCGCGACCGGTCCTTGACGGAGGACTCATTGGCGCACAGCACGACGCAGCGCCGCTCCAGGCCCTTGAAGCCCAGGACGTGCCCGTAGAACACCTGGTCGGTGTCCCAGAACGTGTCCCAGTAGCCCGCCTGCCCGAGCATCTCCTGCCGCGCCACCTGCTCGTCGTGGCGCGCACCGGTGGTCAGCAGAGCGACGTCCTCCGGCCGCCAGTCCTCCAGCAGCGCCTCGACGGCGTCGTCCGCCACGTCGATGGCGTCGTCCAGCCCGCTGGGGATGAACGTCACCTCGGGCCCGTCACCACCACGAGACCGCATCCGTATCGGCGCCAGCGGACCGAAGGTCTCGGCGATCTGCCGCGTGTTCCGCAGGTTGTGGTCGAGGACGATCGGGACGAGCGGGACCGGCGGCGCCCCGAACCGCTGGAAGACCCGCTGGTTCTCGTCGCTGTAGACGTACAGGCCGCCCGTCTCCTCGTCCCGGAGGCTGCCCATGATCGGCGCCCACCACAGGTCTGCGAAGTCCTGTGCCTCGTCGACGACGACCGCGTCGAACTTCCTGCCGTCCGGCAGCGACGACGCGAGCTCGAGCATCTGCTGCGGGAGCCGCTCCTCCCAGAATTCCGGCTCGTCGCGACCGCCGAACTCCTCGACGCCCACATACCGCGCCAGGTCCTCGAAGGTGCCGCAGAAGGCCGGGCGGTGCTTGCGGTCGACCGTCTCCATCAGCCGTCGGAACCAGCTCGCGAGCCCGAGCGAGTAGCACAGCAGGGCCACGCGCTGCGCCGGCCGCCCGTTGCCACCGCGGGTCAGCTCCTTGGCCTGCGTCGTCGCGAGCACGGTCTTGCCGCTGCCCGCTCCCCCGCGCACCTCGAGCCGCGGGATGAGCCGGGTCGCCCCGAGGATGGCCGACTGCTCGAGGGTGAGCCGGTCGGCGCGGCTCTCCCGCTCGTCGGCCTCGGCCAGCAGCGTGCGCTGCGGCAGGTTGCGGCCGAGGAGGATCTCGGCGATGAGGTCACAGTCGTCCGCGCTCGGCGCGCGGAACCCGGACTCCTGCTTGGCCGCGATGTCCCACAGTCGCCCGGCCAGGTCCCCGAGGTCGTTCTTGCCGTGGATCATCCAGCGGGGGCAGTCCGGCGTCGCGAAGTCTTCGTGGATGTTCGTCCTGGGCGTGATCACCGTGTGCCCGAACCGGACCCGCGTCCGGCTGGACCCCTTCCACCGCGGGTCGCTACGGACGTATGCCCACAGGGCGTGCTTGCCGTCGCGCGCCTGGTCGACAGGATGGATGACCCTCGTGCCCTCTCTTGAGGCGGAGGTCCGCCACTCGCCGTCGGCGATGGTCACGTTTCCGCCCTTGACCTCGCCGACGATGACACCGACGTCCGGCATGAGGACGACGAGGTCGAATTCCCAGTCCTTCTTCTCGTCCGTGAGCCGGACGTTGGCCAGGATCGTCCAGTCGTCGGGAGCCTGCTCGGCGAGCTTGGTCCAGGCCTCGCCCTCGGAGGCCGTCGCGAACACCGGCTGGGCCGGCCGCAGTCGAGCGGTCATCGGAGGTCGCCCATCTTATCGAGATGATTTGGCCCCCAGCCGAACTCACCCCATCGAGCACCGCATGACCTGCACTCCCAGCGCGGATGACCGGGCACGACGACGCACCCACCGATGACCTCGTCCGTTGTCGGTGGGCCGGCCGGCAGTCCGTAGGACACCGTCATCGCGTCGTCGGAGGCACAACGGGGACAGGCAGGGTGGAGCTCGTCATCGGACACGTCGATCACTCCTCGGTGTTCCGGGTGTCGTGCCAGAAGCCGCCGGCGAACGTGCGGGGTTTCTGCGGCGGCCCCGGCGGCAGCAGACTGCGGGAGAGTCGGGCGACGACCGCCGGGTCCACCTGTCGGACGACCGCCGGTCGGTCGCGGAGCCGGGCAGGCCCGAATGCGGGGAGCGGCCACGTGGCGAGCAGCGCGGCCGCCTGCGCACCGGCCTGTGGGGCCTCGCCGCTCAGAGTGCAGATGAAGGCTGCGCGAGACGGTGCACACCTGAGCTCGGCGACCACCGCCTTCTTCTTGGTGACACGGGACACGCACCGTGGGCCTCTTCTCTTGCCACAGGTGCAGGCACGGAGCACATCGCGCGTGAGGCGCCCAGCGAACCGAACGTCCCCCACGACGCTGACCCGCGAGCGAGCCTGGTTGCTGAGGACGAGCTTCACCTCGAGAGCTGGTCTCGTCCTGGGAGCGCGGGAGGCCGATGCCCGACGCGAGCGCCGAGCTCGCGCCCTGTTCGTCGACGTCGAGGCAACGCCCGCGGGAGCGGGATCACCCTTCGTCGACGTCAGCGCCCGCAGCGCCGCGACGGTCTCGCCGTCCAGACGGTCCTTGACTGCCATGTGTCCCCCTCCGTGGTGGTGAATCTAGTGACGCCCCAAGCCTGTCCGCAGGCGTTCGGTCAGAGCGACGCGACCTTGTCGAACGCCTCGATGTACGCGTCGTCCCGCTCGACGACGTACCCCAGGGCACGGATGGCCGCGACGACCCGCTCTTCCTCCGCGTCGGGGATCTCGACCCACTCCTGCCCCACCATGCTGTGCTCGGCGGCCAAGAGCTCTCGGACCCCCCACGGCAGCGTCTCGAGCCCGAGCATCCCCGCGTTTGGTGGCCAGTCCCCGTCCTCGACGAGACCGGACTCCCGGATGTCGAAGGGCGCGCTGTCGGCGTCGTCGTCCTCGACGCCTGGCCCCGCCCACGGTCGTGGCAGCGAAGATTCCACGGATGCGTTCGGCAGCCGCGTCCGCGTCTGCGCGCGGCACGATCGTGAGGTAACCGTAGGGCGAGCGTCCGTAGACCAGTGTCGTTGTGATGCAGTGATCATGCCGGGACGGGCCAACACTCCCGAGAGTCGCCGCGCCGACCGCCCGTGGTCCTGCGATCTGCTGACGCTCGAGCATCTCGTGTCCCCATCGGCGCCGCGTCACGGTCGCATGTCGTCGTGGAGCCGGACGCTCGACAGCTCGACCGATCCGTCCGCACGCCGCCAGAAGTGCAGCCTCCGCGCCGACGGTGTGTTGCGCTGCAGCGCGACCCGCCAGCACGTCTCCCCTCGCTCGCGGACGACCGGGCGGTCCTCCGCGCCGGCACCCGACCGCAGCTGGTGCATCTCATAGCCGCTCATCTGGTCGGCCCGACCGCACACGAGGTCGGCAGCGACCTCGGCCACCCTGTCGTCGTCGATGCCTTCGACCGCCGAGAGGGACGCGAGGAACCCGTCGCCGAGGTGAACCTCACGCCACGGATATTGCTCCTTGTCGTCGGCAGTCGTCCTGGTCACCCACGCATGGCGGGTGCGGTACCGGAAGAGGTCGGCCGGGTCGCGGAAGAGCCGCCCGAGTGGCAGCCGGTCGCCGTGCTCGGCCGCAGCACGCTTCTCCGCGGCGTCCGTGCGCTCCCGAGCCTTCCGTGCAGCCGTGCGGGCGTCGTCCCGCTCCCGCGTCCGCCGGTCGAGTCGACGGTCGAGCTCCGCGAGCCGGCTGCGCAGCTGCTCGTTCTCGGCGAGGAGGGCATCGGTGCGGATGTCTCCCGTCGTCGGAACGTCCTCCTGCACGAGGGCGACGTCCGCTGAGGGCTGTTCCTCCTCGAGGGCGAGGGGTTCCGGCGGAACGAGCCACGGCGGCCCGTCGGGCAGCACCGACAGGGCGCTGACCTCGTCGAGGACGACGTCACCGACCACGCGGCCACGCAGCCGCTTGTCGGTGATCTCGGTGATCTCGACGGCGAGGACTTCCTCGTCGGAGAGGAGGCCGCGCAGGTCCGCGGACGCGTCTCCGGTGACGTTGTAGGCGGAGACGACGACCGGGGCGCCGGGCAGGATCTCGACCGAGGCGGACTCGCGGGCGATCCGCACGACGCGTCCGAGGAGTACGTCCCTCACTGCCACCTCGTCGCGGACCTCCACCCGCGAGCGCATCTCGGCGACGTCGAGCACCCGGGTCGTGGCGTCGAGCAGACCGTCGACGGACATTCCCTTGGTGAAGAGCCGCTCCGCCGGGACGTCGGGAGCGACGAGCTCCGGCCACACGGTGGCCATCGAGCCGTCCGACAGGGTGACGAGGCAACGTCCACCGACCACCCCGACAACCGAGCCGTTCGCGGGGCCACGCGTGGACCGTGGTTGCTCGGTCAGCCCGCCGGCCGCGTGCACCGCGGCCATGGCGTCACTGATGATGGCCCGCGTCGCGCGCTCCCGGTCGGTCCGTCCGTAGGCGAAGCGGATGGGCGCCGACCCGGGGTTCTCGAGCCACGCGCGGTCCACCGGGTACACGCGGGAGGCGCCACCGTAGACCTGACGTCCCTCCGGGAGGCTCGACGAGAACGCCCACGAGGCGGCGCCGGTCGGCATGACGTAGACGTCACAGAGCCCTTCGACCGCATCGACGACGTCCTCGACGTCGACGAACGGCTCGGCGGCGCCGCCCGCCGTCGTGACGACCACGACGGGTCGCGGCCGTCCCGACCGCACGAGCTCGGCGGCGAGCTCGACGGCCGCGCTCTCGGTGTCGACGACGTACGGTCCGTTGCTCGCTCCGCTCCCCATCCCCCGATGGTGCCAAGAGGGTCCAGCACGGGTAGTCGTCGGCGCGTCCGGTCTGAGGTTTACTCTCCTCGGTGGTGGGCGAGAAGCTCGGCGGCGAGCTCGCGTCCGGCGTCCATGAGGTCGCGGTCGACGACCATCGCCCGCGGACCGGCGGTGACGAGCGCCGCGGCAACCCGGGCCCGCACCGGCTCGAGGAAGTGAGCCCGGACGCTCACGTCCTCGTCGTCGCGGCGGATCTCCTCGACGTGCTCGGCCAGCCGCTCGAGGACCCACAGCTCCTCGGGCGGCACGACGAACTCGATGGGTGTGGTCCGCCGTTGCTCGACGAGCAACCGCTCGACGTCGTCCGGGCGCTCGAAGGCGTCATCGAGGAACTCCGCCTCGACCACTCCGGACAGCAGGTACGTGCGAAGGCGCCCAGACTCGTCCGGCGGGCCGGCGTCGACCTCCCAGCCGCGCCGGGTGCGCAGCACTCGATATGGCTCGACGACCCTCCGGGTGGCCCCGGGATGCCACGCTCGCACGTATGTGATCGCGACCTTCGTCTGTGCTTTCGCGGCCCGGTCCCAGCGAGCAGGTCCGTCGTCGCCAACGTCGATGTCACTGCCCGGCCGCAGCTCGTCGTCGATGACCCGCCCGAGCTTCTCCAGCGCCCCTTCGAGGAGCGAGTTCTCGGGATCGAGGTGCAGTTGGTCCCGCGCGACGCGGTACGTCCGTGCCCAGGTCGTGACCGGGCTGTAGCGGAAGGCCAGGTCGTTCGTCACGACATCGCTCGTGAGTCGGACGCAAGGGGCGGTGCGCGGGTCCGCCTCTTCGCCGGACTCGTCGAGGAAGTCGAGCGGCGGGATCCAGCCGCGGCGGTCGTCCGGCTCGTCGGTGAGGTAGTACTCGACGAGGAGCTCGCGCACCTTGTTCGGTGGCAGGCCAACCTCCTCGGCGACCAACTCGATCGGCACCGCTCGGTGGTACGAGAGCGCCTCCAGGATCGCCGGGAGCCCGGCGAGCTGCTGGACGAACCCTTCAGCCACGGGCCACCGCCTCGAAACGGGCCAGTACCTCGCGGCGTAGGTCGGCCGGGCCGAGCAGCCGCACGCGGGTACCCATGGTGACGAGCCAGTCGGTGAGAGCCCGCCGGTTCGTGATGGTCACGCGGACGAGGTGGCCACCGTCGGGCCGGCCCGCGACGTCGAGCGGCAGCCGTAGCGTCTGCCGCAGGTAGGGCAGGTGTCCTGCGCCGACCTCGAGCTCGATCTCGGTCGGCACGTCGATCCGCCACTGGTGCGGGTCGAGCGAGTCCTCCGGGTCCTCGATGTGCTCGGGTGCGCTGCCGGGGTCGTCGAGCGAGGGCTGCTCGATCTTCTCGATGCGGAACCACTTGACGGCCTCGTCGTGCTCGTCGCGGGCCCGGAGAAGCCAGCGGCCGGCGGCGCTGTGCAGACGCATGGGGTCCACACGCCGCAGCCGGCCTCCGTAGGTCATCTCGATGACGCAGTGCGCCTCGACGGCCCGGCGGACGAGGGCGAGCTCGTCGGGCGGGTCGGTGAGCGTCGATGCGACACCCGCTGCTGCCTCCAGCGCCGCCTCCAGCACGGACTGCTCCCCGGGCGTCAGCCCCGCTCTCGTCGCGAGCTCGTTGGGATGGAGGACGTAGCGGGCGTCCGAGCCGTCGGGCGCGACGTTCTCGATCCGCCAGCCTGCATCGGTGAGCCGACGCAGGTCGCGTTGCAGGCTCGACATCGCCGACTTGTCGCTTTCGGCGTTGTAGTCAGCGACGGCGAGTAACCGGCTCGCCTCGACAGCCCTCCACCCCTCGGCCGCCGCGAGCGTCCTCAGCAGGCGGAGGAGGCGGGCCACCGGCGCCTCTCGGGACGTCACCGCAATTGGGGCCTTCGCGTACGAAGCGAGTGGGGACACTCCGACGGTCTCGATCAATATTCCGGCGTACCGCGAAGTTGCGTTGCCCCCGTGTCGCACGTCGACTGCCTCCCGGTTGCACTGATCTGGCGCGTTTAGGTTGCCTCGGTGGTCCGATGCTATGCGGCGGGGCCACGTTCAACTGATGAGGCAGCATGACGATCACGGACGGCACGCCGGCGGTTTGCCTCGAGGAATCTGGGGCCCCGCCGATCGGTGTCCGGATGTCGGTCGGGCATGATGGGCTGAGCAGGCGCTCAGGCCGATCAGTCCCTATCGCGTGGCGTGGGCATTACCCGAGAGTATTTGGGTGATCCTTCGACGGATCTGTTGGAGCCCCTCAATAGTGTGCTGACATGAGCATCAGTTCCACAATCTTGGAGTCCTCGCGCGCCTCAACGCCGCTTGCGACGCTGGTCAACTCCGGTTGCAGGGCGGTGGGAGGCATCTTCCGGCTGGACTATGCCCGCGCGGTCGTGCTGACAGACGACTACCGCAAGACCCAGGCCGGCGGAGTGCCGCACGGTGCCTTCCTCCTCGCGGCCGCCGGGGTGCAGACTCAGGAAGGCTTCGCACTTGATGACGAGGAACTCATCCTCCTCCGAGTGAGCGGGACTGCGCCGCTTCCGAACGAGCCTGATCTCGTCCAGACTCGTCTCGCCGTTGTGCGCGACGCAGGGGATACCGGCAAGGGCTTCGACGAGGTCACGGATGAGCTCACGCGAAACGAACTGCAGCAGTCAGCCTTCGATTGTGAAGTTGTCGGCACCTTCTACACGGAGCCGAGTTCGAACGCGATCCACTTCGGCTCTGACATCGACAACGTCGTCTCGTCGGCCAGGTACCAAGTCTTCCTGCCCTCGCAGCAAGTCCTGTCCTGGGTTGCCTCCTACCCCGAGCCCCAGGGGGACGATCTGCTGACCTTGGGTGCGGTGCGCTTCGCATCAACCAGGAGGCGCGCCCGCGCTGCGGGGGTGGATGCAGCGGAGGTTCATGTTCACATCGATGACTTCATCGCGCGCAAAACCGCGGTCTTCGGGATGACACGCACCGGCAAGTCGAACACGATCAAGACGCTCGTGACCGCAATCGCCACGCACTCGGCGCGCACAGGCGCAAAGGTGGGCCAGCTCATCTTCGATCCTCAGGGCGAGTACGCCAACGTGAACGAGCAGGACAAGACGGGACTCCGGCTCCTGGGCGACGACGACGACGCTGTCCGTATCTACAAGGTTGATCCTGATCCCGCTGACGCGCGCGAGAAGACTCTCCGACTGAACTTCTACGACCGCGATGTCCTTGACGCCGTGTGGGGCTTGGTCAGTGACGCGACGGCGCCGGTGAACACCAACTACGCAAAGAGTTTCCGTGCCGCCGACCTGACGGAGCCCGACACTAACGACCACAGTGCGCACAATCGCTGGGGCTGGTCTCTCGTTGCGTTCTACGGTCTTCTCGCCAAGTGCGGCTTCAGTGCTTCCGCCCTCCCGCAGCCGCTCCGGATCGCATTCGCCGCCGACAAGGCGACGGACTTTCTCGCAGCGCACCCGAATGCCATCGCGCAGGCGGGGGCGGGCAAGTATGTGTTGAGCTCGCCCCAGGCGGCGTTGTCCCTGGCGACGTGGGTGGCTGCCCGGCCGGACGACTTCCCGAGTGGCACGACGAGAACAGCCGTTTTCCCGACATCGCAGGCGTGTACAACTACACCGGAGTCACCTCAGCCATCCGGTCGATCCGTGCATTCCACGGGACTGAATCCTCCGGCGACGTCGCCGAGCATCTCTGGAAGGACATGGTCGAAGGCCGCCTGGCGATCGTTGATCTATCAAGCGGGAACGACCTCGTTGCCAAGGTCATGTCGGAGCGCGTGGTGACGCACCTGCTAAACCGTGCCGGAGAGGTCTTCCGCGCGAACCAGGACCCCGTGAGGCTTCAGATAGTGGTCGAGGAAGCTCACAACCTGTTTGAGCGGGGCGGCAAGGAGGTCGCGGACAACCCCTGGGTTCGCCTGTCCAAGGAGGCGGCGAAGTACAAGATGGGCCTCATCTACGCGACCCAAGAGGTGACATCGGTCGACCAGCGAATCCTCTCGAACACGTCGAACTGGCTCGTCGCGCACCTCAACTCCGACAAGGAGACCAACGAGTTGTCGCACTACTACGACTTCAAGACGTGGGCTGCCAGTCTTCGCCGGATCGAGGACCAGGGCTTTGTGCGCATGAAAACGCACTCGGGGAAGTACATCGTTCCCGCGCAGGTCGCCAAGTTCGATCACGCGATGATCAACGCGGCGCGGGTGGCCGCGGGCCTTGAGCCGGTTGAGGTCGGCTGACCGTGCCGTATCCCTCGGAGCGGGCCTCACGGCTGGGCCATGTGCCGGTCGTCAACAGCCAGGCGGTCCACGATGCGTTCTCGCGCTGGGAGGTCGCGCAGGCGACCCCAGCTGACGAGAGTCGTGTGACGTCGCTGTGTCGGCCCATCGAAGACCTTGACACTGCGGGCCTGGCCGAAGCTGTCCGTTTCGCGATCACAGTGGACGGGTCCGACACCGAGGTTGAAGCGACGCGGGAGCACCCGACAATTAAGGTCGGCTACGTCCGTGTGGCGGCGTCGTTCATCGACTTCGAAAAGCTGCATCAGGCCGGTGCGGGGGAGTTCGTGAACCCCCACCTGCTTCGAGAAGCGCACCAGCATGCGGCGTTTGATAGAGCGCTCCCCGGCTCCGGGCTCGTGATCCCCGGATCGACGGGTGTCGACACCTGGCGGCAAGAACTGGACCGGTTCCTTCGTGAGACAAAGTTCGATCAGGCATCGGACCAGACGTTGGCTGACATGCTTCTCGCGCTTCACGGGTCCCCGAACTCGCCCGCGACGACCGTGGCGCTTCGGCGATGCCCGTCGTGCAAGGCCCAGGACGCGCAGCTCTCTGGGGGCAAGATCGATGTGCCGAAGGAGGGCACGACCTGCCCCGAATGCGGAACGACGGTTTTCCTCGGCGACGTGCTCCGCACTGAAGAGGAATACATGCCCGAGGGGTCCAACCGGAGTTCCCTCACCCGCATGATGCTGGTCGCCGAGAGGCTGACATCACTCGGGTACATGCAGTTGCTGTTCGAAGACGCACACAACTACGAGGTTCTCGAACGGACGTTGTTTATAACGGATGGGCCGCTCGCCCTCCACGGTACTGTCGCGCCGCTGAAGCGCCGCTTTCAGGAGTACCTGGCTGAGTTCACGAAGCTGTGCGCAGCGAACAAGCGACCGGCCGCGCCGCTCGTAGTCGGAGTTGAGAAGTCCGGTGCCTTTGTCGAGCACGCGCAGTTGATTGCGCATCTGATCGAACCGGGCCACGTCATGCGGCTGACGACGGAGTACATCAACCGGGTGACGGGTCGCCCCCTCAGTAACCCGTATGGATCGGATGAGTTCTATGGACGGCGCTTTATCTACCGCACCCGCAGTGGAGGAACTCTCGTCGTCACGGTGCCTCCTATGCCCGGGGTCACGCCATACGGGGACCCGGACGGTGAGCTCTGGTCGAGTTATCCCACGCTCAGGCCGATCTGTGAGGTCCTCGACCACGTTCAGACCCGGCTCTACGAGAATGCGGTGATCCCGGTGGCTCTGGCCCACTCGGCCGCTTCACTGCCGCTGGGCGTCGGCCAGTCCGTGCTCCGCGCACTGGTTCAGCAGTCGCTCGGCTTGCCGACACGGAGCCAGATTCGTCAGACCGGCCCATTCGTTGGGCCACGGTGATCAGGTGAGTGCGTCGGCGACGGGATTCGACAGCACAATCAGTTCGCTCGCCGAAGGACGCTTGAGCTCATCCTTCGCGCCGCGCAGGTGCGCGGAGTAGAGCAGACGGAACTCGGATACCTCCCGCGCCTTGTAGAGGCTGCGGATCAGGTCGGCCACGTCGTAAGTCAAAACCCAGTTGGTGTTCGCGTACCCGTTCAGCACCTTCGCCAACTCTCGGTGGTCGTCCTCCTTGAACGCGCTCATGTAGAGCGAGTTGCCCTTCTCGACGTAGGGCGGATCGACGTAGGCGAAGACGTCTTCCTTGGGTAGGTATTCGCGTAGCCGCGCTGCGCCGTCTTGCTTGGTGACGCGAATCTTGCCGCTCAGTTCAGCCAGCTTCTCGATCCGGCCTCGAAGCACGTCCTTGTCGAAGCGGGCGTCGATCCTGTAGGAACCCGCCTGAGCGAACCCACCGATCACTCCGGCCCCGAGGACTCCGGAGCGGCTCGTGCGGTTGAGGTAGAACGTGGCGAAGCCCAAGGCGAGCGGGTCGACGTCGGCATCGTGACGGCGACGGTAGACCTCTCGCTGGCTCCTCCACTCGTCGATGGTCAGCGGGGTGCGCTCCAGGAGACGTAGAAATGCATCCGCGTCCTTCACCATCGCCTTCCAGCAGGCGTGGATCGCAGGATCCAAGTCATTGATGACCACCGTGCCGACGACCCCTTTGAGCAGGAGTTCGATGCCGGCACCAGCCCCTCCGGCGAACGGTTCGATGTAGGTCGGCTTGTCGAGGCCGAGCGCGAAAATGGTGGACTTAAAGAAGCCGGCAAGGGTTGCCTTACCCCCTGGGTAGCGCAGCGGGCTGCCGTGGGAGCCACGCCGGGCGACCACATCAACCACAGTGGTTCCTCTCAGCCAAGGTCGGACGGAATCCGTGCAAGTCTAGGGAACCCGTCCGACAGATCCGGAAGCCGCCCACGCCGGCGGTCATTTGGCCATCGCCGCGCCACAGATGGACTTCACATCACAGAACGAGCACTTCGCCTTCTCTGGCTTAGGTGTGAAGTCACGGTCCTTCAGGCCCTGGGCAGCTGCAGTCACTTGGGCCTCAGCCGAGGCAATGTCGGCGCCGGTGATGCTGACCTCATGCCGCACAGTGGCACTGAGGTCCTGGATGAAGGCAGCACCGACTGTGAGCCCCTCGCGGCGGCCGGCGTCTGTGTAGACCTGCAACTGCAAGGGTTTGAGTTCCTCCCCGAGTGCGGTCTTGTAGTCAACGATGGAGAGGTTGTCAGCCACGCCGTTGTGGTCGTCGAAGACCACGTCCGCACGCCCACTCACAACCACGCCATCGAGGTACAACTCAAAGGGACGCTCCGTCGCCCACGTCCGTTGCAACTCAGAGGTGTTGTCGGTGACGTAGGTTTGGATCAGCCTTCGCGCCTTCTCGCGCATCTCCTTGTGGGCGGGCTTGTTGGCGAACGGCAGGAAAAACTCCGAATCCATGAGGGCATCCACCGCGGCCGAGTCGGGCACGGCACCGGTCGCCTTCACGTGCTCGGAGATGGTGCGCAGGACATGGTGCACAGCGTTGCCATATCCGATCTCGGACTGCACCGGCGGCATGAAGCCGAGTTCATTCCGCAACAGATAGCTCCGAGGGCATTCCATGTAGGCATCAAGCTCGCTGTAGGAGACCGTGATTCTGGTCGGAGCTTCCCCACGAGGTTCCGCGTTGGTCGGCAGGCTGCCGCTGAGGGCGATTGCCTGTGCTTCCAAAATGTAGGGCGACGGCTGCCGCGACTGCGTGTTGACCCGCTGGTGCGACGAGAGGCCCACCCAGTCGCGAGCCCGCGTGAGTGCGACGTAGAACAGCCGACGCTCTTCGGCGTCGGAGCCTTCGTACCGCCCAGCGTCGAACAGAGTTCGGGGAATCAGCCAGTTCTTCAGCGACCCCGACTTGTCCGAAGGGAAGCGCCCCTCTTTCAACGAGGGCAGGAACACGACGGGCCACTCCAGTCCCTTGGCGCCGTGAATCGTGCCGAGAGCAACCCCGTCCCCGAGCACGTCTTCTTCGCCGTCGAAGTCGTCGTAGCTGCCGGTCGCATAGTTGGTGAGGATCAACGCGAAGTTCTTGTAGAACCACTCACCTCCGACGGCACCGCCAACCTGCTCTCCCGGGTTGTCGGCGTCCCGGCGCGACCGGCGTGTGACTGACTCGTAGTCAGCCATCACCGCCGTGAAGCGAGCGATGGTGCCGAGCCGGTTTCGCTGCATCTCGTCAGTCAGGTCCCAGTTGCGGATGCCGAGCTGGTCGGTCAGCTTGTAGAACTCTCCGACGAGGCTGGGGGTCCAGTTCTCGTCGTCACGTTTGGACTTCCACGTTTGCAGGTGAGTGCTGAGCGCTTGTCGATCGGTGGCGTTCAGGCCGAAGACTGCAACGTAGCGGTCAAGGAGTCCGTTCAAGTTGACGGCCGCGCGGGCCTTCCACTTGCTCACGCTCCAGTCAACGTTCGAGATCCACGCGAACGTCGCCCCGAAGACCTCGGCCTCAGGTTGCTCGAAGAGCCCTGTCCGTCCGCCCGGCTGAACTGGAATGTTGGAGAGCGCGAGCGCGTCCAAGATCCGCGTGTACGCCGTCTTGCCGCGCACGAGGATGGCGATGTCCCGGTAGCGCACGCCGTCCTTGTGGAGCGCCTCGATGTCGAGCGCGACCGAGTCAGCTTCGTCCTGCTCCATCAGGTGCCCGATGGCGATCGAGACCGACGGCCCGGCGGACGGCCGAACTGCCGTCATCTGCTTATCGATACGGCCCGGGATGGACTTCGCGAAGCCATTGGCAAGTGCGACGATGTCCGGCCGCGACCGACGGTTCGCCAACAGCTCAAACTTCGACACGTTGGGGTACCGAGAGGCGAAGGCGACGATGTTCGCCACATGCGAGCCTCGCCACTGGTAGATGGCCTGGTCGTCGTCGCCGACCACCACCACGTCCGCCTGGCCGTTCGGCTTCGCGAGCAACTCGATAAGACGCTCCTGCGCCGGATTCACGTCTTGGTACTCGTCCACGATGAGGTGTTTGATGCCGGCTGTCACCGCAGCGTGTACGGCGGGGTCTTCAAGAGCATGTACGGCCTCGACGATCTGGGTCCCGAACGACATGAAGCGGTAGTTGTCGAGCATGGCGTAGTACTTGACCAGAGCATCCTTGAACGTGCCGTCGGGGATAACGTCGAGGGACATGTACTCGTTCTCGACGACATCGACGGATTGCTGGAACAGCTCGATCCCAGAGAAGACCCGGTTGCGCTGGTCGAACTGACGCAGCCCGAGGCGGCTGGCTTCGCGATAGAGCAGGTTGGTCAGCTGGTTCGGGTCGAGGGGCGTGTAGGTCTCGAATCTCGGTACGTAGGTCTGGAGGAGCCGGAAGCAGTAGCCGTGGATCGTCCCGACGTACAGGTGTCCGAGCTTGTCGGTCGCGGACGGACCGAGAAGGGCAACTGACCGTTCCCGGATGCGCTCCTTCAGTTCCTCTGCTGCCTTCTCCGTGAAGGTGAAGGCGATGATCGACTCGGGCTGCTCGCCGTCGTTCAGGAGCGAGGCCACCCGCTGCGAGACGACCTCGGTCTTGCCCGAGCCGGCCGCCGCGATGATCTGCACATGCCCGCCTCGGTGAGCGACCGCAGCCGCCGCCTCGCCTTCGAGGACCGGGATCACGGCGAAGGATTCGGCTGACATGGCTCAAGGCTATGGGAGCAGTCCGACCTTCGTCTGAAATCCGTCGGTGCCCGCGGCTAACCTTCTCGTGCACGTCTGCGAGCGAGAGCGAGACCCATGACTCACGAGCCCGACAAGGTCGATCTGGAGACCCCGGACCTGGCCGCGGACCACCGGGCCGCCCTTGCGCGGCTCTTTCCCGGGGTCCTCGCCGACGGCGTCCTAGATGCCGACAAACTCGGCGAGTTGCTTGACGTGCAGGTAGCGCGGGTCGCGGAGGGACGCGAACGGTACGGCCTTCACTGGGCTGGGAAGCAGCAGGCTGTTCGATCTCTGCTCGCACCAAGCCGCGGAGCACTGGTACCTGATCTCGATCAATCCGATGACTTCGACCACGCAAGGAACGTCTTCATCGAGGGTGACAACTTGGAGGTGCTGAAACTCCTTCAGAAGGCGTACAACGACCAAGTCAAGCTTATCTACATCGATCCCCCTTACAACACGGGTCGCGACTTCGTATACAACGACGACTTCAGTGACACAACGCGCCGCTACCTCGTTTGGTCGGGGCAAGTTGACGAGGAGGGCAATCGAAAGTCGGACAGCAGCGACGCCGCAAGTGGGCGTCTGCACAGCCGGTGGCTGTCGATGATGTACCCGCGACTAGTACTCGCCCGCAACCTGCTCACACCGGACGGCATGCTCCTCGTGTCGATCAATGATGTTGAGATGCCGAGCCTCGTACACCTACTTCGCGAGGTGTTCGGACCCGAGAACCACCTTGCAACCTTTGTTTGGAATAACGACGGCAACATCGAGCAGCAGAGCGCTTTCAAGGTCAACCACGAATACATCGTCGCGTTCGCACGTGACGTGGAGCAGGTCGCCCGACCCACCGTGATCGACCCGAATATTGGTGAAGACAGCAAACTCTTCAACGATCGGATCGAAAATTCCATCACCAAGAATGGCCCCGCCAACCCGCCGAGTGAGGTTGTTCTCCCCGCTGGATTCCCCGCTTCCGCAGACGACTTCGAGGTGGCACCCCGTACCGACAAGTGGCCGCATGTCCTCGACCCAATCACGGTCCAAGGGGGCGTACTCTCAAAGCCGGCGCGTGTCTTCAGTGGTTGGAGTTCAAAGCGTCTCCTGGAGCTGTTCATCTCAAACGGCTTGGTGCCAATCGAGGACTCGGAGGGAAAGTCAACCTGGTTCGCCATGACGCCGACCGGCGCGATCTACGGTTACAAACAGCGAAGCGCCGGGCAGGGACACGTGCTGACGGTGCTACGCAACCTTGGAACCACAAAGGCTTCGAGCTCTCGCATGGCGCGGGAGTGGGGAGTGACTTTCGACTTCCCAAAGCCTGAGCGCCTGATCCAGTATCTCGTGTCGGTATTCACGGGCACGGACGACCTCGTGATGGACTTCTTCGCTGGGTCTGGGTCTACGGCGCACGGGGTTGCCCTTCAGAACGCTGACGACGGTGGTTCGCGCCGGTACCTGCTGGTAAATATCCCCGAGCCAACCGGTGCTGAATCAGCCGCACGCAAGGCGGGCTTCGAGACGGTTGCCGAGATCACCTACAAGCGGATCGCAGCTGTGAGGGCCAACGTGAAGGGCGCGGCCGAGAGCGGCCTCCGTGTGTATCGGCTCAACGAAAGCGCCTTCCTCGACTCCGCTCCTGACGAAGGTGAACTCACGTTGAGCTCCTCAACACTTCGTGCTGGCGTTGACGACCTGTACGCAATCGCTGCCGAGGTGCTGCTGAAGGAAGGCATCCCGCTCGACTCAGAGTGGGTGGAACACGAGTTCGGTGGGGTCTCGGTGCAGGTGTCAGGCAGCGTGGCTGTCGTCGCGGGCGAAGGAATCGACATCTCCACGGTCGGCATGGTCTTCGACCTCGATCCCAAACCGCACGTCGTGGTCTTCCTAGAGGACGACCTTGCTGGCCAGGACGCCCTGAAAGCCAACCTCGTGGCGAACGCCAAGTCGCGTGGCATCACGGTAAAGACGGTCTGATGCCGGTCGAGATCAAGTTCGACGGCGGCCAGCAGTACCAGTTGGATGCGATTGAGGCCGTTCTCGAAGTCTTCAACGGCAACGAGGAGCAAGGTCGTTCCGAAGTGGCCGATCTGGTCCTCGATGACGGAACACTCGACGCGCTGGATCGAGTGGTCATCGGGAACCAGGTCGTACTGTCGTCAGAGCAGTTGCGCAGGAATCTCCGAGCTGTTCAAGACAAGCCGGTACCTACCGAGGACGGCAGCGAGGTTCCCGCGATCCCCGAGGAGTTACGCCAGAACTGGACCGATGGTGAATCCGTACCGGACCTCAGCGTCGAGATGGAGACCGGCACCGGCAAGACCTATGTCTATATCCGAACCTGCCTCGAGATGCACAAGAGGTACGGATTCTCGAAGTTCGTCATCGTGGTGCCCGGCAAGGCCATCCGAGAGGGTGTGAAGTCCAGCCTCGCGATGCTCAAGCCCCACTTCAAGGAGCTCTACCCGGACTCACAGTACGAATTCATGGTGTGGGACTCGGCCAAACGACAAATGGCCAGTGACTTCGTGCGCGACTCCAGTCTGAAGATCATGGTCATCAACCTTGAGGCGTTCCGCACGGAGGGCAACATCTTCCGTCGCAAGGACCCTGAGTTCAACGGCGGATACGCGCCGCACGAATTGATTGGTGCCGCGCGCCCAGTGGTCATCATGGACGAGCCGCAGAATATGGAGTCCGCAGGCAGCAAGGAAGCCATTGAGCAACTCAACCCGTTGGCCCGGCTGCGGTACTCCGCCACCCACAAGGACCTGAAGCACCTCGTGTACCGCCTGACTCCCGTGGACGCCTACGACCTGCGGCTGGTCAAGCGCATCGGGGTGCTCTCAGTCACCAAGGACGAAGACCTCAACGGCGCCTACGTAGAGGTCTCAAAGATCAATGCCACGCCTGGCGGCGTCACGGCGACTGCCAAGATCTTCAAGACTAACGCGGGAAAGACGAAGCTCACCCGGATCACCTTGCGCAAGGACATGGATCTATACGACGAGAGCGGACAGCGCGGTGCCTATCAGGGTTGGTCGGTCGAGGACATTCACGCCGGCCAGGACGGCGAACGCGGATACGTCGAGTTCGGGAACCGCACCTACGTCCACGAGGGCGTCGGCACCACTTCCGAGGAGGAGCAACATCAGCGGCTGATGCTCCGTCAGGCCATCGAGAGCCACTTCGAAAAGGAGCTCCAGCTCAAACTCCAGTTGCGGCGCGGCCTTATCACCTCCGCCTTGAAGCCACTCACTCTGTTCTTCATCGACTCTGTTGCGAACTACCACCCCGCCGACGGGAAGCTCCGTCAGTGGTTCGAGCAGGAGTACGAGATCGTGCGATCCGACGCTCGCTTCCGTTCGCTCGACATGCCCAACATCGACGTCGTTCACGACGGCTACTTCGCAGCCTCGAATAAGGGCGTGCCCAAGGACGTGACCACCCGGGGGTTGGAAAGCACGGAGATGGAGTCAGCCCTCAAGCGCATCATGCAGAACAAGGAGAAGCTGCTCAGCTTCGAGGAGCCGCTGCGGTTCATCTTCAGCTACGCAGCACTCGCCGAGGGCTGGGACAACCCCAACGTTTTCACCGTCTGCAACCTCCAGCACGGCCGCTCAGAAATGCGTAAGCGCCAGCAGATCGGCCGAGGTTTGCGTCTGCCGGTCATGGTCGACGGCGATCGTTGCCGCGACGACGACATCAACGTGGTGACTGTCATCGCCCACGAGGATTTCTCCAAGTTCGCTGGCGACCTCCAGAAGGAGATCGAGGACGAGACCGGCATTAAGTTCACCGGCCGGATCGTCGACCTCAAGAAGGATAAGATCAAGCTTCAACTCAAGGAGAAGGTGTTGCTCGACCCGCAGTTCATCGAGCTGTGGGACAAGATCTCGAAGAAGACGACCTACGAATTGGCGTTCTCAACCGACGACGTAGTTACCGACGCTGTGCGGCGCATCAACGCGATGCCGGCGATCGAACCCATCAAGTTTCGCCTTACGAAGCACGTCGCTGACATCAACACCGAAGGCGTCACCTCGGGCGACACCCAGGACCGAGGCACGGTCGCGGTCAACGGGGTCCGGAAGCTCCCCGACGTCGTCGGCGAACTCACCCGCCGGGTGCCACTCACCCGGGCGACCATCGTCCGCATCCTCTCCGAGATCGACGCTCTCGACCAGGTGAAGCTCAACCCGTCCGTGTTCATGGATCAGGTCGAACGTGCCATGAAAGAGGCCCTCTACGCACAGGAAGCCGAGGGGATCGTCTATAAGCCGACAGGGGAATCGTGGCGAGCCGAGCTGTTCAAGGAATGGCACCAGGCCGAGACGATTGCGCCGGCGGCGATGGTCGTGGACGTTACGAAGAGCATCACGGACAAGATCGTGTGCGATTCAGGCATTGAGAAGACCTTCGCGGAGGTCCTTGAAGACCGGGACGACATTCCTCTTTTCATCAAGTTGCCGCATTGGTTCAAGATCGACACCCCTTTTCACGGATACAACCCCGACTGGGCGTTCGTGCGCGCGCAGACTGAAGGTCAGTACCTCTATCTCGTCCGCGAAACGAAGGGCACCGACAAGCTTGAAGAGCTCCAATGGGAATCGGAAGGCTGGAAGATCAAGTTCGGTACCGCACACTTCGAGCGGCTCAAGGTCGACTACTTCTGGGGGAACGACCCGCAGGTCCTTATCGAAGCCTCACCAGACTTCGCTTCACACGGGGGTGACTGATCCATGTCCGCTGAAGTGCTTGGCCTAAAGGCCCCGCCCCTCACCCCGCGTGAGTTGTTCGAAGGGAACGTCCACTACGAGATTCCGCCGTACCAGCGTCCTTACGTGTGGGAGGAGGATCGTCAGTGGGCGCCGTTGTGGGCCGACGTCGCGCGGGTTGCCGAGAGCGTGGCACTCGCTATCAAGACCGGTACGGAACCGAAGGTTCCGCACCACTTCCTGGGTGCAGTCGTCTACGAACGGAAGCCCCCTGTCGTCGGCGATGTGACGCGTTTCCCTGTCGTCGACGGGCAACAGCGCATGACGACCCTTCAGGTGCTACTCGACGCGGTGCAACAAGTCTTCGCTGAGCGCGGCCACGAAGACATGGCCGACGACCTTGAACGATTGATTGTCAACGCTCCGGCCAAGTTCAAGGGCAAGGCCGAGCAGTTCAAGCTCTGGCCGTCCCGGAACGATCGGGCGGGTTTCTCGCAGGCGATGGACCCGAGGTCCGACTGGGCTGGAGAGCATCGGATCATCGACGCTCACGCCTTTTTCCGGTCAGAGACGGAAGCGTGGTTGATCGGCAAGCCTGACCTCGACGGAAATCAGCCGCCGGGGACGGAGGAGCAGCGCGTCGAGGCGTTGAGTTCGGCGCTTCAAGACCGCCTTGTGGTTGTCGCGATCAACCTTCCGTTCGGGGCTGACTCCCAGATCATCTTCGAGACCCTGAACGATCGCGGCACGCCGCTCTTGAAGGCGGACCTGATCCGCAACTGGGTCTTTCGGCGCGGTGAGGAACTCGGCGGCGACACCGAGACGTGGTCCGAGACGCACTGGGCTGAGTTCGATGACGACTGGTGGCGCGAGGAGATTCAGCAGGGGCGGCAGACGCGCTCGCGGATCGACATCTTTCTGCACTACTGGCTGACAATGCGGGTTCGCGAAGAGATCCCATCGGAGCAGGTGTTCCGCGTCTTCAGCAGCCACGCCGGTCCTCGCATGTCGAATCTCGTTGACGCCGAGTCGTTCCTGACCGAGTTGAAGAACGACTCCGACACATTCCGCGCCATCACCCAGGCCGGGACGGGCACGATCGGCGGTGCCTTCTTCGATCGGGTGGTAGGAGTGATGGAGCAGGGCTCCACGACGCCCCTCCTGCTCCGGCTGCTTTCGAAGAACCACGGCGTTCCCGACGAACAGATCCAGGTCGCCCTGCGCGCAATCGAGAGTTGGGTTGTGCGCCGCACGTTGCTTCGGTGGACAATGAAGGACGTCAACAAGTTCATCGTGACGATCCTCAAGGGACTGGACGGCAAGCCGGGCGCAGAGGTCGGACTCGTCGTGGAACGCATCCTTGCTCAGCAGACGGCGGACGCACGCATCTGGCCGACCGACGCTCAGATGCTGGAGCGACTCCCGTTCCAGTCGTTGTACGGCAGTGTGCGCCAGAGCCGTCTTCGAGAGGTCCTGTGGGCGGTCGAGAACCACATCCGCGACAACAAAAGCGAAGATCTTCCGCACCCAGGCCTGCTTGAGGTCGAGCACATCCTTCCGAAGGCGTGGGAGGACTACTGGAACCCGGTGCCCGGACTCGACGAGGAGGCTGCGGCGAGGCGGAACTGGGTCAAGAACACGCTCGGCAACCTGACTCTGATCACGAAGCACCTGAACATCAACCTGTCGAACAGGCCTTGGACTGACACGGCCGCCGCGGGACTCAGCAAGGGCGGGGAGGTCGGCAAGGGCAAGCGGACGCTGTTGCTGGAGTACAGCCTTCTCCGTCTCTCGAAGGAGCTCACGCAGGAGAACCCCGACGCTTGGGACGAGACGAAGATCGACACGCGCGGAAAGGTCATGACCAAGCGCATTTGCGAGGTTTGGCCGGGGCCGCCCGCTGTCCGCGACTGATCCCCGCCTTGGCTCTCGTAATGTGACTCATCATCATCTGCAGTCGCTCTAGGAGCCGCGGCCCTGACGGGCACATGTCGGCCCCCACGTCATGCTTCACCAGCCGTCCGCGTGCTGGGGATGGCCGAACATCACAAGCAAGTGCGGGCACAAGGTAGGACGGGACTGCTGCACCGATAGGTGACAGGTCAGGTTGTCACCTATCGGTGCAGCCCTCTCGATGGCAGGATGCACAGGCATTGACGATGGCACTAGGTCGACACGTTTCAATTCGACTCCGCGTGACGGAGCGACCATAGCTGCCGCGTATTACGGAACCGTCTCCTCGGGGGTTAATGATCATGCCAGCAATCACATTGCTCTACCTGCACGGCGTCAGCGACGGAGACCTCGACGGCTCGTGGCGGTCGTCATTGCAGGCCGCACTCGAGCGGCATGGCGGACCATCGCTCGATGGCATCCATGTGGTCGCGCCGAGGTACGCCAGCGCCCTGGACGCTGACCCATCTCCCAGCGCCAAGGGCCACCGGCACACATCCCCCAAGAACTCGGACGCCGACCGACGGAACTTCGAGCGTGAACGAGCCCGATTGGAGATCCTCTTCCAGCAGCATCTCGATAGTGGCACCTCGGCCGGCGCGGACGTTCATGGATTCGGGCAGTGGCTGGCGCCCGGGGATATCGTGCACGCCCACCGATACGTCAAGGATCAAGGCCTCCGCAACCATATCGTCGGCACAATCCTCGACGTGGTGCCGCAAGACGGTGAGGTTGTCGTCATCGGACACAGCCTCGGCAGCTTGATCGCGATTGACCTCCTGGACCACTTACCCTCCCGGGTCACGGTGCGAAGGCTGATCACCCTGGGATCACCCGCTGGGCACCCTCACATGCACGCCGACACGGAGCGCCTCCTGCGCGACTTCCCCTACAGCCGCGTTCGAGGATGGGTCAACGTCTGGTCGCCGTGGGACGTGGTGCCGATGCGCGCCGGAGTGGGTGCCCTCTTCCGTCAAGCTCTCGATCTCCGAGTCGCGCTGGGCTTCGGACAGCACGCGGCCTCGAGCTACCTATCGCATGAGGTGGTTGCCAAGGTGGTGATCGACGCGCTGACTCAGACGACACGGTCTAGTGCGACAAAGGACACGACACTAGAGCCCCGACTGACCGATGCCGAGCAGATGGTCATGATGGCGCTTCGCTACGGAAACATTGTTCACAATGAGCTGCCTGCTGGCGACGTTCGTCAGCGTTACGAAGGCGCACTTCTGCTTACTCAAGAGCGGGTATGCACTGACCTCATCACCCTTCGCCTGCAGTCCAATTCATCGATCCCTCCGTGCCTCACCAGAACGCGCGACGGCGCTATCCCGCCCGTGACCAAGCCCGCCGTCGTGGGAAGTGCCATCGCGCCTCTCGTAGCAATTTGCGGTACGAACGTCATCGCACCCTTCGAGATTGACGTCGAGGCCAAGGTCCGTCGGCAGGCGTTGAAGCAGTTGGCGACGGCCTTGGACTTGTCACCTTCCAGCGGGTCGGCCATCTTCGACGCGATGGAGGAAGCCAAGCAGGCGCTGTCCCCACGTGCCCCTCGGATGCGATGGGCCGTCGGCGCCGCTGGACTGGCCGTACTCCTCGCCGCGCCTGTCGGGCTGATCGTTGCCGCTCCGGCTGGGCTGGCCGGTGGAGCCGCCATCATCAGCGCCTTGGCGGGCTTCGGGCCTGGTGGAATGATTGGCGGCTTGATGACGGCCGGCGCGCTCACCTCGACAGGGATGGGCATGACCGCCGCGGCCTTGGCAGGAGGGTCGGCAGCCTACGAGGTCACAGAGGCCGCAGTCGTGCAGCAGTTGGCGCACGCGATCGCTCGCCGCGCCCTCGCGTACGAACGAACGGGGGACGAGTGGCTTGCCCTCTCCCGCCTTCACTCCGAACTCGTCCGAGAGCAAGAGAGACTGACCGCCTTCTCGGACGACAACGCATTGGGACTGAAGGAGGTCAAGAAGAAGATCGACGTCGTGGAGCGCGCCTTGAGGTACATGATCGACCGGGATGTCGCGCCAGCGCTGTCGATGTAGGCAAGGCGTGGCCAACTCGGTTGATCTGACCTTCATGCTTTCGAGGAGCAACCCAGCCCATTGTTGATGAACGGAGAAGGCGAGCATGGGATTTACAGACAAGCTGCTGACCGGCGGAGGTGTTCTCGTAGCCGGCGTAGTTGCGCGATACTTTTACGTGGAGGCGCGCGAGACGGCGCGGCGAAAGAGCAGTCCACTGCAGTTCACTCAAGCGCTACCAGCAGAGCTCTTCTCGTCCCTCGCGCACGAGGTCGGCCGACAGACCAAGAGCGTGGATCGCGTGAGTGTCGAGGGCGCGTCAATCACCATCTACGTCCGGTCGAACAGCGGGCTGACCGGGTGGACTTCTGAGATCGACTTCAATGACTACGGCCACATTACCGGCAACTACTGGCTGACATCCGAAAACCAGAAGTCAATCCTGCCCGCGCACTATGCAGACACCTTGCAGGAGAAGATCCTGCAGAGAGTCGCGACGCCGCTGTCGTGAGACCATGGCCCCATCAAGGCGTCAACACGAGGGCCCGGGCGGAGTGATCTCCGCCCGGGCCCTCGTCGTGTGGCTGGTGCGTCAGCTGCAGCCGCTGGTGGAGCCGCAGCCCTCGCAGACGTAGCAGGAGCCGGCGGGGCGCATCTTGGTCCCGCAGGTCATGCACATCGGGGCGTCGGCGGCCTTGGAGTTGCCGAACGCCGCCAGGAGGTCGGCCGAGCTGTGGATCTCCGAGGAGACCTCACGAGCCGAAGCCGCACCCGAGCCGGAGGCGACGGTCGCCGCGGAGTCCGCGTCGGCCGAGTGCGTCTCCGCCGCAGCCGGAGCGGAGGCGGTGGCCGCCGGCTCCTCGTGCTTCTTCGAGGAGGCGCCGATGCCAACCGAGAGGGACTCGATCTCCTCCTCGAGCTCCTCGTCGGACTCCGCGGACTCCGGGGCGTACGAACCGGTCTCGAGCTGGCGGGCCCGCTCCTCGGCCGTGTGGATGCCCATGTAGGAGCGCGTGTCGAAGTCGAGGTGGTCCAGGGCCAGCCGGCGGAACACGTAGTCCATGAGCGACTGCGCCATCCGCACGTCCGGGTCGTCGGTCATGCCGGCCGGCTCGAAGCGCATGTTCGTGAACTTCTCGACGAACGTCTCGAGCGGCACGCCGTACTGCAGCGCGACCGAGGTGACGATCGAGAAGGCGTCCATGACACCGGCGAGCGTGGAGCCCTGCTTGCCGAACTTGAGGAACACCTCGCCGAGGCGGCCGTCGTCGTACGTTCCGGCGGTGAGGTAGCCCTCGGCCCCGCCCACGGCGAACGACGTCGTCTGCGACGTGCGGCGCTTCGGGAGACGCTCGCGGGTCGGCCGGTAGACGACCTTCTCGACGATCTCCGTCGTGGCAGCAGCCACCGCGGCAGAGGCCTTGTCAGCGGCCGCGTCCTTGGCGGTGGACCCGCCGTCGGACAGCGGCTGCCCGACCTTGCAGTTGTCGCGGTAGACCGCGAGCGCCTTGAGGCCGAGCTTCCAGCCCTGGACGTAGACGTCCTGGATCTCCTCGACGGTCGCCGTCTCCGGCAGGTTGACCGTCTTCGAGATCGCACCGGAGAGGAACGGCTGCGTCGCCGCCATCATCCGGACGTGGCCCATCGGGGAGATGGCGCGCGCACCCATCGCGGTGTCGAAGACCTCGTAGTGCTCGGTCTTCAGGCCCGGCGCGTCGATGACGTGGCCCTTGTCGGCGATGTACTCGACGATCGCCTCGACGGTCTCCTCGGTGTAGCCGAGCTTGCGCAGGGCCCGCGGGATCGTGAGGTTGACGATCTGCATCGAGCCGCCACCGACGAGCTTCTTGAACTTCACGAGCGAGAAGTCGGGCTCGATGCCGGTGGTGTCGCAGTCCATCATGAAGCCGATGGTCCCGGTGGGAGCGAGCACCGACGCCTGGGCGTTGCGGTAGCCGTTCTTCTCCCCCAGCTTGACGACGTCGTCCCACGCCTTGGTGGCGACGCGGTGGATGTCCTTGTCCATCGTGCCGAGCGTGCGCACGTCGTCGTTGGCGGCGGCGTGCTTGCGCATGACCCGCTTGTGGGCGTCGGCGTTGCGGGCGTACCCGGCGTAGGCACCGACGACCGCGGCCATTTCGGCGGAGCGCTTGTAGGCGGCACCGGTGAGCAGCGAGGTGATCGAGGCGGCGAGCGCCCGGCCACCCTCGGAGTCGTACCCGTGGCCGGTGGCCATGAGCAGCGCGCCGAGGTTGGCGTAGCCGATGCCGAGCTGGCGGTAGTCCCGCGTGGTGATGCCGATCGACTCGGTCGGGAAGTCGGCGAAGCAGATCGAGATGTCCATCGCCGTGATGACGAGCTCGACGACCTTCTGGAAGGTGACCGCGTCGAAGGTGTCGTCGTCGCGGAGGAACTTCAGGAGGTTGAGCGAGGCCAGGTTGCACGAGGAGTTGTCGAGCGACATGTACTCCGAGCACGGGTTGGACGCGGTGATCCGGCCGCTCTCGGGGTTGGTGTGCCAGTCGTTGATCGTGCCGTCGTACTGGATGCCCGGGTCGGCGCACTCCCACGCGGCCTTGGCGATCTTGCCCATGAGCTCGCGGGCGTCGACGGTCTCGATGACCGAGCCGTCCTTGCGCGAGGTGAGCCCGAACTCGGTGCCCTCCTCGACGGCGCGCATGAAGGCGTCGTTGACGCGGACCGAGTTGTTGGCGTTCTGGTACTGGACGGAGGTGATGTCCTTGCCGCCGAGGTCCATGTCGAAGCCGGCGTCGCGCAGCGCGCGGATCTTGTCCTCCTCGCGCGCCTTGGTCTCGACGAACTCCTCGATGTCCGGGTGGTCGACGTCGAGGACGACCATCTTGGCCGCGCGGCGGGTGGCGCCACCGGACTTGATGGTGCCCGCGGACGCGTCGGCGCCGCGCATGAAGGAGACCGGGCCGGAGGCGGTGCCACCGGAGGACAGCAGCTCCTTGGAGGAGCGGATGCGCGAGAGGTTCAGGCCGGCACCGGAGCCGCCCTTGAAGATGAAGCCCTCCTCCTTGTACCAGTTGAGGATGGAGTCCATCGAGTCGTCGACCGAGAGGATGAAGCAGGCGCTGACCTGCTGCGGGCTCGCGGTGCCGACGTTGAACCAGACCGGCGAGTTGAAGCTGAACACCTGGTGCAGCAGGGCGTACGTCAGCTCGTGCTCGAAGATCTCGGCGTCCTCGGGGCTGCCGAAGTACCCGTGGTCCTTGCCGGCCTTGACGTAGGTGAGGACGACGCGGTCGATGAGCTGCTTGAGCCCGGTCTCGCGCGCCTCGGTGCCGACGGCCCCGCGGAAGTACTTCGTCGTGACGATCGTGGAGGCGTTGACGCTCCAGAAGTCGGGGAACTCGACTCCGCGCTGCTCGAAGATCGTGACGCCGGTCTTCCAGTTCTGCTGGACGACGTCGCGCTTCTCCCAGGTCACCTCGTCGTAGGGGTGGACGCCGGGGGTGGTGTAGATCCGCTCGATCTTCACCCCCTTGCCCTTGACGGCCTTGCGGGCACCTGCACGTGCTCCGGCGACATCGGTCATGCCTATCCCTTCCTTCTGCCCCCTCTGGAGGCGTGGTGACCTGGTGCTGTTCTACTGCTGGGGTCCGACAGGCGCGCTGGCCTGCGGTTCCTCCGCGGTCGCCTCACGTTCGGCGCGCAGGAGGGTGATGGCCGACTCGAAGTCCTCGAGGGAGTCGAAGGCCTGGTAGACGCTCGCGAAGCGCAGGTACGCGACCTCGTCGAGCTCGCGCAACGGCTCGAGGACGGCGAGGCCGACCTCGTGGGCGTCGATCTCGGCGGAGCCGGCGCTGCGGATGGTCTCCTCGACCTTCTGGGCGAGGAGGGCGAGGTCGTCCTCGGTGACCGGGCGGCCCTGGCAGGCCTTGCGGACGCCGACGAGCACCTTGGCCCGGCTGAACGGCTCGGTGGCGCCGGAGCGCTTGACGACGCTCAGGCTCGCGGTCTCGACGGTGGTGAACCGCCGGCCGCACTCCGGGCACTGGCGACGGCGCCGGATGGAGGAGCCGTCGTCGGTGGTGCGGGAGTCCATGACCCGGGAGTCGGTGTGCCGGCAGAACGGGCAGTGCATGTCCTCGGGCCCCTCTCCTGTGGACGAAACGGTGGACTCAGGTGTGAACAACCTGTGGATGACCGTCATTTCGTGTGCACAAGATGTGGACGAACTACAGCGGTGTAACCACTAGATGTTGTGCTCATCATGCATCGTGTGTGACCTGCGACGCAAGACGGCGCGAGGAAAGATCGGCCGTTCGGCTGTTTGCGCAGGTCAGAGGGGGTGCGGCGGGGTCGTGTCGGCGTGCCGTCGGCGTGTCGCAACACCATTGGTGGGGCTCGTGTGACGGATGGGGCACCACATCTGGGGGTTCCGATGTCGCCGGGCTACTCCCCCGGGCAGGCGGCCTGGTGGACCAGGGCCGCGGTGAGCATCCAGTGCCAGTCGGTGCTCGCCGAACCACCCCGCGCGCCGGCGCCGCAGCCGCACTCCCAGTGCCACCGGCCGAGGACGTCGCACGTCACGGCCGGGTGGTGGGTGCGGCGGGCGGCCCGCCGGCGGATGGTCCTCATGGGCGCAAAGAGGCCGGGCTGCGCCTTCTGATACCGAAGGAGCTGTGCCGCGTGACGGCCCGGGATGACAGCGCGCTCATTCCACACCCGGCGATCGTGCAGGTGGTGGCATCAGCCGTTCGGCCATGCGGCATCCTCCGAACACCCGCACCTACGGAATCCATACCTTCTTGACCCTCCCTTGGTGTCAGGCTGGACAACGTCATACCGAAGCAGGGGACTCAACGCTTCTGGGAGGACAGCGCTATGGGATACCACCTCGAGGGGCCCTTGGGCCGCTACACCGTGAGCTCGGCATCGCCGCGCCGCGACGGCGAGCACGCCCCGTCACCCCTGGTCGACCTGATCCGCGTCGGCGTCAGCGCTCTCTCGCGCCTGCCGCTGTCGCAGCACGACGACGGCCACGGCCGCCGCCACTGAGGGTCGGGTCGGGCCCGTGCGTCGGGCCCCGTCAGCTCGTGGGGTGCAGGAGCCGAGCCAGCTCCTCGACCCCGTCGACGAGACGGGGCCCGGGCCGGGCCCACTCACCGTCGGCGTCCACCGCGTGGACGACGACCCCTGCCGGTAGGCACCCCTGCGCGACGAGTGCGTCCGCCTGCTCCCGGGCCCCCGCCCGGTCGTAGCCGCACGGCGCGACGACCACGACATCCGGCCGCGCGGCCGCGACGTCGTCCCACGTGATGCGGTGCGAGCGCGCACCGACCGTGCCCAGCACCGCCTCTCCCCCGGCCAGCTCGACGAGCTCGGGGACCCAGTGCCCCGGCGCGTACGGCGGGTCGGTCCACTCGAGGACGACGACGCGCGGCCGTGGGCGTCCCGCGACCTGCTCGCCGACCCGGGCGAGGCGCTCGCGCAGTGACGTGACGAGGGTCGCCGCCTCCGCTGCCCGTCCGACCGCGGCCCCGATGGTGGCGACGGAGGCCAGCACCTCCTCGAGCGTGTGGGGGTCGACGGTCAGCACCTCGGCGGTGCATCCGAGGTGGGCCAGGGCGGCGTCGACGGTGGAGACGTCGAGGGCACAGACGGCGCAGAGGTCCTGGGTGACGACGAGGTCGGCGTCGAGCCCGGCCAGCGCCCCGGCATCGAGGCGGTAGAGGTCCTCGCCCCTGGCCACGGCCGCGGCGACGGCGTCGTCGATCTCGCGCGGGGTGAGCCCCTCGGGGAGCGTGGTGTTCGAGACGACCGTACGGGTGCGGGCGGCGGGCGGGTGGTCGCACTCGAAGGTCACGCCGACGACGTCGTCCCCCGCACCGACGGCGAAGAGGATCTCGGTGGCGGACGGGACGAGGCTGACGACGCGCACCCGGCGACCCTACGACGGATGGATGTCGGGGCGGCGTGCTTGCATGGGCCATGGCCACGCAGCAGTGGGAGTCCCATCCCGTCACGCCCAGCCGGTTCGAGCACTTCGCCGACGTCATCAACCCCAACCGCCGGGCCACGCACTGCTGGTGCCTGTCACACCGGCTGCGCCAGCGGGAGATCGACGAGCTCGGGCAGGGCAGCCGTGAGGAGGCCGCGCGGCGCCTCTGCGAGCGGAAGAACCCGCCGGGTGTCATCGCCTACCTCGACGGCACACCGGTCGGGTGGTGCAACATCGGCGCGCGCTCGGACATCCCGCGGCTGGTCCACAGCACGAAGATCCACCCGGTCGACGACGTGCCGGTGTGGAGCATCCTCTGCGTCGTCGTGCGCGGTGGGCACCGGAAGAAGGGCGTCACCCGGCACCTCATCGAGGGGGCCGTCGAGTACGCCGCGTCGCGTGGCGCGCCGGCCGTCGAGGCCTATCCGGTCGACCCGGGCGGGAAGCGGATGGACCTGACGATGGCCTTCGTCGGCACCCGGGCGATGTTCGAGAAGGCGGGGTTCGAGGTCATCGGCGAGACCGAGGCCGTCGCGTCCAAGATGCCCAGGCTCGTGATGCGCCGGACGCTGTCCTGACGGAGGGCCGGACGCTGTGCCGCGCCCGGCCCTCCGTCGTGTCGCCGCGCTCCCGGGGTCAGAGCTCGGGACCCTTGGCGCGCAG
>JAESFK010000216.1_pt1 | contig 38750 bp, 31 predicted proteins | sample 9269391 | NCBI WGS metagenome assembly JAESFK01 (sample SAMN14506231, study PRJNA617097) | algae metagenome | isolation source: Drouetiella hepatica UHER 2000/2452 and co-occurring heterotrophs from... | place: Slovakia: Slovak Paradise National Park, Hrabusice, Kosice Region | collected 2000-01-01
CGTGCTTCTTCTTCAGTTCCTCCATCTTCGGCTGAACCTTCTTCATGTTCGCCATCGAAGCATATTGCTTGGAGGCAAGCGGGAAGAAGAGCAGCTTGACGACGATGGTGGTCATCAGGATGGCGACGCCGAAATTGCCGAAATAACGGAAGAAGAAATCCATCAGTTTGAACATCGGCTTGGTGATGAAGTAGAACCAGCCCCAGTCGATCAGAAGGTCGAACTGCGGGATGGAGTAGCTCTTCTCGTAGCCGTCAACCAGCGGAACCTGCTTGGCGCCGGCGAAGACGAGGTTCTTCAGTTCCGTGGACTGGCCCGGCGCGATTGTTACCGCGTCCTGTTTGTAGTCTGCCTGGTAGCGCGGGCGGCCGTCCGGGAAATGGGCGAACTTCGCCTCATACGGCGTTGCCTGCGGGGGAACGATCGCCGCCGCCCAGTATTTGTCCGTGATGCCGAGCCAGCCGGTCGTCGTCTTGCCGGGCTGAACGGGAGCGTCATCCTCGACCTTGCCATACGCAACTTCGTTGAGGCCATGCTCGCCGATCACACCGATAAAGCCTTCGTGCAGCACGTAGACGCTCGGCTCGATCGGCTTGTTGAAACGTGTCACCCGGCCGTAGGAGGAGAGCGAAACCGGTGCCGCACCTGCATTGGAAATGGCGTCGGTGACCTGGAACATGAAATGGTCGTCGATGGAAATCGTCCGGGTGAACGTCAGTCCCTTCTCGTTGGTGAAGGTCAGCGCCACTGGGGTGGACGTTGTCAGCTTGTCGCCGCTGGACAGTGTCCATACCGTCGCCGGGCCGGGAACGGTGCCGGTCGCGTCATTTCCGATATAGCCAAGTTCGGTGAAATAGCCGTTCGGCGTCTCGGCCGGGCTGAACAGTGTGATCAGCGGGCTCCTGTCGTCGACGGTCTCGTGATATTCCTTGAGCTTCAGGTCGTCGAAACGTGCGCCGGTCAGGTTGATCGAGCCGCTGAGCGCCGCCGTGTCGATGGAAACACGGGCCGATTTGGCGATCGCCTGGTCGCGGGTCTCGACAGCGCCGGGGACGGCACCCTGGGCGGGCTGGGCCTGACCCGCAACGGCCGGCGTACTGGCCTGCTGGTTCTGCTGCGCGATCCTTTGCTGGGCTTCCGCCGCAATCCGTTCTTTCTCTATCTTCGGGTTAACATAGAGAAATTGCCACGCGATCAGAATGAGCACCGACAGGCCGATCGCCACGAAGTAGTTGCGGTTTTTTTCCATCATTCTTTCCTGGAGCCGGCCGGGGGCCGTGAATATTTTTGCTTGCTTTCGATCCGCTCACAGAGGGTCTTGCCGATCCGCTCGAAGGGCGCGTTCAAAAGGTCGCGTCTGGCGACAATCACATAGTCATGTCCGGGCTTCATTGCAAATCCGGCGGAAAGCCGCACGGCTTCCTTCAGGCGCCTGCGCATCCGGTTGCGTTCGACGGCATTGCCATGCTTCTTGGTGACGGTGAAGCCGACGCGCGGCCCGGTATCCGGCTCGTTACGGTCAAGAACTTCCAGAAGGAACAACGGGCCTTTCCGCTGTTCTCCCTTGCGCACGGCAAGAAACTGCGGCCGGCTTTTCAGCCGCCCGGCAGTTGATTTAGGCTTGGGTGATGTCATCAGCCCGCGCTCCTTCCGGGAGCAGGAGCATCCATCGTCCAGACGGACGTTTGCAGGATGCTCCGGCGCCATGAAGCCGCGCATGCAGGTTTCGCGAAGGTTAGTGCGCGAAGACGCGGCACGCGCCAGACGGCCTTAAGCCGACAGACGCTTACGGCCACGTGCCCGGCGGGCAACGATAACCTTGCGGCCGCCCTTGGTGGCGATACGTGCACGGAAGCCGTGACGGCGCTTGCGAACAAGCTTGGACGGTTGGTAGGTACGCTTCGTCATTTATTTTAATACCGCGGTGTGCGGCCCTTCTTGGGTTTGCTTCTTAGCAAGGGAGCGTTACGTTCCGGACACGGCGTTGCACAGGGCAAGGGGACTTGTCCGGACGTGGGCGGCTTATAAGAGCAAAGGCCCGCGAAAGTCAATCGCCGGGGCGCAAAAGCTGGGGTTGACGCGGGTTCCGGCATTTTGGAGCGCCAATCGCATCAGATCGTGTCGGGTGTAATGTTCAACTTACGATTGAAAATTAGCATATAATAATTTAATTGCTTAAACAAAGCCCTAAGACCCGAATACTAGAATTGCTCAATCCTCCAAGAGGCTTCGTTAACCATCGCCATCCTAGTGTTTCCCCGATTGCAAGAGCCCGTAAGCTGCGCCTTTCATGGCCTGTTGCCGGTCCCAGGGAGACACGTACATGAAAATTCGAGGCAAGATCTATCTCATCGTCGGCGTGATGAGCCTGATCGCATTGGCGGTGACCGGCATGGCGCTAACCGTGATCACACAATACAATACCAGGCTCGTCCAGTTCGACAACGCATCGGACCGGGCGTTCAACGGCGAGCGTCTGAACCGGCTCGTCACGGCGGTCGTCATGGAAGCCCGGGGTATCTATGCCGCGCCGACGGTGGAAAAATCAAAGTCCTTCGCTGAAGGCCTGGTGAAGAACCTCGACAAGATCGACGTTCTGTTGACGGACTGGAGGCCGCTTGTTCCAGCCGGGCAGGTTTCCGCCTTCGAGGCCGTCGTTGCGCGCGCCGCCGAATTCCGGACGTTCCGCACGGAAACCGCCCGTCTCAGCCAGGAAGTCTCTCCGCAGGCCGCGAACGAGCAAGGCAATAACGAACTCAATCGCGCCAACCGCAAGGCATTCCAGGCCGAGATCGATGCTGTGGTGGAAACGGACCGCGCCGCTCTGGACACGATCCAGAACGAGATCAGCCTCATTGAAAGCCGTATGATCCTGATGGTGCTGCTGACGGCCGGTTTGGGTCTGGTCATCGGTGCAGGCACCGCGTTCTACATCGGCACCAAGCAGCTGAGCCAACCGATCCTGCAGCTGACGGGCACGATGAAGCAGCTTGCAGACGGCGACCTCAATACGAACGTACCGTTTGCCGGACGCAAGGACGAAATCGGCGAAATGGCCGGTGCAGTCGAAGTGTTCAAGCGCAATGGCCTGGCGGTGCGCGAATTGAACGCGCAGGAAACGGCGTTGCGCGAAAAGAGTGCCGATCTGCAGTCCAGCATCGCCGTCGTCGTCACGGCCGCCGCCGCTGGCGATTTTACCCAGCGGATCAGCAAGGATTACGGCAATGCCGACCTCAACCGCTTCGCCGCCAGCCTCAATGAGCTGGTCGATGGCGTCAACAGCGGCGTCAACGAGACCCGCCGTGTCATCGCCAGCCTTTCGAATGGCGATCTTACCCAGAGTATGAACGGCAAATTCCAGGGCGCTTTTGCCGAACTGCAACAGAACGTCAACGACTCGTTGTCAACTCTGCAGAGCACGCTGCGCGAAGTGCGCACCACCACGGACTCGATCAACGGCAACTCGACGGAACTTCGCTCCGCAGCCGACGACCTGTCCAAGCGCACCGAGCAGCAGGCCGCCGCACTCGAAGAGACATCGGCAGCGCTGGAGCAGATCACCGCTGCCGTGCGCAACTCGACCGACCGCGCCCAGGAAGCGACCGTCATGGTCACCGAGGCCAAGCAGAGTGCGGCCCAGTCCGGCGAAGTCGTGCGCAAGGCCGTCGATGCCATGGGCCGGATCGAGCAGGCCTCCAGCGAGATCGGCCAGATCACCAACGTGATCGACGAGATCGCCTTCCAGACCAACCTTCTGGCGCTCAACGCCGGTGTCGAGGCAGCACGTGCCGGCGATGCAGGCAAGGGCTTTGCGGTCGTTGCCCAGGAAGTGCGGGAGCTTGCCCAGCGCGCGGCCAGCGCCGCCAAGGACATCAAGGGTCTGATCGCCAAATCCGGCTCGGAAGTCGCAACCGGCGTCAAGCTCGTGCAGGAAACCGGCCAGGTTCTCGGCCAGATCGAAACGCGGGTCTTGAGCATCAACGATCACATCCACTCGATCGCCACCGCCGCCCGTGAACAGTCGACAGGTCTTGGCGAAGTCAGCACCGCCGTCAACCAGATGGACCAGGTGACCCAGCAGAATGCCGCGATGGTCGAAGAAGCCAATGCCGCGACCCACAAGCTTTCGGCGGAAGCAGACAGCCTGGCGCGGCTGATCTCCCACTTCAAGCTGGATGACGGGGCACCCTTGCGTGTTGTCGCCGCGCCAGTGCGCGAAAACACCCGTCCGGTCGCGTCGCCTGCCCGCAAGATGATGGGCACTGTCGCCCGCGCCTTCGGCGGCGGTTCGGCCAGTGCCGCGGTGTCGAGGGACAACTGGGAAGAATTCTGATCCGGCCGCCGGTCCAGGTCTTGAACAATGATCCCGCGGCGGGCCTCACCCGCCGCGGGATTTTTCGTCGCGATCACGGCGACGTTTTTTACCGCGATCATTCGTTATTGGTTCAAGCGGCGCTTTCCCGTTAATGCTTCGGCAATGGAACAGAATGAGCGCAAGAGACAGCATCTGACAGCGGACGGCCCCCGGGCAACGGCTGAAGGCGCGGGCGAACCGGCAGGTCAGCCCCTGGTGCTGCGCGTCGTGCCGCTTGCCGTGCTGGCAGCAGGTCTCGCAATCGCCTATGGGCTGGGTTTGCACCGCTATGTGACGCTCGGCTGGCTGGCAGACCAGCGCGAGGTGCTGCTGGATATGGTGGCGCGGTATCCGTTGCGGGCGGTATCGCTGTTCTTCCTCGTCTATGTCACCGTCGTGGCATTGTCTGTTCCGGCGGCATCGGTCCTGACGATCTTTGCCGGCTTCCTGTTCGGCTGGCTGGCCGGCGGCATCATCGTCGTCATTGCTGCCACCGCCGGCTCCTGTCTGCTGTTTGCAGGCGCACGAACGGTTTTCGGCGATCTTCTCCGGCGGCGGGCGGGACCGTTCCTCAACCGGTTTGCAGCGGGTTTCAGCCGCAATGCGTTCAGTTATCTGCTGGTCCTGCGCCTGGTGCCGGTCTTTCCCTTCTTCATCGTCAATATCGCGCCTGCCTTCTTCGGCGTCAGCCTGCGGACCTTCGCCCTTGCCACGGTGGCCGGCATCATTCCCGGCACCTTCGTCTACGCCTGGCTCGGGTGCGGCTTCGAGCAGGCCATCGGCGATGCGGCCGAACAGGACAGGCCCCTGTTGCTGTCGGACTTCCTGACGCCGGAACTGACGGTCGCCTTCCTCGGGCTCGCCCTCATTGCCGCATTGCCGCTTCTCGTGCAATTTGTCCGCGAAAAACGGCAGCCGGTAAGCAAGGGCGGAAATGACTGACGGCGTGGCAACGGTTCTTTCTCCCGATATCTGCGTCATCGGCGCAGGCTCGGCCGGGCTTTCGGTTGCAGCGGGCGCTGCCGCCTTTGGCGTCCCCGTCGTGCTGATCGAGCGCGGGCGGATGGGCGGCGAATGCCTGAACACCGGCTGCGTGCCCTCCAAGGCCCTGATCGCCGCTGCCAACCATGCCCACGCCGTTCGCAAGGCGGCCGAATTCGGAATTCTCGCCGGAGAGCCGGTGATCGATTTTGAAAAGGTACAGGCCCATGTCCGTTCGGTGATCGAGACGATCGCGCCGCATGATTCGGCCGAGCGGTTCACCGCCATGGGCGTTGATGTCATCAGGGCCGGCGCGCACTTTACCGATCGTGATACGGTGACCGCTGGCGGGTTCACCATCCGCGCCCGCCGTTTCGTCGTCGCCACCGGCTCCTCGACGGTCATTCCGCCGATCCCCGGCCTTGCCGATACCGGTTACTTGACCAATGAAACCCTGTTCGACCTCGAGAGCCTTCCGCAGCATCTCATCATCATCGGCGCGGGGCCGGCCGGTTTGGAGATGGCGCAGGCGCACCGGCGGCTGGGGGCGAAGGTGACGGTCGTCGATGCGGGCAGGGCACTGGCCAAGGAAGACCCCGAGCTGGCGGACATCGTCCTTGCCCGCCTTCGCGGCGAAGGCATCGATATCTTCGAAAACAGCCGGGTTTTGTCTGTTGAGAAAACCGCATCGGGTCCGCGCGTGCAATGCGAAACACCGGCCGGTCCGGTCACCATCGATGGCAGCACCCTGCTCGTTGCGACCGGCAAAACGGGCAATACATCGGGGCTTGGTCTCGATGCAGCGGGTATCGCCGTGACGGCAACCGGAATCGCCGTTGATCACAGCCTGCGGACGCAAAATCGGCGGGTTTACGCGATCGGAGACGTGGCGGGCGGGCTGCAATTGACCCATGCCGCCAATTATCACGCCTCCCTGGTGCTGCGCGAAATCCTGTTCCGGCTGCCGGCGCGGGAAAACCGCGATATCGTTCCCCGCGCCACCTTCACCGATCCGGAAATCGCCTCCGTCGGCCTTGGCGAAAAGGACGCGCGCGCGCGCCACCGGCGTGTCGAAATCCTGCGCTGGCCCTATGCGGAAAATGATCGTGCACAAGCGGAGCGGGCGACCGGGGGCTTGATCAAGATCGTTATCGGCCGGCGCGGCAAGATCCTCGGTGTTGGCATTGCGGGCGCCGGTGCGGCCGAGATGATCAACATGTGGAGCCTGTTGATCGCCAACGGCCAGTCGCTGCGCCATGTCCGCAATGCCATCGTCCCCTATCCGACCATGACGGAGATTGGAAAACGCGCCGTCATCGCCTACTATACGCCCCTGACACGCACGCCGTTCGTCCGGGCCATCATCCGCCTGCTGAGACGTTTCGGCTGAGACGATGGAAGTCGGCGACATGACGGCAGAGCTTAAAGAAACCGCGGCCATGCAAAGGCAGCCCCTTCGCGCGGGCTTTTTCCGTGGCCTTTCCGGCAAGCTGCTGCTTTTGACCGTCGTCTTCGTCATGCTGGCGGAAGTGCTGATTTTCGTGCCGTCCGTCGCCAACATGCGTATCCGCTGGCTGGAAGACAGGCTGAATACGGCCGCAGCGGCTGGTGTCGTGGTCGATGGCATGCAGGACGTGACGCTGTCGCGGCCGGTGCAGGAGGAAACGCTGATGGCGACCGGCACCAAGGCCATCGTTCTCAGGCGCAAGGATGAATCGCGGTTGATCGCGGCCGTGGACATGCCGCCGGAAATCGACGCCCAGTACGACGTTGCCGCCATGACGCCGATCACCGCAATCCGGGATGCCTTCGACACGCTGCTGTTCGGCGGCGACAAGGTCGTGCGGATCTATGGCCCCATCGGCGAGAGCGACGCAATCATCGAAGTGGTCATGGCGGATAAAAGCCTGCGCAAGGCGATGCTGGTCTATTCCCGCAACGTGTTCTTCCTGTCGCTGGTCATCTCTTTGTTCACGGCCGCGCTGATCTTTCTTGCCATCAACCGCCTGATGATCGTGCCGATCCGCCGGATGACCACCAGCATGCAGGATTTCGCAGCCGAACCAGCCGATCCGGCCCGCGTGCTGGAACCGTCACAAGGCCGGGATGAACTGTCTATCGCCGGCCAGCATCTGTCTGCCATGCAGCAGCAGCTTCAGAAGACGCTGAAACAGCAGAAGAACCTTGCCGATCTCGGCCTTGCCGTTTCCAAGATCAACCATGACATGCGCAATATCCTGGCGTCGGCGCAGCTGATCTCCGACCGCCTCGCCGATGTCGACGATCCGATCGTCAAGCGCTTTGCGCCGACGCTGCTGCGCACCATCGACCGTGCCGTCGGTTATACGACCGAGGTGCTGTCCTATGGCCGTACCACCGAGCCGGAACCGCATCGGCGATTTGTCGAGCTGCGGCCGCTGGTGAGCGACGTCGGTGAAATGCTGGCGATCGACCCGAATGCCGGGATCGAGTTCCAGATCCAGATTCCGGACGGACTGCAGGTCGATGCCGATAGCGAACAGCTGTTCCGCGTCGTCCACAATATCTGCCGCAATGCCGTGCAGGCACTGATGAACGATCAAGCCGGCAGCGTTGTTGCCCGGATGATCAGCGTTTCGGCGATGCGCACCGGCAGCGTCGTCAGCATCTCCGTCGAGGACACCGGCCCCGGCATGCCGCCCAAGGCGCGCGAACACCTGTTTACCGCCTTCAGGGGCTCCGCCCGCTCCGGCGGCACCGGCCTCGGGCTTGCCATCGCCCGCGAGCTGGTGCTTGCCCATGGCGGCACCATCGCGCTGGTGGAAAAACCGACGCCGGGAACCCTGTTCAGAATCGAATTGCCCGACCGCCCCGTGCCGCTTGATGCCTTCCGCTCGAAGGCCAGACACTGACGGCATATTTCCAGACACCCTTCCGATGCGGGTGAAACGGCGCTGTGGAAAGGCTTTGCGGCTGAAATCCATCCACAGTTTCAAGGATATAAGCGGGCGAATTCATCAAAATGTAAAATTTCTGCCGAAATTCGCTTGCATTCCCCGGTGGGACGTTTTAGAGGATCGCCACGCAAGCGGTTGACGCCGCAGCGAGAAGCACCCGTAGCTCAGCTGGATAGAGCATCAGACTACGAATCTGAGGGTCGGACGTTCGAATCGTTCCGGGTGCGCCAAAAATTCTAATAAAACCAGTTGATTATGACCGCGCTGATCTGGGTGCTGGTTTCCCACATACCCGACTCACACAGCGCCCGGTTCATCGACCTAGTCGACGGGGCGAGTGAAGGTGCCGAACGCTTGCCGAGCTTGAGATCGACACGGGAAAGAATACGGATTTGGTTGTAGAACGTCTATGCACTAACCTCTCCGCTGCCCCAGCAGTGATCGCAGGTGACGTACTCCCAACCGCTAACTAGGCCACCGTTGCAGTCAAAGCTTGGGCACGGATTGTCTCGCACATAACCGGTTCCCCCGCAGGTACCGCACATTCTTTGGCGATATTCCTGCACTCTTCCAGCGCCATTGCATTTTAGACACCGCTTTCGCACGGGAGCCACATCGCGAGGTGGGCTAGGAAATGAACCGCTCGGTTGGCTACCTAAGCTACCTTGAGTGGTTGATCTCTCAATAGGACCCGCAACCTTCGATAATCGGTAAGCCGCGTACGCGGTCACAACCCCGACGACGAAATACGGCAGGGCCACTGACACTTCTTGCCGCCCAAAGAGTAAGAGAAGAGCGGCAACCGCCAAACTTAGGCCAGAGATCACACCTAAGAAAAAGGCCAGGAATCTTGCAACAGCCTTCTTGATCGATTCCAGCATCGAACGTTCCCCCCCCCCCCAAGGCGGCAGGGAAATATTAGCAAAGTTTGGGGAGTAGTAAATTCCACCTTTAGGATACGGCGGGTCAATCCGGCACCAATGACGCCGCCGGTGAGCGTTTCAAACTGTGGGATACGATATTCGGGCTGTGGGGGAACGATCCTTCGCCAGGGACACATAATTCCCCGTTTAATCCCTCCTTGCGGCTCTTGCCGAAAGTATATTCCGTGGCCGCCGAAATTTTGAACGCCGACCGCCGGTAGTCAGCGGATAGAATCGGATGATTATATAGGTAAAACAATCACATAGAGGCGCACGGTTTCATCCTGTCCGGTGCGCCAGTTTTTTCCACCTCCCCACAAAGATCACAGGCGAAAGCGCAGCTTTCACCACGGGCGTTAGCACGAGATGAGGCATGTTGGGCCACCGCCGTAAGCATCAGGCCCGGGTTGTCCGTCGCTGAGACGCGCGGCTGATTTCGTGACATTATGGCAGGTGGCTGAAGCGGGCGATCCGTGCATCCTTCATCAGGTTGCGAAAGTTAGGTCCGCTCACATGTACCAATGTCTTGTGGTCACCGCCTTCGAAATAGACGTCGCTGGCGTTGCCGAGGCTTTCGTCGAGGATCACAGGCACATCGTAGGCTGATCCGATGGGTGGCACCGCACCAATGTCGCAATCGGCGAAAAGCGAACTGACCTCCTCCTCCGAGGCGAGGCCAAGGCGCCTGTTCATCACATCCTGCAATGTGGAGAGCTCGATCCGGTGCGTGCTCGGAACGACGGCGACAACATACCCCATTTCGTGATGCACGACCACCGATTTGGCCAGCCTGCTACCCGGAACATGCGCCGCCAGCGCCGATTGGCTGGTTGTTGCCGTGCGGTGATGAGCGACGGTGTCGTAGGCGATACCCTCACCGTCGATATAGTCCTGAAGTTTCCTTGCGATCGTCATCGTAGGCACCTCCTATGTTGCGTCGTGACGCATAGAGAGAGCGACATTTTCCTCTCATCACCCGCGAAGTCAACGATGAATGGACAGCCACAGATGCAGGCGGTGGTTCGGTTGATCGGCGATGCAAAGGCAAACTGCAAGCTACGACTTGCGTCGCAGCGTCTCGATCAGGCTGCGGGTCTTTCCCGTGGCATAGACGATGTCTTCGCGGACGAGATGCACGGTGATCTCGACGTCTTTCCAGCCGGCACCGTTTTCGCGGGCAAAGATCACGGCTGCTTCCAATGATGGAAAGACCGACGCCGTGCTTCCGGCGATCAGAAACTGGACCGTGCACTCCGCGTCCGAATAATTGGTGAGTGCCTTGATGGGATCAAACGCCATGTTGTTCTCCGGCGGTTAGGTCATTCTGTCCGGGCGACCATACGCTCCGGCAGGGCCGCTATAGCCGGAAAAAGCCGTTCCGTCTCCGGTGTGATCATCAATACACAAATCCGCGGAAATCGCCGCTCAGGTATGTGCTGGTGAAAGATCGCCGCAAAGGCTCAACAGAAACCGCGCCGGGAGAATCGGCGCGGCACTGGTTTTTACCATTTCTGGTGAACGTGAACCTTGATGAGACGTTCGTAGACATCGGCAAGAGCTGTCAATGTTCCGGCTGGGATCGCGTTCAGCTCGCTGGCGGCGGCATTGGCCCTGGCCTGCGCCTCGTTGCGAGCTCCTGGGATGACGACGGAGACGGCGGGGCTCTGGAGGATCCAGGCAAGCGCGAACTGCGCCATCGACGCGCCCTGTGGCACCAGCGGCCGCACCTCTTCGACGGCCTCGAGCGCCACATCCAGCGGCACGCCGGCAAAGGTTTCCCCGACATCGAAGAATTCGCCGTTGCGGTTGAACGTGCGGTGGTCGTCATCGGCAAACTTGGTGTCGGCGGTGATCTTGCCGGAAAGCAGGCCGGACGCCAGCGGCACGCGCACGATGATGCCGACATTCTTCTTGTGCGCCTGCTCGAAGAACAGGTCGTGCGGACGCTGGCGGAAGATGTTGTAGATGATCTGGATGGTCGCGACACCCGGATATTCGATCGCCTTCAGCGCTTCCTCGACAGTCGAGACCGAGACGCCATAGTTGCGGATCTTGCCCTTGATGGTGAGATCGTCCAGCGCGCCGAACATGTCCGGCCGGTAGAACACTTCGGTCGGCGGGCAGTGAAGCTGCACGAGGTCGAGCGTCTCGACAGCGAGATTGGTCAGGCTGCGGTCGATGAAGGCTTCGATATTGGCGGCCGTGTAGCCCTCGGCCACATGCGGGTTCAGCCGGCGGCCGGCCTTGGTGGCAACGAACGGCTTGTCGCCACCGCGTTCCTTCAGGACCGCCGTAATGATTTTTTCCGAACGGCCATCGCCATAGACATCGGCCGTATCGATGAAGGTCACACCGGCATCGAGCGCCGCGTTCAGCGCGCGCTTGCCGTCTTCCTCCGAAACATCGCCCCAGGCGCCGCCAATCTGCCAGGCGCCGAAGCCGATTTCGGAAATGGTTGCGCCGGTGCGCCCCAGTGTTCTGTTTTTCATGGTTGATTCCTCGTTTGGCGACGCCGCCGCCGCCCTATGATCCTGCCGGGGAGGCAGGACATCTTTTCACAAATCTTTTTACGCCGGATAGGACAGGCCGCCAAGTCGACTGTCCGGCCCATGGAGTTTCGGTACAACACGTTTGTCAAGCCGCGATGCCGGGCCTATATCGGCCAGACCAGCAGCAGCATGGGCACGCTGACCACAAGCACGATCGCGGAAAGAGGCAGGCCAAGACGTGCATAGTCGCCGAACCGATAGCCTCCTGGCCCCATGACGAGCGTGTTGCACTGATGCCCGATGGGGGTGAGAAAATCGCACCCCGCGCCGATCGCCACCGCCATCAGGAACGCATCCGGCCGGAAGCCGAGATTTTCCGCGAAGGTTGCCGCAATCGGCGCCATCACCAGCACTGTCGCGGCATTGTTGAGAAAGGGCGTCACGGCCATGGCGGCCACGAGGATGAGCGCTAGCGCCCCGTAGGACGGCAACATCGTCGCAGTTCGCGAAAGCAGGTCGGCAATGACATCGGTCGTGCCCGTGGTTCGCAAGGAGTCACTGATCGGGATCAGGGCGGCGAGCATGATCAGGATCGGCGCGTCGAGATGCTCGTAGACGTCCCTGAGCGGCAGCGATCCGGATACGATCATCAGGAATGCGGCTGCGAAAAAGGCGTACGCCACGGGCACGCCGCCAAAGGCTGTCGCGCCCATGGTGACAATCAGGATGAGCAGCGGAACAAGCCCGTTGCGGACGCTGCCGAGTTTCAGGTCGCGTTCGACCAGCGGCAGGCAGCCCCATTCACGCAGGAGATCCGGAAGGCTGCGCAAATCGCCCTGGAGCACCAGCACGTCGCCATTGCGGATCTTGATCTCTCCCAGGCGCTCGGTGAAGCGCTTGTCGCGGCGGCTGACGGCGAGAAGATTAAGTCCGGTATTCTCAAACAGCGATACGTCCTTGGCGCTCAACCCGATCAGCTGGGAATGCTCGCCGACGATGGCTTCCACCGAGCCGACGTCCTTGATCTTGTCCTTTTCGTGCTTGCGATCGGAAAGCTGCAACTTGCCTTCGCTGACGATCCTGTCGAGCGCGTCTTGCTCGCCCTCGATGATCAGCAGGTCGCCTTCCTTCAGCACCGTGTCGGGCAGCGGCGAGCGCTTCCTGTCACTGCCGCTGATGATGGCGGTGACCATGGCATCGCCCTGTGCAGGCCGCTGCAGCCAGCTGATCGACTGGCCTATGGCGGAGGATTGGGCAGTCAGGCGGGCTTCGGTGGTGTAGTTCTTGATCCTGACGGCTTCATCCATGGACGCCTGCTCTTTGACGCGCTCCGGCAGCAGCTTGTAGAAAAGGGTGAGGAAGATCACCCCGGCCAGCGTCAGGGCTGCACCGACCGGTGCATAGTCGAACATGGTGAAGGGCGTGCCGGTGATTTCCTCGCGCACCCGCGAGACGATGATGTTCGGCGAGGTGCCGATCTGCGTCACCAGGCCGCCGAGCAGGGAGGCAAACGCCATCGGCATCAGGAACATCGACGGTGATACCCGCGACTTTCGGGCCATCTGGAAGGCGACCGGGATCATGATCGCCAGTGCGCCGATATTTTTGATGAAGGCTGAAAGAATGGCAACAACGGCGACGAGGAGGAGCAGTTGAATCCGGGGTCCCCGCCGCTCCGGTGAAAAGCGGCGCAGCGCGATTTCCATGATGCCGGATCGCGATATCGCGGCGCTGACGACCAGGGCGCTTGCCACGATGATGACGATGTCATCGGAAAAACCCGAGAATGCTTCGGTGACGGGCACGATCCCCACCGCAACAGCTACCAGCAGGGAGCCGGCGGCAACCACATCATATCTGTAGCGTCCCCACAGGAACGCACCCATCATCAAGGCGATGACAAGAAGGGAAAGCCATTGATCTGTGCGCATGATGGTGTCCTGTTGGGTGTTCTTAAACGCGCAAGGCGCGATATCGATGCAAGTCGTGGAAAAGATTTGCGGACGTCTGTCTTATCGATCTATCGAAAATTCCCCTTGCGGACCTGTTCCTGCATTGCCGAACGAACCTTAGTCAGACATCGTCCAGTTTCAGCAGCGACCGCCCCCGGCTGAGATCGAGCATCATGGCTGCGGCGGGACCGCAAGCCTGTTTGGGGATGTCCAAGCAAAGGCGCGCGCCGGTGCTGGTAAAGGTCTCCGATAGGACGCTCACGCCGAGCCCGGACAGTCTGGCCTTGATCAGGACCAGATCGGCAAAGTCGCAATCCACATTGCCGCCGATGGTCTCGATGACGGCCACTTTCTCCGCCGCCCGCAGACAAATGGCCGCCGTGCCGCCATAGGCGCGCATCAGGCCGCCGCTGCCCAGCAGCGTACCACCGAACCAGCGGATGACGATGGCGGCGACATGATCGAGCGACTGGCCGTCGATCGCCTGAAGGATCGGCTTTCCGGCCGTGCCGCTTGGTTCGCCGTCATCGTTGAACCGGTAGGTCTGGCCGATGCGGTAGGCCCAGCAATTGTGGCTGGCTGTCAGGTCGGACTGTTCCGCGATGAAGTCTTTGGCCGCCTGTTCGCTCGACACGGGACCGCAAACGGCGAGAAACCGGCTCTTCTTGATGTCCTGTGCGTGGGTTTCGATGCGTTGAAGCGTGAACATTGGCTCGCCCGTTTGCGCGGTGATAGCGCATCGGGTGGCATGGTGCAAAGATGTTCGTTTCCGGTGGGCTGCGGAGGGCGACGACTCCAACCACCGTCATCCTCGCCCTCGTGGCGGGGATCCAGTCACCGCGCGTCTGCGCGGTGATAGAGCCATTTTTCTCATGGAAGCAAGAGTCGTTGGCGCCGCAGACGCGGCGCCGCTGGATCCCCGCCACAAGGGCGAGGATGACGGTGGAGAGGGCGGCTCGCCAAACCAAACCGGCTATCGGGGATGGAAGCTCTGCGAGCTTCCATCCGGACGACAAACGTCCTTACCCGATCGACATCAGGCTCGCATTACCGCCTGCGGCTGCCGTGTTGACGCTGGTGGAGACTTCTTCGAGCAGCCAGTTGAGGCAATAGGCGTCCGGGTTTTTGGAAAGCTCGGCCGCCGATGCCGCCTGGACCAGAACCAGCGGGCCGGGAAGTGCGGCGATCTGTTCGTTGACGGCGCGGACGCGGTCTGCCGCGCCTTCGATCAGCGCCCCGGCAAAGGGCACGTCCATCCGCCAATCGGCGGTGAAGGAAACGCGGGCGGCCACCGTGGCCGGAAGCGATGCCAGTGCTTCCTTGAGGCCGGATGCCGTATCGACCACGGCAATGTTGCCGGTGGCAAAGACGGCGGCAAGCTGGCGGTAGAGGCCATCGGCGGTCTGCGGCACCAGCAGGATTTTTCCGCGCGGATGCAGGGCGTAGAGGTTGCGTTCGCCGACCGGACCGGCAAGCTCGGTGGTGAGGCCGAGCGCCGACTGGCTGCCGGTTTCGCGGGTATCCTGCGCCTGGGTTCTCAGGCCCTTGCTGTCCAGCCATTTGGCAAAATCGAGCAGGACCGGATCGGTATGAACCGAGCTGTGCTGCGGCGGCACCGGCGGCGTGGTGACGAGGCGGCCGAGATAGAGCGGTCCTCCGGCCTTCGGGCCGGTGCCGGAGAGGCCACGTCCGCCAAACGGTTGCACGCCGACGACGGCACCGATGATGTTGCGGTTGACGTAGAGATTGCCGGCCTTCACCCGCGAGGTGACATGGGCAATCGTTTCGTCGAGGCGGGTGTGCAGGCCAAACGTCAGGCCATAGCCAGTGGCGTTGATATCGTCGATCAGCCGGTCGAGATCGTCGCGCTCGTAGCGCAGCACGTGCAGGACCGGGCCGAAGACTTCGCGCTTGAGGTCGGAGAGCTGTTTCAGCTCGATGATCGTCGGCGGCACGAACGTGCCTTGCGACGTCGCAGGCGGCAGCGCGATCTGCTCCACCTTGGCGCCAATGCCGCGCATGGCCTCGATATGCTTTTCGATGATGCCCTTGGCTTCCGCCGTGATCACCGGTCCGACATCGACGGCAAGACGGTCGGTGCGGCCGATATCGAGTTCGTGCAAGGCGCCCTTCAGCATGGCCAGCACGCGATCGGCGACATCGTCCTGCAGGCAGAGCACGCGCAGCGCCGAGCAGCGCTGGCCGGCGCTGTCAAAGGCAGAGGCGATGACGTCGCCGACGACCTGTTCGGCAAGGGCCGACGAATCGACGATCATGGCGTTCTGGCCGCCGGTTTCGGCAATCAGCGGGATCGGCTTGCCGGAAGCGGACAGGCGGTCGGCAAGCTGGGCCTGGATCAGCCGGGCGACTTCCGTCGAACCGGTAAACATCACGCCGGCAATGTTGGGCGCGCCGACAAGGGCTGCACCGACGCGGCCATCGCCCGGCAGCAGTTGCAGCGCCTCGGCCGGGATGCCGGCCTCATGCAGGATGCGAACGCCTTCGGCGGCAATCAGCGGCGTTTCTTCGGCGGGCTTGGCCAGCACCGGATTGCCGGCAACCAGCGCTGCGGCGATCTGGCCGGCGAAGATCGCCAGCGGAAAATTCCAGGGGCTGATGCAGACGATCGGGCCGAGCGCCTGATGCGCCGGGCCAAGCGTGCGGGTCGCCTGCTCGGCGTAGTAGCGCAGGAAATCGATGGCTTCGCGGACTTCGGCAATGGCGTTCGGCAGCGATTTTCCCGCTTCGCGAACGATCAGACCAAGCAGCGCCGGCATGCGGGCCTGCATCAGGTCGGCGGCGCGCACCAGGCATTGGGCGCGCTCAGTGGGCGAAACGGTGCTCCACTTCGCGCCTTCGGCAAGGGCGATCTCGACGGCGCGGCGGGCATCGTCTTCGGCTGTCTCGATGACGGAGCCGACGACATCGCGGTGATCGCCGGGATTGAGCACCGGGCGGCTTTCGCCGCGCAGTTTTTCGGCGCAGAGGTTCGGGGCGGCGGTCCAGCCGATCGCAGCGCTGGCCTTGAGCGCATCCGACAGCATCGACAGCGATGTCTCATTGGAAAGATCGAGACCGGCGGAATTGCTGCGTCCGGCGTAGAGATCGACCGGCAGCTTGATCTGCTCGTGCTGGGCGCCCATCACCGGCATGGCGCGGACGGTATCGACCGGATCGGCGATCAGCTCGTCGATCGAGACGGCCGGATCGGCAATGCGGTTGACGAAGGAGGAGTTGGCGCCGTTTTCGAGCAGGCGGCGGACGAGATAGGCAAGCAGCGTCTCATGCGTGCCGACCGGCGCATAGATGCGGCAGGGGCGGTCGAGATTGGACTTGCCGACCACTTCGTCATAGAGCGGTTCGCCCATGCCATGCAGGCACTGGAACTCGTATTTGCCGACCTTGAAATCGGGGCCGGCCATTTCGTAGATCGTTGCCAGCGACTGGGCATTGTGGGTGGCGAATTGCGGGAAGATCACGTCAGTCGCGTCCAGCAATTTGCGGGCGCAGGCGATGTAGGAAATGTCGGTGTAGATCTTGCGGGTATAGACCGGGAAGCCGTCGAGGCCGTCGATCTGGGCGCGCTTGATCTCGGCATCCCAATAGGCGCCCTTGACGAGGCGCACCATCATCCGGTGCTTGGCGCGGCGGGCGAGATCGATGATGAAATCGAGAACGAACGGGCAGCGTTTGCCATAGGCCTGGACGACGAAGCCCATGCCGTTCCAGCCGGAGAGCGCTGGATCGAGGCGCAGTGCTTCCAAGAGGTCGAGCGACAGTTCCAGGCGGTCGGCTTCCTCGGCGTCGATATTGAGGCCGATGTCGTAGCTCTTGGCGATCAGCGCCAGCGCCTTCACCTTTGGCAGCAGTTCGCCCATGACGCGGGCCGACTGCGCGCGGACATAACGCGGGTGCAGCGCCGACAGCTTGATCGAGATGCCGGGGCCTTCATAGATGCCGCGGCCGGCGGACGCCTTGCCGATGGCATGGATGGCGTTTTCGTAGTCGGCATAATAGCGCTTGGCATCAGTGGCTGTCGTCGCCGCTTCGCCCAGCATGTCGTAGGAATAGCGGAAGCCCTTGGCCTCCAGCGGCCGCGAGCGCTTCAGCGCCTCGTCGATGGTTTCGCCGGTGACGAACTGCTCGCCCATCATCCGCATCGCCATATCGACGCCACGGCGGATCACCGGTTCGCCGGCACGCGCGATCAGGCGGGTCAGCGCCGCCGACAGGCCGCGGTCGTTGACGGTTGAGGTCAGCTTGCCGGTGACGACAAGGCCCCAGGTGGCGGCATTGACGAACAGGGAGCGGCCGCCGCCGATATGCGAGCGCCAGTCGCCATCGGCGATCTTGTCGCGGATCAGCGCATCGCGGGTGGCTGTATCGGGAATGCGCAGCAGCGCTTCTGCCAGGCACATCAGCGCCACGCCTTCCTGGCTAGACAGCGAATATTCATGCACCAGGCCTTCGACGCCGGAGCCCTTGTGCTTGGCGCGCAGTGCGGTGATCAATTTGCGGGCGGTGGTTTTGGCGCGGGCGCGGATATCGTCGGGCAGGGTGGCTGCCGTCACCAGCGGCGGCAGGCATTCGGTCTCGGGGCGGCGGTAGGCGGCGGTGATCGCCTGGCGCAATGCTGTCTGCTCGGCGATCGGCGGGGCGAAATCGGCAAAGGGAGCAGTCATGTTGTCGGAGGTGTTGTGCGGCTGCGGCTGGCTCATCGAAATCGTCCCTTTTCGAAACTGTCAGGCACGCGCGGCGTGGCCCGGAATTCATGGGCGCAAAATAGGCTAGAGGTCTCCGGATGGCTATCCGGGAAAATAAACGTGAGGCCGGATATTTCACCGAAATAAATTGCCAAAACCGTACACTGTGCGGCCATATCGAAATAGAGCCGGACGATCCGGCGTCAGAGAAGCACTTTCTGCGACAACTTGTGGCGGGCCATCAGACACTCGTCGTCGCCCGGCATGCAGGTGCGGCAGACGATCGGACGCACCGCATAGATCTTGCAGCCGACATGAACGCCGAGCTTGCCGTCGAGCGCCGAGCAGCGATTGTCTTCACAGCGCATGCCGCCGAGATCGGCAGAAACATATTCAGCGGGGATACGGTCCAGTTCCTCGTCCGTCTCCAGCGAAAAACGCGGCCAGTCCTCAGAATAGCTGCAACAGGCGCCGCAACTCTGGCAGTCAAAATCGTCGGTGGGAACGGCAAGGGTCATGAGAATAGGGTAGCTGAATTTGCGAGCGAACGGAATGGGCTGCGTCACACGCAGTCGAAACCCTCCCCCTTGTGGGGAGGGTCGCAGCGAAGCGGAGGGGAGGGGTTCTTTTATGAAGAGAAAGTCCCTCCCCAACCCCTCCCCACAAGGGGGAGGGGCTTGACCCATCACGCCACAACCGCTTCTCTTACCGCAATCTCGTAATCCTCCGTATGCACCAGGATGCCCGTGTCCGTCATCACCGCGATCCCGTATGCGGCGGGTTCGTCGACGGCAAGAGAAGCGTCGGGTGCGTCGAAGGGCATCGGCTGCTGGTGGACGGGGCTCTTGAACACCGAGAAGGGGATGCCACGGCTGGAGCCGGAGATCGTCCGGTGCACGTGGCCGGCGAAGATATGCAGGACATTGCCCCGGCGCTTCACCACATCGTAGAAATCCACCTCGTTGATCAGCCTTATCAGGTCCATGCCGCTAAAGCCGGTGGCATGCGGCGGGTGATGCATGAACAGCAAAACAGGACGGCCGCCGGCGGTTTCCAGCTGGCGGTCGAGCCAGGTTAGCCGCTTGGTACAGAGGAAACCGGCATGGCTGCGCGGATAGTCGTAGGGCGGCGCAAACAGCGTATCGAGGATCACAGCGCGGCAATCGGCAAAGTCGATGACTTGCTGGACGAAGCTATCCCCATCCAGCGCGACATCTTGAAAGACATCGAGAAACGTTTCGCGGTGATCGTGGTTGCCGATGGTAATGGCAAGTGGCGGAATCAATTGGTCCAGCAGGCCCTTCAGCCTCTGATAGGAAGGCCGGTCGCCACGGTGCGCCAGATCGCCCATGACGATCACCCGGTCCGCATCGGCATGATGGCGATTGACGTGCCCGATACCGGCGGCGAGCCGCTGGAACGGATCAAGCCCGATAATCGACTGGCCCTCGGGCACCATATGCAGGTCCGTCAAAATAATCAGCTTCGTCATTGCCGGCAATCCGATTAAAAAAGAAATTGCTAATTAACGACATCAACCTGTCCGTGCAGGACCCGCCCGTCAAGCAACATAATTGGGAGGATTGTGTCAGCCTGCAAATTTGCTGAGGGTATATCCGTCATCATTCACCGAAAAATCCGCCGGCGTGGCAACGTCAGCGGAGTAATCTGCGGCAGGCGATGCTTTTGGAGAGGACAGTTGCGTCCGCGCCGCCGGTGGGATGAGCTTGCCTTACTTCAGACGGCTGGTCTTGGCCCGGGTGAGGCTAGCCTGTTCGTTGCGGTCGATGCTGGCCGTGGTCACGGTATCGATCTGCGGGGCGATCTTGGCTTGTGCAAAGGCGTCGCCCTTGGCTGCCGCGATTGCAAACATGGCGCTGGCAGCGGCCGGGTCTGCGGGCATGCCTTCGCCGCTTTCCAGCATCATGGCGAGATTGATCATCGCATCGACATTGCCGCGGCCGGCGGCCAGCTTGTAGAATTGCGCAGCCTTCCGGTTGTCTTCAAGGACCTGCACCCCCTCGTCCAGCATGACTGCAAGGTTGAAGGCGCCCAGATTGTCCTTGGCGACGGAGGCCCGCTCGAACCATTGCGCGGCGAGTGCGCCATTGGCCGGTGTACCGACGCCATCGCGATAGGCAACGCCGAGATTGTAGGCGGCAAGGATGTTTCCGGTGGCCGCAGCCTTCTGGTAAAGCGCGAATCCGGCAGCGTGGTCACCGCGTTCGCCGATCATTACGGCGTAGTTCACCATAGCGGCCGCATGGTTGCCTTCGGCCGCCTTTTCCAGCAACGCCATGGCCCGTCCGCGCTGGCCGGCGGCGTGGAGCACGCGGGCAAGCTCGAAGGTCTGCCGCGGTCCGGCGCCCTGGTTATAGGCCTCGCGGCAAGCCGAAAGGGCAATGCCGATGCGGATGTCTTCGGTCGCCACGGGGCGAAAGGCCATGTTGCGCTGCAGGTCGTGCTCACTTCCGGCTTCCGCGTCGCATTGGTCTGCCGCTGTCATGGATGAGGCGGCATGAGCCGAAGGCAAAGTGAGCGCCGTGACCGAAAGCAGGCTGACGAGGGTGAGCAGGATGGCGTTGACAGCCGAAATGCGCTTGCCGGTTTCATTTTTCATGGCGCTCTCCTTTGTGTTTGTGCCACCTTATGGTGCGCAACGGTCTGCGGCTGTTCCTTGGGAAACAGCCGGTCACGCGGCCGGCGGGGAGAATGAGCACATGCACCGGCCAAGGATGGTCCCGGCAGCAGGGCAGGCGATGGACCAGCCGGCCAGCCGGGACGTTGCTTGGAAAACGGATTGTTTGAACAGGGAGCAAGGACAATGACGCGAGACATCAATCCGTTGCCGCAAAGTCTGATCGGACGCAGGACATTTCTGGCCGGCTGCGCGCTGGTTGCCGGGGGCTTCGCCGCCATACCGACCCGGGCAAGCACGGTGATCGGCAAGGCATCGGACGTGCGCGGCAAGGTCAGTCTCAAACGGGCGGAAAAGCAGGAAGGACTGGAGACAGGCGGGCAGATCATGGACAATGATTTTGTCGCGACCGGCAGCGACGGCTTTGCCGATCTGGCGCTTGTCGGCGACACCCGTATCCTGCTCGGCAGCAAGACGGAGCTTCTGCTCGACAGTTTCATCGCTGGCCAGGGCGGGACGATGGAACTGGGCATGGGCCAGATGGTGTTCGACCGGCCGGAAGGCCTGCCGAAGATCGATCTGGCGCTGCGTACTACTTTCGGCATGATCGGGGTGCGGGGGACGAAATTCTTCGCAGGTCCCAATCGCGGCGTCTTTGCCGTTTTCGTCGAGTACGGCCAGGTGGCGGTCGATGCCGGCGGCGTCCAGCGGCTAGTGGGTGTCGGTGAAGGCATCGAGATCGCCAGGCCCGGAGATGCGCCGAACGAAACCGTGAGGTGGAAGGAAGCCCGGATCGTCGAGGCCTATGCCAGCGCCGGGCTGAAGCGCTGACCGTTCTCAGGCTTGATTGGTGAAGAGTTCCATTTCGCCAAAACCGCGGATTTCGTGCATGCCGACCGAGCGTAGCGTGCGGCCGCTCTGGACGGCTGCCTCCGGGCCGATGCAGATGGCGGTGCCGAGGAACTTGTTGGCCTCCTGAAGCCGGGCCGCAAGGTTGATACAGTCGCCATGCGCCGTATAATCAAGCTTGCCGCCGGCGCCGACCTCGCCCAGCACGGCGATCCCCGTTTCGATGCCGATGCGGGTGCGGCCGAACTGGTGCTCAATGAAACCCTGCCGCCGGCGCATTTCCTCCGTTAGCGCCCGGATCGCCTCGGCGCAGTCGATTGCCTTGTTGACATGATCCTCCAGGTCCTCCGGCGCATTGAAGAAGGCGTGCACCGCATCGCCAACCACCTTGTCCACCATCCCGCCATACCGGGCCACCAGTCCGTTGACCTCGGCATAGTAGATATCAAGCAGGGTGACGAGATCACGTGGCGCAAGTTTCTGCGACAATGTCGAGAACCCCTCGATATCGGTGAAGAGAGCGGTGACCGGCCGCTCCTCGCCCGCCACGCGGTCATCGTCCGGGTTGTCGATATAGCGGGCAACGACGGATTGCGGCAGATATTGTGAGAATTTGCTGCGCGCTGTCGATTCCGCGCGCCGCACGCGCGCGAACTGCAGTGTGCTGGTGACGGCAAGAACGAAGATCAGGGCAAGACTGATGCTGACGGCATCGACCAGGAGCGCGGAGCCTGCATAGATCGCCGCGGTTGCAGCGATTGTTACGGAAATCGCCAGAATGCCCAAGGCTGCCGAGGTAACCGGCCGCAGGCGGGTGGCGATAAAAGCCACCAGCAAACCGCCGATCAGGGAAAGCGCTGCCTCGAACAGCGGAAGCTTCGCATCTCTCAAGGGAATGAAGCCCGTCAGGACCGCATTGGCAATATCGGCGTGAATCTGCACCGACGGCTCGAGTGGCATGGAGGCGGTGGAGCGCAGCCCGCCGAGATTGGGCAGGCTGCTGCCGATAAACACCGTTTTTCCCATGAACCGCTGATCGGGAACGCTGCCGCTGAGCACATCGCCTGCAGAGACTGTCCGCGCCCCGATCGCCGGCGCCGGGCTTGCCGCAAACCGCATGCTGCCATCTTCATCCAGTTCGATCAGCTGGTTTTCAAGCCTCAGCCAGGCGGGTTGCCCGCCGAGGACCGGCGTTCTGCCGCCACTGGACAGGCGTGCTGCTTCGAGACCCAGCGCCGGATAGGCATCGTTGCCGATAATCGAATAGGCCTGCACGCGGCGGATGCGGGCGTCTTCGTCGCCGACCAGAAATGCGGCCGCTGCCGAATGGGAAGCGCTCTGGAGAAAACTGCAGGATACTTCCGCCCCGTCGATGAACCAGAGTTCGGGGATCGTCACCGGCCGCCTGACGGCGACTGGTGGCACGGGGGATGGATGCTCTGGTCCACCATCGGCGATCAGGAAACCGAGAATGACCGGTACCCCGGAAACCGCTTGCGCCAGGGCGACATTGGACGGTTCCGCAGGATCGCAGGCGGTGCTGAAGATGAAATCGACGGCAACGGCGCTGGCGCCGGCCTTCGACAGTCTGGACAGGAGATCGGCCGTCTCCGTCCGCCCCCAGGTCTTGTCCGGCGACTGCTGCATCGATTTGCGGTCGACGTCGATGACGACGATCTTGTCCGATTGGGGCGCCGGCACCCATTGGGTGAGGGAATCGAAAAAGAGTTCCCTCTGTGTTTCAAGCGCTGGCCCCGCATGAAAGAACAGCAGCAATGCGCCAAGCAGGCTTGCCGCAGCTCCGGCAAAGAGCGGCCTGACCCGCGACGGGCGGAAGCGTTTCAAGGCCCTACTCCTCTTCCGGTTCCGCAATCATCTGCAGGCGGCCGATATGGCAGGTGATCACGCCGTCGACACGCTTGATCGCCGCACTCTCTTCCAGGGCGAGAATGGCGCGGTTCACCTTGGGGCGGCTGGCGCCGAGAATGCCGGCGATGTCTGACTGGCTGAGGGCGATGCGCAGGTTGGCGCTTTCCGGCAGGTCATTGCCGTGGATCTGCTTCAGCGTTGCCAGGAAAAAGCGCGCCACGCGGGCATGCAGATCGTAGAGGGCGATTGTTTCCAGCCGGTCCGTCGTGTCGCGCAGCTGCAGGCAGAGATAGCGGATGATCGAGGCGGCGGCATGCGGCGTGTGGGTGATGAAGTCGAGAAAGGCTTTCTTGCTGATGACATAACCCTCGGTCGCCGTGATCGCGGTCGCATCGGCAGAGCGGGGCTGGTCGTCGAGAATAGCCATTTCGCCGAACAGGGCGCCGGCCTCGATGTGGCGCAGCAACAGTTCGCGGCCCTGCGGTGTGATCAGTGTCAGCTTGATGCGTCCGGAGAGTACGGCAATCATGTAATTGCCTTCGTCGCCGCGTTGAAAAATGACCGTTCCCGCGGTCCATTTGCGATAGGTCGCAAGGGATGCGATCGCTGCGACCGTCTCCTTGTCGAATTCCTCGAAGATCGGAAAGGAACGCCAGAAGGCGGGACTTTTGTTGACTTCGCTCATACCGCATCCCCATCCGCGTCATCATGACGACCCCGTTGAAATTCTTCTCGCAGTCTTCCCGGTGTTGCAACAGAAAACACCGCAAAACCCGGAATGGCGGGCGTCTGCAGTTGATGTTCGCTCGGAATTGCCGCTGCGCTCTGCAGCGTATGCTCGTCCCACCGTACATGGTTGACGATCGACGTCTGTCGTCTACTAATAGTGAACGATGTGTTTCCTCCTCAAGGGCTGGATCAATTTGGAATTGCTGATAAATCTGTCGCCAACAACGAACCCAAACCGGAGTCTTTTCCAATGCAGCAAAGTGCAGTCCTCCTCGTCGCACGTATCCTTCTTTCGATCCTCTTCATCATCGCCGGCTACGGCAAGCTCACGGCGCTTGGTGGCACCGCCGGCTATTTCGGCAGCATGGGCCTGCCGCTGCCGATGGTCACGGCCATCCTCGTGACCGCGGTCGAACTGCTCGGCGGTATCGCCATCCTCGCCGGTCTTTTCACCCGCCCGGCCGCCTATATCCTGGCGCTCTTCTGCGTCGCCACTGCCTTTGTCGGCCACGGTGATTTCTCGGTCGCCGGCAATGACATTCACTTCATGAAGAACCTTGCGATTGCAGGTGGCTTCCTGTTCGTCGCTACGTTCGGTGCCGGTGCCCTCTCGGTTGATGCCAAGCGCGCCTGATTGCTGATTGTTTGATACAGAAAAGCCCGCCGATTGGGAAAATCGGCGGGCTTTTTCGTGTCCATGGCTGAAGCCCATCAGGGGTAGATGACGCCCTTGCGCAGGATGACATTGCCATAGAGCCGGGGTTCGCTGGTCTGGACGACGGTGTGTGCAGCGCGGACCCTGGCATAAAAATCCGGCCCAAGAAGCGGCGTGACCGCCCGGTCTGGCTCGTATTGTGCGCAGCAGGTGATGATGTCTCTATGCACCGGGTCAAGCGCGTCGCGGTCCTGCTTTACGGTGGCGCGAAAAATCGCTTCGGGCACGAAATCGTCGATCGGCAGAACGCTCAATATGGCGTCGAGAACCGGGATCAGATGATGACCGTCGAGCCGGATCAGCCGGCGTCCGTGTTCCAGCCCCGGATAGTTGCCATCGACCAGGGCGATCTCGTCGCCATGGCCCATGGCGCGCAATGTGCTTAAAAGCTCGGGGCTTAAAAGCGGGTTCAGACCTTTCAGCATCAGGCAGTTTCCTTGAACAGAACGTTGGTGTCGATGAGGTAGCGCGAAAACAGCGGCAGGCTGGCGCCGCCGATGGCGCGGGCCTGGGCGCCGACCGCGCCCTCTATGATATCCGGCAGGATGACCCCTTCGAGATCAAGCTCGCCGGCCGCGGTGCGGATCGCCGCGACGACGCGCTCGCGCACCCAGCCGGGAAAGCCGCCATCGATGACGGCGGCGCTGAAATCGATGATCGAGGCCGATGAGACGATGGCTTGGGCCAATGCGGCGGCCGTCATCTGGATCCAGGTTTCCAGCGGTTCGCCAAAATCGATCCATTCGTCTGCGGAGTACCAGAGCGGCTTCGGGTCGATGCCTTTCTCGCGCAGCAGGTTTTCCAGCACGAAGATCGAGGCGATCTTCAACAGCTGTTGCGGCTTGCCGTTTTTGTCCGACACCTGCAGCGGGCCGACGGCGCCCGCCGTCCCGGTGCGGCCGGAAAACAGTGCCGAATTCAGGACGATGCCGCCGCCGATGAACGAGCCGATGTAGAAATAGATGAAATCCGGATAGGACGCCCCGACCCCGAAGATGAGTTCGGCCCCGCAGGCGCTGGTGGCGTCGTTCTGCATCAGCACGGGGTGATGGGTGCGTGCCGCCACCTCCTCGCGCAGGTCAAAGCCGCGCCAGTTGTTCATCGCCTCTTTCGGCGCGCCCGTCTCCCCGGCCCAGCTCCAGAGCTGGAAGGGCGTGGCGATGCCGACGCCGGCAATGCGCGCCCGCTGTTCCGTAGTCAGCATCTTTTCGAGCTTTGGAATCCCTTCGACGATGAAGGACAGGATGTCGTCCGGCATCGGATAGGCATGGGTCTGGTGCAGCTGCAGGCGAATGTTGCCGACGAAATCCATCAGCACGAGGTCGCAGCTGCGCCGGCCGATCTTGACGCCGTAGGAATAGACCGCATCGGGATTAAGCCGCATCGGGATGGACGGCTGGCCGACGCGGCCGCGCACGGGATCGCCGCGGATCAGCAGATCGTCCTTCTCCAGCGCCCGCATGATGACCGTGACCGTTTGCGCCGACAGGCCGGAGCGCCGGGCGATGTCAGCCTTCGACAGGCTGCCGTGACGGCGCACCAGCGACATGACCAGTCTTTCGTTATAGGCGCGCACGCGGGTCAGGTTGGCGCCGCCGCCCGGGTCGAAGACGTCCGGAACGGTCGATGCGCCGCCGGATCCGGCTTGTGATGTCATGCCCGTTTCCTCCCTAAAGCGCGGTCTCCTATCCGGATCGGGTTGTCCCGGACTGGCCTCCCGGCCGCGCCTGCATTCTGTTTGTTGTGTGTGCGCTGCAACCGCAAAAAGCGCATGCACATTTTCTGCGCAGAGAATGGCACAGATTTTTAATAATTCAATTTGATTTATTTATTGACAGCCTTTCATTTTGATGTTTGTTTTATCTCCGGAAGCGCCACCCGTGCAGAGGAGATGTTGCGGTGGGCGAAGCCTGACGGACCGGTTCGCCGGTACCATTTTTCAATCCTTGGGAGGATTTCATGAAGAAGACTATTGTTTCCGCCGCTCTCGGCGCGCTGGCGCTCGGCGTTGTTTTTGCAGCCCCGGCGCAGGCTCAGGGCGTGTCCGCCTGCCTGATCACCAAGACCGATACCAACCCCTTCTTCGTCAAGATGAAGGAAGGCGCCGAAGCCAAGGCCAAGGAGCTGGGCGTTGACCTGAAGTCCTATGCCGGCAAGGTTGATGGCGACCATGACAGCCAGGTTGCCGCCATCGAATCCTGCATCGCCGACGGCGCCAAGGGTATCCTGATCGCTGCTTCCGACACCAAGGCCATCGTCGACCAGGTGAAGAAGGCGCAGGATGCCGGTCTTCTGGTGATCGCCCTCGACACGCCGCTCGATCCGGCCACCGCTGCCGACGCAACCTTTGCGACGGACAACCTGCAGGCCGGCAAGCTGATCGGCGCCTGGGCCGCCGCAACGCTCGGCGACAAGGCCAAGGATGCCAAGATCGGCTTCCTCGATCTGGTTCCCTCGCAGCCGACCGTCGACGTTCTGCGCGACCAGGGCTTCATGATCGGCTTCGGCATCGACCCGAAGGATCCGGCGAAGATCGGCGACGAAGACGATCCGCGCATCGTCGGACATGACGTGACCAACGGCAACGAAGAAGGCGGCCGTACCGCCATGGAAAACCTTCTCCAGAAGGATCCGGACATCAACGTCATCCACACGATCAACGAGCCCGCCGCAGTTGGCGCCTATGAAGCGCTGAAGGCCGTCGGCAAGGAAAAGGATGTCCTGATCGTCTCCGTCGATGGCGGTTGCCCGGGCGTCAAGTCGGTGGCTGAAGGCGTTATCGGCGCGACATCGCAGCAATATCCGCTGCTGATGGCCTCGCTCGGCATCGAAGCCATCGCAGCCTTCGCCAAGGACGGCACAAAGCCGAAGCCGACGGAAGGCAAGGACTTCTTCGACACGGGCGTTGCGCTGGTCACCGACAAGCCGGCAGCCGGCGTCGAATCGATCGACGTCAAGACCGGCACGGACAAGTGCTGGGGTTGATGCCTTAGCTCTTTGAGCACAGAATGAACACGAAAGGGCGGTTTTCAAGGCCGCCCTTTTCAACAACCGGTTGGTAGGCCGGTCTCTTGGGAGGGAGGCGTTGTCATGACAAGCGTCCAGGATTTCGAAAAAACACTAGATCAAAGTGACAAGTCGGTCGCTTCATTCGAAGATCGCTCGCCGTTGCGGCGCATTCAACATTTTCTGCATTCGACACCGGCCGCCATTCCGGCGATCGTGCTCGTCTTTTCCATCATCGTGTTCGGTGTGCTGAAGGGAGAGCGGTTCTTCACCGCGGGCACGCTGACGCTGATCCTGCAGCAGATCGCCGTCGTCGGTATTCTTGGTGCCGCACAGACACTTATCATCCTGACGGCAGGCATCGACCTGTCGATCGGCGTGGTCATGGTGCTTTCTGCTGTTGTCATGGGCAATTGCGCCGTGACCTACGGCATGCCGGCGCCGCTGGCCATTCTGGCGGGTTTCGTGACCGGCACCGTGTGCGGCATGGCCAACGGGTTCCTGGTCTCCAGAATGAAGTTACCGCCCTTCATCGTCACGCTGGGCACCTGGAACATCATCGCGGCGATCAACTACATCTATTCGGCCAACGAGACCATTCGCCGTGCCGATATAGAAACCGCAGCACCCCTGCTGGGTCTCTTCGGCGCCAGCTTCAAGCTCGGCTCGGCCGTCTTTACCCTTGGCGTGATCATGATGGTCATCACCGTTGTCGCGCTCTGGTATGCGCTCAACCACACCGCCTGGGGGCGCCACGTCTATGCGGTCGGAGACGATCCGGAAGCGGCGGAACTGTCGGGTATCCGGGTCAAGGGCGTGCTTCTCGGCGTCTACGGCCTTGCCGGGGCCATTGCAGCTCTCGCTGCCTGGGTTTCGATTGGCCGAAACGGCTCGATTTCACCGTCATGGGCGGTCACGGACTACAATCTGCAGGCCATTACGGCGGCGGTGATCGGCGGCATCTCGCTGTTCGGCGGGCGAGGTTCGATCCTCGGCACTCTGTTCGGCGCTCTCATCGTCGGCGTGGTGTCGATGGGGCTCAACATGCTGGGCGCTGATCCGCAGTGGAAAGTCCTGTTGACCGGTGTCCTCATCATTACGGCTGTCGGCGTCGACCAGTGGATCAGAAAGGTAGCAGGCTGATGGAACCTCTTCTCACTGCACGCGGTATCGTCAAGCGCTATGGCCGCGTCACTGCGCTCGACCAGTCCGATTTCGACCTCTATCCCGGCGAAATCCTCGCGGTCATCGGCGACAACGGTGCGGGCAAGTCCTCGCTGATCAAGGCGATCTCGGGGGCGGTCCATCCGGACGAAGGCGAAATCCGGCTTGACGGCAAGGTCGTCAACTTCCGTTCTCCGCTGGAGGCGCGCGAGGCCGGCATCGAAACCGTCTACCAGAATCTGGCGCTGTCGCCGGCGCTGTCTATCGCCGACAACATGTTCCTTGGCCGCGAGATCCGCAAACCGGGGCCGATGGGGTCGATCTTCCGCATGCTCGACCGGCCGAAAATGGCCAAGATCGCCCGCGACAAGCTTTCCGAGCTTGGCCTGATGACGATCCAGAACATCAACCAGGCGGTGGAGACGCTGTCCGGCGGCCAGCGCCAGGGCGTGGCGGTTGCCCGTGCTGCGGCCTTCGGCTCAAAGGTCATCATTCTCGATGAGCCGACGGCGGCGCTCGGCGTCAAGGAGAGCCGCAAGGTTCTCGAACTCATCCTCGACGTGCGCTCCCGCGGCCTGCCGATCGTGCTGATCTCGCACAACATGCCGCATGTGTTCGAGGTGGCCGACCGCATCCATATCCATCGTCTCGGAAAGCGTCTCTGCGTCATCAATCCGAAGGACTATATGATGTCGGATGCCGTTGCCTTCATGACCGGCGCCAAGGTGCCGCCGGAGGCCGCTGCCGCATGACCATGACGCTTGCCGCCATCGCGGATAGCATTGTCGAGAAGGCGGGGCCGTCGCCCCGCTTCATCGTCGCCATTGCCGGCCCTCCCGGGGCCGGCAAATCCACGCTTGCCGATGCGCTGCAGGAAGAACTGACGCGGCGTGGCGAAAAATCCGCCGTGCTGCCGATGGACGGTTTCCACATGGACAACGGCATTCTCGAAGAGCGCGGCCTGCTAAAGCGCAAGGGCGCGCCGGAGACCTTCGACGTCCGCGCCTTCATCGATATCGTTTCGGCAGTGCGCAGGGCGGATGAGGAGGTGCTTGTCCCGGTATTCGACCGCTCCCGCGAAATCGCCATCGCGTCGGCCCGGCCGGTGGCGCCGGAAACGCGGATTATCCTGGCTGAGGGCAATTACCTCTTGCTGAACGAGGCTCCGTGGTCGCGGCTCGATGGCATGTTCGACCTGTCGATCTTCGTCGGTCCGTCCTATGAGGTGTTGGAAGAGCGGCTGCGGCAGCGCTGGATCCATTATGGTCTGGATGCCGCCGGTATCGAATGGAAGCTCTACGGCAACGACCTGCCGAACGGCAAACGCATCATCGACAATTCCCGTGCCGCCGACATCGCCATCGAGATTTTCGAAACGGCCTGAACGACCGATCCTCCATTGTTTTACCGCACGGAATGATGCTATCGGAATCTTGAAACGCTGGTGGGCACGGAGCTTTTCCTCCGTCATTCCTGTGCTTGTCACAGGAATCCAGCCGCCCAAGTCCTTGGGTGACAAGAGTCCTTTGACCCGACGGACGTCGGGTCGCTGGATCCCCCGCCACAAGGGCGAGGATGACGGAGAATGAGGCATTCGACCGAGCGAAACAATGACGTCCCGTCTCTGTTTCTGCTTCATCTGTATGCTTTAGCTCTCTATTTCCAAAATTTATGAGTGCCTGGAGAGTGCCGCCCATGAGCATACCGCCGATCACCGAACTGACGATCCGCCGTCCCGACGACTGGCATCTGCATCTGCGCGATGGCGGCATGCTGAAGGGCGTTATCGGCGATACCAGCCGCCACTTCGCCCGCGCCATCATCATGCCCAATCTCGTGCCGCCGGTGGTAACCACGGCCGATGCGGCGGCCTATCGCGAGCGCATCAAGGCCGCATTGCCGAAGGGCGATCGGTTCGAGCCGCTGATGACGCTCTATCTCACCGAGAGCACCAACCCGGATGACATCGAAGCCGGCCATGCCAGCGGCCTGATCACGGCGGTGAAACTCTATCCTGCCGGCGCCACCACCAATTCGCATGGCGGCGTGCGCAACTTCGAAAATGCCATGCCGGTGCTGGAGCGCATGGCGAAGATCGGCCTGCCGCTCTGCGTCCACGGCGAAGTCACGACGCCGGAAGTCGACATTTTCGACCGCGAAGCCGTCTTCATCGAAACCGTGCTGGAGCCGTTGCGTGCCCGCCTGCCGGAACTGAAGGTGACGATGGAGCATGTCACCACCAAGGACGGCATCGACTATATCAAGGCATCCAAGAGCAATCTTGCCGGTTCGATCACCACCCATCACCTGATCATCAATCGTAACGCCATTCTGGTCGGCGGCATCCGCCCGCATTATTACTGCCTGCCGGTCGCCAAGCGGGAGCTGCATCGCCTGGCCCTGCGCGCCGCCGCAACCTCCGGCGACGGCCGCTTCTTCCTCGGCACCGATTCAGCACCACATGTCGATCCATTGAAGGAATGCGCCTGCGGCTGCGCCGGCATTTACACCTCGATCAACACGATGAGCTGCCTTGCCCATGTGTTCGAGCAGGAGAATGCGTTGGACAGACTGGAAGCCTTCACGTCGCTGAATGGTCCGGCCTGGTATGGCCTGCCGGTCAACGGCGAGACGATCACGCTGCGCAAGCAGGCGGAAGCCGTCACATTCCCGGAAAAGATCGAAACAGAGGCCGGCACGGTGACGGTGTTCGATCCGATGTTCCCGCTACACTGGACGGTCGCGTGACTCTCAAATTTAAATGCCGTTAAGTCCAACGCCGCCTCGGGGATTTTGGCTCGTCCGGTGGACGCAGTAATTTGTCCAATTGGAAGGGGATGAATGTCATTCACGCAGTCAGCACGCAGTGCCTTTGCCAACTACGCAACTTTTTCCGGTCGCGCTTCTCGTTCCGCCTTCTGGTGGTTCCAGTTGTTCCACATCTTAACGATACCCGTACCCCTGTTTATCGATTTGGCTTGGTTTTCGGGGTTTCCAGTTTTTCAGGCGATAACCGAGTTGCCGCTGGTGGTGCCTGCAATTTCCCTTAGTGTGCGCCGCTTGCATGACATCGACCGCTCTGGTTGGTGGTTGCTACTCGCCTTGGTTCCAATCTTGGGCTGGATCCCGCTGCTTTACTTCAACATCCAGCCAAGCCAGAAGAGTAGCAATCGCTTCGGCTCTTCGCCGGTAGCCTGATCCAAGCCTGCAATCCGGCTTGATCCCTGCACAAACTTCGCCTAACACTGTGGTTGGCCGGATGCGGCCAGCCGCCCCGCAGTGCTCCGGCACGATGGTGAATGCATCCATCCAAACCTTCTCATCCTTGCCTTTTGGCGTTGATGGCGAACGGGTCAGCAGAGCGGGCACTGATCGTCCTGTTTGCCGCCATACGGAGGATGAACCATGCGCGATTTTCGCGATGCAAAACTGATGGCAAAGGTGCTCAGACAAGCCTTTGCAGATCGCAATACCAGTCTTTCCCATAGCGAAGCCCTTGAAATCGTCGCCAGCCAGTTCGGCTACGATCAATGGAATATCCTGTCGGCAAAGATCGGCGCGGCAGACGAGGTACAAAAGCAGGACGGCCGCGTCGGCATAAAGCCGCCGATCCCGATCTTCCGCATTTTCGATGTTGCCAAGGCGATGGAATTCTATTGCGGGTTTCTGGGCTTCACGCTCGATTGGGAGCACCGCTTCGGCGATAATTTTCCGCTTTACTGCCAGGTCACCCGGGAAGACATGATCCTGCACCTGAGCGAGCATGCCGGCGACGCGAGCCCCGGCGCGCGCGCCTTCGTCCGTGTCGGGGATGCGGCGGCGCTGCAGGCGGAACTGGCGGGCAAGAACTACCGCTACATGAAGCCGGGCGTGAAAAAGGCGCCCTGGGGGCTGGAGGTCGAGGTGATCGACCCCTTCAACAACCGCATCACCTTCTGCCAGCAGCAGGGCGAGAACCAGAACGACTGAATTTGGCGGCGCGGCAAGCTCTGCTGCGCCCTCCACCTCTGGCATTGGGCGGCCCGACCTGCTATGCGGCGGGGGACAAAAATCCCGAGCTGCAGGAGCCCCGCCGATGATCCAGACATCCTTTCCCGACAAGGCCGTGATGGCCGAACTCGTTGCCAAGATGCTCTGGGAAATCAAGGCAGTGCATTTCAGCGCCGACAAGCCCTACAAGCTGGCGTCCGGCATGGCGAGCCCGGTCTATATCGATTGCCGCAAGCTGATCTCCTATCCGCGCATCCGCTCGGCAGTGATGGATTTTGCCGCAGCCACCGTGCTGCGCGAGGCCGGTTTCGAGCAGTTCAATGTCATTGCCGGTGGCGAGACGGCGGGCATTCCGTTCGCCGCGATGCTGGCCGAGCGCCTGGCGTTGCCGATGATCTATGTCCGCAAGGCGCCGAAGGGCCACGGCCGCAATGCCCAGATCGAAGGACACATGCCGGAAGGCGCCCGCGTTCTCGTCATCGAGGACCTGACGACGGCCGGCGGCTCGATGTTCAAGTTCATCGATGCCATCCGCGCAGCCGGCGGTGTCGTCGATCACGGTATTGCCCTGTTCTACTACGACATCTTCCCGAAAGCGCGGGGCGAGATGCAGGACAAGGGCGTCACCCTGCACAATCTCGCCACCTGGCGCGATGTGCTCGCGGTTGCCAAGCAGCAGAAACTGTTCGACGAAAAGACGTTGTCCGAGGTCGAGGCCTTCCTCAATGCGCCGCTCGAATGGTCGGGCCGCAACGGCGGCGTCAGCGAACTCGCGACGGCCTGAAAACGGCGCTGGAAATCCGGCTCGATTTGGCTTAAATCGATTGAAATAACATCCATGATGGGGAGGACGTCGCCGTGATCGTTTGCTGTGGGGAAGCCCTGATCGATATGCTGCCACGCCAGACGACGGCAGGCGAAACGGCGTTTGCGCCCTATTCCGGTGGCGCGATCTTCAACACGGCCATCGCGCTTGGACGTCTCGGCATCCCCACCGGCTTCTTCACCGGCCTCTCCGACGACATGTTTGGCGATATGCTGCGCGAGACGCTGAAGTCCAGCAATGTCGATTTCGGACCCTGTGCAACCCTGTCGCTGCACACCACCGTCGCCTTCGTCAAACTGGTCAACGGCTCGGCAACCTATGCCTTCTTCGACGAGAACACGGCCGGGCGGATGATCACCAAGGACCACCTGCCGGCACTTGGCGATTTCTGCGAGGCGCTGCATTTCGGCGCCATCAGCCTGATCCCCGAACCGTGCGGCTCGACTTACGAAGCACTGATGACCCGCGAGCATCAGAAGCGGGTGATCTCCTTCGACCCGAATATCCGCCCCGGCTTCATCAAGGATGCAGGAGCCCACAAGGCCCGCATGCTGCGCATGGCGGCAATGTCGGACATCGTCAAATTCTCCGACGAAGACCTCGACTGGTTCGGCGAGGAGGGCACGCATGACGAACTGGTGGCCAAATGGCTGCAGCGCGGCCCGAAACTCGTCGTCATCACCAAGGGCGCCGATGGGGCCGACGGTTACACGACGCGCGGCAAGGTCTCTGTAGCGGGCGAAAAAGTCGAAGTCGTCGATACGGTCGGTGCCGGTGATACGTTCGATGCGGGCATTCTGGCTTCGCTGAAGATGAACAATCTGCTGACCAAGGAACAGGTCGCCACGCTCAGCGAAAGCGCAGTGCATGATGCGCTGGCGCTGGGCGCCAAAGCCGCCGCCGTTACCGTGTCGCGCGCCGGGGCAAACCCGCCGTGGAGCCACGAGATCGGGCTATAAATTTTTCGCCGTTGGCTTTGCTTACGCCGCAGAACTCAGCTTCCGGCCGCGCCCGGCAAAAGCGCTGCGCGGCACGCCGGCAAGGTTTGACAGAAACTGGCGGGCGCATTCGCTCCAGCTGAAGGTTAGCGCTTTTTGCCGCGCATCTTCCCGTGACAGCGACAGCGCATCGAGGGCTGCCTGCCGCAGATCGCTGGACAGTGCGCCGCCGCCATCGCCCAGGATGTCCTTCGGCGCCGTCACCGGAAACGCGGCAACCGGACAGCCGCTGGCCAGCGCCTCCAGAATGACGTTGCCGAATGTATCGACCCGGCTTGGAAAGACGAAGACATCAGCCGAGGCATAGATTGCCGCCAGTTCGGTGCCCAGGCGCTTGCCGAGAAAATGCACGTCCGGATATCGCTGCCGCAACGCGGCAAGGTCCGGGCCGTCGCCGACGACAAGCTTGCTGCCCGGCAGGTCAAGATCGAGAAAGGCAGGCAGGTTCTTCTCCACGGCCACCCTCCCGACATTGAGGAAGATCGGGCCGGGGAACGGCAATTCCTGGCGGCGCGCCGGATCAAACAGCGTGGTATCGATGCCCCGTGTCCAGCGCTTGATATTGTGAAAGCCATGGGCTGCCATTTCCGTTCCAAGCGAGGCGGTCGCGACCATCATGCCATTGCCGGAATTGTGGAACTGGCGCAGCCACCAGTAGCTCCAGCTCTCCGGGATGGGCAGGCGGGCGCTGACGAATTCGGGAAAGCGGGTGTGATAGCTCGTCGTGAACGGTAGCCCCCTGCGCAGACAGATGCCGCGCGCCACCAGACCAAGCGGCCCTTCCGTGGCGATATGGATATAGTCCGGCGCCACCGCGTCGATTTCGCCAGCCACCTGCCGGCGCATCGGCAGCGCCAGCCGGATGTCGGAGTAGAAAGGCAGCGGAAAGGTCGTAAAACGCTCTGGCGTCAGGAAATGAATGGAGATGCCCTGTTCCTTCAGGGACCGGGCGAGTTCATCGAGCGTGCGCACCACTCCATTGACCTGCGGGTGCCAGGCATCGGTAACAACGAGAACTGTTTTTTCCATAAAAGCCTCGACGTGGCTGTGCCACCTGCCATGAAGCACTGGCTGATCGTCGAATCAGGTGGCCGCTGCATTGTGGCTCTTTGAGCATGCTCCGATGACAGGCGGATGATCGGCCATGTTGACAAACATGCGTGGCCGTTTCTGAGGGGGGATGAAAACCGGATCGGTGCAGCAAAGGGTACGTCTTTTTGCGTTTACCGCCCCATCAGTGCCATCTGCTCGTATCCACGGCCGGCCGAGGCGGCGACAACCGTCAGGAGGGAGCCTTCGAAGGTGCGCACGTGCACGGTGAGCGAGCGATAGTCGGTGTCGCGGCCGATCTTGTCGGCAATTCTCTGGCCGTAATAGACGGCGGACCCCACGTCGAAATGATCGACGCCGTCCTCATCGACAACCCGTTCGTCGCCGAAATGCAGATCGAAGAAATAGTGTTCCACGGTAGGCCCCGAACCCTTGCGCCGCCGGAGATGTCTCCGGCTTGAGAACGCACGTTCAGGGGTATCGCATTGTGTCCGAATACAGGCTGAATTGTGCGTTCAGCCTGTATTCATCGCTGCCCGTGAGGCGGGCCGTTACTTTGCAGCCTTGAGCAGAGCGGCAACCAGTCCCGCGGTCGAGCTGTCATGACCCTCAGCGCTTTCCTTGCCCTCGACGACCGGAAGCAGGCCTGTTGCCAGTTCCTTGCCGAGTTCGACGCCCCATTGGTCGAAGGAGTTGATGTTGAACAGCGCGCCCTCGACGAAAACGCGGTGTTCGTAGAGCGCAATCAGCCGTCCGAAGGTGAAGGGCGTCATCGCATCGTAGACAAAGGTCAGCGACGGACGGTTGCCGGTAAAGACCCGGTGGGGTGCGATACGCTCGATGAAGTCCTCGTCCAATCCTTTCGACGCCATCTGCGCCTTGGCTTCCGAAAGCGTACGCCCCTTCATCAAGGCTTCCGACTGTGCCAGGCAATTGGCCATCAGCAACTGATGCTGATGGCGCAGGTTTGGCTCGTGGCCATTGGCGGCGATCATGAATTCGGCCGGGATGATGCTCGTGCCCTGATGGATCAGCTGGTAGAAGGCGTGCTGGCCGTTCGTGCCGGGCTCGCCCCAGACCACCGGGCCGGAATTGCCCTCCACCGGCGTGCCGTCGAGCGTCACACCCTTGCCGTTCGATTCCATGTCGAGCTGCTGCAGATAGGCGGGGAAGCGCGATAGGCGCTGATCGTAGGGCAGGATGGCGCGGGTGGCGTAGCCGAGCACGTTGCGATGGTAGAAGCCGAGCAGGCCGAGCAGCATCGGGATGTTTTCGCGCAAAGGGGCGTTACGGAAATGATTGTCGATCGCGTGCGCGCCGGCCAGGAACTCACCGAACTTTTCCTTGCCGATGGCAATCATCAGCGGCAGGCCGATCGCCGACCAGATCGAATAGCGCCCGCCGACCCAGTCCCAGAAGCCGAAGATGCGGTCGCTGTCGATGCCAAAGGCGGCGACCTTGTCGAGCGCTGTCGAGACGGCGCAGAAATGGTGGCCGACAGCCTTTTCACCAAGCTTTTCAGCGATGAAGGCGCGCGCAGTCGCGGCATTCGTCATCGTTTCGATGGTGGTGAAGGTCTTGGAAGCAACGATGAACAGGGATGTCTCTGCGTCGAGTAGCTTCAGTGTATCGGCGATATGGGCGCCGTCGATGTTGGAGACGAAATGCAGGCGCGGACCGTCGTGATCGGGTGCGAGCGCCAGCGTCGCCATGACCGGGCCAAGGTCGGAGCCGCCGATGCCGATATTGATGACGTCGGTGATCCTCTTGCCGGTCGCGCCCTTCAGCGCGCCCGAGCGGATGCCGTCGGAAAAGGCGCCCATTGCCGCAAGCACGGCGTTGACGTCGGGCATCACATCCTTGCCATCCACCAGCACCGGCGTATTGGAGCGGTTGCGCAACGCCGTATGCAGAACGGCGCGTCCCTCGGTGATGTTGATGATGTCGCCGGCAAACATCGCATCGCGCTTTTCAGCGACCTTGGCGGCCTTGGCGATTGCCTCCAGCCCGTCCAGAACCTTGCCGTTGACGGCGCATTTCGAATAATCGAACAGCATGTCGTCAAGCGTCACGCTGTATTTGGCGAAACGCTTGGGATCGCTGGCGAAAGCAGCCCGGATGTCTGTTGCGTTGGTGTCGGAAACGGTGGATTTCAGCTGTTCGACAAGCGCGCTCATGGCAGGGTTCCTTGCATTGCGGAAGGGTTGCGATAGCTAGTCGCTTTGCCCTTGGCAAATCAAGCCTGTCCTCATGCGAAGGCTAAAAAAGCCGCCCCACCCGTTTCGCCCACCGCCGAACATCGTCTTATGGTTGTAAGTTGGCGGGTTTGCCGTAATGTTTGCCTCATTCGAGGACCCAAGCAGCAACGCCATGCCAGCTGGCGCATCCGGGCGGATGGGCTTCCCGGACTGTGGCAGGACACAGCCCTGTCCTCGAATGTGGAGGTGATCTATGTGGTTCCGACCATTTAGAGCAATTTCCCGTCTGATTGAATCGATCAGGGTTTTCAAATCAGTGTCGAACTGATTCAACCTCCATGCTGGTGGAGGAGGCCAGCATAGATGGCTAAAGCTCTTTC
>JAESFK010000217.1_pt1 | contig 38610 bp, 33 predicted proteins | sample 9269391 | NCBI WGS metagenome assembly JAESFK01 (sample SAMN14506231, study PRJNA617097) | algae metagenome | isolation source: Drouetiella hepatica UHER 2000/2452 and co-occurring heterotrophs from... | place: Slovakia: Slovak Paradise National Park, Hrabusice, Kosice Region | collected 2000-01-01
CCGCATACGGCGATCCGCGAGGATGCCTCCATCAACCTGGCGGCCGTGTCCGACATCGTCCGCAAGTGGCCGGGTCTGGAGGTCATCTTCGTGGAATCCGGCGGCGACAACCTCGCCGCCACCTTCTCGCCCGAGCTGGCGGATCTCACGATCTACGTGATCGACGTTTCGGCCGGCGAGAAGATCCCGCGCAAGGGTGGTCCGGGCATCACCCGGTCCGACCTGCTGGTGATCAACAAGATCGATCTCGCGCCGCTGGTTGGCGCCAGTCTCGAAGTGATGGACCGGGACGCGCGCAGGATGCGCGGCCAGCGGCCATTCATTTTCTCCAATCTCAAGGAGAATAAGGGTCTGGAAGACATCGCGGCCTTCATCGTGCGGCAGGGCGGCCTGCCGTCGCGGCTGAACTAGAGACAGGAGCATTCAATGACGATTCGAACGATCCGCCTGGCGGCTTTGCTCGTTCTGGTGGCAAGCCCCGTGCTGGCTCACCCGGGACGCGAGACATCGGGATTCGCCCATCCGTTTACCGGGGTCGATCACCTGCTGGCGATGATCGGCGTTGGTGTCTGGGCCTCGTTGCTGTCGGTCAAGCGCCCCGCCGCCGCCTATCTGGTGCCGGCTTCCTTCATCGCAATGATGCTTGTCGGGGCAGCTGCCGGATTCGCGGGCATTAAACTGCCTCTCGCGGAGGCGGCAATCGTCGCGTCGGTCCTGGTGCTGGGCGCGCTCATCATAGCTGCAGTGCGGCTTCCGTCTGCGGCCGCCATGGCCGTGGTTGGGCTTTTTGCAGTGTTTCACGGCTACGCACACGCCGTCGAGGCGCCCACGAACGGGACGGGCCTCTACATCCTGGGATTCGTTGCCGCGACGGCCTTGCTCCACGCTGCCGGGCTCGGACTCGGCTGGGTTGCGCGCCGCGCCGTCGGCGACCTGGGATTGCGTGCCTTGGGTGGCGCCGTCATGGCCGGGGGCGCGCTCGTCCTGATCGCCCATTAATCCTTAGCCCAAGGGCGTCGGGCCGATTTGGCATGACTTTCGCTTCCCTTGATTTTTGGCGGGGAGAAACCGTCGAAGATCAAGGAGAGCGGGATGAAATTGGGAACACTCATGCGGACGGGCCTCGTTGCCGCCGGCCTGTTGGCCAGCACGGCGACCAGCGCGTTCGCGCAGGCGGGGGAGACGATCAAAGTCGGCATCCTCCATTCGCTGTCGGGCACGATGGCAATCAGCGAGACGACCCTGAAGGACGTCGTGCTGATGATGATCGAAGAGCAGAACAAGAAGGGCGGCCTCCTGGGCAAGAAGCTCGAGGCCGTGGTGGTCGATCCGGCGTCGAACTGGCCGCTGTTCGCCGAGAAGGCGCGCGAGCTGCTGCAGAAGGAAAAAGTCGCCGTGGTGTTCGGCTGCTGGACTTCGGTCAGCCGCAAGTCGGTGCTGCCGGTGTTCGAGGAGCTGAACGGCATCCTCTTCTACCCGGTGCAGTACGAGGGCCAGGAGAGCCAGCGTAACGTGTTCTACACCGGCGCCGCGCCGAACCAGCAGGCGATCCCGGCAGTCGACTACCTGATGAGCAAGGACGGCGGCGATGTGAAGCGCTGGGTGCTGGCCGGTACCGACTACGTCTATCCTCGCACGACCAACAAGATCCTCGAGGCGTACCTGCTCCAGAAGGGCGTCGCGAAGGAAGACATCATGATCAATTACACGCCGTTCGGGCATGCCGACTGGCAGTCGATCGTGGCCGACATCAAGAAGTTCGGCTCGGCCGGCAAGAAGACCGCCGTCGTGTCGACCATCAACGGCGATGCCAACGTGCCGTTCTACAAGGAGCTCGGCAATCAGGGCATCAAGGCCAAGGACATCCCGGTCGTGGCCTTCTCGGTCGGCGAAGAAGAGCTCGCCGGCATCGACACCAAGCCGCTGGTCGGCCATCTCGCGGCCTGGAACTACTTCCAGTCGGTCAAGGATCCGACCAACGCGGAGTTCATCAAGACCTGGCAGGCCTTCACCAAGAACGCCAAGCGCGTGACCAACGATCCGATGGAAGCTTCGGTGATCGGCTTCAACATGTGGGTCGAGGCGGTCAAGAAGGCCGGCACGACCGACCCTGACAAGGTGATCGACGCGATCATCGGCATCAAGGTCCCGAACCTGACGGGTGGGATCTCGGAGATGCTGCCGAACCATCACATCACCAAGCCGGTGCTGATCGGCGAGATCGAGGGCAACGGCCAGTTCGACGTGGTGTGGAAGACCCCTGGCCTCGTCCCGGGTGCCGCGTGGTCGCCGATCCTCGACGACTCCAAGAACCTGAAGGCCGATTGGACGAAGCCCGTGAACTGCGGAAACTTCGACACCGTCGCCAACAAGTGCATCGGCAAGGCGGCCAAGTAGGTCGACCGCGCAGGACTAGCAGGACGGGGCGACTTCAGGGTCGCCCCGTTTCCATCTCCCGGAGTTAAGTCACAGCACATGCTTCTTCATCGACCGTTCTCGGTCCTGCTCTCCGTGCTGGCGTCACTGGCCTTGGCCGGAACGGCTCTCGCGGCCGATCTCTCCGCCCTCGTCGGCAATCTCACCTCCGGCGGTTTGAGCGAGCGTGAGGCGGCGATCACCGCGCTGGCGACCTCGGGCGACGAGCGCGCCGCACCGATCCTTGAAGCTCTGGGCGCCGGGCAGCTCTACATTCGAACTTCCGACAAGCTCGTGGTGATCGGCAAGGTCGACGGCAACAGGCTGGCGCTGACCGAGGCGATTTCCGGCAAGCCGGCCGGCAGTGCCGTCGAAACCGACCTCGACCGTGTCCGCGTCAACAACCGCCTGCGCGGCACGATCGAAGCCGCGGTCGGTTCGCTCACCCTGATGAGTCCCAATGCCAGGACCCGGCTCTCCGCCGCCGACGCACTGTTCAAGCGCCGCGATGCGACAGCCCTGGCAGCCCTCGACCAGGCGCTGGCCGCCGAAAAGGACCCGCGCATCAAGCGCGCGATGAGCGAGGCGCGGGCCGCCATCGTACTCGCGACCGCCGATTCGCCGCCGGCGCAGAAGCTCGAAGCGATCGCCCTGGTCCGTGAGCGCGGCGACCGCGATTCGCTCGGTATCCTCAAGACTGTCGCTGCCGCCTCCACCGGCGAGGTCAAGACGGCCGCCACGGCCGGCGCCGACTCGATCGAGCAGGCGCTGGCCGCCTGGCAGATGGCGCAGAATGTCTGGTACGGCATTTCGCTCGGCTCCGTGCTGCTGCTGGCCGCCATCGGGCTCGCCATCACCTTCGGCACCATGGGCGTGATCAACATGGCGCATGGCGAGATGGTCATGCTCGGTGCCTACACGACCTTCGTCGTCCAGGAAGTCATCCGCACGTCGGCGCCGCATCTGTTCGACGTCTCGCTGCTGATCGCGCTGCCGCTCGCCTTCGTCGTGTCGGGTGCCATCGGCATCCTGATCGAACGCACCATCATCCGCTTCCTCTATGGTCGTCCGCTCGACACGCTGCTCGCGACCTGGGGACTGTCGCTCGTGCTGCAGCAGGCCATTCGGTCGATCTTCGGCTCGTCCAATCGCGAGGTCGGGGCGCCGTCTTGGATGTCGGGTGCCTTCCAGCTCGGCCAGCTCAACATCACCTACGGCCGTCTCTGGATCGTTGTGTTCGCGTTGATCGTCTTCGCCTCGCTGATCCTGCTGCTGCGCAAGACGCCGCTCGGCCTGTATATGCGCGCCGTGACGCAGAACCGCCCGATGGCTGCGTCAGTGGGCATCCGGACGCCGCGGGTCGATGCGCTGACCTTCGGCCTGGGCTCGGGGATCGCGGGCCTCGCCGGCGTCGCACTGAGCCAGATCGACAATGTCAGTCCCAACCTGGGCCAGGGCTACATCATCGACTCCTTCATGGTCGTGGTGTTCGGCGGCGTCGGAAACCTGTTCGGCACCTTGATCGGCGCGCTGACGCTCGGTGTCGTGAACAAGTTCCTCGAACCCTATGCCGGTGCGGTGCTGGGCAAGATCCTGGTGCTGGTGTTCATCATCATGTTCATCCAGCGCCGGCCGCGCGGCCTGTTCGCGCTGAAGGGTCGGTCGGTCGAATGATCACGCGTTTTCTCTGGCAGGGCATGACCCGCAACCTGCGCTTGTTCGTTCTGCTGGTTCTGGCGGTCGGCATCCTCGTGCCGCTATCGAACCTGCTCCTGCCGGCGGGCAGCGCCTTTCGCATGCCGTCCTGGGCGGTGCAGCTCGTGGGCAAGTATCTTTGCTACGCCTCGCTGGCGCTGGCCGTCGATCTTGTCTGGGGCTTCTGCGGCATCCTCACGCTTGGCCACGCCGCCTTCTTCGCGCTCGGCGGCTACTGCATGGGCATGTACCTGATGCGCCAGATCGGCACGCGCGGCGTGTACGGCAATCCGCTGTTGCCCGACTTCATGGTGTTCCTGAACTACAAGGAGCTGCCCTGGTTCTGGCACGGCTTCGACAGCTTCTGGTTTGCAGCACCAATGATCGTGCTGGTACCGAGCGTGCTGGCATTGGCGCTTGGCTGGTTCGCCTTCCGCAGCCGCGTCACCGGTGTCTATCTCTCGATCATCACCCAGGCGATGACCTTCGCCCTGCTGCTCGCCTTCTTCCGCAACGACATGGGGTTGGGCGGCAACAACGGCATGACCGACTTCAAGGATATCCTCGGCTACTCCGTCCAGTCCGACACGACGCGCGCCGTGCTGTGCTTTGTCTCGGCACTCGCGCTGGCGATCTTCCTGGTGATCTCCGCCGCCATCGTGGGCTCGCGCTTCGGCAGGGCCCTGACCGCCGTGCGCGATGCCGAAAGCCGGATGCGGTTCCTGGGCTACCGCGTCGAGCGCTACAAGCTGTTCGTCTTCGTGCTGTCGGCGGCGATGGCCGGCATCGCCGGCGCGCTTTACGTGCCGCAGGTCGGCATCATCAATCCCGGCGAGTTCTCGCCCGGCAATTCGATCGAGGCCGTGCTGTGGGTCGCGGTCGGCGGGCGCGGCACGCTGATCGGCCCGGTGATCGGCGCCTTCATCGTGAACTTCGGCAAGACCTGGCTCACCGGCGCGCTGCCGGAAGTCTGGCTGTTCGCGCTGGGCGCCCTGTTCATCGTCGTGACGCTGTTGCTGCCCAAGGGCGTCGTCGGCCTGTGGAACCAGCTCATGAACCGATCGCGCGAGCGCCGGGCGAGGGCTGCGGCATGAAGGCCCCCGGCATCACACATGCGCGCAGCACGTCGGCGTTGCTCTATCTCAGCGGCGTCAGTGTCTCGTTCGACGGCTTCAAGGCGCTGAACAATCTCTCCCTGCTGATCGAGCCGGGCGAGATGCGGGCGATCATCGGGCCCAACGGCGCCGGTAAGACCACCATGATGGACGTGATCACCGGCAAGACGCGTCCCGACTCGGGCGAGGTCGTGTTCGACGGCAGGGCCGATCTTACCAAGCTCGATGAGGCCAGCATTGCCACCCTCGGCATCGGCCGCAAATTCCAGAAGCCCACCGTCTTCGACAACCATACGGTGCGCGACAATCTCCTGCTGGCGCTGGCGGGCATGCGGAACTGGTATCAGCTGCTGATGGCGACGCCGACCAAGGCCGAGAACGACCGGCTGGAGGAGATCCTGTCGATCATCCGCATGGGCCCGCAGCAGCACATGCTGGGCGCCCGGCTCAGCCACGGCCAGAAGCAGTGGCTTGAGATCGGCATGCTGCTGGCGCAGAATCCCAAGCTGATGCTGGTCGACGAGCCGGTCGCCGGCATGACCGACATCGAGACCGAGACCACTGCGCAGGTGCTGCGCGAGGTCAACAAGTCGCATTCGGTCGTGGTGGTCGAACACGACATGAGCTTCGTGCGCGCGCTCGGCGTCAAGGTGACGGTGCTGCACGAGGGCTCGACGCTGGCCGAGGGATCGCTAGACCAGGTCAGTGCCGATCCGCGCGTTGTCGAAGTGTATCTCGGACGATGACAATGCTTTCAGCCCAGAACGTCAATCTCTACTACGGTGCCGCCCAGGCGCTGCGCGGTGTATCGCTGACGGCCACGATCGGCCGCGTGACCTGCCTGCTGGGCCGCAACGGCGTCGGAAAGACCAGCCTGCTGCGCGCCATCTCCGGCATGCAGTCGATCGCCTCCGGTACCATCCAGGTCGATGGCCAGGAAGTCTCGAAGCTGGCGCCCTACGAGCGCGCGCGCCGCGGCGTGGCTCTGGTGCCGCAGGGCCGCGAGATCTTCCCGCTGCTGACGGTGAAGGAAAACCTCGAGACCGGATTCGCGCCGGTCAGCCGCGAGCACAAGAAGGTGCCGGACGAGGTGTTCGAGCTCTTCCCGGTGCTGCAGTCGATGCTGAAGCGCCGCGGCGGCGACCTCTCCGGCGGCCAGCAGCAGCAGCTCGCGATCGGCCGGGCGCTCACCATGCGGCCCAAGCTCCTGCTGCTCGACGAGCCCACCGAAGGTATCCAGCCGTCGGTCATCAAGGACATCGGCCGCGCCATCGTCTACCTGCGCCAGCGCGGCGACATGGCGATCGTGCTGGTCGAACAGTATCTCGACTTCGCCCACGAACTGGCCGACGACTTCGCCGTCATGGACCGCGGCGAAGTCGTGCTCTCGGGCACGCGCGAGACCTTCGACGTCGAGGCCGTGCGCAAGCACATGACGGTTTAATTGCGAATTAATGAACATCTCACGGTTGTTGTCATCGCCAGAGCGTGAGTCATATATTGCCGGTTGCAGGCAGAATGCCGACCGGAGGAAGCCATGGCGGACAATAGCGCTTATCTTCAGCTCTTGCGTCAACGTGCTGCGCGTATCCTGAAAGACAGCCCAGGCTTAGAATCTCTACCGAAGGCTACCTTGGAAGCCGCAGAGATGGTGGCAGATCCCGCTGTCCGAGCGACGGGCGTTACCGAGTCGGCCGCTTTGGAAGCCATTGTGAGATGGTATCGACCGGTACTGACGGTAACAGATGACCGGTTCGTGATCTCTACGGCAAACCCCAACGGCGATCCGCGGTTCGACGATCCGAATGCAGCAGCTTCGAAGGCTTTGATGGACACGCTCGAGAAGAAGCGTGCCGTGCTGGATCCGGTGATCCGCTCGGTCGGTCGAATCGAGTTGGTCAACAACAGTCGATATCCCTGGGTTGGCACCGGCTGGATCGTTGGTAGCGATCTCGGGAGCGATATCGTTGTCACCAACGCGCATGTTGGACAGGAGTTCGGCATGCGCTCGGGGGCAGGCTTCGTATTCCGGCCCGGCATTCCCGATAAGGCCAGTCGGCAGTCGGCCAGGATCGACTTTCGCGAGGAGGTCGGCATGGCCTCGCCGCGGGAGTTCCCAATCACGGACATCATCTGGATTTCCGAGACGCCCGGGCTCGACGTCTGTCTGCTCCGCGTCGCGCGGACGGCGGGTAGCGATCGAATTGATCCGCCGGTGAAACTGCTGACATCGGCGATTACCGACGATCGGATGCTGGCCGTCATCGGCTTCCCCGGATCGAGCAACGGATACGATCCCGCGATGTTCCAGAAGCTGTTCGGCTCGGTGACGGGCAACAAGCGGTTTTCGCCTGGCTTCCATACCGGGCGGCATTCCGACAGCGTGACCTACGATTGCTCGACACTACCCGGCAGCTCCGGCTCGGTTGTCGTCGATGTCCTGACGGGCCGTGCAGTCGGGTTGCACTACGCAGGCACGGCGTTCGATATGAACTATGCGGTGCCGGCCACCGACCTGGCGCGCGTCATTGCCAAACGGCCGTGGCAATCGGGCGAGGCTTCGAAACCGCGGCCGCTTCTGGGAGACGATGCGGCGACGCCTGTCGCAGGGGATGCCCCCGTGTCCGCCGTGGCGATGGGGGGCGATATCAGGGTCGTCGTGCCGCTCGAGATCACGGTTCGGCTGGGCGGCGCGAGCCTCATGGCCGGTACCTCTGCCGCGCCGGCACCCGTGCCTTCGACCGCACCATCGCCCTCACCGTCCCCACTGCCCGCCAAGACCGATGCGGCATCGGCGGCGAACGCGGCGGAAAAAGTCCGGACCCACTTGCTCGGCGACAAGTCGGTATTGTCGGTCAAGTCCGACTTCCTGTTTCGCGACGGCCAGATCACCGACGATGTCGGTGTGATTGTTGGCGTGGCGCCCGGCAGTTCGCTCGATCCTGCTTCATACGGCTTGTCGGAGCGGATTGGCGGTGTCGCTGTCTCGGTCGAGACGGCCGATCCCACAACGATCGCCGAGCAGTTCGCCTTCAAAACCGAAGCCTTTGGCGGGCGAAAGGCCAACTACGCGCGTGACAACAGACGGAAGCCCTTCAATCTCTCGCCCGTGACGGATGAGATGTCGATCCTTCTGCATGTCAGTCCGGAAGCCGGCTGGCCGGTCCTCAAGGAGTTCCTCGGGGAGAAAGACAGCCAGCAATTGACCATCGGCATGTATCACATGACGGCACCGCATGTCGTTAAAGCCATAACCGCAATCGCGAAGAGGCCGACGGCAAGGATCACCCTCACGCTCGATCGTCAGCGCGGCGATGCGGACGAGCCGGACGATATCAGTGGCCCGACCAAGGAGAACGATATCCCGGAGCAACAGACACTCGACAATCTGGCGAAGGTCGCCAAGAGTCGATTCAAATGGGCGCCTGCCTCACTCGGCGGGAGCGGCCTCTTCGCTTCGGCCTACCATATAAAGGTCGCGGTCTGGAGCAAGCGCGGCACAGGCGCGAAGCTGGACGATCGCAGCTTCTGGCTGTCCAGCGGCAACTGGCAATCGTCGAATCAGGCACCTTTGAATCATGGGATTGAGGATATCGACAAAGTTACCCAGGAAGAGGTCAGTGCCTACAATCGGGAATGGCACGCTTTGGTGAAGCATGCCGGGCTGGCGTCGACATTCCGCAGTCACCTTGAGCAGGACTTCGAAGACAATGCGAAGGCAGCAGAGCAGGAGGCGCCTCTTCCGGCGATGTTCGACGTGATGGTGCCGCTTGAGATGGCGCAGGAAGCGGTGCATGCGAAGGACTTCCAGGCCTTCGAGCCCGAACTTCTCGACGGTCGCATCAAGGTTCAGCCGTTGCTGACGCCAGACAACTATCCCGACGTGGTGAAGGGCCTGATCGCCAAGGCAGAGAGCCGCGTCCTGATCGAGAACCAGTCCTTCAACTTCTGGAAGGATATCGGCAAGACGCCTGAGCACTTTCTGAACATTCTCGAGTGCGTCCGGGATCGGCAGAAGCAGGGGCTCGATGTCCGGGTAATCTTTCGTAGCGGGTTTGGAAAGGAGCGCGAGACGCTTCGTCAGATGAAGAAGTTCGGCCTCAAGGCTGACGAAGAACACGTCAGGTACTTTGACAAGTGCCACACCAAGGGCCTCGTCATCGATGACGAGGTCGCTGTTCTCGGTTCGCACAACTGGACGGCGGGTGGCACCGGACCCAACCGCGATGCCAGTCTCGTAATCTGGGATCGTCGGGCAAATAGATATTTATCGCGTTTGTTCGACTACGATTGGAATCAGATCGCGCGGAAACGCACCAGTAATGAAGCAGTCTCCCCCGTTCGTGTCGTATCGGTGACCGATGAATCGCCGACGCCGGCGGGTTATCGCCGAATCTCGATCGCCGAGTTTCTCGGAGAAACCTGATGGCGAAGAAGAAAGCGGGCCGTTCGGCCTCGCAGGGGGGCGTTCGCCGCTCCGTTGGGACAAAACCCGATCGGTGGGCGGTGTACCGGAAAGCCCTGCCCGATCCGGCGGCCGATTCGCTAACGCTGGAAAGCTTCATGGTCGAGACCAACGGTGGCGGCTCGTCGGAGAAAGTACCGGGCTTCGATGCATTTCGGGCGATCACGGCCGGGTTTGACACCAGGCGTGTTGCCGGACCTTCGATGGTATTCACGCGGCCCGATGGTGGCTTCTTCGCCCAAGGAGACCAGCCACTGTCACCGATGCCGCGCGTAGCTGCTTTCACTGCCAAGCCGGAGAACGTGATCGGCATCGACAGCAGGGTCAGGGTCACCGAAACATCGGCCATTCCCTGGCGATGCATCTGCCACATAGAAGTCGAGTACGAAGCCGGGCCCGTCGGCTTCGGGACCGGCTTTCTGATCGGCCGCAAGTCGGTCCTTACTGCGGCCCATGTGATCGTCGATCCGGCCAAGAGGATGAAAGCGCGGCGGCTGCGCGTGATGCCCGGCCGCAACGGAAATATTGCGCCTTATGGCTATTTCGTCGCCGACTTCAGGGACTGCATCGTGGCAGACCAGTGGCTCAAGACAGGAAGCAGCTCCGATGCCAGTGCCGCCAGCGACTACGCCATCATCACCATTCCGGAGGAGTACAAGACCGATGAAGAGCCGACAGCCCAGCGCCTCGGTTATTTCGGCCTGAAGTGCTTCAGCGATGCGGAAGTCGCCAAGAGGGCGAACATGCTTCTCGTCAACAATGCCGGCTACCCTTATGAGGCCGACAAGCCCTACGGAACTCTTTGGTACAACGCTGGCCGTGTTCGCGCGGTGGAGAAGACATACATCGAGTACATGGTCGATACCGAGGGCGGGCAAAGTGGAAGCCCGATCTACTACTTCGATGAACAGACGAAGAGTCGCTTTGTCATTGCGATCCACACGACTGGGGATTTCGTCAATCGCGGCCTCCGCATCACTCGCGATGTCTTCACTACGATCAAGAAGTGGACGGGCCGCTAGCCCGCCGTCTGCGCCCCGCGCACCAGCCGGCCCGGGCGTTGGCCGGTCAGCTCGTCGTTGTGCAGCGTCTCGACGCCGGCGTTGAACGTGTGGCGGTAGCCTGACGCGCGCTGGATCAGGCGGCGGCCGCCGGTCGGCAGGTCGTAGGTCACCTCGGGGCGCTTCAGGGTGAGGGAGTCGAAGTCGATCACGTTGATGTCGGCCTTGTGGCCGGGCGCCAGCAGGCCGCGGTCCAGCAGCCCATAGGCCTCGGCCGTGCCGCGCGTCTGCTTGGCGATCAGGAATTCGAGGTCGAGTTTCGGTCCGCGCGTGCGGTCGCGGCCCCACAGGGTCAACAGCGAGGTCGGCGAGGAGGCGTCGCAGATCACGCCGACATGGGCGCCGCCATCGGCGATGCCCAGCACCGACGCCGGATCGGTGATCATCTCGTGCACCACGTCGAGGCTGCCATAGGCATAGTTCTCGAACGGCAGCATCAGCAGGCCCTTGCCGCCGCGCGACATCATCTCCTCGAGCGCCACCGCCTGCGGCGTGCGTCCGGTGCGCTGCGCGATGGCCGCGATCGAATCCTTGGTGTCGGGCTCGTAGTCGGGCCGCTCGCCGATCGGGAACATCCGGTCGAATGCCTGGGCCATGAAGGCGCGCGGGTTGGGCTCCTGCTGCGTCTCGGTGAGCGCCTTGCGGAGATCTGCGTCGGCGACGAGGCGCTGGTAACGCTCCTCGGGCGACAGTTTGCGCATGTCGAGCCAGGCGCGATGGCCGGCGAACGGATGCGCCGTCGTCTCGAGGCCCATGATGACGCCGATCGGGCGTGAGCCCACCTGCGCGTTGGCCACGCGGCCGCTGCGGCGCACGGCGTTGATCTGGTCGAGCGTCTCGCGCCACAGCTTCGGCTGGGCGTCGACCTGAACCAGCAGGCAGGAGAGCGGACGGCCCGCCAGCCTGGCCGCCGCGTCGAGCGCCTCAAATTCACCGGGACCGAAATCGGAATTGACCTGCAGCACGCCGCGGCCGGCGCGCTTCATGCCCTGGGCGATGCCGAACAACTCGGCCTCATGGGCACTGAGCGTCGGCGTGAACCGGCCATCGCGAGCCTTGTGTTTGGTGGTGCGCGAGGTGGTGAAGCCCATGGCGCCGGCGTGCAGCGCCTCTTCGGTGAGACGGGCCATCTCCTCGATCTCGCGCTCGGTCGGCACCTCGGCATGCTCGGCGCCGCGATCGCCCATCACATAGAAGCGCAGCGCGCCGTGCGGCAGCTGAGCGGCCACATCGACCGCGCGATCCATCGAGGCCAGCGCGTCGAGATAGTCAGGGAAGGATTCCCAGTTGAACTTCACGCCCTCGCTGAGGACGGTGCCCGGAATGTCCTCGACGCCTTCCATCAGGTTGATCAGGTAGCCCGAGGCGCCCGGCCGCACCGGCGCGAAGCCGACGCCGCAATTGCCGAACACCGTCGTGGTCACACCGTGCCATGAGGAGGGCGTGACGAAGGGATCCCAGGTCGCCTGCCCATCATAGTGGGTGTGGATGTCGACGAATCCCGGGGCGACGATCAGCCCCTCGGCGTCGATCTCGCGCTTGCCGGCCCCAAGGCCTGGGCCAACGGCGGCGATGCGGCCGTCCTGCACTGCAACATCGGCGACGCGGCGCGGGGCGCCGGAGCCATCGATCACGGTTCCGTTTCGGATGACGAGGTCAAACATGGCGGGAAGGATAGGCCCTGAGGGTCGGGCCGGTCTATGTTCGATCCTCTAACAGCCACCTCGTCCGGGGGACCGACCTTTGCAGAAACCGCTTCTCTTCACGCCGCTCAAGATGCGCGGCGTCACCGCGCCCAATCGCTGTGTGGTTTCGCCCATGGTCCAGTTCCGCGCGACGAACGGGCTGGTGAACGACTTCCACCTCGTCCATCTCGGCAAGTTCGCGCTGGGCAAGTTCGGCACCGTGTTCACCGAGAACTGCGCCGTGGAGCCGCGCGGCAGGGTCACCCAGGGCGATCTCGGCCTGTGGGACGACAGCCAGATCGCCAGCCACAAGCGGCTGACCGACTTCATCCGCGGCGAGGGCGTGCTGTCGGCGACCCAGATCACCCATTCGGGCCGCAAGGGCTCGACGCCGCGCACCTTCGACAAGCGTGGCCAGTTCGGACCGGAAGGTGCCGGCTGGAAGAAGTGGGAAGTGGTGGGCCCGACCGACCTCGCGGCGGCCGAAGGCTGGCTGAAGCCGCGTGCCCTGTCCGAGGCCGAGATCGAGGAGCTGGTGCAGAAGTTCGCGGCCGCAGCGAAGCGTGCCGATGCCGCCGGCTACGACGTGCTCGAGGTGCACGGCGCGCACGGCTACCTGCTGGCGCAGTTCCTCTCGCCGATCAGCAACACGCGCAACGATCAGTATGGCGGCGACAGGGCCGGCCGCATGCGCTTCCCGCTCGACGTGGCGCGCGCCGTGCGCCAGGCATGGCCGGAGAACAAGCCGCTGTTCGTACGCGTCTCCGCCGTGGACGGCGGCGGCGGCTGGGACGAGGACGATACGGTGGCCTTCGCCCAAGAGCTGAAGGCGATCGGCGTCGACGTCATCGACTGTTCCTCCGGCGGCATTGCCGGTGCTGCGACCGCGGCCGGCGTGAAGCGCGGTCTTGGCTTCCAGGTGCCGTTCGCGTCGGCCGTGAAAAAGCAGGCGGGCATCCCGACGATGGCCGTCGGCCTGATCCTCGACGGACCGCAAGCCGAGGCGATCCTGCAGTCGGGCGATGCCGATCTGATCGCGATCGGCCGCCAGGCGCTCTACGAGCCCTTCTGGGCGCTGCACGCCGCACAGGCGCTGGGCTGCGATCCCGACTTCGACCTGTGGACCCCGGAATACGGCTGGTGGCTGGAGAAGCGCGAGCACACGCTGGGCCGGAAGTAACAAGACAAGCAATAGACACGGGAAACCTACATGACAGGCATTCTTGCGGGCCTCCGCATCGTCGAGGGCTCGGCGTTCATCGCCGCGCCCTTGGGGGGCATGACGCTGGCCCAGATGGGCGCCGATGTGATCCGCTTCGACGACATCAAGGGCGGCCTCGACAATGAGCGCTGGCCGGTCACCGGGGACGGCCGCTCGATCTACTGGGCCGGCCTCAACAAGGGCAAACGCTCGATCGCCGTCGACCTGCGCAATCCCAGGGGCCGCGAGCTGCTCACGGCGCTGATCACCGCGCCGGGCGAGGGCGCGGGCATCTTCACCACCAACATGCCGGCGCGCGGCTGGCTCGCCTACGAGGAGCTGGCGAAGAAGCGCGCCGACCTGATCGCGCTCAACATCATCGGTGCGCGCGACGGTTCGGCCCATGTCGACTACACGGTGAACGCCATTACCGGCTTCCCCATGGTCACCGGCCCGGTCGGCCACGAAGGACCGGTGAACGCGGTCTGTCCGCCCTGGGATCTCGCCGCCGCCTATGCCGGCGCCCTGTCGCTCCTGGCGGCCGAGCGTCACCGTCGCATGACGGGGCAGGGGCAGAAGATCGTACTGCCGCTGCAGGACATGGCGCTCGCGACCACCTCGGCGCTGGGCTACATCGGCGAAGCGGTCGTGAACGATGTCGACCGGCCGCGCTTCGGCAACGAGATCTTCGGTACCTTCGGCCGCGACTTCCGCACGAAGGATGGCCGCTTCGTGATGATCTGCATCTTCTCAGACCGCCATGTCGATGCACTGGCGGCCGCGGGCGGCTTTGCGGATGCCTTCAGGAAGATCGAGGTCGAGACGGGTGTCGATCTGAAGAGCGATGCCGGCCGCTGGAACGCCCGCCAGCAGCTCATCGGCGTGATCGAGCCGTGGGTCGCGGCCCACGATGCGGCGGAGGTTTCGGCCGCCCTGAAGAAGGCCGGTGCCCTCTGGGCGCCCTACCAGACGTTCCGCGAGCTGGCGGCCGACAGGGTGAACGTGCTCGACAATCCGATGTTCACGATCCTGGATCAGCCGGGCATCGGAAGCTATCCGGTCGCCGCCTCGCCGATGCAGTTCGGCGCCGTGCCGCGCCAGCCGCCGCAGCCGGCGCCCGTCCTGGGGCAGCATACGGACGAGATCCTTTCGGGCATCCTGGGCCTGCCCGGGCACGAGATCGCCCGGTTGCACGACGACAAGGTCATCGGTGGCCCCAGATAGGATCCTCATCGCCGGCGGTGGCATCGGCGGACTGGCGACGGCGCTGGCGCTCGCCCAGAAGGGCATCGCCTCGCAGGTGCTGGAGAAAGCGAGCCGGCTCGGCGAGATCGGCGCCGGCATCCAGCTCGGGCCCAACGCCTTCCACTGCTTCGACCGACTCGGCGTCGGCGAGGCAGCGCGCGGCATGGCGGTCTATATCGACCAGCTGCGGCTGATGGATGCGCTGGCGGACGGCGAAATCTGCCACATCGATCTCGGCGACAGGTTTCGCGCGCGCTTCGGCAACCCCTACGCCGTCGTGCATCGCGGCGATCTTCACGGCGTCCTGCTGCAGGGGTGCGAGGATCATCCCCTGATCGAGCTGCGCACCAGCGCCGAAGTCACCGGCTACGACCAGGATGGCACATCGGTCGCCGCCCGGCTGCGCACCGGCGAGACGGTCAGGGGCCGCGCCCTGATCGGTGCGGACGGGCTGTGGTCGAACGTGCGCGCGCAGGTGACCAACGACGGGCCGCCCCGCGTTTCGGGACACACGACCTACCGCTCGGTGATTCCGACGGATCAGATGCCGGAGGATCTGCGCTGGAACGCCGCGACCCTGTGGGCCGGGCCGAAGTGCCACATCGTCCACTATCCGCTGTCCGGGTGGAAGCTTTTCAACCTCGTCGTGACCTATCACAACCATGCGCCCGAGCCCGTCGCCGGCAGGCCGGTCGAGACGGAAGAGGTGCGCAAGGGGTTCGCGCATGTCTGCGAGCGGGCACAGAACATCATAGAGCGTGGCCAGAACTGGCACATGTGGGTTCTCTGTGACCGCGATCCGGTCGATCGCTGGGTCGATGGTCGGGTGGCGCTGCTGGGGGACGCCGCACACCCTATGCTGCAGTACATGTCACAGGGAGGCTGCATGGCGATGGAGGATGCCGTCTGCCTCGCCGATTCTCTGTCCCGCGCCGATTCCATCGAGGCCGGTCTGGTCACCTATCGCGACCGCCGCGTCCTGCGCACGGCGAGAACCCAGCTCATGTCCCGTGCCATGGGCGATCACGTCTATCATCCGGCCGGCCCGCATGCGGCATTGCGCAACGCCATGATGGGCGCCCGGACGCAGGATCAGTGGCTCGACTCTCTGGAGTGGCTTTACGGCGGCAACGGCCTCGGCTAGGGCTGCAGCTTCGTAGGGTGGGTCAGCGGAGTTTCAGGGATGCGCCACGTCTTCTTCGTCCTCGCCTTGCTGTGCACCGCGCTGAGCGCGGGCATGTTCTATTCCTTCTCGACCCTCGTCATGCCGGGCCTCGATCTCGGCGGTGCCATGTCGGCCGTGAATTCGATGCATGGCATCAATATCGTCGTGCGCAGCCCGCTCTTCGCCATCGTCTTCTTCGGCGCCCTCATCCTGCCGCTCCTGGCGGCGCTGGGCGCCCGTTCGGCCGGCCATCGCGGCGCGGCACGCCTCGCCGGCCTCGCCGCGCTGATCTATGCCGCCGCGGTGATCGGCGTCACCCTGCAGGTCAACGTGCCGCTGAACGAGACGCTGGCCACCGTGGCGGGCGCCGACGCCAATGCGGCGAGCTACTGGAAGGACTTCTCGGTCCCGTGGACGCTGTGGAACCACGTTCGCACGCTCGGCGCGATCCTGGCGTTCCTCTGCCTGATCGGCGCCTGGGCGGTCGACCTGACGTCGGCCGGCCGCCGGTCCTACGGTCTGCGCTGATCGCGGACCGTCACCCGGAGGGACGTCAGATGATGACGTCCTCGTGCATCGCGGCCATCAGGCCTGGATTGTCTCGATAGTCGACGTGCACGCCGACCAGCACCGGCCCTTCCATCGCCATCGCCTTGCGCAGCACCGGGCCGATCTCGTCAGCGTCCGTGATCATCAGGCCCTGCGCACCCATCGCCTCGGCAAACTTCACCAGGTCCACGGGACCGAAATGCACGCCTGAATCCCGGCCGTAGGCGGCGACCTGCTGGATTCCCACCATGTTGTAGCTGCCGTCGATCCAGACGAGATGCACGAAGTTGCACTTGAGGCGCACTGCGGTCTCGAGTTCGACGGCAGAGAACAGGAAGCCGCCATCGCCTGACACCGATAGAACCTTGCGGCCGGGCTCGGCGAGGCAGGCCGCGATTCCCCAGGGCAACGCGACGCCCAAGGTCTGCTGCCCGTTGCTGATCAGGATCTGTCGCGGCCGGTGGCTGATGAGATGCCGCGCCATCCAGATGTGGAACGAGCCCATGTCGGAGCAGAGGGTCACATCCTCGTCGATCAGTTTCTGCAGCTCGTACACCAGCCGCAGCGGATGGACCGGGGCGCCGGTGCGCTTCGCGGCCTCGGCGGCTACCGTCGCCCGCTCGCGCTGGATCTCGGCCAGCAGCTCCGATTGCACCGGGCGATCCTTCGGCTGCAGCAACGCCGACAGGGCGCGCAGGGTGGCGGCGCTGTCGCCCATCAACTCGATGTCGGGGCGGTAGCACTGGTCGTAGTCCGCCGGGATGCAGTCGATGTGGATCAGCTTGCGCTTGCGTCCGGCATTCCAGAGCGCAGGGTCGTACTCGACGGGATCGAACCCGACCGTGATCACGACGTCGGCCTCGTCGAGCAGGCGATCGGCCGGCTGGTTGTGGAACAGGCCGACCCGTCCGCCGAAACAGTCGAGCCGGTCGCGCGGCACCACGCCCGCGGCCTGGTAGGTGCCGGCCACCGCCAGCCGCGTGCGCGCGAGCAGCGCGCGAATCGCCTGGGCGACGGCACCCTGGCTCGCCAGCATGCCGAGCAGCACCACGGGTCGCTGCGCCGCCTCGATCATGGCGGCGGCGGCGGCGATCGCTTCCGTATTCGCAGCGCCCATCGCCGGGACGGTCGCGGGGGTGAGCACGGGGCCGGGAGCCGGGGCCTTCATCACGTCCTTGGGCAGTCCGAGGAAGGCGGTGCCCGGCCGGCCGGATTCGGCGGCGCGAAAGGCGGCGGCGGTCGCTTCGGAGATCGCCGAAGGCGAATCGATCTCCGCCGCATACTTGGTGATCGGCCGCAGCAGCGCCACCGTGTCCATGCTCTGGTGCGCCTGCTTCAGCCGGTCGGCGATCGGAACGGCACCGCCCAGCGCCACCACCGGATCGCCTTCGGTATTGGCGGTGGCGAGGCCAGTGGCGAGGTTGGAGACGCCGGGGCCGGAAGTCACGAGCACGACGCCGGCCTTGCCGGTCAACCGGCCCAGCCCGCCCGCAATGAAAGTCGCGTTCTGCTCGTGCCGGCAGACGACCAGCTTGATCTTCGAGTCGACCAGCGCGTCGAAGACGGGATCGATCTTGGCGCCGGGAATGGCGAATATGTATTCGACGCCCTGCGCTTCGAGGTTGCGCACCAGCAGGTGCGCGCCGTTCTTCGGGTCGCTCATCCGATCTCTCCCCAGCCCAAGTTTCAGATGACTATGCCCGAGCGCGGGAGGCCTGTCGTGGCTGCGATGGAGACACGTTTGAAGCTTCTCCAGGTGGGTGAGTGCGGTTAGGGTCTTGTGCGAAAGCGAGGGCATCCATGGCGCGAAGCAAGAAGAGCGTGGCGAATCCGCACGACGAGAGCTCGGCTGAGTATCAGCGGGGTATGCACGAAATCCGCAAGCAGCTCGGGCCGATGGCGGATTCTTATATCCGCAACATCAAGGCGCTGGCGCCGGAGTTCGCCTGGGTGAATGTCACCTTCCCCTTCGGCGAGCTCTACACGCGCGATGTCATCGACCTCAAGACGCGCGAACTCTGCACCGTGGCGGCGCTCACCGTGCAGGGATTCTCCCTGGTCGAGCTGAAGCTGCATGTGAAGGCGGCCTTGCGCTGCGGCGCCTCGCGCGCCGAAGTGACCGAGATCATCACCCAGATGATCGCCTATTGCGGCTTTCCGGCAGCCACCAATGCGCTGATGACAATGAAGGAGGCGTTCGACGAAGTCGACACCGCTGCGAGGAAGAAGCCGCGCAAGGCCGTGAAGAAGGCGCGACGCAAGTAAGCGACGCCGGCCCGCGAGACCGGCGTCGTGTTTGTTCGGGTCTTGCGTGCCTAGGTCTTGGGCGTGGGCGGGTTCGCCAGGATTTCGGCGCAGGCGCGGGCCACGTCGGAATCGGCGTCCTTGGCGCCCGGCATCGTGGCGAAGCCGCTCTTGGCGATCACGTTGCCGCGGTCCCAGGTGCTGGCCTTGCCGAGTTCGGCGATCTTTACGGCGGCATCGCTCTGGCGGCTGAAGCGGTCGACGCAGATCGGTGCCAGCGCGACAACGACGGCGTCACGGACCGCGGAGGCTGAGTCCTTGCGCGCGGTTCCACCGGTGACCCAACCACCCCAGGTGAATCCGACGACCGCGCAGAGCACGGCGCCGCCGACGGCGCTCCAGATCAGGGTGGAGATGTTCTTTGGCATTTCCATGGGAAGTCCTTTGGGGGCCGACAGCCCCCGCCATCCGGCGCGCAGGATTGCACAGCCGGCGTTCGACAGAACGAAGAAGCTCAAGAACGCGACCGGCAACTCGGGCCGGTCCAGATGCGGTCGCCTCGATAAACAGGCGGGAGCACACACATCTCTCAGCCATCGCAGGCCGACCATTTGGTGGGCGATGGTATAGACTTCGTACAGGTTGAGCGCGGGAGTGTCCAACCGGCCGCAGTGGTGATTGGGACGAAACGATGAGACCGACACTCTTCCTGGCGATGCTTGCCGCGACGCTGCTCTTCGAAGCCCGAGTGCCGCAGGCGCAGTCCCAGGAGGCGGCGCAGTTCATCACGCAGTGGCAGAGGAGCAATGCCGCTTGCCGCGCGCCGGCCACGCCCGCGCTCGAAGCGATCGCCGCTTGCGAGCAGCGCGACACCTATTCGAAGCTGCTGTCGGCCTCGAACTACTGCTACGGGCCTGTCGAAGGGGCGCCTCCGGGCTGGACACCCTGCGGTGGCGATTCCGCGTCGGGCAAGCCGAGCGCCAAGGCGCTCTCAGACGCGGCGTTGGCGCGGGCGACCGCGCGGTTCCAGAGGATGGGTGGGGTGTTCGTCCTGCCGGCCACCGTGAACGGCACCTCGACGGCGTATTTCATCGTCGATTCCGGCGCGGCCAACGTCCAGATCCCGGAGGAACTTGCCGAGGAGATGAAGCGCAATGGCACGCTCACCGAAGCCGATTCGCTCGGCCAGCGGCGCTTCACCCTGGCCGACGGCAGCGGGCTTCAGCAGCGCATCGTGCGCCTGCGCTCTATCAGGATCGGCGAGCGCACGATGGAGAATGTCATGGCGTCGGTCAGTCCGGCACGGAGCCGGGCCCTGCTGGGGCAGAGCTTCCTGCGCCGCCTCAGCTCCTGGAAGATCGACAATGTGAGGAACTCGATCGAGTTCGAGTTCACCGGCTCGTTCTAGACGGGCGCGCCGGGCCAGCCGTCAGGTCGGCGCCGGGATCTTCGCGTCCTTGATCACCTTGCGCCAGCGCACGGTCTCGTCGGCCAGGCGCTTGGCATAGGCTTCGGAGGTGCCGCCGGTCGGGATGAAGCCGAGCGACATCAGCCGCTCGCGCACCGCCTCGGCCTTCAGCGCGGCATTCACCGCGGCGTTGAGCTGCTGGATCGTCTCGGGCGGCGTGCCCGCCGTCGTCGCCACGCCGAAGTACACGGCGGCCTCGAGTTCCGGCGCACCGAGTTCGCTCGCCACCGGCACGGTCGGGATGTTGGCGACGCGGCTCTTGGCGCCGCAGATCAGGCCGCGCATCGTGCCGGCGCGGATCTGCGCATCGACGGGCGTCGTCACGTCGACGAACGCGGGGACGTGGCCCGCGACCGCATCGCGCAGCGCCTCGGCGGCGGCCTTGTAGGGGATGTGCTGGAGCTTGCCGTTGGTGCGCGTGGCGATCACCTCGCCCCAGAGATGCGGCAGGCCGCCGGAGCTCGAGGTCGAGTAGTGCACGGGGCCGGGCTGCGCCTTAACCCACTCGATGAATTCGGCGAAGGTCTTGGCCGGATTGTTGGCATTGACCGCGAGTACGCAGGGGATGTCGGCGAGCTGCGCCACCATCGCGAGGTCCTTCTGCGGGTCTATCTGCATGGGAATGTCGAATGCCGGCTGCAGCGCCGCCGTGGTGGTCAGGATCATCAGGCTGGTGCCGTCGGGCCTGCTCTTGGCGACGTTCACCATGCCGACCATCGTGCCACCGCCCGGCCGGTTCTCGACCACGATGTTCTTGCCGGTATCGGCCGCCATGCGCTCGGCCAGGACTCGGCCGGCCGTGTCGGTCGAGCCGCCGGGACCGTAGGGCACGACGAGGCGGATCTGGCCGCTCTGCCCGAAGGCGATCGAGGGCAGGGTGAGGGCGGCGGCAGTGCCGGCCACGAAACTACGGCGCTGGATCATGTGAAATCCTTCCCTGATTGCTTTCATTATCGGGGAGGAAACTAAGTCGGGACTTCGCGTTGCGGCAAGGCGAGTGCGATGCGTCCCACCGCCAGCCGAACGGCAGATGGCGAATTCAGGGCAGGGATTTGCGCAACGCCGCCGTGCGCGCGGCATCGATGCTTCGGCCGTTCGCGTCGATTGCGACGGCGTAGTCCTGCTCGGCGCTCTCGACGCTCACTATGCCGTCGCGGACGTCGCGCAGCACGTGCTCCGGGTCGCGGGTCTTCGGATCGCCGTAGCCGCCGCCGCCGGGCGACAGCGCGCGATAGGTTCCCGGGCCATGGCGTTCCACGCCATACTTTGGTGCCTGGATACGCGTGCCGTCGCTCAGGGTGAGCACCACCTCGCCCCCGGTGCCGGCCCGGCCGCCCGCGACGCCGAAGCTCGACGGCGCACCGGCGCCCTCGCCGCGAAAGGCGTAGTCGGCAGGAGTGAATATCTCGACTTCGTAGTCGCAGCCGGCGCCGCCGCGGAAGCGCCCCGCGCCCGCGGTGTCGCGGCGCAGCTCCTGGCGACGGAAACGTGCGGGGTAGAGCTGCTCGTAGGTCTCGAGGTTGGGCAGGGTGAGACCGCCCAGGGTGATGAGATGACCGATCAGGTGGAAGCCGTCGCGGCCTTCGACGCCCCCGCCGGCCGGTGCACCGGCCCATTGGTACATGACGTAGCGTCCGCCCCCTCCATCCTTGTCGTCGCGCAGGCCGGCTGTGACGGCGTGCACCGCCTTCGACCAGCCGGCCGAGGCGCGCTCGGGCAGGGCCTGGGCCAGCGCCTTCCACATCGCGTGGATGATCTCGTGCGCCACGAACACTGTGTTCATGGTCATCGGCGCCGGCATGCGCGCATTCACCAGCGTGCCTTCGGGCAACCGGATCTCGACGCTGCGGAAAGCGCCCTCGTTCTTCGGCAGGTCGGGCTCGAAGAACGAAGCCAGAGACATGAACACCGCCGAGGTCGAGTTGGCGATCGAGCTGTTCTTGAAGCCACGTACCTGCGGCGAGGTGCCGGCGAAATCGACGACCAGCTTGCGGTCCTTTACCGTGATCGTGACGGCAATCTTCGCATCGATTGGCTCGAAGCAGTCGTTGTCTACGGATTCTTCACCCTTCCAGACGCCCACCGCGAGGCGGTCGATGCAGGTCTGGAAGCGCCGGTCGGCATGGTCGAGCACCCCTTCGAAGAACTCGTCGGCGCGATCGATGCCCAGCTCCTCGACCAGCAGCGCCAGCCGTTCCCCGCCGATGCGCGTCGAGCCGATCATGGCGCGCAGGTCGCCGTCGAGTGCCTCGGGCAGGCGCGTGTTCAGCATCAGCAGGCGCCAGAGGTCGTCGCGCACCTTGCCGGCTTCGATGAGTTTCAGCACCGGCAGGCGGATGCCTTCGTGGAAGATCTCGGTCGCCGCCGAATTGTAGGTACCGGCCGCACCGCCGCCGATATCGGCCTGATGGGCGCGATTGCAGGCGAAGGCCACGAGCTTGCCGCCGACGAACACCGGCCGGGTGATCACCCAGTCCGGCAGGTGGTTGCCGCCCGCCGTATAGGGATCGTTCAGCAGGAACACGTCCTCGGGCGCGATGGCGTCCTTGAAGTCGCGCAGGATGGCGCGCACGGCGAAGCCGCCGCCGCCGGTATGGATCGGGATGCCGTCGGCCTGGCTGATCAGCGTGCCGCGCGCGTCGGCGATGAAGCACGAGAAATCGTGGCTCTGGCTGAAGATCGGCGAGCGCGCGGTACGCGTCATCACCCAGCCCATCTGGTGCGAGATATGGTCGAGCCGGTTCTGCACCAGCGCCAGAGTGACGGGATCGAGGTTCACGATGGAGACTCCATCAGTTTCCTCCCCATTCAGATGGCGAGGTGGCGCGGTCATCCGCGACGGAGGGGTCAAGAATCTCGGGCTGGTTCATGACCCCTCCGCCCGCGAGGACGCGGGCACCTCCCCATTTGAATGGGAAGGCGAGGCCGAACCGACATGCAAGAGGAAATCGTCGCGCTCGTCGACTTCGAGCACGTCGCGGGGGCCGACGAACGCCGTCGTCGTGCGCTCTTCGACGAGCAGCGGGCCGTCGAGTCGGCAGCCCGGCCGCAGGTCGGCGCCGTCGTAGATCGGCACATCGAGCCAGCCGGTCGCGGGATCGATCCAGACCTTGCGGGTCTCGCGCGGCCTGGGCGCAACGGTCTGCGGCGAGCGCGCGGCAGGCGGCGTCCAGTCGAGACGGCCTCGGCCCACGACTCTCAGCGCGGTGATGTCGATGCGTCCTCCCGGCTGGATGTGGCCGAACAGGCGCTGGTGCTCGGTCTCGAAGGCCTGGCGCGCCGCCGCGGCATCGAAGCCCGAGGCGGATAGCGGCGCACGCACCGGCCATTGCTGGCCGTCGTAGCGCAGGTCGAGCTGGCGCTCGATTGCGACCTCATCCTCGCCGAAACCGTCACGCGCCAGCGCCTCGCGGGCGCGCGATTCGAGCTGGGCAAAGCCTGCCTCGAGCGCGGCGGTCTCGACCTTGTCGAGATCGGCCAGGAAGACCTGCAGGTAATCCTGACGCACGTCGGACTGCAGCATGCCCATGGCGCAGAAGGCGCCGGCGGCGCGCGGCAGCAGGGCGCGGCGGCATCCCAGCGCGCGGGCGACCGCGGTGCCGTGCATCGGTCCGGCGCCTCCGGCCGCAACGAGGGTGAAGGTCGCCGGATTGTGGCCGCGCTCGATGCTGAGCCGCTCGACGGCATGCAGCAGGTTCTGCTCGAGCAGGCGGATGACGCCGGCCGCGGCCTCCTCGACCGAAAGGCCGAGCGGCTTGGCGAGCTTGGTCTCGATGGCCTTGCGGGCAAGCTCCGCATCGAGCGTGACGGCGCCGCCGGCCAGCGGGCCGGGACGCAGGCGGCCCAGCACCAGTTGCGCATCGGTGACGGTCGGGTTTTCGCCGCCCAGCCCATAGGCTGCGGGGCCGGGCCGGGCGCCGGCGCCCTGCGGACCGGCGTGCAGGAGGCCGGCACCGTCGACCCAGGCGATCGTGCCGCCGCCGGCGCCGACCGTGTGGATCTCCACCGACGGCGTCGTGAGATGGTAGCCGTCGATGGTGAGTTCGTCGGTGACCGGCACGTCGCCGCCCGCCATCACCATTACGTCGCAGCTCGTGCCGCCGATCTCCATCGAGATCAGGTTGGCCTTCTCGCCGGGCGCCGCGCAGCCCTTGAGCGCGCCGACACCGGCCGCGGGTCCCGACAGGACCAGCATCACCGGTCGCGCCGCCACCTGGTCGACGGAGACGGCGCCGCCATTGCTCTGCAGCAGCAGCAGCGAACGCGGCAGGCCGAACTGGCGCAGCTGTTCGTCGAGGGCGCGCAGGTAGCTCGTCACCTTGGGCGCCACATAGGCGTTCACGACGGCGGTCGAGCCGCGCTCGTATTCGCCCATGGTCGGCATGACCTCGCTCGACAGCGAAATCCATTTGCCGTTCCAGCTCTTGGCGAGTTGGCCACCGACGGCGCGTTCGTGCGCGCCATCGAGGAAGGAGTTGAACAGGCAGACCGCGACCGACTCGACGCCTTCCTCGGCGAAGACCTTGGCGGCGGCATCCACATCCTCGGGGCTCAGCGGCGCCAGTTCTATGCCGTCGGCGGCGATGCGGCCGCGCACCGGCAGGCGCAGGTAGCGCGGTACCAGCACCTGCGGGAACGGTGCGCGATGATCCCACTGATTCTCGCGGATGCCGCGACGGATCTCCAGCGAATCGCGGAAGCCCTCGGTCGTGAGCATGCCGACCCTGGCGCCCTTCTTCTCCAGGATCGTGTTGGTCGCCACGGTCGAGCCGTGCACGAACAGCGCGCAGTCGCGCAGCAGCGCGGTCAGCGTGATGTCGAGTTGCTTCGCCGCAAGCCGCAGCACGCCCAGCACACCTTCGCTGGGATCGGCTGGGACCGAGGGCGACTTGAAGATGCGGACGGCGCCGGCGGCGTCGCGCAGCACCATGTCGGTGAAGGTGCCGCCGACATCGACGCCGATGCGCCAGGGGGCGAGGAGGCCCATTGCGGGAGCAGGGGCGGGCGCCGTCACTTCGGCAGGCTTCCCAGCACTTCGTCGGTATGCTCGCCCAGTGTCGGCGCCGAGCGCGCCGAATGCGGCCGTACATGGTCGAACGCGATCGGCAGGCCGACCACCTTCGGTCCGCCGGGCAGTTGCTGGATGAGCTTGGACGCCTCCATCTGCTCGGTGCGCGCCAGCTCGCCGATATCGTTCACGGCGGCGCAGGGCACGCCGGCCTTCTCCATGGCATCGAGCCATTCGGCGCGCGGCCGGGCCTTCAGCGCCTCGGCGATCATCGGCAGCAACTCGGCCTTGTGAGCGACCCGCTGCGCGCTCTTGGCGAATTTCGGGTCGGTGGCCCATTCGTCACGGCCCAGCACCTTGGCGCAGCGCGCCCACAGCCGGTCGTTGCCGGGCGCCAGGCAGATCGGATGGTCGGCCGTGTCGAATGTCTGGTAGGGCACGATCACCGGGCTGCCGGTGCCGTGCCGCTGCGAGACGGTGCCGTTGGCGATGTAACCGTTCACCTGGCCCTCGACCCAGTGCACCGCCGAGTCGAAGAGCGAGGTGTCGACCAGGCAGCCCTTTCCGGTCTTGTCGCGCAGCCGCAGCGCCGCCAGGGCGCCGATGGTGCAGAACATGCCGGTCGCCTTGTCGTTGATCGAGGCGCCGCAGAAGGTCGGCGGATCCTCCGGCCGGCCGGTCACGCTCATCATGCCGCCATAGGCCTGCAGCAGCGGATCGAAGGCCGGCTTCATGCGCAGCGGCCCCTGGTAGCCGAAAGCCCAGATCGAGCAGTAGATCAGGCGCGGATGGCGCGCGAGCATGGTCTCGGGACCGATACCGACCTCGTCGACCACGCCGGGCCGCAGGTTCTGGATCAGGATGTCGGCCGTCTCGCAGAGCTTGTGGAGCTTGTCGACGTCTTCGGCGAGCTTGAGGTCGAGCACGACCGAGCGCTTGTTGCGGTTCTGCGAGTAGAAATAGAGCGAGGTCTTGCCGTCGGGACCGAACGGAGGGCCCCAGATGCGGGCATCGTCGCCGCCATCGGGCTTCTCGATCTTGATCACGTCGGCGCCCATGTCGGCCAGGATCACCCCGGCCAGCGGACCGGCCAGCGCCTGACCCACCTCAATGACGCGAACTCCCTCGAGCGGTAGTGTCACTTTCAATCCTCTTCCCGAGCCTGACGGCATGCGTATCTTGCCGGCATCCTAGCCGCCGGCGACCGTCGCACGCTACTTGAAGGGGCTCGCGAAGCGGAACCGTCTATTCGACGAAGGCCTTTTCGACGACGAACTCGCCCGGGGTGGTGGTGCTGCCCTCGGTGAGGCCCATGCCTTCGAGCAGGGCGCGGATATCGGCCAGCATCTGGACGCTGCCGCACAGCATGAACCGGTCGTTCTCGCGCGACATCGGCGGCAGGCCGATGTCGTTCGCGAGCGTGCCGTTCTCGATCAGGTGGGAGATGCGGCCGCGATACTTGAAGGGCTCGCGGGTGACGGTCGGATAGTAGACGAGCTTGTCGCGCACCATGTCGCCCAGGATCTCGTCGGCCGGCAGTTCGTCGGCCAGGGCCGAGCGGTAGGCGAGGTCGCGGACATGGCGGCAGCCATGGACCAGGATGACCTTCTCGTAGCGCTCGTAGACTTCCGGATCGCGCACGATCGACAGGAAGGGGGCGAGGCCGGTGCCGGTGCCCAGCAGGTAGAGGTTGCGGCCGGGGGTCAGGCTGTCGAGCAGCAGCGTGCCGACCGCCTTGGCGCCGACCAGCACGGGATCGCCGGGCATCAGGTTCTTGAGGTGCGAGGTGAGCTTGCCGTCGGGCACCTTGATCGAGAAGAACTCCAGCTCGTCCACATAGTGGGGGCTGGCGATGGAGTAGGCCCGCAGCACCGGCTTGCCCTCGACCTTGAGGCCGATCATCGTGAACTGGCCGCTGGCGAAGCGGAACCCCTTGTCGCGGGTCGTCCGGAAGCTGAACAATTCGTCGGTCCAGTGATGCACCGAAAGAACGGTCTCGTTTCTCAACGCGCTCACGCAAACGCTCCTACGCAACGAGCCGGCCTGCCGCCGGCAGAGTAGATATAGTGCAGCGCAGCATAAGTTTCCACATTTGCAAGTAATTCGCAATAACAAGATTGTCGCGTGCTGAATGTCCTGCGGGAGCCGCTCGGAAGAATCGCCGTTGGAAACAGGCGTCCTATACTTGGGTGAATCGGGGGAGCGAGGAGCCGTGCAATGAAGATGCTTGTCGCGTTGTTGGGACTGGTCCTGGCGTTCGTCTCCCCGGCGGCGCGGGCAGCGCAGCCGGTCGACATGCTGCTGGTGCTGGCCGCGGACGTGTCGCGCAGCGTGACCGAGCCCAAGTTCAGGCTTCAGCGCGAGGGCGCGGCCGCCGCCATCACCCATCCGGATGTTGTCAGGGCGATCACATCGGGCCCGAACCGGCGCATCGCCGTGTGCTTCGTCGAATGGGCCTCGGCCAACATGCAGAAGGTCGTCATCGACTGGATGGTGATCGGCGACGGCGACGCGGCGCGCCGCTTTGGCGACCGGCTGATCGAGACGCCCCGCTCCTTTGCCGGTAGCACCTCGATCAGCGCCGCCATCGACTTCGCCGTGGGACAGTTCGACCGCGCGCCCTTCGTCTCGGACCGGCGGGTCATCGACGTGTCGGGTGACGGCAACAACATCGGCGGCCGCCTGATCACCGACGCGCGCGACGATGCCGTGGGGAAGAACATTACGATCAACGCGCTGGTGATCCTGACGCCGATCGAGGAGGCGTTCCGGCCGGAGCACACCAACCCGCCGGGCGGGCTCGAAAGGTACTTCCAGGAGAACGTGATCGGCGGTCCTGGCGCCTTCACGATCGTTGCCGAGACTCACGCAGCGTTCGGCCGGTCGATGACAAAGAAGCTGATCCAGGAGATCGCGGGTGGGCCGCGCAACAAGTTGGCGGCCGTTGATTAGAATCCCGTCGTCTTGAGTTGACCGCACCCCCTCATCCTTCGAGACGGCTGCTGCGCAGCCTCCTCAGCATGAGGTTGGGCTGGAGAGCCTATTCCGCCGTAGCGCCCGACGCCTTGATGATGGGCAGCCACAGCGCCTGGTCGTCGGCGATCAGTTTGCGGGCGGCGGCCGGCGTGTCGGGCGGCAGGACCTCGAAGCCCTGCACCAGGAGCTTCTCCTTCACCTCCGGCATCTGGGCAATGCGGCCGATCTCGGCGTTGAGGCGGGCCACGATCGGCGCAGGCGTGCCGGTCGGCACGGCGAAGCCCAGCCAGGTCGCGACGACGTAGTCCGGGATGCCCGCCTCCATCATGGTCGGCACGTCGGGCAGGATGACGGAGCGATCTTTTGTGGTGACGGCCAGCGCCTTCAGCTTGCCGGCCTTGATCTGGCCGACCACCGTGGGCGCATTGAAGAAGCCCGTGGTGACCTCGCCATTGATCACGGCGAGCACCGCCGCGGGCGCGCCACGATAGGGCACGTGCTGCAGTTTGACGCCGGTGCGCTGCTCGAGGATCACGCCCGACATGTGCAGGCTGCTGCCGACGCCGCTCGACCCGTAGGTGAGTTCGCCCGGCTTGGCGCGTGCCTGTGCGACCACGTCGGCGACGGTCTTGGCCGGGTTGGCGGTCGAGACGACCATGACGTTGGTCAGGATTCCGGTCGTCGACACCGGAATGAGATCCTTCAGGGGATCGTAGCCGGGCGCCTTGTAGAGACCCATGTTGAAGACGGTCGCGCCTTGCGAGGTGAGGAGCAGCGTGTAGCCGTCGGCCGGCGCCCGCGCGCCCTCCGCGGTGCCCAGCAGGCCGCCGGCGCCGCCCTTGTTGTCGATGACGACCGGTTGCCCCAGCGCCTTCGCGAGCTGCTCGCCGAAGGTCCGCCCGACCGTGTCGGCGCCGGAGCCCGCGGCGAACGGGATGATCATCCGTATCGAGCGCTCCGGCCAGTCGGCCGCCATCGCCTTGGTCGTCACGAGCACTGGCGATGCAAGCAGCAGCGCGCCCGTCAGGGCATGCCGACGTGTCAGAATCTGGCGTGATGCACTCATGTCAGCTCCTCCCTGGAGACTCGTGTGGGGCCCGCGTTGTTCGCGACCTCCGTTGGCTTCGACACTACTCTCGGGGCCGCGGCGATGTCAGGTCTCATCGCACGAAAGCCGCGCAACGGGGCGCGGCTTTCGGCAGTCCTCGGATTTTCGCTCCGTCGGCTACTTGTCCAGCCAGACATCCTCGAAGCGCGAGCCGTTGTAGAGGCTGTTCACCATCGGGCGGAAACCCTTCACGCGAGGGTGCCAGCAGCTTCCCGAGGCGTTCCACATGATGATCGGGCGGAAGCCCTCCTCGAGGATCTGCTTGTCGATCTCCCAGACGAGCTTCTTGCGCTTCTCGATGTCGCGCTCGGCCGACTGGATCGGGAAGAGCTTCTCGATCTCCGGATTACAGTAGCCGACATAGTTGCGCTCCGACTTGCAAGCATAGTGCTCGAAGTAGGTCTGGTCGGGATCGTCGACGCCGTTGCCAGTCGTGTTGAGGCCGATGGAGTAGTCCTTGCGTGCGACCTTGTTGAACCACAGAGCGGTGTCGACCAGGTCGAGCTCGCCGTCGATGTAGATCTCCTTCAGCTGGTCGATCAGGATGACGGCCGGGTCGCGATAGAGCAGGTGGTTGCGGGTCGAGACCTTGAGCTTCAGCCTGTTGTCGGGCCCGTAGCCTGCCTTCTTCATGAGGGCCTGCGCCTCGGCGCGGTTCTTGGCGACGTCGGGCCCGTAGCCCTGGACCTTGTCGAACATCTCCTTCGGCATGCCCCAGACGCCGCCGGGCGCCGGCTCCATGACGCCGCCCGCCTCGCCGTAGCCCTGGGCGAGGATGTCAATGAACGACTTGCGATCGATGGTGAGCAGCATCGCGCGGCGGATGTCGACATTGTCGAACGGCGGCGCTGTGCTGTTCACGATCAGGTTGGTGCTGTTGTTCATCGGCGCGACTTCGCAGACGGCGTCGGCGGCCTGCGCCTTGATGTCCTTGAGCAGCGGGATGGTGACGGCGTAGGGCGCCGTCATGTCGTAGCGGCCGGACACGAAGCCCAGCATGGCGGTGCCGCGGGCCGGCACGATCGGCATATCGACGCCGTCGAGATAGGGCTTGCCTTTCTTGAAGTAGTCCGGGTTACGGACGAGCTTGACGATTTCCTTCTGCTTGAACTCGCCGAGCTTGAAAGGACCGGTGCCGATCGGCTTGGTGCGCATCTGCGCCGTCGGCACGTGGCAGGAATAGACGGGGCTGTAGCCCGAGGCGAGCAGGATCAGCAGCGAGGGCTGCGGCTGGCCGAGATGAAAGGTCACCTCGCGGTCGCCGTTGGTCGTGACCTCCTTGAGGTTCCAGTACCAGGAAGTGCGCGGATTCTTGCGCAGCTTCTGGGTCTCGCTCTTGCCCATCAGCATGTCCCAGGTGCACTTCACGTCGGCGGACGTGAAGGGCTTGCCGTCGTGCCACTTGGCATTGCCGACCAGCTTGAACGTCAGCTTCTTGCCGTCCTCGCTCCAGGACCAGCTCTCGGCCAGATCCGGGCGGATCGTTTCGAGGCTGTTCTGCGGAATCTGCTGATCGAAGACGACGAGATTGTTGTAGATCCCCATGAAGGGCACGACCGTCGAGGTCGTCGCTTCCTCGTGGATCGAGGTGCTCGGCGGATTGTCGGCGATATACATCTTGAGGGTGCCGCCGCTCTTCTGCGCGAGCGCCGGTCCGGCCGACAGGCCGAGCGCCGCCACGACACCGAGAAGTCCGATCGATAAACGCATGAACCCAGTCCTCCCAAACCCAATTGCAGAGAGGATGGCGTGGTGTGGATGCGCCGTCGAGAGCGCCCGTCCGGCTAGCGGATTGTCCTATCGGATGATGGCACGAGGCCAAACGGGATCAGGGCGGCCTCCCGGCGCCCGATGAAGTTGCGTCCGCGGTCGCCTGCCAGCGCGTCGTCGACGAGACGCGCCCAGTCGCGCGCGGCGATACCGTGGTCGGTGGCTTCGGGCGAGATGCCGAGTTTCCTCAGGAAGGCTTCGAGCTCCGCGGCGCCGGCGACCAGGTCATTGCCGAAGATGCGGCGCAGCGAGGCGTCGCAGGTCGGATCGCAGCCGGCGACGGCGCGCATCACCATCGGCAGGCTGAACGAGCAGGCGATGCCGTGCGGAACGCCGTGGTGCAAGGTCAGATGATAGGACAGCGAATGGGCGAGCGCGGTGCGCGTGTTGGAGAAGGCGAGGCCGGCGAACAGGCTGGCGCGCGCCAGCCGAGTGCGCAGCGCCTCGCTGCTCAGATCGTCGGCCAGCAGCGGCAGGGCGTCGATCACTTCGCGTGCGGCAACCTCGGCGAGCGAGCTCGACACCGGGTTGGCGTTGACGTTCCAGAGGCTTTCCAGGGCGTGGCTGAGTGCGTCGAGGCCGGTGCTGATCGTGATGGTGCGCGGCAGGCCGAGCATCAGCAGCGGATCGACCAGCGCTGCTTCGGGGTAGAGCGTCTCGCCGGCCAGCGAATACTTCTTCAGGGCGCCGGTATCCCAGACAGTGGCCCACGAGGTGACCTCGCTGCCGGTGCCGGCAGTGGTGGGGATGGCGATGATCGGCGTGCGGCCGAGCGAGTCACCGTCCTTGCCGGTCTCGAGATGGCGCCTCACCGTCTCGAAGTCGCCCTTCGCGGCGGCCAGCACCTTGGCGGCATCCATCACCGACCCGCCGCCCAGCGCCACGATGACCTCGACGGGGCGCGTCGCCGAGGCATAGGTCCGGCAGGACTCCGTGAGCCCGATGAAATCGGGATTGGGGCCGATATTGCGGACCATGACCGCGGGGGATCCGGCCAATGCCACAACGCGGCGCGTCAGTTCGGCGAAGACGCCGCCCCCGTTGGCATCGTCGTAGGTCACGAGACAGTAGGCCCGGCCGGCCAGCACCGTGCCCAGCGTCTCGAAGACGCCGGCGCCGAACTTCACGTCGACCGGATTGCGGTAGCGCCACATTGCGCCCTTCTCCCACGGCTTTGTTTCAGTTCGCCATCCAGCCGCCGTCGACCATCAAATTCTCGCCGGTAATGAACGTCGCTTCGTCGGAGGCGAGGAACAGGGCGGCATTGGCCACGTCCTCGGAGCGGCCAAGCCGCGGCAGCGGCGTGCGGGCATGGGAATAGTCGATCCAGCGCGGTTCGATCGCGCGCCCTGTCTTGCCGGTGAGGATTTTCCCCGGCGCCACGGCGTTGCAGATGACGCTGTCGCGGCCATAGTCCGAGGCGATCTGGCGGGTCATGTAGACCACCGCCGACTTCGAGACGCCGTAGGAAAAATCCTCCGGCGAGGAGATCATGCCGTGCTGCGAGGAGATGTTGACGATGCGCCCGCGCGCTTCGTTACGGATCTCCTGGGTCAGCATCCGGCGCACCGCAGCGCGGCACATCAGGAAGACGCCGGTGACGTTCACCTCCATCACCCTGTTCCATTCCTCCAGGCTGGTGTCGGTGAGTTTCTTCGCCGAGCGGATGGCGGCGTCGTTGACCACGATGTCGAGCCGGCCGGTCGGCAGGGCGGCCCTGCGCACGGCTTCCTCGACATCCTCCTCGTTCGAGACGTCGCCCTGGAAGAAGGGCACGTTCAGGATCCTGTGCGTCGGCTCGCCGCCCTCGACCACGGACTCGGTGATGTCCATCAGCAGAAGGGTCGCCCCTTCCGCCTGGAACTTCTTGGCGATGGCACGGCCGATGCCCGAGGAGGCACCGGTGATGAGGGCGGTCTTGCCGGCAAGTCGGTTCATGGCGCCCACCGACGCAAGGATCGTGCCCTAGCCGCGCCGCACGCTGGCGCCGCCATCGACCGGCAGGGTGACGCCGGTGATGAAGCTTGCCTCGTCGGAGGCCAGGAAAAGGGCTGCGTTGGCGACGTCCCAGCCGGTGCCCATCTTCTTGCGCAGCGGCACCTTGGAATCGCGCTCGGCCTCGACCTCGGCGCGGGTCTTCTTGAACGTGCGCGCGCGCGTGTCGACCGCCATCGGCGTGTTCATCAGCCCAGGCAGGATCACGTTGGCGCGGATGCCGTATTGCGCATTCTGGTAGGCGAGCTGTTCGGTGAAGGACACCATCGCCGACTTGGTCGCCTTGTAGGCCACATAGGGATAGGTGGTGATGACCGCCATCGACGAGATGTTGATGATCACGCCGCTCTGCTGCTCGCGCATGATCGGGAGCACATACTTGGCGGCGAAGATGCAGCTCTTGAGGTTGATCGCGGTGCAGCGGTCGAAGGCCTCCTCGGTGATGTCGAGCAGTTCGGCATCGCCGCCCGCCAGCGAGACGCCGACATTGTTGTGCAGGATGTCGATCCGGCCCCAGCGCGCATGCGTCTCGTCGACCATGGCCTTGAGGTCGGCGCCGCTGGTCACGTCGGCCTTGAAGGCGACCGCCGTGCCCTGGTTGGCGCCGATCATCTCGACGGTTTCCTTTGCCGAGTCGAGATTGTGATCGACGCAGAGGACCTTGGCCCCCTCGCGCGCGAAGGTGAGGGCGGTGGCACGGCCGTTGCCCATGCCTTCGCCGGGGCTCTGTCCGGCGCCGACGACGATGGCGACTCGATCTTTCAGGCGCATATCACTTCTCCTTGTCATCCCGACCGTAGCGCCCCTCGAGTACCTCGGGGCAGGCTCCTCGCGAAGTGGAGGGATCTTTCACTTTCAGACTGGTTGCAGGCCCTTCGGCTTCGCGGCGCTCCGCTCAGGGCGCTGGCGACTACGCCAGCGGATATTGCTTGAGCACTTCCTTGTATTGCGGCTCGTTGTCGATCTGCATGGTGGCGAGCACGCGGACGACGGCGCAATAAAAGGCGATGGTGAGCACGAGGTCGGTCATGTGCTCGTCGGACAACTCCTTCTTGATCTCCGCGAAGGTGGCGTCGGACATGCCAAGGTCCTTCACCATCTCGCGTGCACCCCGGAGGATCGCCTTGGCGAGCGGCTCGAGCTTCGAGGGCTTGCCGTCGGTCTCGGCCATCAGTCCCTGGATGTCCTCGTCGGTGACGCCGAACTCCTTGCCGATCTTCACATGGTGAGTGAATTCGTATTCCGACTTCTCCAGCCAGCCGACCTGCAGGATGGCGAGCTCGCGCAGGCGGGGATCGAGCTTGCTCTTGAAGCGGATGTAGCCGCCCAGCCCGCTGAAGGCCCGCGCCATGTCGGGCGAATTGACCAGGAGCTTGTGCAGGTTGGTGTTGCGCTTGAGCATGTCGCGATACTCGGGTGCGACCTGATCGGGCTCGAGATAGGGCAGGCGGGCCATCTTGGTTGTTTCTCCCTTATTGGTTCGTTGCTTCAATGATCCTGTGAATCGCGCTCCGGACCCTGCAGCGTCACGCCACCGTCGACGACGAGGACCTGGCCGGTGATGTAGCGGGCATGGTTGCTCAGCAGGAAACGCACCGCATGGCCGACGTCCCAGCCCGTGCCCTCGGTCTTGAGGACGGAGGCCTTCGCGCGCTGGGCGCGCGCGGCCTCGCTCATGCCGTTGCCGCGGGCATAGACCATCGGCGTGTACACCGGGCCGGGACAGATGCAGTTCACGCGAATACCGTCGCGCCCATGGTCGACCGCCATCGCCTGGGTGAGGCCGATCACCGCGGCCTTGGAGGTTGTGTAAGTCGTGAGGCCGCGCGGCCGCAGCGCCGAGATCGACGAGATGTTCACGATCGAGCCGCCCTTGGCGGTCTTGATCATGGCCGGGATCGCGTGCTTGGAGAGCAGGAACATCGTCTCGACGTTGACCTGCATCACGCGGCGAAACTCCTCGGGCTTCTCGTCGACGACCGAGCCGCGGCTGCCGATGCCGATATTGTTGTCGAGGAAGTCGAGCCGTCCCCAGCGATCGACCGCGGCATCGACCAGCTGCTTGCACTCGGCCTCCTGCGTCATGTCGCCGGCATGGGCCGCGGCATGCAGGCCGCCCTCGGCCTGGATCATTTCGACGGTGCGTTGCGCGAGCTTCAGGTCGCGGTCGGCCACCAGCACCCGGGTGCCGGCGCGGGCCAGCAGGATCGCCGCGGCGCGTCCGTTGCCGATGCCGTCGCCGACCGCGCCGCCGCCGGCAATGATCGCCACCTTGCCGGCCAGGCCGGCATCGTCCTCTGGACCTTTCACAGTTTCCTCCTAGGGCAGGCCGGCGCCGGGCACGTCGACGCGCATCGTCTCGATGCGGCCGTCCTTCTTGGCGGCAATGGCCGGGCCGCTGCCGCTGTTCGTGACGACAAAAAGCGTGCGGCGGTCATGGCCGCCCAACATGCAGGCATAGGCCGCACGTTCGCCGAAATCGAGATCGTGCGTGACCCTGCCGCCTTCGAGCACGCGGACCATGTGGTGCGTGAAGGCGCCGGTGACCCAGATGCCGCCCTCGGCATCGAGACAGATGCCGTCGGGATTGCAGGTCGGCGTCTCGGCCCAGATGCGCCGGTTGGACAGGGTGCCGTCAGGGGCGATGTCGAAGGCCGTGAGTCGCTTGGCGAAGGTTTCGCCGATGATCATCGTCTTGCCGTCGGGCGTGATGACGGTCCCGTTGGGGAACATCAGCTCGTCGGCGGCGGCATGAACCGAGCCGTCGGGATCGACCCGGGCCAGCACGGCGGGACGCGGCTTCTCGCTGGCATGACGGTCGAAGCCGAAATTGCCGACATAGGCGCGACCCCTGGCATCGACGATCATGTCGTTGCACAGGCCGGTCGCGATCGTACCCAGCTCTGCCTCGACGCTGAGCTTGCCGCCCGCGAAGCGCATCAGACGGCGGTCGGTCATGCTGACGATCAGCATCGTGCCGTCGGGGCGCCAGCCCAGTCCGGAGGGTTGGCCCGGCACTTCGACGATCGTCTCGGTCTTGCCGCTCTCGTCGACGGTCCGCACCTGGTGGACATAGAAGTCGGAAAAATACAGCCGGTCGTCGCGCCAGCGCGGGCCTTCGCCGAACGAGAGGCCGTCGAGCAGCGGTTCGAGCTTCATGATGCGTCCTGCCGGGTGCGCGCGACTCCAGTCGCGCGTCTTTGGTGGTTCAGCAGATGATCGCGCCACTGGAGTGGCGCGCCCCCGGCGAAGAGACAGTTCATCGGTCCCACTCGATGCAGAAGGAGTTGCCCTCGGGTTTCACGTAGCCCGCATTGGCGCCGGGAAAGTGGGCGGGGCAGAGCAGCGCATTGCTCTCGACGCAATCCTCCAGGAGCTTGCGGCGCGAGACCGCCGACATGGCCTGGTCCCAACAGAACTGGCTCGACCAGTCGGGGTGATAGACCTGGATCGGGTGATGCATGATGTCGCCCGAGAAGCAGGCCTGCCTGCCCTGGTCCTTCAGGTTGATCGCGATCGAACCCGGTGTGTGTCCGGGATAGTCCCTGATGGTGAGCAGCGGATCGGGCTGGTGGTCGCTCTCGATCATCACCGCCTTGCCGGCCTCCACGACCGGCAGCACCGAATCGTCGAACGAGCCGTCGTTGACCTTGCCTTCACCTTGGCTCTTCCGCTCGCTTTCCCAGTGCGCGTACTCGCGCTTGGCGAACAGGTACTTCGCATTGGGAAAGGTCGGTACCCAGCGGCCGTTCTCGAATTTGGTGTTCCAGCCGACATGGTCGACGTGCAGGTGCGTGCACATCACGAAGTCGACGGACTCAGGCGGACAACCACAGGCCTTGAGCCGGTCGAGGAACGGCGTGTCGAGGTTGTTCCAGCCGGCATTGTGGCGCTGCTTGTGATTGCCGAGGCAGGTATCGATCAGGATCGTGTGCCTGGGTGTCTTCACGATCCAGGTGTGGACCGAGCCGATCAGCCGGTCGCTGCCCTCCTGTACGTGCTCCGGCACCATCCAGCCCTTCTGGGCGTCGAAGGCTTCCTGGTCGAACTTCGGAAACATGCGGCCGGGCTTGAAGCCCGGACCGCAGATCTCCTCGACCTTCTCGATGGTGGCTCCGCCCAGCTTTCGCACGGTCATGGCGTGGCTTCCTCCGGAATGGGACGGCGAGAAGAGGGCCGTCAGAATGTCACGACGCTGCGGATCGACTCGCCCTTGTGCATCAGGTCGAAGGCATCGTTGATCTTCTCGACCGGCATCGTGTGGGTGATCAGCGAATCGATGTCGATCTTGCCGTCCATGTACCAGTCGACGATCTTGGGCACGTCGCGGCGGCCCTTGGCGCCGCCGAACGCGGTGCCCATCCAGGTGCGGCCGGTGACCAGCTGGAACGGGCGCGTGGCGATCTCCTGGCCGGCGCCGGCAACGCCGATGATCACCGACTTGCCCCAGCCGCGATGGCAGCATTCCAGCGCCTGGCGCATCAGCTTGGTGCTGCCGACGCATTCGAAACTATAGTCCGCGCCACCGTCGGTCAGTTCGACCAGATGCGCGACCAGATCCTTGTCGCCCAGGGTCGACGGATTAACGAAGTGGGTCATGCCGAATTTGCGGCCGAGCGCCTCGCGCGCAGGGTTGAGATCGACACCGACGATCATGTTGGCGCCGACCATGCGCGCGCCCTGCAGCACGTTGAGGCCGATGCCACCCAGGCCGAACACCACGACATTGGCGCCGGCCTCGACCTTTGCGGTGTTGATCACCGCGCCGATGCCGGTCGTGACGCCGCAGCCGATGTAGCAGACCTTGTCGAACGGCGCGTCGGGACGAATCTTCGCCAGCGCGATCTCAGGCAGGACCGTGTAGTTCGAGAAGGTCGAGCAGCCCATGTAGTGATGAATCTTTTGGCCCTTGATCGAGAAGCGGGAGGTGCCGTCGGGCATCACGCCCTGTCCCTGCGTCGCGCGGATCGAGGTGCAGAGGTTGGTCTTGCCCGAGACGCAGGATTTGCACTGGCGGCATTCCGGCGTGTAGAGCGGGATCACGTGATCGCCCTTCTTCAGCGACACGATGCCGGGTCCGACATCGACCACCACGCCCGCGCCCTCGTGGCCGAAGATCACCGGGAACAGGCCTTCGGGATCGCCGCCGGACCGCGTGAACTCGTCGGTGTGACAGACCCCCGACGCCTTGATCTCGACCAGGACCTCGCCGAACTTCGGCCCCTCGAGATCGACGGTCTCGATCTCGAGGTTCTTGCCGGCCTCGAAACAGACGGCTGCCTTTGTCTTCACGCGGATACCCCCTCGAAACTCTGGAGCCGAAACCTAGAGCAGGGGGACGCCCACCGTCTACGCTGCGGCGTGGCCGGCGAGGGTGTGCGCCATTTCAGCCTTCGCCTCGCGATACTGGCTGACGAGGCGCCGGACGAGATCGGCGGCGGCCGG
>JAESFK010000218.1_pt1 | contig 38511 bp, 32 predicted proteins | sample 9269391 | NCBI WGS metagenome assembly JAESFK01 (sample SAMN14506231, study PRJNA617097) | algae metagenome | isolation source: Drouetiella hepatica UHER 2000/2452 and co-occurring heterotrophs from... | place: Slovakia: Slovak Paradise National Park, Hrabusice, Kosice Region | collected 2000-01-01
CGCTCGACCTGCTGAGCCGGCGCACGGGCAGTGCCCCGGTGGCCACCGGCATGCGGGCGGTCTGGCTGGCCGCACGGCGCGAGCGTCCCGAGATGCTCGCCGTCGAGGAGGGGTTGTTCTACCCCGCACGCATCAGCCCGGACGGCGACCTGTTGACGCCGGCGGAGGACGTCGACCACCCGGACGTCATCGACGACGCCGTCGACGAGGTGATCGAGGCCGTGCTGCACCGCGGCGGATGGGTCGCCATCGTCTCCGACGGGGCCCTGGCGAGCAGCGACCGGATCGCCCTGACCCTTCGCCCCTGAGGCCGGCCAGACGCAGCGAGCCGCAGGTCAGCGGGGCTGCCTGCGGCTCGGAGAGGGTGGTGGCCAGGGGCGGGGTCGAACCGCCGACCTTCCGATTTTCAGACAGACGCAGACGTGCAGGTCAGGGAGCTGATTGGCGAGGCCGTGCGATCCGGCGTGCGACATCGGGGCCTCAGAGCCGTCGTGGAAGCTTGGTGGCATCTCCGTGGAGGGCCATGTCGGACAGGGCCGCGGCGATCTGCGCGTCCCGACCTTCGACGGCATGCATGTACCGCTGGGCAGCTGCGGTCGAGGAGTGGCCCAGCCGCTGCTTGAGGTCGACCAGGCTCGCGCCGGTCGCGGCGGCGAGGGACTGCCCCGTGTGCCGCAGGTCGTGGAACGAGATGGAGACGCCGACCTTCTTCCTCGCCCGGACGAAGGCTTGGTACATGGCATTGCTCCGCACTCGGTTTCCTGTGCGGTCGACGAAGAAGAACTCCTGGCCGGCGAACTCGACGGCGTGCTGGCGCAGGAGCGGGACGACGTGTGGTGGGATCGTCACGCTGCGCTTGCCGGCGTCACTCTTGGGATCCTTCTCGAAACGAGTCGGCTCCTCGAGCAGCTCGACCCAGTTCTTCCGGACCCGCACGACTCCCTTGTCGAGGTCGACGTCCTCGGTTCGCAAGGCACACACCTCGCCACGTCGTAGCCCACACCAGGCAGCCAGCACGACCGCGGCCTTGAACCGGGGGGTCGTCGCATCGACCAGCTGGGCGACCTGGGCCGGCGTGGCGATCGATCGCTCCGGGCTTCGCTGCGCGCCGGCTCCGGGGATCTGGCAGGGGTTCCGCAGGATGGCGCCGTCCTTGACGGCGACGTTCAGCACCGACCGCATCAGGCGGTACGACTGGCTGATCGATGTTCGGCCCCCAGCACCACGGAGGGCCTTGGCGTGCCAAGCGCGAACGACCGGAGGAGTGATGGCCAGGACGGGCATGTCGAGCAGCTCCACCAGGTGCAGCCGCATGTTGCGCCGGCAGGTCTCCGCCCATCTCGCGCCGACTCGGGGGTTCTCCTCGAGGTAGGCCTCGCAACACTCGCGGAGCGTACGGCGCCCAAGGTGCTCGTCCCGAACCCAGAAGCCCCGCTTGATCTCACGCTCAATCCGCTCCAGGTAGCGAGAGGCTTCCGCCTCGCTGATGAAGGTCTCCGGGCCGGTCCGGCGGCGACCGTCAGGGTCGATGTAAGAGGCCTGGAAGGTGCCGGATGGCAGCCGGCGAACAGAGCCGAACCTGCGTCGTGTCATCAGCCGGAGCTCCGGTGCGAAGGCAGCGCCTCGACCATTCCTGCCGCAATGAATGCTTCGAGGTCGGACTCGGGGATCCTCACGTGCCGGCCGACGTGGACGAAGCGGATGCGTCGTTCGGCGATGAGACGGCGAGGGAATCGGACCCCCGTGCCGAGCAGCTCTGCTGCCTGTTCCACGGTCAGAAGACGTTCCATCGATCCTCCTCGGTCGTCTCGTTCGAAGGTCTCGACCTGCGGCACGTCATCCGGCGGTCCTCAGATGGAATGGCTCCTGAGTTGCCGAACGACTGTCCACAGGAGGATCGGCGCCGGCCATGGCCTTCGCGAGCTCGTACTGCTCGCGCCACCGCCGGCGTTGGAGAACGGTCTCCATGAGGATGGAGGCCGACGTTCCTCCGTGGCTCACGACTGCGGCCCACAGGAAGCGTGCATCACCGTCCGACGCAACGACATCGGCTGCCATCCGGCGTGCCGAGTCCACCTCGATGCCGGCCTCCTCGAGGGCCTGCCGAACAACGGCCGCACGGTCGACCTTGTGGTCGGTCAACGTTCTTCCGGACCAGCCACGAGAGACCAGCACCCGTCGGCCGCCCACACCAAGATGCTCGCGGTCATGGGCCTTGCTGGGACACCGGCCCGGCTCGAGCCCCGGACCCACGGTGCGCGGCTGCACCCCGAACCGCAGCCAGTTCGAGCAGTCGGGCGAACAGGGCAGCCAGCGGACCTCCGCGTGGAGTCGATCGATGTGGCGCTCGTACGCGGCATTCGCGTCGCTCGCGTAGGTCTCACCCACGGCCTTCGTCAGGTATTTGGTGAGGTATCTGACCGACCGGTCCGCGTCCGGGGAGCCAGCGAGCAGGCCCTGGACGTCGAGCTCCGGGCCGAAGCGCAGTACATGCGCGGGCCTTGCGTTGTCGTCGCTTCCGAGCTCCTCCAGTGCCGCGTCCCAGGTCTGCAGCGGATGCCCAGTGACGGGGTCGAGGTAGTCCAGACCGTCCCAGACCGGCAACCTGTCGACATAGACAGGATCGTCCACCGCCGGCCACCACAGCTGGTGGTAGGTCGCCTTGGTCACCTGCTTGATCACGGCCCGCGGGACGGCACCACGCACGGCGACGTGGAAGTGCGGTGCGAGTCGGCGCTGGCCCTCGACGGCCCCGAAGTACTGAACCTTGTAGCCGGCGCAGCGCCGAAGGTTCTGGAACCAACGGTCGAGGAGTCTCGGGAAGTGGAGTGCGTCGAGGGCAGCTCGTCGGTAGTCGTACCTGTCCGGGTCTTGAGGCGTGCCGGTACCGGAGATGATGCGCCCGTAGCCCGGCAGGGTCAGGGTGATGAACATCGACGGGCGGTACGTGCGTCCGTCCGGTGCCTCGAACACGCGGCCTAAGGTTCGGTCCTCCTGAGGAACGCGAGGGAGGTCGGGGACATCGCCTCGACGCCGGGTCGAGCGAGGACGATTCGCCACCTCCCGGTGGTCCGACCCTGGTGCGATATCCGCCTCAGCACCTCGTCCCTGCCTCTCCGGTTCCTCCGCCAGGTGCCAGCCGGCCAGGCACTGTGTCATGCGCAGGGTCCGAGCTCGGGCGGCGCACGACGGGCAGCGAGAGTCCCGGGTCGACTGGCACGGCAAGGCGACGACCGAAGCCTCCCCGGTCTCGCGGTCGATCACCCTGCGCAACAGCGGACGGATGCAGACCCGTTCCTTGACGGCATACTCCTGCACGGCCTCAAGGGGGACCTCAGACGGCCTCATCGAGATCCCTCGCCATCGTCGTCCCCATGGCCTCGCGAACAACGGCGTTGAGTGAGTCCCCCCGCTGGAGTCGTGCGTCGAGAACGACCCTCTCCTCCGGCGCGAACCCGCCCCAGATCCCGAACTCTTCGCCGTAGAGCAACGCGGCGGCCAGGCAACGCCGCTGAACCGGGCACGACGCGCACGTCCGCCGCGCCACTCGGGAGGCCGGTGTGCGGAGGTCGGCGAACCAGGCCCCGGACTGGTCACCGGCACACCGACCCGCGAGGCGCCATCGGATCCCGTCCAGCTCCTTCACCACGGAGGGTGTCGTCCTCACGTGGGGCAGAGGTTGCCCGAAGGTTCGGAATGCGACGCGGTGCGGGTTGTCGGTGAACGTCATGCTGCTTCACCCTCGTCGTGCTCGCCGTTGGACGGCTCGGAGGTTGGCCGGGGCGCCAGTGAGGTCGACAGCCTCAGGATGTCGGCGTCGGTGAGGTATGTCGCGCGCACCCGTCGGACGTCGCGGGTTCCCTCGGTGCGCACGTAGGCGACGCCGGGGGTGAGCTCGGAGATGTGGTCCGCCCGAGCACCTCGTTCTCGGGCTCCGTCGCCGAGGACCATGTCCACCTGGATCGGGTTGTCCAGGCGCATCGCGATCCGCGTTGGGAAGAGATCCCTCCAGCTGACGACGTCCTTGCCGGGATCCTGCACAGCGGCGATGACGGTGATGCCCACGGCTCGCCCCTGCGTCAACAACAGCCCGAGCGCGTGCTCGATGCGCCGGACGACGGTTCTCTCGGCGAAGGCGCTGAGAGTCGCGAGCTCGTCGATGACGACCACAAGGTGTGGGCTGTCGACAGAAGGGCTGTGGATGCGCAGACCGTGCGTCGACAGCTCGAGGCTGCGCCGGGTCTTCAGGTCGACGACATCCTCGAGAAGGTCGCACATGGCGTCGGGGTGGCCCCCTTCGAACCGGGCGAAGGCCCCCCGTCCCAAACCCAGTTCCATACCTCCTTTGGGGTCAATGGCCCAGACCTGAACCCAGCCCTCCTTGATGGCCGGCGACAGCCCCTGCACGAGGCTCCACAGAACGGACCCCTTCCCTGCCCCAGTGGCACCCGCGATGAGGGCATGCGTCCCTTCGACCCGGAAGCGCCAAGGCTTACCGTCATCCCCCACGCCGAGCGGGACGCCTTGCAGCGCCACCGGGCCGGGCGAGACAGGCCGAAGGACTTCCTCGAGTGGGTCACGGCGTCGAAGTTCGAGCCACACGCGTCCTGGGCGGGCGAGGACAACCCTGGCGTCTCTCACGTGGAAGGCATGCCCGATTGCCTCGGCACGCGCCGCGATGTCATCCGGCGTGAGACCGGCAGGGAGGCGCAGCAGCAGGCGGTCGAGTCCGGTCGGACTGGCGGTGACGCGGAGGATGGTGGGGATGCGCATGTGCGCCGGCTCGTCGGGAAGCACGACGCCGCGGGGTTGGACGACGAGCCCACACCGCGAGGCCACGCGAGACCACCGCATCCGGTACATCGGGGCCCGCCATAGGAGGGCAAGCCGCGGGGCGACGAGTCGGCCGAACGACGCGGGGGCCACTTGTCGCCAGAGCATGAGCCCGGTGACGACGGCGACCCCGACCACCACCCCTGTCCTGGGCCCGCCGAACCACGTCAGCGCGGCGCCGCCAAAGAGCGTGACGGCCACCACGGGTTGACGAAAAGTGTTGGCTGCCAAGGCCCACAGGAGCTTCACCAGCAACCACGCTCCTCGGAGGATTGCCTCGACAGCCATCGACACCGGGTCATCACCGACGACGAAGACCTCACTCCGCCCGGGCTTCACGCCAGCTCCTGAATGGCCTGGTGGTGCAGATCGCGCACGAGCTCCACCACCTCGCGAGCGCGACGCTCGAGCTGCATCAGCGCTTCGTCGAGCCCGCGGTCAGGACTGTCGTGCAGGATGGTCCGAAGCTGGACGACTGTGTCATCGAGGACCTCCACCCCCTGGACCAGCCGACCCGTTGCCGCCGGCAGGTCGTCGGGGCCGACACCGAGCAGCTCGGACCACTCCAGCGGCGTCCCGTAGCGCATCAGGCGCTCCGGTTGAGGTCGGAGAGGGTCTCGCTCACCCGAACCCCAGCCTCGGCCAGTGAGCGGGATGCGGCCGACAGCATGATGACCAGCTCTTCGTCGGGGCCAGCCGCGAAAGCTGCCCTCAGGCGGGTCACGTCATCGTGGACCTCGGCGATCTGGCGGGCCTTGTTCCGCAGCGCCCACGGGAGTTCCTTGCGGCCGACCCCCAGGGTCTCCGTCCACGCCACGGTGTCGACGGCGCGCATGTCACGCCGCCCGGCCCTCGCTGGACGTCGGCGACTTGGCGGCCGCCTTGCCCGGAGAGTGCATCGAGTCCGCACGGTACGACCACGCGATGCGAGGCCGGTTGCCGTTGTCGTCGATGTAGGCGAGAGCCGTCAGGCCGCCGAACTCGACGGGCGTGAAGGGGGAGGTGCTGTCGTTGGCCGGCGGGACCGGCTGCACCTTCGCCAGGAACTTGATGCTGACCGTCTTGGACTTCTTGGGAGCGTCGGGGTCCGCGTCGAGCACGTCCATGGACCAGATGAGCTCCCCGGTCTCCTTGTCGGTCTGCTGGACCTTCACCTCCCGGGTGGACTGCTCGAAGTCGAGGACCGCGGTGACGGGCGAGACGATATACGCCCCGTGCGGGAACACCTCGTCGTGCGAGATCTTGAACCGACGTGCGAGGGCCATGGCATTTCCTTCCCGAGAACTGGATAGCCGATTCGGCTCACACCAGAAGACCGTTATCCACAGGACGCCGGTACCGCCTCGCGGGACGTCTCGGGACGTCCTACCGTTGTCGGAAAGGGCCGCAAACGTCCTCGGGAGGGCACATGGCCAACGACCGACTCAGGAGTGCACTGGCGACCGCGGGGATGACCTCAGGCCAGCTGGGCGAGCGCATCGAGGTCGACCCCAAGACCGTGGACCGGTGGGTCAGCAACGGACGCATGCCGCACCGGTCCAACCGCCAGCGAGTCGCTGCGGCACTGGGCCAGGACGAGGCCTATCTGTGGCCCGAGGCGTTCAGCGACGCATCGGCCTCGCGAGCCAGCCAAGCGGAGGTCATCGGCGTCTACCCGAACCGTGGATCCATTCCGACCGCCCTGTGGCAGAACCTCTTCGACAGCGCGGTCGAGTCGATCGACATTCTCGCTTTCGCGGCGAGCTTCCTGCACGACACGATGCCCGACGTCGACGATCAGCTCGTGGAGAAGGCGCGTGAGGGGGTTCGGGTGCGCCTGGCATTCGGCAACCCTGACTGCGCAGCCGTCGCCCTGCGAGGCGATGACGAGGGCATCGGCTCATCGCTGGCGGACCGATGCCGGCTCACCTGGAAGTACCTCGAACCACTGCTGGGCGTGCCGGAGATCGAAGCTCGTGCGCACGGCACGACGCTCTACTGCTCGATGTTTCGGTTCGACGGTGACCTGCTCGCCAACCATCACCTTTTCGGGGCCGCCGCGAACCACTCACCCGTTCTGCATGTGAGGCGTCTTGTCGGCGGGCGGCTCTTCGACCACCACATGCGGTCCTTCCAGCGCGTCTGGGACACCGCGCTAGCGCAGTGAGACCCACGGCGCTCGGCCAGAACATGACCATGAGCGCCTTCATACCCAGATGGCAAGGCTATCGTCGCGTTCATGGGCAGGATCGACTACATCGATGATCCCGAGGCACCGGCGGCGAACAGCGTCGTTCCCTCGGTCGTGGCCATCGTCCGAGACCAAGAAGGCCGTCTCCTGCTTATCCACAAGACCGACAACAACCTTTGGGCGCTGCCTGGAGGCGGTCACGAGATCGGCGAGTCGATCTCCGAGACGGTCGTGCGCGAGGTGAAGGAGGAGACCGGCTACGACGTCGCGGTCGAGGCGATCACCGGTACCTATACGAACCCACGTCACGTCATGGCCTACGACGATGGCGAAGTGCGACAGCAATTCTCGATCGCTTTCCGTGCCAGTCTCATCGGCGGAGAAGCTCGCACGAGTGACGAGAGCAGCGAGGTCGAGTGGATCAGTCCTGAGGACCTCGCTGCCTTGGACCTGCATCCGTCGATGCGTCTTCGCATCCAGCATGCTCTAGAAGACCGCGATTCCCCGTTCCTCGGCTGACACGGCGCTGGCAGCGCGAGCGCAGCACGCCCGCAGATAGGCCGAGGAGCGTCGGACGGCCAGATGGACCGGGTCCTCCTCGCCGTACCGCGTGACGATCTCGTCGATGCGGGCCGCGACATCTACGTCGTAGCCGTGAGGAGACACCGTGAGGTCGCACAGGATCAAAAGGTCCAGCAACTCCTGCGGCGGGCGAACGAAATGGCTCAGCTGGTCGAGGAGGCCTCGCTCCTCGGCTTCGAACTCGGCCCCCGTGTGGAACGCCACCAACGACACCACCAACGGGTCCACGTCGAGAGCAGCAAGCCATTTGGCACCATCCAGGGCGTGAAAACCACTGGTGGCGGCCACCGGGCCATAGCCGACATCGTGGAGCCACGCTGCGCAGACCAAGGGGTCATCCACCTCCAGCCCGCTGACCTGCTCAGCGCGTAGGGCTACCCCTTGAACGTGCCGCCAGCGCTGGGGGCGAGATTCTGCAAGACACTCCGCGGCAAGGCCGCGAGCCTGAACCGTCTGCATCCGACAACGGTACGCGCCGCAGATTGACGCCAGGCGGGGTCGGCTCACGACGGCTTGGTGTGCGTACGACTCGCCTACGCAACGCGGGCTGTGCGCCCTCCCTCGGTGGCCCGCCGAACTGCCGAACCGCTCATTGCCAACGCTTCGAACCCACCCATGTGTCCGTGACCGGATGTCGGATCGGACGGGTCGCCTAGCGGAACTAGCGCTTGGAGTTCAGTTCCGCGGGTTCAGGCAGATCCAACGAGCCACGAGGCACAGAGACTCGAACCGTGCCGGTCGAGGTTGTGACTGTGAAGATGACGTCCTTGCCCGAGGTTGAGCGCGTCGTCCGAGGGGTGACGGAACTCTTCTTTCGGCGCAACGGCTTCAGTCCCGCCACAGTTCCTCCTCGCTCCAGACCCTGTACAGCACCAGCCCACTGTAAGCCGCGTGCGCAAAAGCTTCCCCAAGGGGCTTCACCGTGTCGCGGTCGAAGATACCCGCATCGGGTGAATCCACGCTGAGGAAGCCAACGATCTCAACCTTCGATTCGTCTGGTCCGGGACCGTCAACCACCCCTCGTAGCGGCCAGACAGCTGTGGCCTTGTAAGGGTAGTCACCCGTTCGTCGCCACTCTGCCAACTTCTCCGGCGGCCAATGTGAGTTCTTGTAGCCGGATGCGATCTCGTCGGGCAAGTTGTTAGCGAGGTAGAAGTCCTCCAACTCAAAGAGCCGGAGGAAGTCTGTGTTCTCCCGCACCAGATCCACCCTGGCCGCGCCGAGGGATCGGTTCGTCATGCCGTAACTACTCGCGATCGCCTTCACGGCCAGGTCCTCATCAGGCCCAGAGGTAGGGACATAGACCTCCTGCAGGGTGACGCGGCATGAAGCGCCCGTGAGAGCCTGCAGGGCGCGCGAGAATTCGCGGCAAGCAGCCTCGCAATGATGCACGAAAGCTCTGGCCGAGCCCTCACCGCCCGAGGTGAGGGCGATCGTGGCTCGAGAAAGGTCGCCAATGGACCCCGCAAGCCCAGGCGTCGCAGCGGCCGCTCGCTCCCTGTGACGCGCGGCACCTTCCCGCTCCCGAGCCGCTGTCTCCCGCTCTAGCAGGATCCACTCGAGTCGCCAAACCAGCAGAACACTTGCGATGGCGAGGAGGCCCAGAACGACAGCCATCACCCCCGCGACGAATCCACTCGTGATAACCAGCGATGCGGCTGTCACAACCGCAGTGACCAGCCCCACGATGTCGGCGAACGCTCCTAGGGAGCCTCGCGGGGAAGAGTCCTTCCACCGCGTGAACCGGCTCGCAGACCGTGTCGCAGGTGCACCCATAGACCCCTCCTCAGTTGTCGCATCACCGTACTGCTCACATTCCAGGCGTCTCGATGCTGTTACAGAACACGCGCCCTTGATATGCCTCTCGCCCTACCTCGACTCATGCCGATTGCTGCAGGCGTCGCTATCGCGAAGGTCGGCACGGTGTTCCGAGCGGGCAGGAAGACCATCACCCAAGGTTTCGTGCCTCAACCCGGATCCGTCCGGACATGCCGCGTTGTGCGCTACGTGCCAACGTAGATGGCATCCGAAGAGGCGTGTCGGAACGTCCAGAACTCGTAACCAGAGCGATCCCCGTGGGCTCGGAGGACACCGCCACCCGAGGGTGAAGTCGGCAGAGTCTGCGGCACCGCTGGCTACGATTAACGAATGGCCAACGAGGTCCCAGACTGCATCATGGGTCGTGTGCTCGTCCCATTCGGTGACGACGCGGTCCTCGGCCCTCAACTCCCAACTCCTACTCGCGCCAATGACCAGCCGACATGCATCACCACCAGATGACTGTCGGAGTACTCGACCTTCTTGATGCACGCGGCAGCAAGGGCGCCACAGAAATCGCGAGCTCGTCGACCGATTCCACGTCGCCAACCTGTCGGAGGCTCGCCGGTGCGACGAGTACTTTTCTGCCGCATGGCGTACACCGATGTCGGCGCTAGTTCCTTCTTCCGCGTGTGGGCAGCTCTGATGACACAGCGGAGATCTCCAAGTCCTTGCGAGCGACCGCCACGAACTCTCCGAGAGCAGTGCTTGCCTTGTCCCACAGTTCGATCGATTCAACTGTGGGACGTCGAGACCACGGTTTGGCGGCCGAGGCTGAGGCCGCAAGGAAAAGGACGTCCGTGAATGCTTCTACGGACTCGACGACGGAGGCCGACCCAACCATGCACACACCTAGCGTCGCGTCCTGAAGACGCGCAAGCACGCGTGGCAGACGGCGAAAGATGGAGAGCTTCAGAGGGAGGTTAAGAACGGAGCCGAGAAGGCCGGCGCGCAGTTGGTGCAATACGACGAGCTCGGTGTATGCCTCGACAGCGGATGAGCGAAAGGCCTGGTATGCGGCCAGCCGGTCCTCCCTCGAACCTGACGCGGCGGGCGGCCTGGTCCTACGTGAGCGAATCATTTCTAGAACCGCCGACAAGGACCGACGGGTCAGGTCGGTGATCGCCGTAACCGCCATCTGCTCTACAACGATCGTCATAGTCCGCCCCCGACGCCCTAGTCCGCCCCTATCGCGGACAAGGTATCCGCCGACAAGGCAAGCGTGTCACTCAGAGAGACATCCGCTCATGCCGGAGAGAGTGGCCGCCTCTGCCGATGAGGCCTGCCGGCGGCAGGTTGCATCCGTGGCACTGGGAGGGGCGCGCCGGAACCTGATCAAGCGAGCTGGAGCCCGAGGAGTGCAACCAAACCCTGAGGTCTCTTGAGCGCGCAGGAGTAGGTCCGGGCCTGCCGTTGAATTTCCTGAGGCACTGCGAGATTGCCCGGTCGCGAAGCGCGAGCGCCCGTGGCATCGAAGACGAGCTCAAGTCCAAGGGACCGCCGCGGCTCTGGTAGCGATGACCTCCGCGCCTGTGGAGCTTTGGACCTTAAATTCTTGGTAAAGACGCTCACGCGCACCCGATGCCGTGCTCTACGTTCTGTGCGCCGGGTAGTCGCGCGGCATCACTTGCGGCGGAAGCCGCTTCCTGGGGAGGACCGCACCGTTGTCTGGTGTGTTGACGCAGTCTCGTCGTGTGAAGGTCGGCTTCGTTGCAAGTGCGGGCATGGTGGTGGCTCTCCTTGGAGCGGCCACGTCTCCAGCCCTGCCAGTTGCTCGCGCTGGGGAGGTGGTGTCCAGCGTCTTCGAGGCTGGGGAGGCGAAGGCCTTGGCGTCCGCGCAAGGCGTTCGCGTGGAAGTGCTGTCCCAGCGCTCAGAGACTGACCAGGTCTTCGCTAATCCGGATGGCTCGCTGACCCGCGAGCAGTACCTTGAGCCGGTGCGGGTCCGCGAAGGCCAGACCTGGCTGGACGTGGACTCGGCGCTGGAGAAGAAGTCTGATGGGTCATGGGGCCCACGCGTCTCCGCGGTCGAGATGAGCTTCTCCCCTGGAGGAGCCAGCCCTGCGGTCACGATGGACCTGAACAACGTGCGCTTGGAACTGACCTGGCCGACGGCCTTGCCGGCCCCGACGGTCGACGGCAACGCTGTCACCTACCCCGAGGTCTTCCCCGGTGTCGACCTGCAGCTCGCTGCCGAAGGCACCTCGTTCACCCAGCACCTCCTAGTGAAGACGAGGGCGGCTGGCCTCGACCCACGTGTCCGGTCGTTCGTGATGAAGGCCAGGGTCAAGGGAGGCTCACTGGTCCAGGACGCGACTGGCTACGCCGTCAAGGACTCCCGGGGGCGCGATGTCCTGACTGGAGCGCAGCCGGTGATGTGGGACTCGAAGGTGCGCCCCGCGGGGGCTACGGGGGACGCGCTCGCGGAGGCGATCGTGCGTCTTGACGAGGGCGACCGGCAGGCTCCAATGGGCTTGACCGTTGCCAAGGACGCGGTGACTATTCGACCCAACACGACCCTGCTGGATAACCCGAATGCGGTGTACCCGGTGGTGCTGGACCCGACTACGAGCCCGTCCATCTACAACTGGGCGATGGTCAACGCGACCTATCCGAGCGTCTCGTATTACAAGTTCACCGATGCCGATCAAGGTGTTGGTTACAACGACTTCGAGAGCCCCGCGAACAAGAAGCGGATCTTTCTCTCGTTCCCGACCTCCGCGTACAACGGAAAGAAGATCCTAAGCGCGACGCTTCGTGCCTTCGAGACCTACTCGGCATCGTGCGCTGCTGGGTCTGTCAACGCGTACCTTTCCGGTGACATCTCCTCTGGGGTGACGTGGAACAGTCAGCCCGGCAAGCTCATCGCTAGTGCCCTGGACTCTTGGTCAACGAAGGCTGGACGCTCAGACTGCTACCCGGGTGGGAAGACCGCCGACTGGAACGTCACGGCCGGAGTGGTCAAGCGAACAGGTGATAAGGCTTCGCGGTCGACGTTCGTCCTCCAAGGGGCGAGTGAGTCGAACTACTCGTCGTGGATGCGTTTCGGCGGGCCCAGCAACGGCACGGCTAGCAAGCGCCCTAGCCTGTCGGTGACGTACAACACCCCACCCACGAAGCCGACCAAGGCAGCCATGTGGGCCCCGTCCCTCAGCACGCCCTGTTCCACGAGCGCACCCGGGCCGAGCATCAACCCTGCAGCGGGAGCATCGGAGTACATGTACGTCAAGATCTCCGATCCGGATGGGGACAACGTCACCTCCACCATCCGCGTGTTCCGCGCCAGCGACGATGCCATTGCGGCCAGCACCAACTTCACTGCGCGGGCTTCAGGAAGTACGGTCTCGATGCTCATTCCGTCGAGTTTGGTGGACGCGACGACGTATTACTTCCGCGGCGCTGTCAGCGATGCCTACCCTGGCCTCGGCTTTGGAGACAAGTGCTACTTCACGGTGGACAAGGTTGGCGCCCCCACGCCGACCATCACGTCCACGACGTGGAAGGAGAATGTGCTTGCCCCGGCGGACGCCACTTCCGGCTCGTTCACCATGACCTCACCGGGCGCCACGAAAATGTTGTATCGCTGGATCGACGGAGCCACCCCGCTTTCTTCCTCGACGACCAACGGCAGCGTGACCTACACCGCCACCACGTCGCGTTCGCTGCACGAATGGCGCGCGACGGCCGAGGATGCGGCGGGAACCCGGGGTGGGACGGCGGGGTTCTTCGTCAAGCGAACGCAGCCCGGCAAACTCGCCGAGTACCTCTTCAACGGGCCAGTCCCCAACAGTGAGGGCGTCGGAGCGGTCGACTGCAGCAGCGGCAATATGGGCGCTCCGTGTGACACCGCCAACTCGCAGCTGGAGCCGACCGCAGGATCAGACTCGGATACGCCGTTGGCTGATCCAGATGCTGCCGCCGCATACAAGTTCGACTTCCCGAGCGACCAGAGCAACTTCAGCCAGGGCGGCCGTTGGAGCGACGCAGTCGACAACCACGCACTTGTGTTCGATGGCTCGCCGAGCACGGTCGCCAGTCTCCCGTCACGGCCAGTTGTGAACACTGAGTCCTTCGTGATCGGCGGATGGTCCCTGCTCAGCGACAGGGCGCAGTCGAGAACCCTGCTCGCCTTGCAACGTGACGAGACTGCGTCCAACCCCTCCACGCCTGCCCTGGCGCTAGACCTGGGTTACGACCAGCCTCTCGATCGGTTCGTCTTGCGAGTCATGCGCCCCGATGGCACGGTGCTGGCCCAGGCCATCGATGCACTCCCAGACCTGAACGCAGCAGGAGAGCCGCTCGACCGAAGTGGATCCTGGACCTACCTAGTGCTCGTCTACGACAAAACAGCGGGCCATCTTCGTCTGGACGCCTTCTCGACCGCGCTTCAGGACCCGATTGACAGCGACTTCGCGCAGTACATCGAGGGTGACGCCGTGACCGTGAGCGGCGCCATCGCTGGAGGGCTGGGCGAGTTCATGGTCGGTGGCGGGACCTCCGCCAATGGAAACCGAGCAGCGTGGGCAGGGTTGCTCGACAACATGGCCGTCTGGCAGGGCATCCCCACCGAGGAGCGCATCCTCGCCAACGTCAACAACCGCCGGTGACAAGGACTTTCATGACCCGCTCGCCCCGCCCTCTGGTCACCACTCTCACGCTCGCCTCGATGGTCGCGGCCACTGCGCTCATCGCGACCCCCGGAGCGCAAGCGGCACCGCAGGACCGCGGTGCCCCCAAGGCACCGACGACGAAGCTGGTCAAGGTTGTCCCGTCCAAGTTCCGGCAGGCGTTCACGCCGTCGGCCTCCACCGTTCCCCCGACCAAGCGGAGCGTGCCCAAAACGGGAACGGGCACGGCCCCAGTAGGGGTGGAGACGCCGATCGGCGGCTTCACCGTCATGCTGACGCCAGCGGTGCAGGCCGCCGCCACGCCATCCCCCGAGGGCCGGGTGACGCCTACCCAGCCCTCTCGGGTGCCCGTCTCCGTGAGCGTCGAGCGCGGCGTGGTCAAGGCCACGGTCGGTAAGGCCAAGAGCGGCGCCCGGTGGGCCGGCCGTCTGACCTTGTCCACGAAGGACCTCACCGCCAGCACCGGAGGGTCGGCCGACCGGCTCGTTGTCCTGGACATCAGCGGATGTGGGGCGGTGGCAACCGGTTGCGACCCCAAGAACGTGCAGGCCAGCCGTGACGCGAAGGCTGAAACCCTGAGTGTCCCAGCTGCCTCCGGAGCGCAGTTGGCGGTTGCCGCGGTGGCTAACGGCAGCGCCGGCGACTACTCGGCTACGTCCTTAGACCCCTCGTCCTCCTGGGGGGTTAGCGAGCAGTTCGGCTCCTTCACGTGGGCTTACCCGATGCGTGTGCCGCCGGCCGCCTCCGGGCTCGGCCCGGACCTGACCATCGGCTACGACTCCGGCTCAGTCGACGGGCGGGTCGCCTCCACGAACAACCAGCCCTCGTGGGTCGGCGAGGGCTTCGACCTCGCCCCGGGTGGCTACGTCAGCCGTGAGTACCAGTCCTGCGGCGACGACATGACTGGTGGGTCCAACGCCACCCGCAAGACCAGCGACCTGTGCTGGGGCAAGGACAACGCCACCCTCGTCCTCGGTGGTAAGGCCTCACGGCTCGTGCGTGACGGCGCCACCAACAATTGGCGGCTCAAGGAGGACGACGGCTCCACCATCCAGCGCGTGACACCCGGAGCGACGAGTAACGCCAACGGCGACAACGACGGCGAGTACTGGAAGCTGACTGACACCAGCGGCACCCAGTACTGGTTCGGCCTCGAAAAGCGCTACAGCACCGACACCACCGCCCGGAACTCCGCCCTGACCGTGCCGGTCAATGGCAACCAGTCCGGTGAGCCCTGCTATAACGCGACCTTCGCGTCCGGGTTCTGCAACCAGGCGTGGAAGTGGCAGTTGTCCTACGTCAAGGACCTGCGCGGCAACACGATCACCTACAACTACGCAAAGGAGGCCAACCGGTACGGGCAGAACCTGGACACCAAGTCCGTCGCCTACGACCGGGGCGGCTACCTGACCAGCATCGAGTACGGGCAGGTCGCGGGCAGCGAGACGGCTGCCAACACCCAGCAGCGGGTCCTCTTCGACGTCGCGGAGCGATGCCTACCCTCTGGCTCAGTTACGTGCGATCCTGCGCAGCTGACCACCGCGAACGCCGCGTTCTGGCCCGACGTGCCGCAGGACCAGATCTGCACCGCAACGACGACGTGCGGCGCCGGCCACACCAGCCCGGCGTTCTTCACCCGCAAGCGCCTCATAGCTGTGCGCGCCGAAGTCCTCAAGGGGACCACGTTCAGCCCGGTGGAGAAGTGGACCTTCGCTCACTCCTTCCCCGCCTCCGGTGATGCGACCCCGGCCTCGTTGGCTCTGGACTCGATCACCCACACCGGCCAGAACGGCGGCACCGTCGCCACCCCACCCGTGCTGTTCTCCCGCACCCAGCTACAGAACCGCGTCAACGTCGGCGCCAGCGACGGCGACGCCCCGATGATCAAGTGGCGCGTCTCCTCCATCAAGACCGAGTCCGGCGGCGTCATCAGCGTCAACTACAAGACCGCCGACTGCTCAACCGGTTCCCTTCCCAGCGCGCCGGACTCCAACACGCGCAGGTGCTACCCCAACTACTGGACACCACCGGGCGCCACCAACCCCGTCCTCGGCTGGTTCCACAAGTACCTCGTCGACTCCGTCGTCGCCGACGGCGCGCTGGCCCCCAGCCAGGCCACCGTCACCCGCTACACCTACATCGGCAACCCGGCCTGGCACTACGACGACAACGTCACGCAGCCGGCCAAGTACCGCACTTGGTCCGAGTTCCGCGGCTACTCCAGCGTCGACACCATCACCGGCGACCTGAGCGAGCCCAACCCGCTGCGCGAGCGGGCCACGTTCTATCGCGGCATGCACGGCGACAAACTCGCCGCCGGCGGCACCAAGAGCGCCGTCGTCACCGACTCCACCGGTGCCACCAGCACCGACTCCGACTGGTTCAACGGCCTGACCCGTGAGTCGATCACCTACAACGGCGCCGACGAGGTCTCCGGCCAGATCACGACGCCGTGGGCCAGCGCGACGACGGCGACAGATACCTTCGGGTCTGCCCGCCTCGTACGCGCCGCCTCCACCGTGAACGCTCGAACGGCTCGGGAAGGGACCACCCCGTACACCACGCAGGTCGTCACCACCTTCGACGCCAACGGGAACGCCACCCAGGTTGCCGACAACGGCGACACCACCAAATCAGACGACAACCGGTGCACCACCAACACCTACGTCGCCAACGCCACCGCGAATCTGCAGGGGCTTATCGCAACCAGCAAGACCGTCGCCGTCGGTTGCGGCACCACTCCCGGCGCCTCCGACATCACGGCCGAGAACCACACCTACTACGACAGCGCCACCACGCTCACCGCTACCCCGACGCGCGGGGAGGTCACCAAGACAGCGGTACGCGCCGACTCCGGCATGGTGACGGCGTCTACCGCCGCCTACGACAGCGTCGGCCGGGTCACCAGCACCACCGACATCCTTGGCCGTAGCACCGGTACCGCCTACACGCCGGCCACGAATGCGGCGACGACCTCGATGTCGGTCACCGACGCCAAGGGCTTTAAAGCCACGACGACGATCGATCCCGCCTACGGCATCCCTACGAAGGTGGTCGACGCCAACACCCGCGCGACCACCATCACCAACGACGCGCTGGGCCGCAAGACCAAGATCTGGCTGGCCAACCGCTCCACCAGTCTCAGCCCGTCGTACCAGTACGACTACCTGATCCGTCAGAACGGCCCCTCGGCCGTTACCTCCAGCTCGCTGCACTACCTGGCATCGGCGCGGATCACGTCGACGGCGCTTTACGACGGCCTGATGCGGCAAGTTCAGAACCAGACCCAGTCCGATTCCGGCAACCGCGTGGTGAGCGAAACCATCTACGACACCCGTGGCCTGGCCAAGGCCGTGCGCGGCCCCTGGGTGAGTACCGGCCTACCCGCGACGTCGGCAGTCACCGCCCCCGACGGCTCGATCGACACCATTGTCACCACGGCCTACGACGGCGCAGCCCGACCCACCCGCTCCACGACCTTCGTGTACGCCACCGAGAAGTGGCACACCGACATGACCTACCGCGGCGACTCCGTCGACACGACCCCGCCGGCCGGGGGCATCGCCACCCGCACCCTGACGGACGCCCGCGGCCGCCAAACCGCACTCTGGCAATACCACGGCTCCACCGTGACCGCGGCTAAGGACGTCACCGCCTACACGTACAACAACAAGGACCAGCTCACCCAGGTCGTCAACGACGCCGGGATGACCTGGAACTACGGGTATAACCAGCTGGGTCAGCAGACGGCCAGCAGCGACCCGGACAAGGGCACGACCGCGACCGTGTACGACCTCGCAGGCAATGTCACCAAGACCACCGATGCCCAAGGGCGTGTCGTCAACCGCACGTGGGACGCGCTCAACCGTCCGCTGACGGTCACCGACGGCGCCGGTAACTTGCTGTCGCAGTACACGTACGACACGGTGGTCTCGGGCAAGGGTCAGCTCGCCACCGCCTCGAGCTACAGCGGGGGAGCAGAGTACAAAAACACCGTTGACACCTACGACGCCGTCTACCACGTCAAGGGCAACACGGTTACCATCCCCGCCGCCGAGATCGGTCTTGCCGGCACGTACACCTACACACGCAACTACAACGTCGACGGCTCGCTGGGCTTCGTAAACATGCCAGCCGTGGCGAACATGCCCGCTGAGCAGTACGCCTACCAGCGTGATGCCACGAACCTGGCGAAGAACCTGCTGGGGCAGCCGTCGATCATTGTCGGAGGGTCAATCCGCGACGGTTTCGGCCGCCTCACGCAGTACAGCCTCATCGGGCTCGACCTGGCCACCTACGTCACCAACACCTATGAGGACGGGACTGGACGGCTCGCCAACCAGCGTGTCGACCGCGACAACGTCGCCACCGCAGACGTCAATGCCACCTTCGGGTACGACGACTCCGGACGCGTCACCTCCATCGCCGATGTCCCCGACCCCTCGGATGCATCCCGCACTGACCGACAGTGCTTCCAGTACTCATGGGCCAACGAGCTCACGGAGGCTTGGTCCAACGGCGACACCACCTGCTCCGCCACCCCAGCGCTAACCACGACCGGCGCCTCGCCGTACTGGACCAGCTGGGGCTACGACGCCGCCCACCGCCGCACCACCCAGACCCAGCACTCGGCGACCGCGGACACCACCGCCACCTACACCTACCCCGGTGTCACGGCCGTCCCGAATGGCACCACCGGTGGCCCGCACGCGGTCTCGACCATCAGCACTCAGGTCGGAGCCGCTGCACCGGTCGACGCTTCGCTGACGTACGACAAAGCCGGGAACACACTGAGCACCCCCCTGACCGGAGGCGCGACCGGAACCGCGACGTGGGATGCCCAAGCACGACTGAGCACACTGACACAGTCCGGGCAGAGCGGCTCGACCAGCCACGTCTACGACGCCGACGGTTCGCTACTGATCCGTCGTGACGCGTCGGGCAAGAAGACGCTCTACCTCGGCGGTGACACCGAGGTCACCTACATCCCGGCAGCTGGTGCGACTCCCGCTTCAACCACGGCCATGCGCTACTACACCTTCGAGGGCCAGATCGTCGCCTACCGCAAGGGCCCCAACGTCGGCGACGTGGTGAATCAGCCCCCGGGCTACCAGGGCACCTCACTCGTCCAGACTGACGCCGCGGGCGGCTCGTACGCACTCCGCCGCTTCGACCCGTTCGGCAGCCCCCGCGGCGCTACGACTGGTGCTTCATGGCTTGGCAACCGCGGATTCCTTGGCGGCACCGGAGCTACCACCAACGCATCAGGTGTTACGCACCTGGGTGCGCGGGAGTACAACTCCGCTACGGGCGTCTTCCTCTCTGTCGACCCGATCATGGATCTGACGGACCCGACGCAGTGGAATGCCTACTCGTACGCCCAGAACAGCCCTGTGACACTCTCGGACCCCGACGGCAACCGGCCGCTCGGATCGGGCGACTGGGGTTGCCAGAACTGTCGCCTCGCCACCAACAAGAGCGGCAGTGGCAAGACCCACCGGTCCTGGCAGTACGGCAACGAGAACGTCGTCAAGGACCCGTACTCGCGCAACGTCAACTACGACACAGGGTCGGGATACGGCGAGAAGAGCGTCTTCGGCAAGTCGTACAAGGGCGACAAGTACACCGGCGGCGGCGGGCACTACCTCGAGAACCCGGTGGCAGACGCCCCACTCACGTGGTGGCAGAAGGGCATCGTTTTTGGCGCGTCCATGAGTAGCGGAATGGCCATCCTGACCGCCATCGAAGGTGTCAAATCGATCAGCAGGGGCGACGTCGGTGGTGGCACCCTAGACCTCGCAACTAGCCTCCCAATCTTTAAATGGATCAAGGGCGGAAAGGCGCTTCGAGGAGGGGAAGAGTCTCTAATCCCTGCGGCCAAGAAGGCCCCGGAGGTCGTCGGTCCGGCACGAAGCACAGATCTGGTGCTGGATTCATTCCGTGGTTTGGGAAAGGGTAGCCAGAAGACCGTCCGAACTGTCGACTCCGTTGGCAAGTTGCGATCGACCTTCGACTCGTGGACTGTTGGGGCAGAGCGGCTCTCCTCGCGAGGAGACAAGGTCCCAGACGTCTACCGCCTTCCCGACGGCGGCGTCGTCCAGTGGCGCACTGGCTCACGCACGGGCGGACCCGCGATCGATGTTTTCCCGCCGTCCGGTGCCAGTCGGACGGTGCATCTCGCGGACGGGGTTCCGTGGTGAGCGACGTCGAAGTGACGAAGCCGCTCCTCGAGAAGGGCTTGGTGGATTGGGTCTCCTTGCATGACGTGGTCTGGCACGCTACACATGGGAATCTTTCGCCGGAATCGAAGGCCCGGACTCTCCGAGTGCTTCAGCAGTTGTTTGACGAAGGACTGATGGTTCCGGGCGAGCTGGCGGAGTCAGGCTTCGTCGATTGGCCTTCTCCGAAGGAATGGTTGTCTCGCGCCGCAAGCGAGCTGGAGCGCGTCAGTTGGACGCCAATGGGTGAAGGGTTCTGGTTGAGGCTGACGGAACGCGGCGAGGCGCAAACCGGAGGCTGTTCATGAGGCGCTGGGTTGCTGCTGGGACTATCGCTGATGATGTCGGTTCCAGGCTTGGCAGTCAGCGCTGCCCCCGCGCCGGCGCCTCGCCCCAGACCTCGTTCGCACACTCAACAACGTCCAACTAGAGCACAGCAGGAGCCCGATTTGTGTAAAGAGCCGCTGCCGTGACCCGTACGCTTGCCGTGCCCGCGATCGTAATCTGGGCATGCGCACTCGTTGGCTGCTCGTCGGCGCCCTCGTTGCCGGCGGGGTCGAGCAGTCAGTCCCTCACACACACGCTGTCCCAGGGCTCCGCCCAGCTTGACGTGAGCACACCAGATTCGTTCGTCATGGCTCTTGAGCATGGCCTGACGGGGATGGGCCAATGTGATGTGCGGCAGGAGACGGAAGGGGAGCAGTTCCAGAGCCACGCCGTGATGAGCCTCCAAGGGCCTGTCGTCGCGAAGATAGACCTTGCTCCCTCCGCAACAGCAGGACGATCGGTGTCGACGACCATCGTGACGATCGACGGTAAGTCCTACGCTCCGGATGAGGGCTCCGATAACTTGTGGCGCGTCATTCCCACCAAACCGCTGCGCACTCTTCTAGGAGAGATGGATTGCCGCAGCATTCTCGAGCATCTGAAGACTGCAGCGATCGGTGTCAAGGCCAGTGGCGGATCCGACGTGAGTGGCCGTCCCGCTCAGAGCTATGCGGTTGAATACGACACCAAGGCTTGGGCGTCTCTCGTCGACGACCCGCAGACACCGGACTCGGCGACGGCCACTATGGCCGCGTCGGTGATTGACGGCCGATTGGCGCAGTTGGTGATCGAGTCCGCGAAGGTTCGGACGACTGCGTTTTTGTGGTTCCCCGGAGAGCCAGACGTCGTCGCGCCGCCTGCGGACCGCATCGTCAAATAGCGCTTCGACCATGTGCCCACGAAAGTGGTCATTAGCGCCGTACCGAACGGACGGCCAAGTGGATCCACCCCTGTGCCACTCACCTACGTCGCCGGGTCTGGACAGGCCAACCGAAAGCCCGATCTCTCAGGCGGAGTAGTGCCCGGCGCCGCGGCGGATGGCGGGGGTCTATGCCTCGACATGGACCTCAATAGCAGACCGGTTGGCACTTGCCCCGGAGTGTGGCCAGCGAAGATCCCGCCCGTCCCTGCGTCAGCTGGCCGGCTGGGGCCTCCCAGCCAGCACGTCGTCGCCCCAAGGTCTGTCGACGGACAGGTCGATCGCCTTCACCTCGACGCTTCGACCGGCCGTCGGCGCATGGATGATCTGGCCGTTGCCGGCGTACAGCCCGACGTGGTGGAAGACGCCGCTTGGATCCCGAGGGTCGCGGAAGAAGAGCAGGTCGCCCGCCTGGAGCTCCGAGATAGGCACCTGACTCACTGCTGCGGCCTGGTCACTAGCAACTCGGGGGAGGGTGATTCCTGTGGCCTGGAACCAGACGTAACGCGTGAAGCTCGAGCAGTCGAAACCGATCACTCCGGCTCCGCTGGCGAACCCGGGCCCCGGTCCAGTGAGCGTCCCGCCTCCCCAGGAGTACGGAACGCCCAGCTGACTGAGGGCCACACCAACGACCTTGCTGTCCTGCGCTTGGTCGAGAGCAGAGACGCAGGAAGCAGAGGCAATGCTCGGCGCGCCCACCAGCTGACGCGCGGTCGCCTCCCACTTCGCGTACGCAGTGGGGAAGGCGCTGACCTGGACCGCCTGGGCCGCCTCGGCCACTGGGAGCTCGAGATACCCCGGAACGCTGAGCAAGCCACGTTGTCCGCCATGACCCCCACGGAAGAACATCGACGTCGACTGGATCGGATCGAGGCGCTCGGCGCGGCTACCCCAGGCATCCCGCTGCTGGAACATGCCGATCGAGTCCCGGTCGCCGAAGGGCAGGTTGCGTAGGCCTGATTCCTGAAGCGCCGTGCTGATCGCCACTATCCACCCCTGTTGAGGGACACCGAGTTCTCGTCCGACAGCCACGATGGTCTGAGCGTTGGCCAGTTGCTCGGAGTCGAAGGACGAGACGCTCACTACCGCTGGACGATCGACGGTCCCGCAGCCCGGCACAGCCGCCTCGGAGTCAGCAGGTTCGCCCGCGAGCAGCGACGTCGTGAAGACGGTCAATGCCAGGAAGCCGACGAGTGCGACAGGCAGCACCACGGCCAGAACACGGACGAGCAGACGCCACAGGCGCCGTTTCAGCTCGGCAGCGGCAAGAGCAGTGACCGGGTCCACGGCTCAGCCCATCGGACGGCGGACGAGAGCTGGGAACTCCTCGGGCTCGATGCCGTCGACAAGCCACTCGGTACGAACTCGTTCGAGGCTGACGAGTACTGCCCCGCCGTCCGTGGGAACCCGCACCTTTGCGGAGGCCGCGGAGCGCTCGACGGTCTCGGCGCTTCGCAGCGCACGCGACGCAGGGACGCTGGCCGACGAGGACTCACCCAGCACCTTGGTGAAGCGGATCGTCGCGAAGGAGGAGCACTCGGAGCGCCACGAAGCGACATCCGCGTCCGGGCGAGCCCACGCCTCGATGAACGCGAGCGCCACGTCGTCTGGGGCTGTCCTCGGCAACGACGGGGTGGGGCGGGGAACGGACGGAGCGTCGCTCGATGGAGAGTGACCGACGGATGAGGCAGGCATCATCTCGGGAGCCGGTGCACCCTCGACCGGGGATTCGCCCAGGGCGGAGACCCGGCCGAGCGCCCCGACCAGCGTCGTCCCGACCAGGAGCGTGACCGCCAGGTTGCGCCACGACCACAACGGCCAGCGCCACCACTCGGGCCGGTCTCCAGTCATGACGCCTCCGCCTGTTCCGTTGGGACCGCATCGGAGTGCCGCAGCATGGCCCCGGTTCGCGGGTCGTACACGAAGTGCCCGAGGCCGTCTGTGTCGACCTGCTCGTTCGCACCGTGGGCCGGCTCCCGGCGGACGGGGTGAAGCCGGGGACTCGGTGCTGGTGGCACTAGCTCACCGGCGACGACGTCGGGCGAAACCTTGATCTCTGGCGGTCCACCGCTGTCGCGACGCACGTCATGGGGCCTTGGCGCAGGTGGAGAGGGAAGGTCGGATGCGGCCTCGCGGCCCATCGAGTTCGGACCTGCGCTGATGAACTGGGCAGGAACGACCGTCGACCGGCTCAGGCCGCCGTCGCTCGTGACGTCCCAGACCACTCGCTCCCGGCCGAACGTCTCGCTGCGTGGTGGCCGGGTCCCCGCTCGTGGCGTCGCCCCCTCGCCGGGGATCGTCGGCTTGGGCGCGGTATCAGGGGTCTCCTCGATCGCGTGCTTCGTGCCGTCGTTCACGCCCTGCCGAGTGACGAGGTATCGAGTCACCTGCCGCCCGATTCGATGGCCCCGACTGCGACGGCCGGCGTGGCCGAATATCCTCGTGAAGGACAGCAGGGGCGCCGTCAGCACGAACGCCGCGAGTGTGATGACGAGACACAGGACCAAGGCCATGATCCCCATCCCGACGTCGTCCGCGGTGCTGAGGACGGCCGTGATCGCGGCGGTGTAGATCACGGAGCCTGCCGAGAACGCCACGACGTTGATGACCGCGGCACCGCCGATGTTGGCCATCTGCTTCACGATCCCGGACATCGGCGCGAACACCCCCACGACCGCAGCCGCAGGCAGGAACATCACGAGAAGGCGCAGCATGACGAGGCCGGCGAGCAGGAAGACGTCAGCCACCAGCCGGAACAGATCGACGAAGACCGCGCCGAGGAGCGCGAAGGCGCCGGTCCCCATCCGGCCGCCGGCTTTGCCCTGGAGGACCGCGTAGGTGGCGGGGTCCTCCTCGGCGATCTGGTCGGCGGCCTCCTTCCAAGCGGCAGCCTTGTCCTCCGTCAGCTGCTTGCTCGCCTCGGGTGTCGTTGTCGCTGCATCCTCGGACCACGACACTGCGCTGGCCTGGAACAGCGTTGGGCCCCAACGCTTTGCAGCGGCCGAATCGGAGGAGCCGAGCTGACCGCGCAACCACGCGTCATACAACACCCGGTCGACGGTCAGCGCGCCCTGACTACGAGCGGCTCCTTGACCCGCGGACGAGGGCACATCGACCCCGGCTGTGCGCGCTTGAAGAGACCCGATGGTGGAGGTGATCGTGTCGTCGAAGAACCCGCTGGCTCGCGACGGGTAGTGCGTGATCACCGCGACGACTCCGAGGATCAGTACTGCCCAGACCGCTCCCCGAAGGACACCCGGGAAGTGGCCTTGCAGTGCCTGGAGGAGCAGCATCGCCGCGACACCCAGCAGTGCGACGCCGCCCCACGGGCTCCAGATGGCGTCGCGCAGCCGCTGCGTCACGGTGCCGACGACTCGGTCGAGTGGGCCCATGTACGAGGCCGGGTCGGCCACCTTGTTGTGGAGTCCGTTGGTCGCCGCGGTCAGCCACACCGCCGTCGAGAGCAAGACGTTGCCGATCATCGTGTCGGTGGCGGCCGACGGGTCTCGCACCGAGCCGCCGCAGCCCAGGTCGTAGGTGTTCCAGGTCAGGCCGGCGTACCCGTACTGGTCGTAGATGCTCGTGGTCGGGTTGTCCGCGAAGGGGTCTGCCTTCGGTGGCAGAGGGTCGGGCTTCGGGTCCAGAGCTCCTGCGAGGCCGGTGCCGGGACGTCCCGGAAGAGGAGCGTCCTTACAATCCGGGATCCCCGGGATGCTTGGTACTTCCACAGCACGAAGCGCAGTCGGAGGAGGGCTCGCAAAGCCGTTCGGTGCGCCGCCGATCGCCAGCACGCCTACGGCAGCGGCCGTCCCGAGGATGGCGAGCAGCCTCTGCATCCGTCCCATGTCAGGCGCTCTCCTGCAGCACGTCGCTTGCAGCCTCCCCCAGACCCGGCGCCGTCGCAGCCGCGCGCCGAGCTCGGGTCTTCGCGGGATCTGCGGTCGTGTCCAGCGCCTCGAGCACCTCTGGGTGTGCGGACAGATCCATCCGGATCCGCTCGACTCCTCCGGCGCCGTCGCTGAACACGAATTCGCGCGCACCCCGCCGCCCGGTGGCACTCGGGCGCGACAGCGATTCGAAGATCGCCTCGTACCCCTGCCCGGGCTGGATGCCGGGGATGAACCGCAGTGCGTCCTTCTGCGCCTGCTCGTCGGTGAGGCGGCCGATGAACGCGGCGGACACGAGGTTCGCCAGATCGAGCCGCAGCAGGTCTGAAGGGTTCTGGCTGGCCATCAGCACACGGGTGTTGTGCTTGCGGCTGTCCCGGCCGGCGCGCTCGATGAAGCGCCGGCCGGTAGTGAACGTCGACAGGGCCCATGCCTCATCGATGAAGATGCCCTTTCTCGCGTGGGCATCCCCGAGGTACATGCCTCGCTGTGCAAGCCAGGCCGCGAGGTAGAGCACGCACATGCTCAGCCGCTCGTCGAGGTCCTCGGTCCCCTTGCTGTGCTCGTCGGGGAACGCCAGACCGCGCAGTGAGTACACGGTGAGCAGCGCCTCGTCAGTGCCGTAGTCGTTGCGGTAGCCGGACGGAAACAGCAGGCGGCCGTGGCCGGTCCGGGCTGCCTCGGAGAGGAAGTCGCGCATGTATCCCGCGTGCCGGCGCAGCTCGTCGTCACCGGAGATGTGACCCAACGCGGCGACGACGTCGCTCAGGCTCGAGGTGCTGGTTGCTGACACCGCGCCTACGGCTCGCATCAGCGCAACCTCGGTGAGGACGTGGTCCTGCATCTGCCGGGGGAGGATCGATCGCAGCACGCTGCTGGTGAGGAGCCGTCGTGTGTCGGCGGCGTTCTCCTGGGCGGCGCGCCACTCGCCATCGCTGTCGTAGTGCTCGCGCCGTGGTTCGGCGATGACGCGGTATGTGCACAACGCGCCCGGTGGTGCATCGAGGAGGTCGACGGCCTGCGACACCGCTGCCAGCTGTGGGAGCCGACAGAGTGCGGTCAGTCGCCCTGAGGGGTCGAGGACCGTCCACGACACCCCCTGCATCACCGTGCGGTAGATGATGTTGCCGCCGGCGGTGGACTTGCCTCCCCCGAGGCCAGCGCAGATCACGGCCAGCCCAGACTCCTCGGCCTGCTCGGTGGCCAGCCACGGCTCCCAGGCGACCACGCGCGTCGAGGTCCCTGAGGTCTCGCCGAGGTGGATGCCGATGCGGTCTCCGACCCTTGCCGTCGCGGTCGGGACAGCTGCGGCGACGGTCGTAACGGGCATGCGGCGCCGGTAGGCCGTAGTGCCGAGCTTCTCGCCGGGGATGAACTCGCGCGCGACGGCGTACTGGTCGGCCGGTCGGGAGATCGTGATCTGCGGGGCGAACAGCTGACGGACTGCAGCGGCGCGCTCGAGCGCCTCCTCTTCGGTCTGGCCGGAGACCGCGATGCGGTACCAGCCGGCCGTGCGGGTGCTGAGCCCGGACAGGCCGGTCGAGAGCTCGTCTTCGACGAGCAGCGCCTTCGACGCTTGGCGGTCGAGCGCACCCGGGGCGGGCTCGGCGTGCTCGACCTCGTAGTGCTCCTTCTGGGACCGGATGCGCTGGATGTTGCGACGCATCGCCGTTCCGACGCGGCTGGCGTCCTCGATGGTGATCCGCGCGGACCACTCGATCGGGAATGGCAGCTGGTCGGTGCGCTGGATCCACGGCACACCTGGCGGGATCTCGAGGTCGGTCATGCGCCCCACCGAGAGCACGCACACATGTCGCTCGGCGACGGCACCGCCGGCCTCGCCTCGGATGGTGAGCGTGCGTCCGTACGGCACCGCGGACCACGTGACATGGTCGGTGAACTCGTGGAGGTCGTCCTCGTCCCAGTCGGGGTTCTCAGCGGACCCGAGCGTCAGAGGTGCGGGTAGCCCCAAGGAGCAGGAGCGGTGGAGCAACCACTCGAGCTCACGCGGGGTGGCCGGGGCTCCGTCCAGCCCGGGGTGGCGCAGAAGGTCGTCGATCTCGCGGACCGACTTGGCGAGCGCACTGACCTCGCGGTCGGCCATGCGCGGTGCGAGTCCGCCCAGCGCGTGGAGCAGGCGCCTCGAATGGCCGAGGTCGACGCCGAGATAGACCTCCTTGTCGGCCATGCTCCGGCCGGCAAGGTGCAGCTGGTCGCGGATGAGGTGCTCGGGCCATCCGGGCAGTGGCGCGGGAGCGTTCGCGTCGTGTGCCTCGGCCCATCGCGACACCGGGTACGGCCGCGTGGTGACCCGCAGGTGGAGGTTCCGGCGGGACAGCTGGGCGAGCGCATCTGCGGTGTCGGCAATAAGCTGCTCGCGCACGGTGTCGGGCCGGAAGGACCAGCCCTGCGGCCCGAGTCGGTACCAGGCGGTGACCCGGTCGCTGGCCACAGTGCAGTGGCCTGTGATCCGGCGCAAGGCGAGCCCGCGGCTGCTCATGACTTATCCCCGAGTGTGGTTGCGGCCGCGGGGGAGTGCTTGCCCCGAGGCCGGGTCCGGCCCGGACGCGCGGGGACTGCGCGGATCCGGGCCGGACGGAAGGTGGCGGTCGTCATCCGCGTGGTCGCGCGCGGTGCGCTGACCTCGTTGACCAGTCCCTTGAGGACTGCACTGACCGGGCGGTCGTGGTCGACGACCCGCAGGATCAGCTTGGTGACCGCGACGGTCACGAGAAGCGAGTAGGCCAGGGCGAAGAAGCCGAACCCGATGCCGAGGCGACGCTCGGTCATCTGGACCAGGACGAAGACCGCAGCGCCGACGCCGTAGGCGACGTAGCGGGCGCGGAAGGGGAGGGTCTTGCCCGGAGGGCCGAGCCAGACCGCGTTGACGTTGTAGATCTCGTCGTCGACGGGGAGGCGCATGGCTCAGCCCGTGACGAGTCCGGCCAGCCAGGTGCCGACGTCGTCGGCCCGGCCCGTGGTGGCGATGCCCAGCACGCCGAGGGCGATGACCACGCCGGCGACGACGCGCATGGCTTTGGCGTTGTCACCGCGCTGGGCGAAGACGAAGAGCATGACGGCGATGAGCAGCAGGAGCAGCGGGATGATGTTGTCCTTGATCCAGGACTGCAGGTTGGCGGTGTCGCCGGTGGCGCTGGCGAGCGCGACGAACTCGTTCACGATGTCCCCTAACGTCGAGCCTTCAGAGGGCCGGAGTGGTCCTCCGAGAACCAGTCGGCTCCGCTCGGGATGCTTCGTTCAACAAGAAGCCAAAACTCTTACCAAGACTTTGATCGAGCCTGGGCGGGGACGGTCACGCTGGATGGGCTGGCTCCCCCGCTCCCCATCATCCGGGCCCGCCGGAACGCGTCAAGGGCGCCTACGGCGTCACTGCGTGATGGCCTTCGGCCACCCTTGACCCAACCCGACGGGCCCTCCAGGTGCTCCGCTACGAGGATCCAGCCCAGTCGTGGGTTCTCCCACTTCGCCCAGATAGGGCTACGTGGTCAGTCCGCCCCCTGATCGCCAACAGGCGCCACTGGTCCTAGAAACTCGCCGACCTGGGATGCAATGTCGCGACCTGCCGGCGTGCTGCCAAGCTCGCCTAGATCAATTGACCCCGCGCTTACCGTTGGATCGTTCATTCTGATCGAGCCCGACTTGAGAGTGACATCGACGAAACGGATAGCGCCGCCGGTCATGTCTAAGTCATCAAAGTGAACTTCGCTTCCATCCACGTCGAGAAACCCGAATCGGATGCTGCCGCTCTCAATTTCCACGCCATCGAAGGCGATTTCGGTGCCGGCGAGAGTCATCCGCTCCTTACCCCGCAACTGTGGATAGCGCGGCTTGATGGCAATGTAACCCCCGCACAGCTTGATCCCATTGAACCAGAAGTTCCCGCCCTCGTAGGTCCCGTCATGGATGACAATCGACGTGCCACTGATAGTCGCTCTGCTGAACGCAATCGACGTGCCATCACTCATTTGTGGTCCCGATACTTCGATGACCCCGCCTTCAAGCCGCGCCGTAACGAAACTAATACTCCCGTTACCATTGCGGGGTCCGAGAAGCGCAATCCGACCGCTTTGCACCGTGCATGATTGAAGATTGATATCGCCTTCTTCGCCGAAGTCTCCATAGAAGGTCACCTCAGAGTCTTCAAAATGCGCCAACTCGAAGCCCATACGGCCGAGGTGGACCGCACCCGTAAACCAAAGACTGCTTCCTAGAATTTTCGACTGGGCGAAAGAAGCATCTCCCACGAAGACACAGTTGCCGAAGTCGACGTCGCAACCATCGAAAATGAAGCCGTCAAAGCTGACCTCGTCAAATACGGCGCCGGAGAAGTCGAGGCTTAGACCAGACCATTGAACTGTGGCGTGCTCGAACATCCGATCTTTCATTGCACTTATAACTGTCGAACGCACCTGATGTTCCTCGTTGGGGGGGTACGACATTCGGCCCAGCCCAGGGGTCTCCAACTCCGTGCGCAAGGCGGAGAATCTGCGCTTGCCCGAGTCGTCAACGGGCGTGTACTCGGGCAAGTGCGCTCGAAGGCGAAAAGGCATCCGCAGATAGGCGCAGAGCACGTCGACGCATGATTGTCGGCCGGCTGGCCAATCGTCGGCGAGTCCTGCCAGTGCGTAGACGCCTGCAACACGCACAGCTGCCTGATCTGAGCCCAACTGCTGCGTGGCCTGCGCAAATCGTTCGGTGAACAGTCGTGTCTCATCACGGGCAGTGGCCCGCTCCTGTCGCTCGTGCTCTGCTTCATTCAGACGTTGGCGACGGAACGCAACCACCAGGCCAACGACGCCCCCAATCCCCGCAACCACCGTCAGGGCGAGTTTTGCTGAGTCAAAGAGCGCCCCAGGACCGATCCCGGACCTGGACAGACTCTGCAACTGCGGCTTGTCAAACGAAACCCACAAGAGGAGTAGGACCGCACCTACGACGGCCACTCCCGCAACAATCCAGGCCGCCACGTGCATCACGATGCTCAGACGGAACAGCGTGACGTCTTTCGCTTCTCGTCTCACGAGCTTCATCCGTGCAACTTATCTCGGTCTCCCCGCCGGGGCCGTCTAGCGCTACCGGTCACGGAACCACTTGATCACGTGCACGGCCTGCCGCCCGAGAGATCGCCCTACTCCCATGTCTAGGGGTCGAGATGCCGGGGGGTTGTGCGTCACACTTCGGCTGGCCCAAGTGCTCGTTGACCTGCAAATGCTCGGAGTGCAGGGGATCCAAAACCGCGATGCAGGTGCGCCGTGCGCTGGCCGGCCAGCATTCCTGGTGCTGCCACGTACGTGACCACCTTCGCCGATGCGTACGCCGAGGTGACATCGCGCGCCCTGCTATCGAGAGGAACGCGAGGCGATCGTCGCGGCGGTCTAGCTGTTCACCGCTAATTCTCGATCCCCGCGTGGGATGCGTCGTTTCGCCGCGGGCCGACTACCCGGCTGGCGGCATGGCCCTGCATTCCGCGTCAGGGCACAAAGAGAGGTCTTACGCCTGCGGGAGTCGCCCCTGGGTCGGGGCGTAGACCTCCAGGTACTTCAACCGGCCGTCGAACCCCGAGATGAGCCGACTCGTGGTTTCGCTGTCGGTCGATGTTGCGTCTTGGCACGGCCTCAAGCGGTTGTCTTGCTCCACCCGGGTCAGCGCCCCCAGCACACTCGCTCGCAGCCAGATGGCAGGGCGATCAATGCAAGGGAGCGCCGGCGGACGAGACCCAGATCGTTAGGATCACGGCGATGCGTGTCGTACCGCCGTGGACACGTCATCTACGCCATGCAGCCTGCGCCAATTGATACCGGTGGCTTCGCTTCCCAGAGGGGTGAACCAACCCAGTTTGCGCATCACGGCAGCCGCGCTCGTCAAAGACTTCGACACGAACACCCCGTCCTTGTCGTAGATGTGCCCTTGACCGTCGATCTGCCAACCGGCGTGTGATGCGATCGTCTGCACAAGGACCTCATCGGGATCCTTGATGTTTGAACGTGGTTCGGCGATTGGCTCCATCAGTGCTTCTTGTCGCGAGGTGGGTTCGGGTCATTGCCAGGAGCCACAGTGTCCGAGTCGCGAATGTGACCGTCACGGCCGTGGATGACGACTTCGCCTCCACCCGCATTGCGAACAATCTCCTTGGCGCGAGCTTCGGCTTCCGCCTGAGTGCCCGTGTGGGCGCTTGCCCTGCTAGCGCCGGGTGCCTTGACATCCCAGCCGCCGTCCTCGTTCGGCACAACGTGCCGCCTGTTGTCGTTCCCCATGCTTTCTCCCCTTGATCTCCCGCCGAATCGGCTGGTGTGGTGACACTACTGTCTAGTCAGGTCAGCCGCAGGCGGAGACTAGGCGACCCTCTGTCGAGTCGCCACCAGCTCGCGTCCAGACAGGAACCTTGGACGCCTTGCTCGTGGGTACAGAGTGGCTCCGCGAGAGGGCTTAGCACGACCGTCCCCCTCACCATGGGTCCCGCGAGCGTTGAGATGCGGGGGAGCGCGAACAACACGCGTGTGGGCAGGAACGGCCGCTCTCCTGCGTCACTTCGCTGCAAACGCCTAACTGCCAGGGATGGCGCGAGTGGCGATTGACCGCAGCGCCGACAGGTCGACCGGCCCGCGGTTGGCCGGCTTATGGCACTCCCCGTATCGGCTCCACGCCATGACTCGTAGGACGGTGGTGCTGATGGCGGAGACATAGAACGCGCCGTCATTGATGCTCACGCGGAGTTGTCGTCCCCCCTTGTATGCGCCCTCGGTTCGATGGTCACTCACGCGCAGCAAGGCGCTCCCTTCGGAGTGCGTGATGCCTGAGAGCGTCTTCCACGTCGTCTGGAACCCGAGGGTGAGCATCGCATCGTCGGGCACCAACTTGCCTAGCTCGTCCTCGACCACGACCCGGAACGGCGCGGGGCTGATCTCGCGACCCTTCCAGTCCTTCGTGCGGTACCGCAGCCCCAGCTGATCAGCTTCTGCTTGGTAGACCCGGGTGTTGTCACGCCCGCTCTCGCGACTGGCCACTACAACGTCCTCGGGCACACCAAGACTTCGGAGCAGCTCAGGGCTGCGGAGGGTGACATTGCGGTACTTCCGCGCGGCTTCATGATCGAGCCACTCAAGCTGCACGCCGCGCCGCCGCCGCTCTTGGCTACTCTCGGGCCCCAGGAGCCACATGGCCCGGAACGCCGCTTCGAAGGAGGGCCGCAGCAGGTTCCATGGGGCCGTCGGGGTGGCCCCAAAGGTGCTCAGGAGGCTTACGAGCGCGCGATGGTTCTCGTCGGCAATGCCGAGGTACCGTTCAGCGGCGGTGTAGACACGGTGCGCACCAACCCGATCCTCATCCAGCGAACGGGGGCAGAGCAACCGCCGATCCCAATCAGACTCGGCTTGTCGAGCCATTTCTCGAACTTGGTCGCATTGCGCCCATCTGTCCGGCAAGTCGCCCAAGTTCAGCATGCCTTCTGGGGTACCCCTCTCGTCCATCTGGTCATCGTTCCACTCGAGAGGACACCTGGTTCCGAGCGGATCCTGGGGAACCATCTAGCTGAAGCGGGTGCCCAAGCGCGGCGGTAGGTCACTGCATCGCAGGACCGCACACCGGATCTTGACCTGCGTCTAACCGCCGCCTGTGCCGCGCCCTCGCAAGCACCGATCCGAAGTGCGCCTCATCGCTTTGCCGAGTTGACCTCTACTAGGTCAAGGCCTCGCTGCGCTCGGCCGCGCCTGCGGGCGGCGCTGGCGCGCCGTCCTCGTCGCGCTAGTCGAGGAGTCGATGCACGGGACGCGCACCCGGCATGCCGAGAAGATCCATTTCGTTCTGAGCTCGAGCCGCGAGGGCGAACGGCGTCGTGCCATTGCCTTGCATTGCCGCGTGCACTAGCCGATCGATCCCCGCCGCAACCAGGGGCGGGGCGGTCCGCATGGTTGCCGGCAAGGCAACCGAGTCGAATCGACCCCCATGCAGCAGGAGGTTGCGCTGGTTGAAGAGGCGCCGGAACGCGTCCCGGTAGTAGCCGGTGACGCGGCGCAACACCCCAGCTGGGTCAGCAACGATCGCACGGATTCGGGCGACTGCAGCTGAGTGAGCGGCACTCTCCGGGAACGAGATCTGGTTACCGGCCAGAAGTTCCAGCATGCTGTCGAGCTTCTGCGGTTGCGTCAGGTCGCCGGCTTCACGCAACAGGGCCACCTGATCGTCGTCTCTCTCGAGGGCCGCATCGAGCAGCTGCGTCAACTCAGCACGGACGAAGCCTCCAGCCACGATGTAGGCCATTCGATCCGCTGCCTGGACTCCCGGCTCACCCGCCCGAGCGAGAAGACCCTCGACGGCCGCCCAGATCGCAGCCACCGACGCCCATGACGTCGAGGTCTCGACAGCCGCGAGAAGTTCGAAGGCGTCATCTAGCGGGATGCTTGCGTCGGTGCGGGCCGCGGGTAGAAGGAGACCATGGCGCGTGATCGACGAAACCAAAATGTCCGCGCTTCTTGGCGGCAGGGCGATCCACTTTGGCCGGTTCATGTTGAGGACGACAACGTGCCCCGTGGGCACTGCGATTTTCGATGAGAGGCCTATGACGACCCTCGCGGCGATTCGTCGCAACTCAACTTCAACGGCCTCGATCGCAGCTCGGGGCTCGGGAGCTGACATGGAGAAGAGGAGGGCGCCAGCGCCCTCCCGACCAGGGGGATTGGGAATCTTCGCGCCATGGAGCCGTGACGTCATCTCATCCCAAGTCAGATGTCTCTCAGCGGCTGCCGCGGCCAACTCGGCAGGAATCGACGTGAAAGGGACCAAGATTTCATAGTCAACCGGGTCCCGCCGACACATCTCGTCGGCCTTCTCAAGCAATTGAGGCAAGGCCACTCGGCGGTCACGACTGGCCAGCAGCCAACCATGGAGATGATCTGCGGAAAGGCCCGCGTCGAGCAGGTGCGAGATGAGCGATCGAGCGCACAGCTCTACCTCACTTTCGCCGACTCGGCCTGCGTCGAGGGCCGCGCTCCAGTTTCGGATGTACCCCTTCTGGCATCTTCTGGCGAGCTGCTCGAGAGACGACGCGACCGACAGGTCGACTACCCCAGTCTTTAAGGCGCCTCGGCTCAGGATGTCATGTATCTGATTGCGTACCTCCTCAGTACCAAGGCCAACATCTCGGCTTACAGCACTTCGTGCTGACTCAGTGACGTGCGTGAGGCCTTCGCTACGCATGGCGCCTGTTCTGACGCCGTGGGCGTACTCCAACACTTCGCTGAGGCAGAGGAGGCTCCCTACTTGCCACAGGCTGCGGTGCCACGGCGTCCTACGATCTACCAGTTCAATTAGGCGGGCGGTGATGAGAGCTTCCGCAGAGTGGTGTCCGGGGGTCACCTGCGTAGGCTATGGTGTCGAGAACGGCCTCACAGCCGGTCAGCTGAAAGACGGGAGTCGCCTTCGGGCCGCTCCCGTCTTTACTTTGCTGGGCGTTGGTCGGCCACGTAGCGCGCCAGGGCGAGGCGAGGGACTCCCCGCGTGGCCGCGTGCGACATCTCGTGCGACATCTCTCGGCCACACGGAGTGAGTCGCGGTCAGTCGCGGTCATCTAGCCCACGCCTCATCCGTCAGCCAACGAAAAGAAGCCGCAGGTCAGAGGGGCTCTGATCTGCGGCTTCGGGAGTGGCCAGGGGCGGGGTCGAACCGCCGACCTTCCGATTTTCAGTCGGACGCTCGTACCAACTGAGCTACCTGGCCGGACCCTGCACGAAAGGGCCGGACGAACCGGCCCCCTCATGAAGGAGCGACCCCGACGGGACTCGAACCCGCGACCTCCGCCGTGACAGGGCGGCGCGCTAACCAACTGCGCTACGGGGCCTTGGGTGTGAAGCAAGGCCATGCGTATCCCCAACGGGATTCGAACCCGTGCTACCGCCGTGAAAGGGCGGGGTCCTGGGCCGCTAGACGATGGGGACCCGGCTCTCGTCGGACCCACTCGTCAGCAACCCGGCGCTCGGATCCGTCGAGGACTCGGAAAGCATAGGGGACGGCGCCCCAGCCACCAAAACGGGGGCCGGGGCGCCGAGACCTCAGCCCGGGATGTAGTCGAACTCGTCCGGGTTCGGGCCGGTGCGGCCGGACTCGCCGCGGTCGAGCGCCGAGATGCGGGTGACCTCGTCGGGGGTCAGGGAGAAGCCGAACAGGTCGAAGTTCTCGCGGATCCGGGACTCGGTGACCGACTTCGGGAAGACGATGTCGCCGCGCTCGATGTGCCAGCGCAGCGTCGCCTGGGCGGGCGTCACGCCGTGCGCCTGGGCGATGTCGGTGATCACCGGGTCGTCGAGGACGCCGCCCTGCGCGATGGGGGACCACGCCTCGGTGGCGATGCCGTGCTCGGCGTCGGCCGCGCGGACGGCCTCGTTCGTGAGGTACGGGTGCACCTCGACCTGGTTGACGGCCGGGACGACCCCGGTCTCCTCGATGATCCGGGCGAGGTGGGCGGGCTGGAAGTTCGAGACGCCCACGGAGGCGGCGCGACCGTCGTCGGCGAAGGAGGCCATCGTGCGCCAGGTCGAGACGTAGTCGCCGTCGTAGCGCGTCGGCAGCGGCCAGTGGATGAGGAAGAGGTCGATCTGCTCGAGGCCGAGCGCCTCGAGGGTGTCGGCGAAGGCCTTCTCCGCGTCCTCGGGGCGGTGGAAGCCGTTGTTGAGCTTGGAGGTCACGAAGATCTCCTCGCGGGGGATGCCGGAGCGGCGGATGGCCTCGCCGACCTCGCGCTCGTTGCCGTACATCTCGGCGGTGTCGATGTGGCGGTACCCGATCTCGAGGGCCTTCGTCACGGCCTCGACCGTGTCGGCCGGCTCGATCTGGAAGACGCCGAAGCCGAGCTGCGGGATCGTGCGGCCGGTGTTCAGGGTGATGCTGGGAACGGTCATGTCTGGGCCAGCGCCTCCGGGCGGGCAGGTATTCCGTCCCCGGGCCCGGGCCGCGGTCAGGGAGCGGCCCACTCCCGGACCCGGTCGACGTCCCACGTCGTGACGATCCGCTCGGCGGGCACCCCGAGCCGCTCGGCGCGCTCGCACCCGTAGGCCTTCATGTCGAGCTGCCCCGGGGCATGGGCGTCCGAGTCGATCGAGAAGAGGCAGCCGATGTCGAGGGCGAGCCGGACCAGGTCGTCGGGCGGGTCGCAGCGCTCCGGGCGGCTGTTGATCTCGACGGCGGTGTCGTGCTCGGCGCAGGCCTCGAAGACGGCCCGGGCGTCGAATTCGGACTGCGGGCGGGTGCCGCGCGAGCCCTCGACGAGCCGCCCGGTGCAGTGCCCGAGGACGTTGACGCGCGGGTTCGAGACGGCGGCGACCATCCGCCGGGTCATCGGGTCGGCGTTCATCCGCAGCTTGGAGTGGACCGAGGCGGTGACGAGGTCGAGCCGGCCGAGCATCTCGTCGGTCTGGTCGAGCGACCCGTCGTCGAGGATGTCGACCTCGATGCCCTTGAGCAGCGTGAAGTGGCCTGCGAGGGAACGGTTCACGCCGTCAACGAGCTTCAGCTGCTGGCGCAGGCGCTCGACGGTGAGCCCGTTGGCGACCCGCAGCTGCGGGCTGTGGTCGGTGAGGACCATCCACTCGTGGCCGAGCTCGATGCCGGTGAGCACCATCTCGTCGACGGGGGAGCCGCCGTCGCTCCAGTCCGAGTGCAGGTGGCAGTCGCCGCGCAGCATCCCGTACAGCTCCTCGCCGCCCTCGACGAGCGGGCCGCCGGCCTTCTCCTGGAGCGAGGCGAGGTACGCCGGGACCTCGCCGGCGAGCGCCTCGGCGATGACCCCCGAGGTCGACTTCCCGATGCCGGGGATGTCCTGGAGGGTGCCGGCCTCGGCGCGCTCCGCCAGCTCCTCGGCGTCGACCGTGCGCAGCGTCTTGACCGCGTTGCGGAACGCCTCGACACGGTAGGTGCCCGCCCGGGTCCGCTCGAGGAGGAAGGCGATGCGGCGCAGGGCGTCGACCGGCTCGACCGGCGCCTCGAGAGGATCGAGCAGGGCGACCACGGTCAGCCCCGCGACCCGAGCACGGCCTCGAGGCCGGTGACCAGCCGCTCGACGTCGTCCTGGTTCGTGTACGGCGCGAGCCCGACCCGGACGCCGCCGGTGTCCCCGAGGCCGAGGTGGCGCGAGCACTCCAGCGCGTAGAAGCTGCTCGCCGGGGCGTTGACCCCGTGCTCGGCGAGCCCGCGGTAGACGTCCTGCCCGTCGAGGCCGTCGACCGTGAACAGCAGTGTGGGAGTCCGGCTCTCGGCGTTCGAGTACACCGTGACCCCGGGCATCCCGCGCAGTGCCGGCTCCAGGACGGCGAGCAGCTTCTCCTCGTGCTCCTCCAGCGCGCGCATCGAGGCGAGCAGCCGCTCGCGACGGTCCTCGTCGGTGACGGGGGTGTCGAGGTCGTCCATCCCGGCGAGGAAGTCGACCGCCGCGCTCGTGCCGGCGAGCAGCTCGTAGGGGAGGGTGCCGAGCTCGAAGCGCTCGGGCACGGCGTCGCTGGAGGGGGCGAGCTTGTCGTTGCGCACCGTCTCGAGCCACGACGGGTCTGCGGCGAGGACGCCGCAGTGCGGGCCGAGGAACTTGTACGGCGAGCAGGTCCAGACGTCGGCGCCGAGGGCCGCGAGGTCGACCGAGGCGTGGGCCGTCGCGTGCACGCCGTCGACCCAGTGCAGCGCCCCGACGCGGTGCACGGCCTCGGAGATCTGCCGCACCGGGGGCCGCGTGCCGATGAGGTTGCTGGCGGCGGTGGTGGCGACGAGGCGGGTCCGCTCGGAGAGCACCGCCTCGACGTCGTCGACGGTCAGCTCGCCGGTCGAGGGGTCGAAGTCGACCCAGCGCACCGTGGCGCCCGCGGCCTCGGCCACCTGGACCCACGGCCGGATGTTCGAGTCGTGGTCGAGCCGGGTGACGACGACCTCGTCGCCGGGACCCCACTGCTTGGACAGCGCCCGGGCGAGGTCGTAGGTGAGCGCGGTGGCGCTGCGGCCCATGACGATGCCGCGCGGGTCGGCGCCGAGCAGGTCGGCGGCCGTCCGGCGGAAGCGCGAGACCACCTCGTCGGCCCGGCGCTCGGAGGCGGTGACCGTGCCGCGGTTGGAGATCGAGGAGGTGAGGGTCTCGGCC
>JAESFK010000219.1_pt1 | contig 38160 bp, 34 predicted proteins | sample 9269391 | NCBI WGS metagenome assembly JAESFK01 (sample SAMN14506231, study PRJNA617097) | algae metagenome | isolation source: Drouetiella hepatica UHER 2000/2452 and co-occurring heterotrophs from... | place: Slovakia: Slovak Paradise National Park, Hrabusice, Kosice Region | collected 2000-01-01
AATGAACAGAGGTTCAAAGATTTCCCATTCTGCATCAGTGAGGCTGCTGGAATACGGCATAGTTGCTAGATTAGACGGCTTCAAGCACCTTAAAGCAGAAGCCGGAAGATGTCAAATGGGTTCTATATGGCAGGGCAAACGCATCTTAATGGTTTTGCTGACAGTCAGGTTCTCTAATGGGAGAGGATAGGCAAGACCTGTTGAGAACCGATTGATGAAGCTAAAGCCGAAGCACAAGCTGGTTGAGCATTTGAGTTCGATCGAAGACCCCCTCATTGAGCGCAGTCAACGCCACAAACTCATTGACATCCTGACCATTGCCATTGTTGCGGTCATTTGCGGTGTAGATAGTTGGGTGGGAATGGAAAGCTTTGGACAAGCCAAGCTCAAGTGGCTCAAGCGCATCCTGGAGCTACCCAACGGCATTCCCTCCCATGACAACTTTGCGCGTGTGTTTTCCCGTTTAGATCCAGACCAGTTGCAGCAGAGTTTTCTCAACTGGGTGCGCGCTCTGGGGCGCTTGAGCAACAAAGAGGTGATTGTCATTGATGGTAAAACGCTACGCCAGTCCTATGACAGTGCTGACAGCAAAGCAGCCATCCATATGGTGAGTGCCTGGGCAACCCAAAACCGCTTAGTGCTGGGGCAATGCAAGGTCGATGAGAAGTCCAATGAGATCAAGGCTATCCCGCAGTTGCTCAAAGTGCTCGAACTGAGCGGCTGTATTGTCACAATTGATGCAATGGGCACTCAAAAGCAGATCGCCAAGCTGATTGTTGAACAAAACGCTGATTATATTCTGGCGCTCAAAGACAACCAGGGCAATTTGTTTGAGGATGTCCAGCAAATCTTTGCTCAAGCACAAGCAACTCAGTTTGCTGGGATTGAGCATGAGTTTGACCAAACCGTAGGCAAAGGACATGGACGAATCGAGATTCGCCGCACTTGGACGATGGGACAAGTGGAATTCCTCATGGATGCCGACCAGTGGGCAAAGTTCACCAGCATCGGCATGGTGCAGTCCGAGCGCCGAATCAATGGCAAGGTTGAACGGGAAACGCGCTACTACATCAGTAGCCTCAGCAGCAATGCTCAGCGTCTAGCACAGGCGGTTCGCAGCCATTGGCAAGTGGAAAACTCGCTCCACTGGGTGTTAGATTTAGCGTTTCAAGAAGATGCCTGCCGAATTCGCAAAGACCATGCGCCGGAGAATCTTGCCGTTGTGCGCCACATTGCTCTCAACTTGCTCAACCAGGAGACTACAGCAAAGCTCGGCGTCAAGAACAAGCGACTGCGGGCAGGGTGGGATGAATACTACTTGCTCAAGGTCTTGCTCAATTAAGATGCGTTTGCCCTGATCGTAGGAGTCCTCTCTACTCGACGGCTCGACCCCAGGTTCGCTAACACCATAAGAATCTGATAAATCATTATAAGAATCTGAAAGAACTTGAGTGTTTGCACTCATTACACTTAAGTTAACTACTCATAGATGGATTTGAAGCGCGGTGAAACGATGCAACTCAACAAGTTATTAAATCAGCGGTCTTTTCGTGCGCGAGACTTCCGCGCAGATTCATTGAATCACTAACTTTGATCAGATCATGCTCCTGAAATTGATGTGACCGATCGAGCCGCAGACTTTGCAGTCATCAGGCTGCGAACGATCAGTTTAGACAGTTGAAAATGACATATCGGCACTACGGTTTGATGGCTCAGAACGCAAATCAGTATCAAACCATATTGAGACAAAGAAAGTCTTGTATGAAAACACAATCAATGCCCAAAACATTGACAGTGATAATCAGTTTGGGAGCTTTTGCATTGATGAGCTGTACTCCTCAATCTACGGCAGAAGAACCCGCACCAGAATCCTCCGTAGAAGCTTCTGCCACTGCAGCCCCGTCAGTTGCTCCATCTCCTCAAACCTCTAGTAATCGCCAAACTATGAATCTAAATCAAGCTAATACGGCAGCCTCCCAAACCAGTAATCTTTACGTCGGAATGTGGGTTACGGAAGATGGTTATATCCGCCATGAACTTCTACCGAACAATCGTTACGACGAAGCTCGCGGTAACAGAGAGAGAGCGTATCAGGGATGCTATGAAATCACAGGAAATCGCATTAATTACTGGGACGATACTGGATTTACCGCCGATGGCGAGTTTCGTGACGGCGTACTTTATCACGGTGGCTATATTTTTTACCAAGAAAGATGATCCCTTCAACAGAGAGCAACGATGACTCAAATTGCATGAAGATTTCAGGAGATTGGGATGATACGTTATTTAAGTCAGATTTTCATTGGCACAGGGCTGATCGGACTGCTGGCTATTCCGGTGATGACGCAAGCTCGCACGAATGAGGCAGATTTTCAGTCGAATGGGACTGCGTTTGAGCCAAGTCATGACTCGACCGCATTGCATAACCAGCCTGCCCTCGATCAGTTTCCAGCGATCGCAGATTTGGCTCAGGCAACTCAGCCCAATCAAGCAGACGCACAGGAGACTCAGGTGATCGAACAGCGCAACAAGGAAATCGTCCGGCAGTCTTTTGACGGTTGGCGCAACGGAACTGGCAACTTCTTCGACCTGCTCGCCCCAGAAGCAACCTGGACGATCACGGGCACTGGCGCAACTGCGGGAACCTATCGCAAGCAAGCGTTACTCGATCAAGTTATCAACCCAACCAGTGCCCGATTATTGACCCCAATCGTACCAACCGTACGCGGCATCTGGGCAGATGGCGATATGGTCATTGCCCTGTGGGATGGAGAGGCGACCGCCGGAGACGGCAGACCTTATCGGAACACCTACACCTGGTATTTCAGAATGCAAAACGACAAAGCAATCGAAGCGATCGCCTTTCTGGATATGCAAGAGTTCAACGACTTGTGGGCAAGAGTTTCACCGAGAAACTAGGGCTGGTCGCCATGTCGCTGAGCTAGAGCGACTTCCAAAACTTTAACAAGGAGAACTAACCATGACAAACAACACGAAGATCGCATTGATCACAGGAGCGAGTCGAGGACTGGGCAAAAATACGGCTTTGGCACTGGCTAAAAAAGGAGTCGATGTGATTGTGACCTATCGCAGCAGCAAGGCAGCAGCGAACAGCGTTGTCTCTGCAATTACAGAAATCGGTGGTAAAGCCGCTGCTCTGCAATTGGACACTTCCAGCACAAAATCCTTTGATGAATTTGTGGCACAGGTCAAACAGACACTTCAAGATCAGTGGCAGACCAAACAGTTTGATTTTCTGGTGAACAATGCTGGAATTGGAATCCATAAGCCGTTCGCTGAAACCACCGAGGACGATTTTGATCGATTAATGAACATCCAATTCAAGGGCGTTTTCTTTCTCACTCAAAAGCTGCTGCCCTTGCTCAAGGACGGTGGACGGATTGTGAATCTTTCGTCAGGTCTGGCTCGTTTTACGCTGCCGGGTTACTCAGCTTATGCCAGCATGAAAGGCGCGATCGAGGTGTTGACTCGATACATGGCAAAAGAACTGGGACACAGACAGATTGCTGTCAATGTTGTGGCTCCGGGTGCGATCGAAACCGATTTTGCGGGCGGTGCAGTCCGTGACAATCCAGAAATCAACAGCTTCCTCGCTTCGCAAACGGCGTTAGGTCGGGTGGGTGTTCCCGATGATATTGGCGGGGCGATCGCATCTTTACTTTCTGAAGACAACCGCTGGGTAAATGCCCAGAGAATCGAAGTCTCTGGTGGTCAGTCTATTTAATTTCAATCCACCTCAACAGTCAGGAGAACCATCATGTTGAATGTAGAAAACAAGGTGATTGCTATCACCGGGGCCAGTAGCGGTATCGGTGAAGCCACCGCGAAGCTGCTCGCCCAAAATGGTGCAAAAGTCGTTTTGGGGGCGCGGCGGACAGACAAGCTAGAGAAGCTCGTCGAGGAGAATCAAGAACTCCGCCGCAAGCGGACGGAGTATGAACAGCCAACTTTTCTTGCTAATGACTTACGCCGCAAGCGGCGGGGAATCTACCCGTAGAGAATCAAGAACTCCGCCGCAAGCGGACGGAGTATGAACAGCCAACTTTTCTTGCTAATGACTTACGCCGCAAGCGGCGGGGAATCTACCCGTAGAGATTGAGTTTGCCAAAGACAAGTTTGGTCGCGTCGATGTCATCTTCAACAATGCAGGTGTAATGCCCTTATCGCCGATGAATGCCCTGAAAGTCGCGGAATGGGACAACATGATCAATGTAAATATTCAGGGCGTGTTGAATGGTATCGCGGCGGCGCTGCCAATTATGGAAGCGCAAGGGGGCGGACAAATCATCAATACTGCGTCCATTGGTGCCCATGTGGTCGTACCCACTGCGGCAGTTTACTGTGCAACCAAGTATGCGGTTTGGGCAATTTCTGAAGGACTGCGGCAGGAATCACAAACTATTCGCGTCACCATCATATCTCCGGGTGTCGTTGACACTGAACTTGGCTCTGATATCACCGATGAGTCATCCAAAGGCTTGTTAGAAGAATTTCGCAAAACTGCACTGGCCTCAGAGGCGATCGCCAGAGCCGTTTTATACGCTGTATCCCAGCCGGACGATGTTGATGTCAATGAAGTGGTTGTCCGCCCAATCAGCCAGACGATGATGTAAACATTGGACGACACCACTCTGTCTCATCACTGATTTATTTAAGTCTTAAAACCACAAAATCGACTCGCTTTAATGCGGCGCTCAGTTCTGCTACAGGCATCAACAAAAACGCGAACTTTAGCCGAGAGATGGCGGTTTTTCGGGTACAACCCGGCGATCGCCCTCACTCCATCTCTCCCAACCACTCTTTCCCACAACCAACGCCATCGTACTCAATCTTTCGCTGGAAAATGAAACTATCTGAGTGCATCAGTCTTTTACTAAGGAGTACATATGCAAACACAGTTCATTACATCAGAGGCGATCGCTCCTGCCAATGGTGCAAGATCGGAGATAAGGCAATGACACAAGACACAACAAAAATCGCTACTTTTTTTGGATGCCACAGTCCTCACTTAATTGACTGTCTAGTCACTTATTGTTATAGTGTGGGTATGGCTAGACCTAAAAGCGAAGATAAGCGGAATGCGATTATGGAAGCAGCAACACGCGCGATTGCTTCACAGGGGTTAAGTGCGTCAACCGCTTTAATCGCCAAAGAGGCGGGTATTGCGAATGGTTCACTGTTCACTTATTTCGAGACTAAGACTGATTTATTCAACCAACTTTATCTTGAACTAAAAACCGAAATGACTGCAGCCGCTATGAAAGACCTTCCGGAGAGTGGCGATCTCCGCAAACAGGTTTTTCACGCTTGGTCGAACTGGATCTACTGGGCTGTTTCCAATCCCTACAAGCGGTACGCCTTGAGGCAACTGAATGTTTCAGATGGCATTACCCCTGCGACGCGCAGTGCAGCGGACAAGGTTGCCGTTGAATTTAACGATTTAATCAAACGCATCCGTGCCCACGGCTCTTTGCAAACAGCACCATTCAGCTTTGTTGGCGCGCTGCTGAATGGGTTGGCTGAAGCAACAATTGTCACTATGGTGAATGACCCTGACAATGCTGAAAAGCATTGCAAAACTGGCTTCGAGACATTTTGGCGCGCGATTAGCTAATTTTTTTTGACTTATTAGTGACTGCCTAGACAGTCACTAATAAATTGAACACGGCAAACCCATGGTTGAATGTCAAATTCAACTCTTCATCAGGACAAACTCATGACGAACTGGACAACTGCAAATATTCCTTCTCAAAAAAGCCGATCGGCTGTTGTTACCGGCACTGGGGGACTCGGATTCGAGGATGCCCTGGCATTAGCACGGGCTGGAGGCGATGTTATCATTGCGGGTCGCAATTCTCGCAAAGGCGCAGCGGCAGTCGCAAAAATTCGTAACGAAGTGCCATCAGCAACAGTACGTTTTGAACAAGTTGATCTCGCCAGTCTTCAGTCCGTAACAGACTTCGCCAGACGACTTCGCAGCCAGCGAGACAGTCTTGACCTGCTGATTAACAATGCGGGTTTAATGGCGCCTCCGAAGCGACTGGAAACCACTGATGGCTTTGAGATGCAATTCGGCGTCAACTATCTTGGTCACTTTGCCCTTACGGCGGAACTGATGCCGTTGCTGTGCAAAGGGAAAAATGCGCGCATTGTCACGCTATCAAGCATCGCTGCGCGGAACGGCACTCTCAATTTTGATGATTTGCAGGCAAACCACAGTTACGAACCAATGGCTGTATATAGCCAATCGAAGCTTGCCTGTCTGATGTTTGCCTTTGAGCTACAGCGGCGCAGTGAAGCTGGTCAATGGGGCATCGCCAGCCTTGCAGCCCATCCCGGTATCGCGCGCACAGATCTTTTATATAACTCGCCTGGCGGGTGGAGTGCCCGCATTATCGCGCGATCGCTTTTATGGTTCCTCTTCCAACCGGTACCGCAGGGCGCACTCCCAACGCTTTTTGCGGCGACCTCGCCCGATGCAAAGGCTGGTGCTTATTACGGACCACACAAGCTGAGCGAAACGCGCGGTTTTCCAGCTTTGTCAAAGGTGCCTCCGCAGGCTACGGACACCGACGTGGCAGCGCGACTTTGGGACATATCTGAAAACCTGACCAAAATTAACTTTGGGTATCCAAGCGAGGTAAATACTTAGCATGACAGGAAATACTGCACCCTCAAATTCCCAATTGGAAGCGATCGACATTGAATATGTGCAGGGATGGCGACAAGCCGCTCTTCTTCTTGTACTTTTCCTGATTAATGCACTTGCTCAGATCGACAGAATTTTGCCGTTTATTCTGTTCGAGTCGATCAAGGCGGATCTTTCACTGACTGATACCCAAGTCAGCTTGATTATCGGAATCCCCTTTGCAGTCTGCTTTACACTCTTCTTGTTGCCGCTTGCCCGTGCTTCGGATCGCGGATCGCCCCGTTTTGTCCTCATTTCGTGTCTCTTGTGCTGCAGCGCGATGACAGCGCTGGGCGGTTTGTCCGCGAGTTTAGTGTTTTTGGTTCTGACGCGGTTTGGTGTCGCGTTTGGTGTGGCTGGCTGCACTCCTTTAGGACATAAACTGATTGCGCGCAAAATCAACCCAGGACGTCGCGGTCTAGCGCTAGGCATTTTCTCCATGGGCATTCCGCTCGGCGCTATGGTCGGATTTGCTGTTGGCGGCGCGATCGGCGATACGTTAGGCTGGCGCGTTGCCCTATTTGGTGCCGGAGCCATCGGAGGGTTGCTCACCCTGTTAGCTACGTTCGTTGTAGAACCGACCCCGCCGCTTAAGCCAATGGCAGGCAATGTCGAACCGTTTTTGCAATCGAGCCTGAAGTTGCTTTCGTCTCCGGCATTCCGTTGGCTATTCATCACTGCCATCGCCGTCGGTTTTGCCACAGTCCCTTTTTACATCTTTTGCGCGCCTTTCCTGATCCGTACCCATGGCTTCACCGCCACCGAAGCCGGACTGGCAATTGGGCTTTTGCAGGGACTGATGGGAATCGTCGGATCGCTCTTAGGCGGACGCGAATTAGACCGCGCAGTTCGCTCCGGGACAAAGAGATTGCTTCTGCCTCCTGCCGTTCTCTTCCTGATTACCACTGTGACAACAACGGCAGCGTTGTTCGTGCCGACCGGATGGATGTCCGTTCTCTTGTTGGTGCCAGGCATGCTTTCCTTTGCATTTATCCTGCCATGGGTTTTTGGCACTGCACACCTTGTGGCAGGTAAGGGTAAGGAGGCGATGGCGTCTAGTCTTGGACTGATAGGTTCCTCTCTTCTGGGTCCAGCTCTCGGGCCTTTGTTTGTTGGCATGATTAGCGATGCAGCTACAGCGGCACAGATGCCAAATGGACTTAGATTTGGGCTGCTGATTGTTCCGATCGCATGTTTCCTGTCCGGTATCGCATGTCTGATTGCAAACCAGCGCATCGCCGTATTGCTTAAATCTGTCCGAAATCTAAGTACAGGACAAAAATCGTAGAACGTCTGAAAAACTATTCATTTAGAGATTAGACACAATGAGAAAGCATCTGGGGAAATGTCCGAGCAGTTGACAGGCGTTCGCTTCGTGCCAGTGGGCAATACCGCTGAGTCTATTTGCCCTTTGTGCACTTGATTTTCTTGAATACAAGCGAATCGTTTCTGTTCGCCTGATTAGAAATGACCGTGTTCCATCTCTTGCCGAACGCGAGAGGTGAAATGAGAAGGTCTACTGACGCGGATAATTATAGAGTCACGAGGCAAATCTTATGTATGTAGTTTTCGGTGCGACTGGGCAGACGGGTTCTGCGGTTGCTGACGCTTTGCTTGAGAAAAATCAGTCCGTGCGGGTCGTTTTGCGCTCGGACAAAACCGCCGCCGCTTGGCGGGACAAAGGCGCGGACGTTGCTTTTGCAGACCTAAGCGACTTAGAAGCGATGACCAATGCGATGCAGAACACGGACACTGTTTACGCGATGAATCCGCCTGCATACAACGTCGCCGATATGTTCGTAGTGGCGAGAGGAATCGGTGAGCGTTACGTTGCCGCCATCAAAAATTCCGGCGCGCAGAAAGTCGTATTGCTGTCTTCGGTCGGCTCGCAACACGCTTCGGGCACGGGAAATATTTTGACGACGCACATGTTGGAGACGATTTTCGGCGACTTAGAAATTCCCGTCGCTTATTTGCGGGCATCGGCATTTTTGGAAAATTGGGGCAGCGTGGCGCAGGTTGCCGCTGAGCAGGGCATTTTGCCGAGCTTCTACACGCCGCTTGAGCGCAAAATTCCGATGGTTTGCGCCACCGATATCGGACGAGCCGTTGCCCAAGCGATGACCGAAACTTGGACGGGCAAGCGCATCATCGAACTGCACGGCGCAGCAGATTATTCGCCAAACGATGTCGCCGCCGCTTTTGCAGCCGTTCTCAACCGTGAGGTGCAGGCTGTCGCTGTCCCCGAAAGCGAGTGGCAGACAACGATTTCCAGCTTCGGCTTTTCGCCCGAAGCCGTCAACAGTTACAGCGAGATGATGCGCGGCTTCAATTCTGGTCATATTGTGTTTGAAGGGGGAAGCCACGTTCAAACAGTCAGGGGGCAAACGATGATTGCAGATGCCATCGGCAAACTGATCGAAGCACAAGCTTGAATCAAAAATTTCACCCATAAAGGAGTCCACCATGACGACAACACTGGCAGGCAAAGTGGCACTGGTTACGGGCGGTTCACGCGGGTTAGGAGCGGCGATCGCCAAACGTCTTGCTCACGATGGAGCCGCCGTTGCGCTCACCTACACCAGTTCGCCCCAAAAAGCGGCTCAGGTGGTTCGAGATATCGAAGTGGCAGGGGGAAAAGCTTTGGCAATTCGGGCTGACAGTGCTGATGTAGAAGCGGTAAAACATGCTGTAACTGAGACCGTCAACACCTTCGATCGTCTCGATATTCTTGTTAATAACGCAGGAGTTGCCGTCGTCGCGCCGATCGACCAGTTCTCGATCGAGGAGTTTGACCGATTGGTGGCGGTGAATATCAAAGGCGTTTTTGTCGCCACTCAAGAGGCTATTTGTCACATGGGTGAGGGGGGAAGGATCATTATGCTTGGCAGCGTCAGCAGTGATTTCATCACCCCCTATGTCGGCCTCTCAGTCTATGCGTTGACGAAGGGGGCGATCGCCAGCTTTACCCGTGGTCTTACCCGCGATCTGGGGTCTCGCGGCATCACCGTCAACAACATCCCACCTGGCCCGATTGACACCGATATGAATCCCGCTGATGGAAGCTTTGCCGTAGAGGTGACTAAGCTGACTGCCCTCAGTCGCTATGGACAGGCCGACGAGGTGGCTGGCATGGTTTCCTATCTCGCCAGCCCTGAAGCCGCTTTTGTCACGGGCGCGAGCCTGAAAATTGATGGCGGCTCGAATGCTTGAACGAGACGTAATCAAATTTGCAATTCCTGAACTCGACCAGGAAAGCACGATGTTACAAAAACTTTCAAGAAAAGTTGCGCTAGTCACGGCGGCACTAGCGACATCGGTCTTGCCACAATCAAGCGATTTGTCGATGAAGGTGCCAATGTCTTTATCACGGGTTGTCGTCAGACTGAGCTTGACGCAGTTTAAACCAGATGGGTAAGAACGTCTTGGGCATTCAGAGCAATGTGATGGGAAGCTTTATCAATCGCGCAGTAACACCATAAGAATCTGACAAACTGCCCTAAAAATCTGAAAGAAACCAGGTATCGGAACTGACTACACTCCAGATAAATATATAGAAAAGGACTTAGACACCATGAGAAAGCAACTTGTTAACCCGCCACAACGTTATGATGGCAAACCGCACGGATTGTCCCACGCTGTAAACGATACCGCATCGGGTGTCGTTTACATTTCTGGTCAGGTTGACTGGGACATGAATTTCCAAGTCTCATCCCATACTGTCGAGGGGCAACTAAAGAACGTGCTAAATAACCTAACGATCGTCCTAGATGCAGCGGGAAGTTCCGTAGAGAATTTGCTGAATCTTCGCATCTACATTCGCGGTGAACTTGGAGAATTCTTTGACGATATTGCGCCAATTCTCGCGCAATTTCTGGCAGACTCACGCCCCGCGATTACTGGCATCGGTGTTGCCTCGCTCGCCTCCCCAGAAACATTAGTTGAGATTGAGGCAATAGCAGCCCTTAAGTAACTGTCTGCTAACTGGGTTGGCGAAATCCCTCCAAGTGTGTGTTGGGCAGGCGCACAGCTCGTGCGACGCCACCAAAAGTGTCGGGTTCACTCAACACTATAAGAATGTGACAAACTGCCATAAGAACCTGAGAGTAATCCAGTATGGAGACTTACTACACTTCAGATGGATGGAACATTACGTAACTCAAATCTATGGATTTCTCTCACCTTATGGAACAAACACTTAAACAGAATAAAACATTCGTTCACAATCATTTTGAAGAGATTGTGAACCGCAAGAATTCTGCCATTGCTTACCAAAACTTTGCACCTAACTTTATAGATCATGAAGAACCTTTTGCAGGATTGGTGAGTCCCGATCTAGTTAAGCAGACGATGGAGAAAGCATACGCAAAGTATCCCGATTTGCGCGTTACAGTCGAGGACACGATCGCTGAAGGCGACAAGGTTATGGTGCGGTGTCTATGGCGTGGGACTGATTCTTCCACAGGTAAAGAGATGGAGTTTAAGGGCTTTGTACTTTGGAGATTAGCAGAGGGCAAACTTGCTGAGCGTTGGGCAACGATTGCACCGCCACTTAGGTAAAGTATCTTTTTGCTAACCCAGGCACAAGCGTAATCGCGAATAATTCGTCCTGGTCAACTCTACAATTTTAAGGTGGTGGATAAAATGATTAAGCACAAAGATTTTGCGTCTCGAATTACTGAACGGAGACCCTTAGCGAACCTGCCAAGTATGAATCCTTCTCTGAGGCTGTTAGTGCGGTAAATCAGCAAATTGAAAAGCACTGCCTGTTTGCGGGAGAGGCAAGACTCAAGAACAGATTGAGCATCTCAGCAAGCTTGCTCCAATGGAGCGGCATGGAGAACCCCTCGACATTGCGCGTGTCGTTTCATTCCTGGCAGAAACGGACGGGGGCTGGGTTAATGCTCAAGTTCTTCGCGCTAACGGCGGTTACGCTTAATTCAAATTCGGTATATTTCATCTTCAACTCATTACAAAGAAAACGCACAATGAAGGCAACCCGTCCAGCAATTAGGCGAAATGTTTCCCGTCGGTCGGTACTTGGACTGTTAGGATTTGGTGCCGCCACCGCTGCCTTAACACCCACTTTTTTGAAGACGGCACGGGCACAGAATCAAACTCAAACTCAACCGTCGCAACCTGCTTCAACCCAACTATCGCAAATCATCACGAAGGAAATTCCGCGTACAAAGGAGAAACTGCCTGCAATCGGTCTGGGAACGTTTATGACCTTTGATACTTTATCTAATCAGCCCCGCGATCATCTTCAGCAAGTAATGCGCCGCTTTTGGAATGCAGGCGGGCGAGTGGTCGATACCTCACTGCTCTATGGGATGTCGGAAGTGAACGTGGGCGAATTTGCCAGAACACTCGACTTGACCAATGACTTGTTTATTGCTGACAAAACCTGGGCAACTGGTGAGTATCTGGGCGATCGCAGCCAAGCGCAGCGTCAGTTAGAACAATCAATGACGCGATTATCACGCGATCGCATTGATGTAATGCAGGTTCATAGCTTGGTGAATGTAGATGCAATTTTGCCCTTGTTAAAAGCATGGAAAGCAGAAGGTAAAATTCGCTACGTGGGCGTTACCCACCACGATCCGTTATATTTTGCTGCGCTTGAGAGATGGATCGAGAACGGCGATCTAGACTTTGTTCAACTTCGCTACTCAATTCGTCAACGTGGAGTTGAAGACAGAATTCTCCCTGCGGCAGCGGCGCGAGGAACAGCCGTCTTAGCCAACATGCCCTTTGAAAAAGCCCGCCTCTTTGAATTGGTAAAGGGGCAACCACTACCCGATTTTGCCAGTGAAATTGGCTGCGAGAACTGGGCGCAGTTTTTTCTCAAGTATGTGATTTCTCACCCGGCTCTAACCTGTGCGATTCCCGCAACTACAAACCCCGATCACGTTGTTGAAAATATGGGGGCACTAAGAGGATCGTTACCTGATGATTCAATGCGTACCCGAATGGTGGAACACATGGAAAGCCTTCCCGGCTTTGACAACCTTCTCCAAACGCCCTGGTATCCTGGCAAGAATTTTAGCGGGTTGGTTCGCCTGCCAAATCCACGTCCAATCGGTTGAGATGGAGTCTGTATTATGTTGCGTAGATTTAGGTATTTGATTTTCCTGTCGCTGTTGGTCTTTTCACTCATAGCGCTAGGTTCGCCCGTGCTCAGTCAAGCACAAAGCCAGTTGCCCTATTGGACTGAAGCTGCACCGCCAACAGTCGCTCGGCAAGAGCTATATCCAGAAGTTTTGGACGGAAAAATTTACGTGGTCGGCGGTTTACTCAGCCCAAACACCGGGTTCTCAGCGCATTTCGAGTCTTATGATCCGGTCAACGATACATGGACAGCCTTGAGACCGCTTCCTGAAGCCCGACATCACATTACGCTGTCGGCAGTCAATGGCTTGCTCTATGGTGTGGGTGGTTTCACAGGTGGATTTCCAGACTGGCGGGCGCAGCCGACAATGTTCGTCTACGATCCTGCTTCTAATACTTGGACTGGAGGGATTGACCTGCCAGCGGCTCGTGCCGAGGGTGTATCCGCAGTGGTCGATGACAAGATATACCTGATTGGTGGGCGCGTTCGAGCTACTGAGGATGCTCGGCTGTTCAATGACCACATTGATAGTGTGCGAAACGAAGTCTTTGATCCGACGATAGGGCGTTGGACAGCCCGTGCCAATGCACCCACAGCGCGAAACAGTGCAGCGTCGGCTGTCATTGATGGAAAGATCTATGTGGTCGGGGGGCGCGAGTTTTCTAAGAATGCTGATGGCACGACGCAGCAGGTGAATGTGCCAAATCTTGAGGTCTACGATCCAGAACGCGATCGTTGGGAAACACGATCGCCGCTGCCTCAAGCCCAAGGGGGTCTGGCTGCAACCGCACTCAACGGCAAACTTTACGTGTTTGGCGGCGAACAGTGGGTTCCAGAGCAAAAAGTTTTTGCCGAAAGTTGGGTATACGACCCGGAAACCGACGTGTGGGAAGCATTGCCGCCCTTGCCAACTCCACGACATGGATTGGGAGCATCGGCAATTGGCAACCGAATCTTTGTGTTTGGTGGTGGCACCCAAACAGGCGGAAATGCAGCAACAGCAATCCACGAGGTGCTGGTATTGCCCACCTAGAGTGCTATGCACTAAGAAGTTTATTGAGAATGATCCTAATGACGCATTCAACATTACAATTCAAGAATGATTCTGAGGATGAGATTACACCTCAGAATCATTCTCTCTGTGACTCTAGAGTTAATGATGCTCTGATTGCGATCGCGCAAGAAGTCGCTGAGTTGTTGAAACAATCTTATCCAGTACAAGCCGATGAAATCGATACCATAGAATTAATAGGCGGGAACAATTTTGTTTTGCTGAATGCTTGACTCTTGGCTGAGTTGGTAAAGTCTGTCTAAGGAGAGAAGTATCGATCGCTAGCTTATGCTTTAATACGTCGATGTCATCTTAGGTTCCTGACTGGAAAACGCTTTTTCTGTGCTAGCGTCGGGCTAGTAAAGTGTCTGCTTTGTAACTGCAAGTAATTGGTAAGAGCAAGCTCTATGGCTAGCAACCTGCTCAACTCGCTCGAACTCAGCCAACGGTTCAATAAACCACGGATACTCTCCAGTCGTCAAATGAACTGGAATGGCATTTTGGTTGAGCAGCTTCAAAGTCCTGTTTCAACTTATGAGGTGGAACTCCCAGCCTTCTCAGATCATTGGCTCAGCTTGCACTTGGGGAATCCTGCCCCTATGATTCAAAAACGGGACGATCGCCTGCATGAATCAATCCTTTACGAAGGGGACAATCTCTTTGTCCCTGCTGGACAACCAAGTTACTGGTGTCGAGATAAGAGTGGTGTCATTTGCGCTCCGCTATTCATTTGCTTAAAACCGGAACTGATTCAACACGTTGCTGAAGCTTCCGATATTGATTCAAATCGGTTTGAGCTTTTGCATAGCTTCGGTCAGCAAGATCTGCAACTTCACCAGATTGGCATGCTGCTGTTCGCTGAGTTGCGATCGGGTGGGATGATGGGGAAACTATATGTCGAATCAGTTACTCAAATCCTGGCAATTCATTTACTGCGACACTATTCGACTGTCACGCAACCGATCGCATCACAAAACAGCAGCATCACTCGTACCCAGTTGCAGCAGGCGATTGATTATATTCACACTTACCTAAATCGAGATCTATCCTTGGTGGAACTGGCAAGTGTTGTTAACATCAGCCCGACTTACTTTGCGAGTTTGTTTAAGCAAGCAATGGGGATTTCGCCCCATCAGTACGTGATTCAACAGCGTGTGAAACAGGCGAAATTGATGCTGTCGAAAACAGATTTGGCGATCGCAGACATCGCCCTACAAGTCGGCTTCTCCAGTCAAAGCCATCTGACGCAACAGTTTAAACGCCACACTGGAATGACACCGAAGCAGATTCGCTAGCTCCATAGGAATCTAATAAATCACGGTAAGAATCTGAAAGAACTTGAGTGTTAAAACTCATACACTCAAAGTAGCTAAGACGAAGACAATCTTTACAGAAAGTATCTAGCAATAGTTCGGACAGAATTAGGGAGCTATAATGCCGTAGGAACGTAGATTTTGATAGTTCGGATGGGATTTAATCAAAGTTGGATTCAACTCTAACATTGAAATAGGCTCTATAGCTGTTTCAGGGAGGTCGAGGTATGAGAGAGAATTGATAAGATACAAAGAGACTACAAGCTTTGAGCAGAGCAATGTTCAACCTTAACAACCTGATTGATGATGCTAAATGTTATCGGATGGTGCGCCAACTGCGATGGTCAGAGAGGGTTCGCTGCCCTCACTGTGAAAGTGCAGAGGTGATAAAACGGGGAAAAGATGACACCTAACCTCAACGACAGCGCTGAAGACCTGTTTGAAATCCTGCTGCGGGCAGCCAGTCGGGGCGATAGCATCGAACATATAGTGAAACAGCTTGAAGGGGTGCCGAGTGGCAATGGGGTGCGCTATCACCCCGACAAACTGAGCGACATGGCGACAGTGGAGCATCAACTCAATGCGGCACTGCAAAGTCGCATCCCGCCCAAGATTGCCAAAAAACGGCATCGGCTGGCAATTGACTTGCACCTGATTCCCTACTATGGCACTCCCAATGAAGCGGAAGCGCCCTATATCTATCTTGGTGCTTTTATGTTGTTGAAGGCTCTGTAATTCTCAACTTTCTGTAATTCTTAACTTAATTTATGTCCTTATGTAGAGGGTGAACTGTACCGAATTGGGATTTACTCGCAAGCATGACACAGATTCGGACGCTAACTAGAGGCACTGTCGATGCATCCCCCTGAAAACGGAAAAAACCATAGAGCGCGACGAAATTTTTTAGGGCAGGCGTTGACCGCAGCAGGAGCAGCGATCGCTGCTCCCTCATTGCTCAGTCAAGCAACATCTGCTCAAAGTGAAAAGCCTGCTTCTATTCCTGGACAAGGCGAGATATCTGTAACGCTGAGTATTAACGATAAGCAAGAAACTCTGGCGATCGAGCCACGAGTCACACTGCTGGATACGTTACGCGAACGACTGGGACTGACTGGCAGTAAAAAGGGCTGTGACCATGGGCAGTGTGGAGCCTGTACGGTGCTGGTAGATGGACAGAGAGTATACTCGTGTCTCGCGTTGGCAGTCATGCAGGAGGGCAAACAAATTGTCACCGTTGAAGGACTGGCAAAGGGAGATGTGCTGCATCCTGTGCAAGCTGCGTTTATTGAAAACGACGGGTTTCAGTGCGGCTACTGTACGCCCGGACAAATCTGCGCCTCTGTTGCCTTAGTGGATGAAGTTAAACGCGGCTGTGCCAGCGCCGTGACAGAAGATTTTGATAATCTCCCCCAGCTAACGAATCTTTCTGAGGCTGAGATTAAAGAGCGGCTAAGCGGTAATCTTTGTCGTTGCAGTGCTTACAACGGGATTGTTGCTGCCGTCCAGCAAGTCACTGGGCAAGCGCCACCTTCACCCGCAGCAGCAATGTTTATGCAGGAAGCAGGAGTTTCGGCATGAAAAACTTTTCCTATGTCCGTGCCACCTCGGTGAAAGAAGCTGTCCAGCAGGCATCAACGGACAACAATGCGATGTTCATTGCAGGCGGCACCAATCTGGTCGATCGTATGAAAGTCTTTTTAGACGAACCCTCCCAACTGATTGATATTACTCGCTTAGAAATGACGCGGATTGAGCCAACGGGAGAGGGTCTACGCCTCGGCGCCCTGGTCAGCAACACCGCCGTAGCTGACCATCCCGAAGTCCGGCGCAGCTATCCCATGCTAACGCGTGCCATTTTGCTCGGAGCGTCCCAGCAAATTCGCAATGTTGCGACTGTGGGCGGTAACCTGCTGCAACGGACGCGCTGCCCCTACTACTATGACACTGCCTTCGCCTGCAATAAACGAGAACTCGACACAGGCTGTGCGGCACTGACAGGTATTAACCGCATACACGCCTTACTGGGAGCTAGTGACCAATGCGTGGCGGTGCATCCCTCCGATATGTGCGTTCCTCTGGCAGCGCTGGATGCGATCGTGGAAGTGGAAAGCTCTAAAGGCAAGCGCCAAATCCCCTTTACCGACTTCCATCGACTACCGGGCGATGCCCCGCAACGGGACACAACTCTGGAACCAGGAGAACTCATTACGGCAGTCATCTTGCCTCCTGCTCCATTTGCCAAGTCCAGCGTGTATCTCAAACTACGCGATCGCGATTCCTATGCCTTTGCGCTAGTTTCAGTCGCGGCGGCGGTTGAGCTTGCAGATAACCGCATCAAAACAGCCCGACTGGCAATGGGCGGCATGGCGCACAAGCCTTGGCGATTTACGGAAGCAGAGTCATTTTTGGTGGGCAAAGCTGCGAATACCGAAACCTTTCAGCAGGCAGCAGAGCTTGCGTTGCAAGGAGCCAAGCCGCTTGAATACAACGGCTTTAAAGTTGAGTTAGCCAAGCGGGCGATTAGACGCGCCCTCACCGTTTCAGCCAAAGGAGGAGGGATTGTATGAACAAGGTGATGGGGACAGCGGTTAGCCGCAAAGATGGACAGGCAAAAGTAACGGGTACTGCGATCTACTCGGCAGATCACGAAATTGCAGGCCTAGTACATGGGTATGTGGTCACTTCTACTATTGCGAATGGACGAATCAAGACGATCGATACTCGCGAGGCAGAACAGGCATCCGGCATAATTGCCATCTTCACCCACAAAAATGCGCCTCAGGTGTTCAAGCCCAGCAACGACTTTATGAAGTCGAAAATTTATGAAGCGCGGTTGCCGCTGTCGGATGACAGAGTCCACTACGCAGGGCAAATCATTGGTTTAGTGATTGCAGACACCTTTGAACGGGCAAGACAGGGTGCCCACCTGGTGAAAGTCGAGTATGATGCTCAGAAACCCATTGTGGAGGCTAAGAACGCGGTTTTCAAGGAAGCCCCACCTCAGATGGGTGAGGAGTTAAAGTTTGCGAAAGGGGATGTTGTCACAGGCATAGCTAGTGCCGCTATGAAGATAGAGGCAACCTACACGACTTCGACTGAACTCCATGCGCCGATGGAACCCCATGCCACGATCGCCCAATGGCAAGGGACAGATTCCCTCACGATCTATGAGCCATCCCAGTGGCTTGCGTTGAGCCAGCGTACCTATGCGGATCTATTTGGACTACCCTCGGAAAAAGTTCGCATTGTTATTCCCTTCTTAGGCGGAGCATTTGGCTCTAAGGCTTTCCCCTGGCCCCATGCAATTTTGACGGTCGCTGCCGCTCGCCAAATCAAGCGTCCGCTGAAGGTGGTCATGAGCCGCCGACAGATGACGGCTAACACAGGGCATCGCTCTGAAACGGAGCAAACGATTCGTCTAGCGGCAACGACGGATGGTATGTTGAGCGCGATCGCCCACGAAGCAAAATCGATTACATCTCCTGTAGATGTATTCACAGAGCCTTGTACCGCTGTCACGCCAGCCCTGTACACCTCTCCTAATCTGCTGCTTACTCAAGAGTTGGCAGTGATGAACGTTGGCACACCGACCTTTATGCGGGCGCCTGGTGAAAATCCCGGCATGTGGGCGCTGGAGTCTGCGATGGATGAACTGGCCTGGGCGATGAAGCTAGATCCGGTAGCACTGCGGTTAAAGAACGAGTCAAAGGAGCATCAGCGCAAGGGCTTGCCCTTCTCTGCCAAGCATTTCGCTGAGTGTCTCAAAGTGGGGGCAGAGCGCTTTGGCTGGAAAGACAGACCCCAGCTCCGATCGCTAACTCGCGAAGGCAAGCTCGTTGGCTGGGGTATGGCGGCTTCTACTTACCCTGGTCTTCGCGGCACAACCTCTGCAAAGGTACGCTTGCTGCCCGATGGAACCGTCCACGTTCTTACCTCTGGAAATGATATGGGGACAGGATCGTATACTGTCGTTGCAATTGCAGCCGCTGATGCCTTGGGAATTTCTGTTGAAAAAGTGCGGGTAGAGATGGGTGATTCACTGCTGCCGGATGGCGGGTTAGCAGGCGGTTCCCAAATGACCGCATCTCTCGTCCCAACTGTCATGAAAGCCTGTCAAGATATCCTCAAAACCGCCAACTGCACCACTGCAACTGAGGCATGTGCAGCGCTTCAAAGGTCAGGACGAGCGGCGATCGAAGCCTCTGCGTCCTCTGCGCCGGGTGACGAAACCAAAAAATGGGCGTTTCAGTCTTGGGGTGCTCACTTTTGCGAAGTCACCGTTGATGAAGAGATTGGGCGACTGCGAGTCACCCGTTGGGTATCAGTAATGGATGTTGGGCGCATCATCAATACCAAAGCCGCTGCCAGCCAGGTACGCGGAGGGGTAATAATGGGCATTGGGCATGCTCTTATGGAAGAATGCCATTTTGATCCAAACAATGGCTATCCCGTCGTCTACGATCTTGCGACGTATCATATTCCTGCCCATGCAGATACTCCCCGCATTGATGTTACCTTTGTTGGTGAACCTGATCTCAATTTCAATCCCGCAGGTGTGCGCGGTGTCGGTGAAATTGGCATTACGGGTGTCTCAGCAGCCATTGCCAACGCGGTCTATCACGCCACGGGCAAGCGGTTCCGCAGTTTACCACTTACACCCGATAAGTTAATTGCCTGAGACCAACGTTTAACTTGATCGGGTTAGCTGACAAATCTTTTCACTGTAGGCTGGGTTGAGGTATGAAACCCAACTTACAGCCATTAGAGAATTCACTGTAATGAAAGAGTTACAAGCTATCCTCAAGGCATTTGAACAGAGTCAGAGTTCTGGTCAACGATCGGCGATCGCCACCGTCGTCAAAACAATGGGTTCTGTCTATCGTAGACCAGGCGCACGGATGTTGTTGACCGAAGCAGGTCAAAGGGTGGGGGCGATTAGCGGTGGCTGTCTGGAAAGTGATGTGTTTGAACGGGCAAAACTGTTACTGCTTCAAGACTCCGAACCTATCCTTGTCCAATACGACACGACTGCTAGTAATGACTTAATTTGGGGCATGGGCATGGGCTGTAAGGGTGTCGTCGAAGTGCTGATTGAGTCACCAAATACAGAGTCTGCTAAGGGCCAGCTTGAGTTTATTGCAGAATGTTGTCAGCAGAATCAACTGGGCGTGATCGCCACTGTCTTTCAAGTTAAAGGAGACGTTAACGTCCAAGTTGCTGATCGACTGTTCTTAAAATCTGACGGTACAGTTGCGAACAGAATCGCGAATCCTCAACTGGTAACCCGTTTGTTGGAGGACACTTATAGGGTACTTGCGAAAGGGAAAACTCAAGTTATCTCCTATACTTTGGATCACGGTTCTGTTGAAGTGCTGATCGAAGTGATTCATCCGCCTGTACCACTGCTGATTTTTGGGGCAGGGTATGATGCGATTCCAGTGGTGCAACTGGCAAAGCAGCTTGGCTGGCATGTCACAGTCATTGATCATCGATCGACTTACGCAACTCGCGATCGCTTTCTACAAGCAGACAAAATCATTGTTTGCCATCCTGATGAACTTGAAGCCAATCTCACGCTCAACTCACGCACGATCGCTGTAGTCATGACGCATCACTACCTACATGATCGGACCTTGTTAAGAACGCTGTTACCCTCTCCTATTCGCTACTTAGGAGTACTTGGACCGAAACAACGAACTCAGCAATTGTTGGAGGATTTACACATTGAAGGGTTTGCCCCAACTCACGTTCAACAGCAACGCCTTCATTATCCCGTTGGGCTTGATATTGGCGCTGAAACTGCTGAGGAAATTGCGTTGGCGATCGTGGCAGAAATTCAAGCTGTTCTTACCAAACATATAGGCGGGATGCTAAGAGATCGCAAAGCTCCCATTCATCATCCCAATCCAGAACTTATATGCCCACCATTGGCTTAATGATTCTAGCAGCAGGAGCCTCTACCCGGATGGGAACGCCCAAACAATTATTATTGTATCAAGGGCGTAGCCTGCTGCGCTACGTTGCTGAAGTGGCGATCGCTTCTTGCTGTGACCCAGTTGTTGTTGTATTGGGTTCACAGGCTGAGCGAATGAAATTAGAGGCTTGTGCCCTCGCCGTACACATTGTTGAGAATCAGCAGTGGGCAGAAGGCATGGGTACTTCAATTTTTGCTGGAATGACGGCACTAACAGCCATCAACCAGGCTTTGGACGCAGTAGTCATTATTCTATGTGATCAACCTTTTGTTTCTCATCATTTACTGAATCAATTAGTCGAGGCATATCGAGCTACTCAAAGCCCAATTATCGCTTCTGCCTATGAAAATACTCTCGGTGTGCCAGCCCTGTTTGATCGTTCTCTATTTATAGAGCTGATGACGCTAAAAAACGTTGGAGCTAAGTCTTTAATCAAGCGGCATGCTGAAAGAATTTTTCAGGTTTCCTTCCCAAAGGGAGCCATTGATTTAGATACTCCTGCACAGTATCAGCAGTTACTCAGAGGGTAAGTTTCATCAAAGCAATGCCCTACCCCTTACCTCCTGTAAAGGTAACACTTTGAATAAAGTAGCGGTTGAAAAAGATATATAGGCCGAACATAGGTAGCGTAAACATCATGGAAGCTGCCATGATGTAATTCCAATAGCTAATATATTGACCCTTAAAGGTATTGAGCCCTAAGGGCAAGGTAAACATTTCGGGTTCAAATAGAATCACTACAGGTAACAAGAAGTTGTTCCAACTTCCCATAAATATGAAGACTGCTTGCGCTGCGATCGCGGGTTTTGCCAGCGGTAAAACAATGTACCAAAAGATCTGTAAGGTGTTGAGTCCATCCAATGCGGCGGCTTCTTCTAGCGATCGCGGAAAATTAATAAAAAATTGTCGCATCATAAAGATAAAGGTAGCGTTAATCATACCCGGAATGACCATACCTTGATAGGAATTAAGCCAGCCGAATGACTTGAGAATTAAAAAAGTTGGAATTAGCGTCACCTGCGCCGGAACGGCTAGAACCGCCAGGATGACCAGAAACCAGAACTGCTTACCCCGAAACTGTAATCTTGCCAGAGCATAGCCCGCCATAGAATTAAACAGAAGATTGAGCACCGTGACGCAGACGGCAATGAATACACTGTTGAATAGCCATCGCAGAAATAGAGGCTGTTCTAAAAAGATTTGGCGATAGTTGTCTAACGTAAAGTGATGGGGAAAGAAGTCGCCTGCAATAATTTCTGATAGCGGTTTAAAGGACGCGGATAAAGCCCAGAGAAAAGGGATCAGCGTCACGATCGCGTAAACTCCTAACAAAACATAGAGAACCCAGCGAAAGTTAAAGGGATGAATTGAGAATTTCATAAGACGGAAATAAAATTTAAATTTAAGTGGATTCTTGACCAAAGATGTGCTGTTGAATTAAGGTAACAGTAATAATGACAATGGCTAACAAGAAAGCGATCGCCGCTGCATACCCTAACTGGAGATCGCGGAAGACAGACTGATAAATTAATAAAACAACGGTAAGGGTGGCGTTGTTGGGTCCACCTGAACCTCCGGAAAAGATATAGGACTGATCAAACAATTGAAATGTACCAATCACACCCATTGCTACCACAAAGAATGTGACGGGGCGTAACTGCGGCAATGTAATATAGCGAAATTGCTGCCAGCTATTAGCTCCATCTATTTCTGCTGATTCGTAGAGCGATCGCGGAATATCTTGTAGGGCTGCCAGATAGATCACCATAAAAAATGGGGCTGTTGACCAGATGTTCATGATCATGATGCCTTTGAGGGCGACATTAGGATCACTCAACCAGTTGTAGGTGGGCAGCCCGACCAAAGCTAGAGCCTGATTGAGTAAGCCATCTGCGTTATAAATCCACATAAAGATCAGCGTCAGCACTGCTGATGATGTAATGGTGGGCAGAAAGAACAGGATTCGCCAGATATTTTGACCTTTGATTCCAGCATTTAAGGTTGCAGCCAAAGCCAAGGCTAAGACGGTTTGGGCCGGAACCACGATCGCGACATACTCTGCTGTATTTTTCAAGGCAATCCAGAGGCGATCGTCTGCCGCCAAGCGAGCAAAATTGCGCAACCCAACAAACTCATACTCAATTCCACCCAACAGCTTCACTTTTTGAAAGGATAAAAATATGGCAAATAGAATCGGAGCAATCGTAAAAAATCCTAGCCCCAAGATCGCAGGAGCCATCAGCAGATAACCGGCTCCCTCAGTTCTGATTCCCGGTGTTGTCAAGTGCGATCGCCGTCTGCGCTTGAGCATGGTTGTTTTCTCCAATCGTTTCTTATTGCTCTGCTGCCTGAATTTGCTGATTCGCGCTGTCTTCTGCCCGTTGCAACGCCTGTCTCAGCGGTTGTTCTCCTAAAATAGCGCTGATAAATTGATTGTTAAAGCTGTTCATAATGGCTGTAGGATACTGTCCAAGCTGCCAGGGAGTTGCATACTGAATACCTGCCACTAGGGCCGATCGCAGCGGATCGCGGTCATAGTGCAGTTGCTGTGCCACTGAATGACGGCTAGGTAATGCACTGCCGCCTTTAGCCCAAAGCGCCATGCCTGTTTTACCCGTCAAATAGCGGATCAACTCCCAAGCTTCCGGTTTGTGCTGCGATCGGCGGTTCATCACATAGCCAACGGTATAGACCATAGTGCCAGATTGGTCTTGGATACGAGGCACTTCAGCCGTGGCAAATGGCAGAGCGGGAAACGTCTCTTGTAGGAATGGAATTGCCCAGTTGCCTTCAATTACCATAGCTGCTTTGCCCTGACCAAACATTTCTGTTCCAGAGCTTGTGCCAACGTCTGGCGGACGCGCAGCGATGCGATCTTGATAGGGCTGCACAATCAGGTTCAAGCCTTTCAGGGCAGCTTCTGAAGCAAATGTCGCCTTGCCCTGCGGGTCGATCGCAGCTCCTCCAAAAGCCCGCATCAGGTAGACGAGGCGAGCCAAATCGGGCAATATGCCCAAACCATACTGGTCAATTTTGCCGTTTTGATCGCGATCGCGCGTCAAGCGTTGGGCATCTGCCAGCAGCTCATCCCAAGTAGCGGGTGGCTGAGCAATGCCAGCTTCAGCAAATGCTTGCTTGTTGTAAAACAGCGCCAGCGAAGAACAGTCTTTGGGTAATCCGTAGAGGATGCTGTCTTGCTGGAAAGCAGCCAGCAGCGTTGTCTCAAAATCTGCTAAGTCAAAGTCTGGCGTGAGGTAGGCGTTGAGTGGTTCCAACACCTGATTAGCCATCAAAGAAGGAGCTTCAAAGCTGTCGAGGAAAAAGACATCGGGTGCAGCATCCCCAATCAATCGGGTTTTGAGCACATCCATGTATTGATCGGCAACGGTTTCAAACTTGACCCGAATATGGGGGTGAGTGGCTTCAAAGGTGGTCAGAACAGTCTGGAATAAGCGCTGCTCAGATGGACTCGATCCCCATCCACCTAGTTTAAGGGTAATGGGACGATCGCTTTGTCCAAGTGGGCTGATAGTCCAATCAATCTGTGGCATACGAACTTGGCAGCTCATGACACATAGGAAAGAGACAATCATCAGCACAAAAAATTGCAAATCTCTGTAAACCATGGCTAAGCATCAGCGCAGGTTAAATTCAGCCCACTTATAATTCAGTCACTTACAGTGGTGGCACTATTTTACATGTATCTCAATAAAGTGCATCCCTCTGTCTAGACAGCTTTAGTAGAAGTTTAAGGTGAAATCTCTCATCAGATTCAAATGTTTTTCCTTGCAAGAATTTATACAAGCTCTAGACTTAGCTGTTGAAGTGTATCTTTGCAGGGGTCTGATAACTCAACAACTGTGTAATCGCTGATGATTGTAAAAGTGAAAGTACAATGCCAAACTCTTAACTGCGTTGGATACACTCTCGTAATTCTTAATATACACCTCTTTATACTTTACCGTTCTCCATAGCTGCTGTGAGTGAGCAGGAATAATGGCACGAATAGCAAATGAGTGGCGCAGTAAATGAACATCTATAATCTTTGCCCTAATTAGCTTTGAGGTAATTAGGCAGTAGAAACCATTGACAGGTGGTGTAGGTCAAGATGTTAGTAAGATTGATGCAAGGTAGGGACTATAGGGATTGCGCTACTCATTTGCTAATTGCGCCAAATAATCTGCTCACCTACGCCTGCGGGGCTGCATAGCCTTGGCTAAACATCTGATCTCAGCCAAGGCTATGCTTAGAAACCTAAAGGTTCTTGCTCAGACTAGCGAACGTCGAAGCGATCGAGCATCATCACCTTGTCCCAAGCTGCGACGAAATCATTAACCATCCGCTCATGACCGTCATTAGCACCGTAGACCTCGGCAACCTGACGCAGCTCCGCATTTGAACCGAAGATGAGATCGCAGCGGCTCGCCGTGAACTTCGTTTCGCCCGTTTGGCGATCGTCAATGCTGAAGGTCATTTCGTTTGCATCAGATGGCTTCCACTCGTAGTCCATGCTGGTCAGGACACGGAAGAAGTCGTTGGTCAAGACACCGGGTCGGTCGGTAAAGATGCCGTGCTTTGAGTAGTCCCAATTCTGGTCAAGGGCACGAAGCCCACCAACAAGAACCGTCCACTCAGGTGCGGTCAGGGTGAGCAACTGGGCGCGATCGAGGAATATACGCTCCGGCTTTACCTTATAGCCAACAGCATCATTGTGGTAGTTACGGAAACCGTCCGAGACAGGCTTCAGCCATTCAAAGGTTTCGACATCGGTCAGCTCCTGAGTCGTATCCATCCGCCCTGGGGTAAAGGGAACACTAACGTTGACCCCAGCATCCTGCGCTGCTTTCTCAACCGCAACGCAACCACCGAGGACAATGAGATCCGCCATCGAAAGCTTCTTATTACCCGACTGAGCACCGTTGAATTCTGATTGAATTTGCTCAAGGGTCGATAGAACTTGGTTAAGCTCCTGTGGGCGGTTGATCTCGAAGTCCTTTTGCGGATCTAGGCGAATACGAGCGCCGTTTGCGCCGCCGCGCTTGTCAGAGCCGCGATGGGTTGACGCCGATGCCCAGGCAGCAGATACGAGCGCCGAGACGGAGAGCCCACTTGCTAAAATCTTGGTCTTGAGAGCACTGATATCGGCGGCGGCGACGACGTCGTGGTCAAGCGCCGGAATCGGATCTTGCCAGGGCAGATCTTCCTCCGCAACTTCCGGACCCAGATAGCGCGTTTTCGGCCCTAAATCCCGATGGGTTAGCTTGTACCAGGCGCGCGAGAACGCATCGCTGAAGTGCTCAAAGTCATTGAGATAGCGCTGACAGATTTCACGATAAGCCGGATCAACCTTTAACGCAATGTCTGAGGTCATCATCATGAGATTGTGCTCAACACCGGGTTTATGAGCGTCTGGCGTCTTCGGCGCATCGGGAGTGCTCGGCTGCCACTGAATGGCACCGACTGGGCTCTTGGTCTGCTCCCACTCGTGCTTAAAAAGATTTTCTAGATAGCTGTTGTCCCACTGGGTCGGGTTTGGCGTCCACGATCCTTCGATCCCGTTCGTCATCGTATATTCAGCAAACCCGGTCCCTTCAGGATTCTGCCATCCCATGCCCATTGCCTGAATTGGCGCAGCTTCCGGTGCCGGACCGATCTTATCCGGAGCAACCATGCCATGACTTTTGCCGAAAGCATGACCGCCTGCGATGAGCGCGACAGTCTCCTCGTCATTCATAGCCATCCGGGCAAAGGTCTCACGGATATCACGGGCGGAGCCAACAGGGTCACCTTCACCGTTCGGACCCTCGGGATTAACGTAAATGAGCGCTTGGTGCGAGGCCGCCAGCGGGTTCTCGAGGTCGTAGTATTCCTCGTCCGGCTTGCCGACCCACCGAAGATCGCGAGTGACCATCTCATCCGGATGACCAGGTTGCTGCTTGCCATGCTTGCCATTTTCTCCGAACGGTTGACCGTTCCAGAATTCAGGCCCCCAGTAGGTGGCGCGGTCTGCTTCCCAAGCATCAAGACGACCGCCGCCATAGCCGAAGGTCTTTAGTCCCATAATCTCCAACGCGCAGTTGCCCGTCAGGATCATCAGATCAGCCCAGCTCAGCGAAGCGCCATACTTTTGTTTGATTGGCCAAAGTAACCGCCGTGATTTATCGGTATTCCCGTTGTCCCACCAGGAGTTGATCGGGGCAAAGCGCTGCATGCCTCGGCTCGCTCCGCCACGGCCGTCGGCAATCCGGTAGGTGCCTGCAGCGTGCCACGCCATGCGGATCATCTGAGGTCCATAGTTGCCGTAGTCGGCTGGCCACCAGTCCTTCGAATCCGTCAGTAACGCCTTGATGTCGCTCTTCAACTGCTCGAAGTCGATCGCCTGAAACGCTTTTTGGTAATCGAAATCCCGTAGCGGGTTAGCTTGAGGCGGATCTTGGTGAAGCAGCTCGACCTGAAGTCGGTTAGGCCACCAGTCATCGGCTTGCGGTTTGGAGCCAAGGGCACCGCCAACGCGGGTTCCACGGAAGGGGCATTGTCCAGGAGTGGATTGTGGTGTGTTCGTGAGAGGGTTACTGACCATAAGTCTGATTCTTTTTAGGGAGTTTCGTTGGATAAGTTGAGCTGAGTACCGCCATTAGCGGTAGTTTGAACGGCGTCAGGATGCCGGTTTAGTTGGGTCAACGTTCAACTCCTTTTCGTTGTCAAGCGATCGGGAGAAGACCGCATGGTATGGAACAGCGATAAGAAACCGCTGGCGATCGCAATATCCAGTGACAATGCTCGATTGAGGTAGGAGTTGCTCTTTCGCAAATGCACAGGCGATCGCTCTAAATCGAGAGTTGGAACCGAAGATGATGTCAGTAGATAGTGAGCCATCAATCTTATGATGCCATTAACTCAAACTGATCTTTTTTCAGAGCCGCTAAATTGAGTCTCTTGAATTCTTCAGCATAGCGAATGCCTTGCCTATGGAATTGGGCAAGGTGAAAGTGCTGATCGAGCACTCTGAGGTTTAACTAATTCGACCATCAGCCTTAGTTTGATGCGCCTTTGCCAGCTACACGTTCGAAATGTTCGTACGGCACGTAGGTTGGAACGGATCACGGCAGACACAGAATAGTGGATCGAGATAGATGTATTCTGATAGCCCGTCGCAATGTCACCGAAACGTTGCTCAAAGACTTCAACGCTGATTCAAGGCGGAAATTAGTCGCTCCTGCTTGGGCAACGATGTGGTGACAGCCAATCTAATCTCGCGCTGCAGACGGACGCTCATTCAGCACGTCGCCGATCGCGATCGTTAGGTCGCTTAGGCTAACTGTAGGATATACCATTGCAAAGTTACTTGTTGAGGCGGAAGGTCGGGTATAGCTTTGCCCCTAGCAACCTCATTTGCGACATTTTACATCACAGCTCTAAACTGCGTGACTGCTTCGGTGTAGCGAATGGGCAGCACATACTCCAGATTCTCATTGGGGCGCGCAATGATGTGAGTTGACAGCACAGAGCCGCCACTAACCCGCTTGATCGACTCAATGCCCGCAGCGATCGAGGCCTGAACTTCGGAAACATTGCCCCGGACGATGACGGTAGCTCGACCACTGCCGATTTTTTCGTAGCCGACTAAGGTAACCTGAGCTGCTTTCACCATGGCGTCCGCCGCTTCGACAACCGCCGGGAAACCCAGAGTTTCAATCATTCCAACAGCAATTGACATAAAGATACGCCTAACCTTTTTGAGGGTTGATAGACACCTGGACATCCGTCACTGTTTCCATTGGAACGAATCTGCCTGATAGGTTGATACGGTACCCAACCCATGTTCATCAGGTGTCCTTTATTGCCTGTTTTATAGAATGCCGCCCGTGTTAACTAAGTACGGTGGTAGAAGCTCTAAGAACCACAACCAAAGCCTTCGCACTCAATAGCGTTGCGCAGCACTATCAATAAAATTCAGGACACGGTGTCAAATAAAATCTTGATTTCTCAAAAGTGTATCTAAGCACTAAGTGTACCGCTATTCGGTCATGACATGGAATCGAGAGCGAAAGTCTCTCTAAGCTTCACGTTCCTCTCTATCTACAAAAACTTGTGATCCTTTCAGCGCGATCGCGCTCCGGGTCACAACTCCTCTCCTCAATGGCAGCGTAAATCCGATCGACCTCACCCTCCTCAATCTCCTGGGATTGTGCCTCTAGTATCTTGTTGCTTAGATGAGTGATTAGAGTAGTTGCGCGGGACGCAACTACTCAACGATTGGGTTTGAGGGTCTCAGCCAATGGCAAAAAGAGACAGCTTGAACCATATTTTGTGCAAATCTAAGCAATCTGCTCTTTGTGCGATCGTCTCACCAGAAAGCTTTAAATCACCACCCCACCGATAACCCAGCAGGCTAACGATGCCCATCACCCGCTGTAAATAATCTTTGCATCACACCGATCACTTTTCGGCAGTCGGTGTGCATGGGCGTTGTTTGCCTATGCTTTATCTACTTGGAGAAATGATATTTGGTAGAGGCGGAAGGGAAGGGATCTCAGGAATATGAAGAGGAGGAAGTGAAGGAAGTGAAGAATCGTCAGGGATCTCAAACGGCTGTCGAGAGCAGTTTGGAAATGAAGACGGATAAAGAGAACCAACTGTAGGTGGTGATAGTTGATTGATTTCAAAAATTACGGATACAAGGGTAAGGACACCATCTTGAGAGTTAAGCGGGAACCCTAACGCTATGCGATTAACTCCTAAAGCCCTTAAAATGTCTATCATTTCCACAACTGAGGCATATTTTGTTGTAGTGGAAGCACTAAGCACTACTAATCCACACCGATTGGAACGATCAAAGTCGATTACCACACGAGATAGTTGATCATCCAAGGGGTGAGGAATATGCGGAATATTAGGTGCAACAAGCTGTCCGTCGATATATATCTGCTCATTAGAATCGATCTGCACAATCAGCATAGAAGGTGGTGATGCAATTGGTACAGGGGTAGGAGCGGCAGGTATTTGACTATTCACTGGCTGGCAAATAATTAATATGAGCAATAGCGTAGCTGAAAAAACAGCAAGTTTCCTAATCCACACTTCATACTTAAATAACATTTCACTACATTCCTTGTTGCGATCTCACTCAGTGAATTCGAGTTGTCATTTTTAAGCTACATGTAGTTTGAGCAGTCGAACGATGCCCATAACCCGCCGCCAGTAACCTCTCGAACTTAACCAGCAGCCTCTCAACGGTCGGGTTTATGGGCGTTGTCAGCTGTCTGGCAACTACTCTCAAATTGCTCAAGAATCAAAGGAATTTCATTGAGTTCATCAATGATTGCATCTGCCTCTTTTGCATCTTGCCAGTACAAACTGCGTTTCCAAATTGCCTTCATCTCTGCGTTCTTTGCACCCATGATATCTGCTTCCGGGTGATCTCCAATAAACACAGTGTTTTTGGCTGTCACTCCCAATCGCTTCACGGCTCGATGGAAAATTTCTACTTGTGGCTTTCTCACTTGCTCGATTTCAGAAATCAAGATTACTTCAAAGTAGTCATGAATTCCTAATCCCTCAATAGCACGAGATTGAAACGTTCCCAAACCATTACTCACAATACCCAACGAGTAGCCCTGCTGTTTCAACCCACTTAACACCTCAACGAGAAAAGGGAAAGGAACACAATGCCCCTGAAACTGTGTCTCATAGTCTTGAAGCAATGTCTGCCAACTCAACTCCTTAATCTCAAACTCCGCAACTAGCTCTTGATAAACCTTATCCTTCCAAACATGACCGCGACAGTCCAATTCGATAAATCTGCTAGTGTAAGCGGCTTTAGGAATGTAGCTCAAGTGAGTGATGAGTCTGTCATATTGGGCTGCAACGAACTGTTTAATGGATGTATCGCGATCGAGCAGCGTTCCATCTAAATCGAAAAGGACTGCTTGAATCATTCATCGAACTCCCAACAACTATCTCAGAATTACGTCCCAACGACCGAAACAAAGACAGCTAACGGCGAAATGTAGCGGCAGCAAGTAACCTCAAACTCAGCACCAGGGGCTTTCGACCGTCCGCTGCCATGAAGGGTTAGCTCGCGCCACGCACCCTGGCATACATAAACGCATCTCTAGGAATTGCTGAAATGTTAGGGCGGATCAGATAATAACGCAACCTCCCTTCACACACTAAACCACTCTTCTCTAGAACCTTAACTGAAGCAAGGTTCTCCGTATCGCAAGTTGCCCAAACCCGATAAATTTCTGGCAAGCTAATTGCCCATTCCACTACAGCACGAGCGGACTCTGTTGCATAACCTTGTCCCCAATATTTCTGATTGAGCAGATAACCAAAACCAGCCGCATGATCTTCTAACCAACAACCGATCGTACCAATGGGTCGATCATCGGGCTTGACTGTAAGTACCCAGGAGAAACTACCTGATTCCCATTCTGCCGGACGGCTCTCAAGGGATTTTACAACCTCGCTGACATCAGTACGAGAACCATAATCCATGTAGTGAATGACTGTTGAATCGCTGGCGTATTCAAAGATTGCCTCTGCATCTGAGAGGCGAGGGCGGCGTAAAACAAGCCTTTCCGTTGTAAACACTTCAGGAGCCTGTAACATGAGAGCGCTTTCACCTTTTCAGCAAGTAACGGGTTCACACGTTTGAGATTATTGGATGTAACCCAACTTTTGAATTCCCCTTAAGGGTACTCTTGAGAATTTTGCGATCGCCCTTAAATATCCTGGTAATAGCTGGACTTTGAACACTAACCGATAAGTTTGCTGCCCTCTCCCCGCAGACAATCGAGCGGGCTAACGGCTAGGTTGTCTGCGGCAAGAAATTTGAAACGAAATCAAGCGACTACAAATCCGCCCGGTGCAAGCATTAGTTAGGCATCAATGCGACTCCAGCTTAAATTTGTTAAGTCTAAGATATAATCCACTAAGTTTTCAATGTATTCCACTTTTTCGTTCGTCATGACAGAGACTTTACCGCCAGCGACACGTATCTTAGCTGGTTCTTTGTAGTAGGCTTTGTGACGACTAATCCATCCAGGTTTATCTCCTGTGGTTTCAATTTTTTCTATGTTGAATGTATCGCAGTGGAGTCGATAAACTGGCGTTTCATCATAGATTCTCTCATGCTGGTAGCCTGCATTGCCAATGATGTATATGTAGTTTCCAACTAGTGTCGCGGTATGGAAATCAGTTGGAGAAAATACATTCTTAGGATAACCCAAAATCTTAAAAGTACCGTTACCTTGATAAACTACAACATCGTTGTAGATACAAAAGTCGGGGTCATAGTAGTCTTCATGTTCGCCAGCGATCTCAACGATTCTGCCATCTAATAACTCTGTAATTGTTCTGCCGAACCGTTGATAGCACCATACTGGTTCATCTAAATTATCGTTATCAGCGAAGGTGTCTCGAGCTTTATATGCAGAATGACCGCAACGAACCATTGCTCGCCAAAAATCGATTTCCATGACTTCTGGATTAGCTTTACCAAATTGTCGATATCGTCCTGCTAAGTATTGCTCTCGCGACACTTGCAGCTCCTGATTGCCCACTCCTGTTAGGAGTGCTCGTACCCCGTCATTGATGTCACTTAAATCTTCACCTGCAGCAACTAATATTCGTACAATCTCAAGATTGCCAGCACGGTGAATAGCTTTATTATCGCAATGCTTGACTCTAGCTGGATTGGCATTATTTTCTATCAGGATGCGAACACAATCAGTAGCCCCACATTCTGCCGCTACCATCAAAGGAGTATTACCAAACTCATCAGTGGCTTCAATATCAAATCCTTCTTCAATCAACCATTCTAGAAATTCAATCCTGCCGTTCTCTATGGCATACATTAATGGCGTCTTTCCACAACGCCCAACGTCCTCTCGGTTTGCCCCTGATAATAAAAGTAATTTTGCCTTTTTCAATTCGCCCACTTGGAGGCTCAGAAGCCAAGGCGTTCTCTCCCACCAATCACGCGCCGAAAGATCTGCTCCCTCATCAAGTAATACTTTGACCTCTTCTAAATGCCCGAAAGCGATCGCGTGCATTAGTTCGGTCCATTCTAGCTGGGTTACATCGGCACCTGCCGTTAGTAATACTTTGACAGCATCAAACCGCCCTACCCTTGAGGCTATCCTAAGCGCAGACTCTGCATAGCTACTGACACCAGTGACTTTGGCACCTCTTTCAATAAGCAAATTCAAGATTGGTATTAATGAGATATCTGGACCACACGTTGCACTAATGAGTACGTCGTAGCCATGCGGCAGTTGGTAATGAATATCGGCTCCAACATCCAGAAGGAATCGAATCTTATCCAAATTCCCTGATTTCACCGCTAAGCCAAGGGCAGTATCTTGATCCTCTCCCCCAACCGCATTAATATCGGCATCATTCTCTACAAGGAATTGAAGCATATCGATTCCTGCATCTGCACTAGCTACTGCACACATTAGTGGAGTTCTCAAGAAGTATTTCTCTGCACAATTAATATCAACACCACTGGCAACTTGGTGTGCTACTCCTGCAATATTTCCTTGTTTCGCATGATCATGAATTTGCATAATTTTTAATCAGGTTTTATTAACAAATATGCCTAACGACCAGTTAAGCAATGACATACTGAACTGAAACGAAGCTAGAAAATTTCGTTTGCCGCTCCAACTCCGTGTTGAGCTGCGGCTACTCACGTTGAGCTGGTTTCATTTTAGTTCTATTCAGGTGAGTCATCTTTTACAGCCACACCCATCACTTTAATTTTGCTGCCAAAAGGCAGTGCTGCGGCTTGGTAAATTGTTCGAGCAGGTCGCTTACCCTCTGGAAACAAGTCGGCAAATAATTCGTTTACCTCACCAACATCAGCAAGGTCAATAAAAGCAATATCGACAAAAACTACTTCATCATTTGAGAAACCAGCAGCCTTGACCGCAGCAAAAAAGTTTGCAAATGAGCGTTCAGCTTCTTTGCGTGCAGAACCAGGCACGTATTGTCCAGAAACATCCACTGAGACTTGACCACTGATGTAGCAGGTGTCATTTACCACAACTGCATGACTAATGGGCATAGACCACTGCGGCAACCCCTCTCCTTGCGTAATAAACCTTCGAGAATTCATTATGGACTCCCTGTAGACAACCCAGAAATATCGTCTCACAACTAAACTCTCAGTAGATAGACTCTGAACAACAAACAACATTCAATCTACGGCCCTAACCCGTAATCCAAAGCAGCCCAACGGCAGAATTGAACGGCAACAATGGATTCAAGCCTTAGCACGAGTATCCTGGGTAAGTCCGCTCCAATGACAGGTTAGCTGGATCACGCGCCAATCGCCTCCTGGGTGCTTTCGCAATAACCGATCGCTCCTCGCAACTGCCCTCACGATAACCTTCTGGGCATGCAAAGTATCTGCAAACTTCTGAGCCTGAAAGTAATGCTCTGAAGTCGGCCAGACTTTACCCTGGAGGTCAATGCTAAAGATAGCCATAAGAGATCGAAGGTGCTGCTGTAATGGGATGGACGCTCCCTTCTATTCATCCCGATCGCGGAGCATTCTACCCAATAGTGGTACTTGGCTAGCATCTACAAGATGTAGCTCTTTTGTTAAGTCTCTCTTGCCCTGTCTAATCAGGTTTAATCAGAGCTATAAGATCGATCGCGACTACGACTTGTCATCAAACTAGGCTGTAACTAAAGATACAGAAATAACTGAATTGATTGGCTTATTTGACGAACCTAGGAATACAATAGGGAAATCGTGATGGATTCCTGGTGATTGAACAATGGCAACTGCAACACTTAAACGGGCGAGAGCTGGAAATGTTTCTAAGACTGCATTGGATCAAGTGGGGTCTCTGCTACAAGACTTGCCAGAGAAGTCTCAAGACCAGATTTCCCTCCGGGATGCGGTGGCTCAACTTCAGGGAGTAATCAAGGATACTCTAGCTAAAGGTTATAGCTACGAAGATGTGGCTGCTCTCTTGGCTCAACAAGAGATTGCTATCAGCCCCTCTACCTTGAGGAACTATGTGCTGACTAACGGCAGTCGGACAACACAGAAACAGGCATCCACTAAGACTAGGGCAAAACGAGGTGCTAAAGTACCCAGCACTGAGCCGATCGCAGCAGTGATAGAGCCTGAGCTAGAGACAGAACAGCCAGAGGCGATCGGCTCTACTAAGGCTTCAGCTGAGGCTCAGTCAGCGAAAGGACAGCGTCAATCCTCACCTGCTACAGCACAACCTGAAACAGAGACAGAGAAGAAGCCCCGTCGAGGACGAGCTTCTAAAGCAGCATCCACTCAGCCAACAGCTGGATCATCTCAGCGTTCGAGCGCGGCTAGAGGTCGCAAAGCCGCCAAAGCCTAATGCTTCATTACCTTTGCTGAACCTTTGGGCGATCGAGCCTTGAGAGAGTTCAACAGGGATCAGATAGTAGATTTGAGCAGGGTCAATCTGAGCCGATGAAGCGGATGAAATGCCTTGGCAAAGAGTGCGATCGTCCTTAAACTCCAGCTTGTTTTCCAAATCGGAGCTATTTTGCAGGTAACCCTGTATCCAAGTGCATCCCCTTTCCAGGAGTTGTTCCAGGTTTTCAATTTTCCAGGTCTTAACCTGCCACGAAGTTACTGTTCCGTCAGGTGTTCTATTGCTAACTCCTGCTGTGACAAGTTCTGCATTATTGCGAAACGCAATATGTTTCACTTCATCATGCCCTTCAAAGACAGCAAACTGTTGCCCGTGCAAATTCCACAGTCGTGCTGTTCCATCCTCTGAAGCTGTCGCCAGCCAGCTGCCATCTGGACTAAACAATACCGCATTGATAATGCCCTCATGTCCTCTCAGTTCTGCCTGTTGTTGCCCTTCTAAATTTAGGAGCCGTACGATCGCCATACCATCATCAATGCCAGCAACAGCGACCAGATTGCCTTGGGGACTGAAAACAACATCCCGAACGGGCATCCGGGTTGGAATTACCTTTTGATTCTGGCTAATCTGAACCTGACTCCAGGATTGCACATTGCCTGACTCTGCTAGATTTTTCCAGTTCCATAACCGTAACTGCTCGTCAAGCCCCCCCGCTGCTAAGAGCTGCCAGGATGAATCAAACGAAAAGGCATGGAGCCAGCCTGCACTCAAAGTACCTTGATCGGAACCATCCTTTGGCAGAAAAATCTGCTGCTCAGGTTGCAAAGCATTGTATATGATCGTATCGTCTCCCCCCAATATAAGCTGTTGCCCGTCTGGACTAAAAGCTCCTCCCCACAGTGAACTACCCAGTAAATCCCGTTGCAAGGTGCCGCTTCTCACTTGTGGTCCCTGCATTGCTGGGCTAATTTGCTGAGTTTCTAAGTTCCATAGGTACGTTTGACCAGCCTCTGTCCCGACTGCGAGAAGCCGACCGTCCGGGCTGAAGCGCAGTCCATCGACACTGGGAACAGGGGTTGGAAGTTCCGTGCCCTGGAGCGTATTTAAGTTCCACATCTGCACCCGACCGGAATTCATACCAACAGCAACTTGGCTCGCATTCTCAGAATTAAGCTGAATGCTTTGAATCCAGTTCTGTTCTGAATATCCTTTATATTCCTGATATTGACTGCCTTCCAAATGCTGCCAAATCCGAACCGCACCATCTCGTCCAACTATCGCAAGCTGCTGACCATCGGGGCTAAACTTCAGATCTAGAACACCGCCTTGATAGTTAAACTGGGCAAGTTGATTACCGCGCACATCCCACAAATAGATCCTTTCGTCTCCACCGCTTGCAGCTACAATACGCTGACTATCTGGGCTAAAACGAATCGTTAGCGATAAATTACTGTTAAAGCTGAGAGTATCGTTGATGCTGGCAATTTGCTCTTGAGGCTGGCCATTGCTCGAATTAATTCTATAAACAGCAATATTACCAGAACTGATTTCTGCCGTTGCCGACAGTGTTGCGTCGGAATTATAAGCAATATATAGCGGATCGGGAGGAAGCATTCTTTCAGTAAGGTTAAAGCCAAGACTGTAAATATCTTGGGCTTCCTGAATCTGTAAATCTCCCCTTAAATTCCACCGTTTTGCAACAGTTTGATTAGATGTTTGGTCTAGGACTTCTACAATAATATGTTCACTGTCGGTAGTAAAACTAATTGCCATAATGCTACCCCCTACATCTGGAGTGTTGAAGTTAGACAGTGGCTTGCCTGAGCGATCCCAAAAGCTGACCGTACTGCTCTGGTTTGTATTGCTTTGGTTTGAGTTTTCCTGAACGATCGCACTATTTTGACTTGGACTTTTCTGAACAACTGCAATCAATTGACCATTTGGGCTGAATGCAATTGTTCCAATTGGCTGGTCGGCGATGAGGCGATTTCTTTCACGGATTTGATACACTGCATTCTGGAGCGTTTCCTGCACCTCATTTCGGCGATTCTCCGTAGGGGGAAACATTCTTAGCAGCGGTTGTTTTAAGGCTTTAGCTGCCTTGATACTTTCAATGAGCGCCTCCAGATTTTGATTCCGTAAGAGCCGTTCTTCGGCAGATCCCTGCAAATCTAACATGCGATTGATTTGAGAATTCCGCGAAAAGGCAATTCCTCCGACTGAAAGCAGCCCTACAATAGCTAAAATACCTACATTTCGCAAATTGTTAAGTCGACGTTGACGAATGCTACGTTGCATAAAAGTTCGCTCTAGCTGATTCAGCCAAGCTGTATCCTTTTGCTGCAACAGGGAAAGACGAGGATTATTATGCCAGAGAAAACGAATTCGCTGCTGCTCTTGCTGCCAGGACACCGCTGCAGGTGTAAGCTGTCTTTGTAGCATTAAATTTTCGTCCTCTGCCTGTATCCAGTCCCTTAATTTTTGCCATCCCTGAATTGGTAGTGCCCTGAAGGGCAGGATAGAATAGGGAATGGCACTAATAAAGTTTTGAGCGGGAGTCACTGACGATGACAATGCAGACCTGTCCAAGTTGTGGGGCACAAGAGATTCGTCGCAATGGTC
>JAESFK010000220.1_pt1 | contig 38129 bp, 30 predicted proteins | sample 9269391 | NCBI WGS metagenome assembly JAESFK01 (sample SAMN14506231, study PRJNA617097) | algae metagenome | isolation source: Drouetiella hepatica UHER 2000/2452 and co-occurring heterotrophs from... | place: Slovakia: Slovak Paradise National Park, Hrabusice, Kosice Region | collected 2000-01-01
TCCGCGGTGTCCACGGCTTCACCCTGGGCACGAAGCTCGGCAATGTAGCTTTCGAAGTAATCGCCGGGCGGCAGTTCGATGATCGTGAAGACCAGCGCGGAAATGATGACGAGGGTCGGGATCATCGCCATGATACGCCAGAAAATGTAACGCAACATAGTCAGCTAACCTCTTCGCTGTACCAGAACGTGTCCGGCATATAGACCCCGAGATAACTGGTAGGGTCAAAGCCGTAGAGGCCTTTTTGGGGAATGTTGCGGATATAGGCGGAATGCATGACCGGCTGCAGCGTGGCGTTGACGATGCCGATCGAAAAGACGTTCTGCGTATAGATTTCCAGCATTTCGTGCCAGATGCGCGTCCGTTCTCCGGTATCGGCCGTCTTTCGCCATTGCTTCACCAGATCGATCAGCTTGATCGCTTCCGGTAATTCCGGCGCCGCTCCGTTTTGTTCGATGGACAGATAGTACATGCCCCAAACGGGCCATTGAAACTGGTCGTCCCTGCTCGGCGCAAGATCGCCGGGGTTCATATCGGCTGTGGGCACCCCGTTTTCGATGCCCGACCACATGGACATCATGATCTCGCCACTCATCGTCCGGCTGCTGAAGACGTCGCGCTGCGAGGTCTTGATGAAAAGGGCCAAACCGATTTTCGCCCAATGGTCCTTGACGAGTTCCAGCACGTCGGTCTCGAGCGTACTTTCGCCAGCGGTCTCGACGACGATCTGGGCTTCCCGCCCGTCTGGCAGCAGCCGTATGCCATCGCTGTTGCGTTGCGTCAGGCCGACCTCGTCGAGCAGCCTGTTGGCCTGATCGGGATCGTGGCTTGCCCAGGCGGCCGCATATTCCGGCCTGAAAAGCGGGCTTTCCGGCAGGATCGTGTCCGCGCTTTCCTTGGCAAGGCCATAGAAGCTGACCATGTTGACTTCGTGCCGGTCGATTGCCAGCGACAGGGCGCGACGGACCCGCACGTCCCAGAACAGGTCGCGCCAGACTTTGTCGCTGCAGTTGAGGTTCGGCAACAGGGCAAGACGGGAGCCCTGTGTCCTTTTCCAGAGATTGACCTTTACCGGATAGCGTTTTTCGGCATCCTTGAAGAATGCGTAATCGGAGAAATCGACGCCGGTGGACTGCAGATCGGTTTCACCGGCGCCGGTCTTGGCCGCGATGATTTCCGACGAGCTGATATTGAGCAGCCAGCGGTCGATATAGGGCAGCTGCAGGCCGTTTTCATCGATCTTGTGGAAGAATGGATTGCGCTCGAACACGAATTGTTCGGCCGGCGGCGCGGTGCGCGGAATCCACGGGTCCAGCGACGGCAGGTCGGGGTTTTCGGGACGGTACTGGCGCGACATCTTGATGTGCAGGTCGGCCCATTTCTTGACGCGGTACTGTTGCATCAGCGCCGACAGGCGGAAATCGTCCTGATATTTCTTGTGGAAGTGCCGCATATAGGCTGACGGCATCAGGATGACGATAGGCGAGGCGGCGGCAAGGCCCGGAAGGAAGTCCGGATTGGGAGCCTTCCAGGTGTAGCGGACGGTCAGCTTGTCGATGATCTCGAAAGCCGGTCCTTCGCCGCCCACGAGAAGCTCGCGCTGGATGCCGCCCTTGCGCAGGTCCTTGTTGAGGATGACGTCTTCCCACGTATAGCGGAAATCCTCGGATGTCAGGTAACTGCCGTTCGACCAGCGATGGCCTTCGCGGATCTTGAACGTGAAAATCCGGCCTTCCTCAACCTCGAAGCTTTCAAGAATGTCGGGTTGGAACTTGAGGTCCTCGGTGTAGCCGACCAGACGGGCATAGCCGTTGATCGTCATCATCCGGATGTCCTTCTGGCTGCCGATCAGCATGCGCACGGTGCCGCCATACTTTCCGGGCTGCCGGCCCATGGCGGCCAGATCGACGCGCCGCGGATTTTTCGGAAGCCGATCGGGCATGTCAGGCAAGGCCTGCGCCCGCAGGTGAGGCCAGAAGAAGGGCGGTTCGGGAACCGCCCGGGCGACGCCTGGAACCAGAACGGAGGCAAGCAGCCCAAGGGTCGTGCGCCGTGTGATCACGCTCTCAACTCCCTTACATCGGCGCTTCGCCGCGCCAGGACCAGGTGACCGTCGCCGAGATCGGCCGTTGTCAGGACGTCCTCATCGCCCTCATTGGAAAATTGCTTGCCCCAGCTGCGCTGGTCGGATGCACCGCTTGGATTGAGCATGGAAAAATCGAGCGGGCGGTCGAGGTCCGGGAAAGGCACGGCCGCAAGCAGCGACTTCGTGTAGGGGTGAACGGGCGCTTCCATCAGCGTCTCGCGCGGAGCGATCTCGACAATGCGGCCGCCGCACATGACGGCGATCCGGTCAGCCATGTAATCGACCACGGCAAGATTGTGAGAAATGAACAGGTAGGTGAGCCCCAGCTCTTTTTGCAGGTCCTTCAACAGGTTGAGGATCTGCGCCTGGACGGAAACGTCGAGTGCGGAAACAGGTTCGTCGCAGATCAACAGGTCGGGACCGAGCGCCAACGCTCTGGCGATACCGATACGCTGGCGCTGGCCACCGGAAAAGCTGTGCGGGTAACGATTGAGATGGCGCTCATTGAGGCCGATGGCCTTGAGCAGGGCCGTCACCGTCTCGACACGCGACTTGCCGCTGCCGCGCCCATGGATTTCGAGCGGCTCGCTGAGGATATTCTGCACCGTCATGCGCGGTGACAGCGAGGAAACCGGATCCTGAAACACCATCTGCATCCTGGTACGCAGGGTCTGAAGCCCGGCGCCCTCAGCGTTCAGCACATCGATCGGCCCGTCGCTGCTGTTGAGCAGCACCGCACCGCTGTCGGGTGTCACGGCGCGCATCAGGATCTTGCTGAGCGTGGTCTTTCCGCAGCCGCTTTCGCCGACCAGCCCGAGACATTCGCCGCGCATGATATCGAAGCTGACGCCGTTCACGGCCTTGACCGCCGGGGAGGTGTCTTTCGTCATCCAGCTCGATTTGCGGGTGGTGAAGGTCTTGTTGATATCGCGCACTGAAAGCAGGATTTCCGGCTTCAGGGCTTCTTCGGAGGCGACGACCTGTTTTTTGCCCAGAAGGCTGCTGGTATTGACCGGAACCTCGCGCAAGGCCTTCAGGCGTTCGCCGGGTTTCATGTCAAAATGCGGAACGGCGGCCATCAGGCCTTTGAGATAGGGGTGTGAGGGATTGCGGAAAATCGCCTCCACTGGTCCGGCTTCCATGATCTCGCCGTGGTAGATGACCACGACCTCGTCCGCCACATTGGCAACGACGCCGAGGTCATGGGTGATCAAAAGCATCGCCATGTTCAATTTGGTCTGCAGACCGCGCAGCAGCTGCAGGATCTGCGCCTGGATGGTGACGTCGAGCGCGGTCGTCGGCTCGTCGGCGATCAGGAGCGAGGGGTTGCAGATCAGCGCCATGGCGATCATGGCGCGCTGGCGCATGCCGCCGGAGAGTTCGAACGGATACATGTCGAAGGCGCGCGCCGGCTTTTGAAAGCCGACCATGCCAAGCATTTCCTCGGTGCGCTCGCGCCGTTCCCGGCTCGACAACTCGGTGTGGATCTTCAGGGATTCGCTGATCTGGTTGCCGATCGTATGGAGCGGCGACAGCGAGGTCATCGGCTCCTGAAAGATCTTGCCGATACGGTTGCCGCGCAGGCTGCGGATTTCGCGTCCGTCGCGCGGCATGGCCAGAAGGTCGACCGGGCGTTCCTGCGTTGCCGGATCGCAAAAAAGAATGCGGCCGCTGCACGTCGCCGTCTTCGGCAGGATGCCCATTACCGCCTGGCTGATGACCGATTTTCCGGATCCGGACTCGCCGACCAGCGCGGTGACCTTGCCCGGCAGCACGCGCAGGCTGGCGTTGCGCACGGCGTCCAGCTGTCCGCCGAGCATCGCGAACGAGACATTTAGCTCCTCGATCCTCAGCAGGTCCGCGCCTGATTTCATGCCGGCAGGTGTCCTTGTCTCATGGTGGCTCGCGACCTGGCAAAGCGCACCTCCGGGTGGAAACCCGGCTCCATCGAAAAGAGACTATCGCACGAAAATTGGCGTGTCCATGACCTTGGGCTGGTAAAGTGCGCACGGATATACCCACGGCGGCAACCAGCCGGCGTGATCGGGAAATGTCAATCATTCGAGCGGGATGGTTCTGCTTTCCATCCTGCCAATCAAACGGCGCCGGATATGGGTCCGCCGCCCGATCTTTATTGCAGCAGCTTGTTCCAGAGGAGATCGCGGGCCTGCGGTTTCTTGCTGTTGCGATAGAGCAGCATGACCTGCTCGGCCTCCGAGCGCGTCTCCATGGAATGGTTGCGGATGGCCTCGCCATCATCGAGCTTCATATTTTCTTCTCCCGGCAGGAGCACGGTGACCTTCTGGCCTACGCCGCGCAGCTTTTCCTCGCCCAGCGTTACCCAGTCGCCGCCGCAATAGGTGGCGAAGGCCTGGCTGGCGACGATCGGCTGGGCGTATTTTTTCGTCAGACCCTGCAGCCGCTCCACCTCGTTGACCGCAGCGCCGAAGGCTGAGAAGGTCAGGCGGTCGTTGAGGCCGACATTGCCGAACATGACGTTGCCGACGTGGAGCCCGATACCGTACCGGACCTCCGGAAGGTCCTGCCGCTGGCGGCCGGCATTGAGTTCCGCCATGTGCGCCGATGCCTGGCGGACGGCCGCCATCGCCGCAAGGGCTGCGACCTGCGAGGGCTCGCGGTGGCGGCCGCAGGGGTAGACGGCAAGGAAGCCATCGCCGACGAAGCTCAGGATTTCGCCGCCATTGCGGCTGAACGGCGTTGCGATCGCGTCGAAGAACTGGTTGAGCGTATCGATATAGACCTGCCGTCCCTCCTTTTCGGCAAGGACGGTCGATTGGCGCATGTCGGCCATGACCAGGGCCGCCCGGATGGTTTCGCCATCGCCGCGCCGGGTCTGGCCGGACAGCACCCGCTTGCCGGCATTGGCGCCAAGATAGGTGGTGAGCATGTTGTCGGCGAGCTTGCCAAGGACGGCCATCTTGGCGGCGACCGCCAGATTGTTCTGGATGCGCAGCAGGGCTTCTATGACATTGTCGCTGAACCCGCCATGGGCGTCCGTGGACCAGGAACCGATCATTCCCTGGCCGGAGGTTTCGCCGAAAGACTGGACGAAGGCGATATAGTCGGTGATGCCCATTTCCTTCAGGTCGTCAAAGATCGGAAATTCCGAGCGCGTCGATGGATCGATCTGGCGGCGCAGGTGATCGAGATTGTTGCTCAAGAGATAATAATAGGGGCTCTGCAGAAACCGGTCCGGTTTGTCGTCGGTCGGATCGGCCCGATACCCTTCGACGGTGACGCCCTCGCCGCGCAGCCAGGTGAAGCCCAGTGCGTCGTAAAGCGGATGCAGCATCGAAAAGCTCAAATGGACGCGGCTGAGCGGCACGCCGGACGCGGCAAGCCTTTCGCAGAAGCCTGCGACCACCGTTTCGAGGCTTTCACCACTGAGAGCGGCCTGCTGCAGCCAGTTCGATACGCGGTCCAGCAGGTGCGTGGAAACATTCGTCTTGTGGATGTTCATCGCGGGGCGTGTCGCTTTCTCAATGAAAATCCCGGCGATCGCCGGATGTCCGGTCTGCGTCTCGATAAATCAGGCGGTTGCAACCGCCCCAATATAAGTGGCGATATTGGCAAAACCAGATTCAGAGCCAACAAAAATTGGAGAATTGTTCCGGCCGCCGTAAGAGGTGCCGTCGGTGCGGTCCTTGACTTCAGGCCAATTTATCCTCAACTGACCCGCATCCGCAAAGGCGCTTAAGCGCGTCACGATCAGTCGAGAACACGCATTTGACCGTCCATTCTTCCGTGAGCGAGGCCCTTCTTTCGAAGATCGCAGACCGTAGCGCCCGTGCGGGCGTGATCGGGCTCGGCTATGTCGGCCTGCCGCTGGCGATCACCGCCGCCCGCAACGGCTTTGATGTCACCGGTTTCGATATCGACCCCCTAAAGATCGTCGCCATCGATGCCGGACGATCCTATATCGATGCGGTTCCGGATGCGGTTCTTGAAATGGAGACGGAGGAAGGCCGTTTTCGCGCAACGACGGATTTCAGCCAGCTTTCCGGCTGCGACGTCATCGTCATCTGCGTTCCCACCCCGTTGACGAAGCACCGCGATCCGGATCTTTCGTTCATCACCCGCACCTGCGACCGCATTGCCGAGACGTTGAAGCCCGGCCAGCTGATCGTGCTGGAATCGACCACCTATCCCGGCACGACGGACGAGGTGGTGCGGCCGATCCTTGAAAAGACCGGCCTCAAATCGACGCAGGATTTCTTCCTTGGCTTCTCGCCGGAGCGCGAGGATCCGGGCAACCGCGATTTCCACACGTCCAGCATCCCGAAAGTCGTGGCTGGCGCCGGCGAGGCGGCTGCGGAGTTGATGAAGGCTTTCTACGGCGCCGTCGTCCAGACGGTCGTGCCGGTATCGTCGCCGGCGACGGCTGAGGCGGTCAAACTGACCGAGAACATTTTTCGCGCCGTCAACATTGCCCTCGTCAACGAGTTGAAGGTCGTCTACGAGGCGATGGGTATCGACATTTGGGAAGTCATCGAGGCGGCCAAGACCAAGCCGTTCGGCTACATGCCGTTTTATCCCGGCCCCGGCCTTGGCGGCCACTGCATCCCGATCGATCCGTTTTATCTTACCTGGAAGTCGCGCGAATACGAGTTGCCGACCCGCTTCATCGAGCTTGCCGGTGAAATCAATTCGGCCATGCCAAAGCATGTGGTCGGACGGCTTGCCGAAGCGCTGGATATCCGTCTCGGCAAGGCGCTCAGCCGCTCGAAGGTGCTGGTGATCGGCCTCGCCTACAAGAAAAACGTGCCGGATATCCGCGAAAGCCCGTCGCTGAAGCTGATCGAACTGATCGAGGAGCGGGGCGGGCGTGCCGATTACCACGATCCGCACGTCACGGAGATTCCAAAGACGCGCGAATACATGGCGTTGAAGGGGCGCATGTCAGTGCCGCTGGACGAAAAATCGGTCCAAGGCTTCGATGCGGTTTTGATCGCCACCGATCATGATGCCGTCGACTATGCCGACATCGCCCGATGGTCGCCGCTGATCGTCGATACCCGCAACGCATTTGCCCGGCGAGGCATCGAAGGCGCCAACATTCTGAAGGCTTAAACGGGCTTCAAGGCATGGCAGGCCGCGTCGCGGCGATGGCCGGAGCGGCGGACATGCGCTTCTTCATCCGGCTGGCGGCCATCGCGTAGCCGCCGGCGGCACCGTCGATGAAGTGCATGTGATCGCGGCTGAGCGGTGTCGGCACGATGCAGGTCATCAGCGCCGAATCCTGACGGTGCAGTCCGAAACGGCAGATGCCGGCACTTGCCGCGTTCTCGAGCCGGGCCTCGATATGGCGAAACCTTTCCGGATCGACGTCGATGGTCATTTTCAGGCCATCGTCGAACTTGCGGAAATCCGTGTTGCGGGCAACGTCCTGCCGGTAGAGCTTCGGATCGAACCGGCCGAGCGTCAGTCCGAAACGATAGAGACCGACGATCAGCAGATATTGTGCGAGAATGAAAAGCCGGTGCGCGAAGCGCTTTCCCTTCGGCGCCGTCTTGGTTTCAGCCGCCAGCCCGGCCATTGACAGGCCGATCTGCGGACCCTCAACGGCGACGGGGTGGCCATTGCGTTCCTCGCCGGCGGCGAGCGCCACGATTTCGGAGATCAGCGACTGAAATGCCGCGATATTTTCCGATCCGACAGGGACCGCGATGATCGATACGATATCGCCATGCCGCGACTGGATCGGGTTCCAGCGGCAGGAGAGGCCGTTCAAATCCGGCCGCGCGCCTGGCGGAGCGGGCGGAACGGCGAACAGGCCTTCCTTCATGCGGGCCTCGGCCCAGCTGGAACCACCGCCGGCAAACATCGCATAGGACACATCCGGGTTGACCTGGAAGCGGGCAACGCGCACGGAAAGCCCGGCGGCGTCGACATCAGCAACGGGGACCAGGGCCGCGCGCAGCGTCAGCTGCAGTTCTTCATCGACCCAGCGCTGGACGGCCGAGAGCGCATTGCGTGCCTTCTCCACACCCGATGGCGGAACCGCCACCATGGCGCCATCGCCGCCGAACACGAAGGGAAGGTCGTTATTCCCCAGTGCATTCAGGATGGCCGAGATGACGCTGGCGCCGGCCATGTTGACGGCCTTGTAACGGCCGGCCTCGATCGCACTGGTGGAGTCAACGATGTCCGCGGTTGCCAGCGCCCAATCGGCCGGCAATGCCCGGTAATTGTCGCTGTTGGCGACGCCTTCGAATTCAACGAAAACGGGAAGCGCGCTGAAAAATGTTTCACTGGAAAGCTGGCTCATGCGATCAGGCTATCATACTCAATGGGTGCACGCGAAGAGGTTTGGCTTTCGGCTGCGGGGAAAATATCAAGGTAAACCCCGTCCGCTACAGGAGGGAGTTTACCGCTAATTCGCCGTTCTTCCGGTCGACCCGGTGCGGCGTCTCGTGTTAAGCGGGCACCCTCGATGATTTTGAATGGACGGATGGAAATAGATGAGTCGCCTTGATGGTTTTATCTCCCGCATGCACTCGCAGCGTGCTGTTCTCAACCATATCAAGGAGACGTCGATGGTCGCGCCTGACGGCGTGATCCTGGAAATCGGGCTCGGCAACGGCCGGACCTACGACCACATCCGCGAATTGTTTCCAAACAACCGCATCATCGCTTTCGACCGGGCTGTCGGCTCGCATCCTGACTCGACGCCGCCGGAAGACGATCTCATCCTTGGCGACATCAAGGAGACGATTGCCCAGTTTTCCGGCAGGGGCATCGCGTTTGCGCATGCCGATATCGGTACGGCCTATCCGGAAAAGGATGCCAAGACCCTGACCTGGCTGCCGCAGTCGGTCGCCGCAGCGCTTGCAATCGGCGGTGTTGCCGCAAGCGGGCTGCCGCTTGATCATCCCGAACTCGAGCCCCTGCCGCTGCCGGCTGGTGCCGATCCGGGCCGGACGTATTTCTATCGGAAACGCTGAGCGGCGTGCTGGTCGCCCGTCTTTTTCGCGGGCAGCGGTCAGGGCAGCAGCAGGATATCGAACTGGTCCTGCCCGATGGGCAGGGCGGTGACCTTCATCTCCACCCGGCTATCCTCGTAAAAGACGATGCAATCCTCATAGAAGCCTGCCAGATAATCGATGAATGCCTGCGATCCGGCCGGTCCATAGAAGACCGGGGAAAACTCCATGTAGAATGGTACGCGCCGCTCCAGGAGCGGTAGCATCGAGCGGGCCGCCACCGGCTCATACCCCTCGATATCCATCCAGACCAGCCCGATATCATCAGGCTTGACGCCCGCTTCGGCAAGCATGGCGGTGACCGGTTTCACCGGAACCTTGATCTGGATATCCCGGACGCTCTGGCGAAGCGCGCTGCTCTTGCCGTGATTGTCCCTGTGCATGAAGAAATCCAGCGTGCCTTCGCTTTCGCCGGCGGCGGTGTTGATCGCGGTAATCCGTTCGCTCAGATCGTTCTGGTCGATGTTGGTGCGCAGAAGCTTGAAGTTGCGCGGGTCCGGCTCCACCGTGACGATGTGGCGAAAGGCCTTGCTCAGCGCGAAGTAGAGGGTCTGGGTGCCGATATTGCCGCCGAGTTCGAGAAGGACCTTGTCCGGTTGCACCAGCCCCCTTTGGCGCAGGACGAACAGGAGCCGCTCGACATTTTCACGCTGGAAATGGCCCTTGCGGTAAATTTTCCGGCCGATGTAGTCATGCGGGGAGAAGGTCATCATATGGTCGCCGCAATCGGCGGTCATCGACAGGATGTTGGGGCTGACGGAATTGACAAGCATTTCGCGGCCGATGCGTGTGGCGAGAAACCGCTTTGCCATGCGATTGCGCCATTTGCGCAACCGGCGCCTCCAGGATTTCATCGCTTGCATGCCTTGCCCGTCTCCATCATGTCCTGATCTTCTTCAACACGAGATTGAGCGGGAAATGAAGGCGTTTCTGCAAAAACGCCGGCCTAAGCCGGTTTGCCGGTTGTGCCGCGCCGCACCAGCGGGCCATCGACCTTGATGGTCATCGGCCGCGGCTGCTTGCCGTGGATGGCCATGTCGATGAGGATTTCAGCCGCCTTCTGGCCCATCTCGTAGTTCGGCAGGACCAGGGTGGAGAGGGGCGGGTGGGTATAGCGGGCCAGTTCCTGGTCGTCATAGCCCATGACGGACAGGTCTTCCGGTACGCGCAAGCCTTTTTCCGCGGCCGCTTCCATGACGCCGATCGCCATCAGGTCGTTGCCGCAGAGGATGGCCGAAGGCGGATTGGGCATGGAGAGAAGATCGAGCCCGGCTTCATAGCCACGCAACGGCAGCCAGTCGCCGTCGCGTACCAGCGTTTCGTCAAAGGCGATATCGGCGGTGGCGAGCGCCTGCTTGTAGCCTTTGAGGCGGTCCATCGCGGCATCCATCCAGGGCTCGCCGTTGATGAAGCCGATGCGCTTGTGGCCAAGGCTTGTCAGATGTGCTGTTGCCGTGAAGCCGCCGGCCACTTCGCCGGGCACGATGGCCATATGCTGGCGCGGCTCCGAGTAGCAGTTGAGCAGCACCGTCGGGATGCCCTTCAGCTGCGGTGGCACGGTGACCTTGCGGGTGAAGATCGTCGCGTAGATGACCCCGGCGATGGAGCGGTCGCGCAAGACCGAGCGCAGTACCGCGTCCTGCAGATCTGGGTTGGAGCGGGTGGCGTGGGCGGATACGAGCAGCCCCTGTTCGAACGCATAGTCGCGTATGCCATCGAGGCTGACGACCGGGTGCGGGCTGGTGGAGATTTCATCGACGATGAAGGCGATAGTGTCCTTCTCGACATGCGGGGTGGTATCCACCTCATTGCGGGTCATTGGCAATTTATAACCAATTTTATGAGCAGCCTCGCGCACGCGCATCTGGGTCTCGGCCGAAATGCGCGCTCCGGACATTTCGTTTAACACAAGAGAGACGCTGGATTGTGACACGCCGGCAATTCTCGCAACGTCCGTCATCGTTGGCCGGCCCGCGTCTCCCTGCTTTTCGGAAGCGTTGTTTCGCCCGTTTCCTCTTGCCATCGTCTGTCTCGCTTCCATTCCGGTTTCTGCTGCGATGCAGAATTATTTTTGTGCGCTTGCTAATAAAATTAGCGCTTGACTGATAATATTATTAGCGCAAGATTTACGTATGTGAAGCGGAAAATGCTCACTGCCCGGTAGAGGAGTACCGGTAAATTTCGGAGGAGAAAATACCGATGTCCACGATTTCACGCCGTACGTTCCTGGCTACCGCAACGGCCATGGGCGCCATCGCGCTTGCCGGTACCGTCGCCTATGCGGAGCTGCCGGCTCTGGCCAAGAAAGACACCTACAAGGTCGGCTTCGCGCAGACCGAATCCAACAATCCCTGGCGCATCGCCCAGACTGAGAGCATGAAGGCAGAGGCGGAAAAGCTCGGCTACCAGCTGGTCTATACCGATGCTGCCGGTTCCGCCGCCAAGCAGGTGGCAGACGTCAACTCGATGATCGCCCAGGGCGTCGACGTCATTTTCCTCGCTCCGCGCGAAGAAAAACCGCTGATCCCGGCCGTCATGGCTGCGAAAAAGGCCGGCATCCCGGTTATCCTGCTCGACCGCAACGTCGATCAGTCGTTGGCCAAGGCCGGCGAGGACTATGTGACCTTCATCGGCTCTGATTTCATCGAGGAAGGCAAGCGTGTCGCCGAGTGGCTGGCAAAGAACGCCAATGGCAAGTCGAAGATCATCGAGCTGGAAGGCACGACTGGCTCATCGCCGGCCAACGACCGGAAGAAGGGCTTTGACGAAGCGATTGCCGCTGCCGGAGGCTTCACGATCGTCGCATCGCAGACCGGCGATTTCGCCCGCGACAAGGGCCGCCAGGTTGCCGAGGCCCTGCTGCAGGCGCATCCGGATGCGGACGTGATCTATGCGCATAACGATGAAATGGCGATCGGCGCCATCGCGGCCATCGAGGCTGCCGGCAAGGTGCCGGGCAAGGATATCCTGGTTCTGTCGATCGACGGCGGCAAGGAAGCGGTTCAGGCCGTGGTCGATGGCAAGATCAACGCTGTCGTCGAATGCAACCCGCGCTTCGGGCCGAAGGCTTTCGAAACGATGACGCGCTTTGCAGCCGGTGATAAGATCGAGCCATGGGTCATCAACACCGACAAGTTCTATGATGCATCCAATGCAGCAGCTGAACTGGCAAACGCTTACTGATCTCCCAAGACTGTCGCTTCCGGCCGGGGTGGCATCGCCATTCCGGCCGGTTTTCATGTCTGCTTATTGAGGATGGATGGAACATGCTGCTGTCCATGCAGGATATTTCCAAGGCGTTTTCCGGGGTTTCCGCCTTGCGATCGGCCTCGCTTGAGATCGCCGCAGGCGAGGTCATGGCGCTGGTCGGCCAGAACGGGGCCGGAAAATCGACGCTGATCAAGATTTTGACCGGAGCCTATCAGCGCGATACCGGAACGATTCGCTTGGAGGACGGAGACGTTGTCTTTGCAACGCCCGGCGCCAGCCAGGCCAAAGGCATCGCGACGATCTACCAGGAAATCAATCTGGCGCCGCAGCGTTCGGTCGCGGAGAATATCTATCTGTCGCGCGAGCCGAGGACCCGGCTCGGGCTGCTTAACCGGCGGGCGATGCGCCAAGGTGCGGTTGCGGTGCTCAAGACCTTCAATCTCGATATCGACGTCGACATGCCTGCCGGTCATTTCAGTGCCGCGACGCGGCAGATGATCGCGATTGCGCGTGCGGTCACGCAGAAAGCCCGGCTGGTGATCATGGACGAGCCGACCTCATCGCTGGATGAGCGCGAGGTTACTATCCTGTTCGAGACGATCCGTACGCTGAAGAGAAACGGCGTCGCCGTGCTGTTCATCGGTCACCGGCTCGATGAACTCTATGAGATTTGCGACCGGGTCACCATCATGCGCGATGGCCAAACGGTGGCGCAGAGCGCGATGGCCGACATGCCGAAAATGGAGCTTGTCCGGAACATGCTCGGCAAGGAGCTGGCCGCCTTCCAGGCGATTGCCCGTGATAGCGGCAATGACGAGGCAAAACCTGTGCGTCTTTCCGTCGAGGGTGCCGGATCCGGTGTGCGGGTCCGCGATGTCAGCATGACCGTGCGCGAAGGCGAGATCTCCGGGCTTGCCGGGCTTTTGGGCTCCGGCCGCACGGAAACCGCGCGGATCATCTTCGGTGCCGACAGGCTGGAAAAAGGTTCGATCCGCATCGATGGCCAGGCGCGCCACTACGGCGAACCGGCCGATGCGATTGCCGACGGTATCGGGCTGGTGTCGGAAGACCGCAAGATCGACGGCATCATTCCCGATATGAGCATCCGCGAGAACATGACGCTGGCGCTGCTGCCGAAGCTGAAGAAGGCCGGCATCGTCGACCGCGCCCGCCAGCAGGAGATCGTGACGCGCTATATCAAGGCGCTCGGGGTGAAATGCGCCTCGCCGGACCAGCCGATCAAGGAGCTGTCGGGCGGCAACCAGCAGAAGGTGCTGCTCGCCCGCTGGCTCTGCACAGATCCGCGCATTCTGATTGTCGACGAGCCGACGCGCGGCATTGATATCGGCGCCAAGGCGGAAATTCTCAAGCTGCTGCGCAGCCTCGCCGACGAGGGCTTGAGCGTCTTGATGATATCCTCCGAACTGGAAGAGCTTCTGGCCGCAGCAGACCGCGTGACGGTGTTGAGCGACGGCCGGTCCGTTGCCGTGCTGAAGCGCGACGAACTCAGCGAGACGGCGCTTCTTTCCGCCATGGCCCATCAGGTGAACTGACATGACGACGATCGACACATCCGCTCCGACCGAGCGCGCCGCCCGCCCGAACATGGCGCAGTTTCTCAGCCGCTACGGCACATTCGCGGCCTTCATCCTGCTGTTGCTTTTCAACCTGATCGTCACGCCGAACTTTCTCTCGTGGCAGACGCTCAACGTCAACCTCACCCAGGTGGCGACCATCGTCATCGTCGCCGTTGGCATGACGCTGGTGATCGCCACCGGTGGCATCGACCTGTCGGTCGGGTCGCTGATGGCGATCGCGGGCACTGCGGCGCCGATGATCTTCATGGGCAAGCTGCAGCCGATCGACAACATGGGCATCCTCATCATTCTCTCGTTCATTCTGCCGGTTCTGCTGGCCATGGCGTTCGGCTGGTTCAACGGGATGCTGGTGACGCGGTTTTCGATCCAGCCGATCATCGCCACGCTGGTTCTGTTCATCGCCGGCCGGGGGATTGCGCAAGTGGCGACCAACGGCAATCTGCAGGTGTTCAAGAACCCGGATTTCCAGTTCATCGCCATGGGCCGCATTGCCGGAATTCCGGCACAGGTGATCATCATGATCATCGTCGCGGTGCTTGCCCATTGCCTGATCCGCTACACCGTCATCGGCCGTCAGATCATCGCGGTTGGCGGCAACGAGAAGGCGTCCCGGCTGACCGGCATTCCGGTCCGGCGGGTCAAGACCTTTGTCTACGTCGTGAGCGGCGCGCTAGCCGGGATTGCCGGGTTGATCGTCGTTGCCCGCAATTCGGCAAGCGACGCCAATCTGGTTGGGCTTGGCATGGAACTGGATGCCATCGCGGCAGTTGCCGTCGGCGGCTCGCTGCTCACCGGGGGCAGGGCCAATATTATCGGCACGGTGCTGGGCGCCTTCGTCATCCAGCTGGTGCGCTACACGCTTCTTGCCAATGGCGTGCCGGATGCGGCGGCGCTGATCGTCAAGGCGGGCCTCATCGTCATCGCCGTGTTCATCCAGCAACGTGCCAAGGGGTAACGGACCATGCTGAAAACCCTCTCGCGGCCCTTCATTGCCAAATCCTCCGGCGATTTTGCCCGCCTGGGCGTGCTTCTGGCGCTGGCGGGTCTCATCCTGTTCGGCGCGCTGCGCTACGATAATTTCATCTCGCCGTTCAATATTTTGAGCTTCCTGCGCTACAATTCGATGTTCGCGCTGATCGCGCTCGGCATGGCCTTCGTCATCATCACCGGCGGCATCGACCTTTCGGTTGGCGGCGTGGCGGCCATGGCCAGCGTGGTGGCGGCCTACCTGTCGCCCTATGGCTGGTTTCCGGGGCTTGCCGGTGGCATGATCGCCGGGCTGATTGCCGGGTCGATCAACGGCCTGATCATCACCAGAATGCGCATCCAGCCGTTCATCGCGACACTGGCGATGATGCTGGCGGCCTACGGCGCGGCGCTGCTTTTGGCCAACAACCAGTCGGTCTCGGTGTCCTATGATACCGGCTTCACCACCATCGGGCAGGACGATTTTCTCGGCTTTCCGATTCCGGCCTGGATTGCGGCGCTCGCCTATGTGCTCGGCTGGGTCTTTCTGGAGCGGCATCCGGCCGGGCGGCATGTGCTGGCCATCGGCGACGGCGAGGCGATGGCCAACCTGATGGGGCTGAAGGTCGAGAAGACGCTGTTTGGCGTCTATGCGCTGTCGGGTGTGCTTGCCGGTCTGGCCGGTGTCATTCTCGCCTCGCAGTTCGGGGCAGGACAGCCGACCGAGGGGGTGGGCTGGGAACTGTTCGCCATCGCCTCGGTCGTGGTCGGCGGCACGCTGCTCACCGGCGGTTCCGGCTCGGTCGGCGCGACGCTGGCGGGCGCGCTGCTGCTTGCCATGGTGTTCAACATTCTCAATTTCGAAAACGGTCTCGGCTGGATTTCGCTGTCTGCTTACTGGCAGTCCGTCATCCGCGGCGCCTTCCTTCTGGTCGTCGTGGTGCTGCAGGCCCGGCTGATGAAGAAGACCGAGGCTTAAGCCCGCTCTTCCACTCCTCTCTTCTTCCAAGCGCGTCCGGGCAACCGGGCGCGTTTTGCGTTTGCCCGGAGTCGGGCCCGGTGCTGCTGCAAGCGCATATCGAATTGGTGCGCCGCCGCATCGAACACGCTTGACAATTTTTTCATGCCGTGAAAATTCTTTCAATACTAGATAAAAATATCATGATATGAAAAAAATAGCAGATGGTGGGTGGAAATATGGTTTTGGGCGGAGGTTCACTTCGGGACGACGAGTCGAGCATGGCAACGCGTGCGGCCTGGCTGCACTATGCCGGCGGGCTGACCCAGTCCGAAGTTGCCAAACGTCTCGGCCTGACCTCGCTGAAAGCCCACCGCCTGATCACCAGGGCCAACCAGGAAGGTCTGGTGAAGGTCTATATCGACGGCGAAGTCTCCGAATGCGTCGAGCTGGAGCAGAAACTGTCCGCCCGATACGGCCTCGACTATTGCGAAGTGGTACCGGATTTCGATCCGGAAGAGCTGCCGCTGAAGGCGCTCGGCATTTCCGGGGCGCAGTTTCTCAAGCGCGAGATCGAGAAGGAAGGGTCGCTGCTGATCGGCATGGGGCATGGCCGCACATTGGCTGCCTGCGTCGAATATCTACCGCGCACGACCAACAGGGACGTCCGCTTCGTCTCGCTGCTCGGCGGTCTGACGCGGCGGTTTTCCGCTAATCCGCATGACGTTATCCACCGGCTGGCCGAGCGCACCGGGGCGGAAGCCTATGTGATGCCGGTGCCGTTCTTTGCCAACACGGTCGAGGATCGCGACGTGTTGTTCAACCAGCGCGGTGTGCGGGAAATCTTCGATCTCGCCAACAGCGCCGATCTGCTGATTGTCGGTATCGGTACTGTCGAACGGGAAGCGTCGCTGGTGGCGACCGGCATGATCGAAAAGGGCGAACTGGAGGAAATCAAGAATGGCGGCGGTGCCGGCGAATTGCTTGGCCATTTCTTTGACGACAAGGGCCAGCCGATCGAGACGTCGCTGTCCAACCGCACGTTCACGCTGAGCCGCGAGCATCTGAAAAACCGCCGCACGGTCGCCGTTGCCGGCGGCAAGGTCAAGGCCCGCGCCATTCGCGCCGTGCTGGAAAGCCGGTTTCTCAACGGTCTGATCACCGACGAGAAGACGGCACAGACATTGACGGAGGATGCCGCCTGAAACGGCGCTGTCCCGGCATCGGGAATGATGGCTGAAGACCGATCCGGGGAGTGGTTCGGTTCAGCCTTTCGCAACGCACGCATACCGTTCGGACAGACCGCTCGGTGCCTGCGCAGCGGTCTGGAAGGAAATACCGGTCGGGTAAGCCGGTACGGCTCAATGAATTGAGCATGTTTTGCCCGTGAAGGAGGAGAAGACCAATGCATGAGAAAGAAAAAGACCTCATCAGTGCATTCCTGCGCGGAGAGGTGGACCGCCGCGGAATGCTGAAGGGCCTGGGCGCCATGGGCGTTACGGCCGGTGCTGCCGGTACGTTGCTCAACATGATGTCCACCCGGGCGCTGGCTGCCGATTTCGACTGGAAGAAACATTCCGGCAAGACCGTGAAGCTGCTTTTGAACAAGCATCCCTATGCCGACGCGATGATCGCCAACCTGCAGGCCTTCAAGGACCTGACGGGCATCGACGTCAAATATGACGTGTTCCCGGAAGACGTCTATTTCGACAAGGTAACCGCCGCTCTATCGTCCGGCTCCACCGAATACGATGCGTTCATGACCGGCGCCTACATGACCTGGACCTATGGTCCGGCCGGCTGGATCACCGATCTCAAGGAGTGGATCAACGATCCGGAAAAGACCAACCCGATGTATGCCTGGGACGACTTCCTGCCGGGTGTGAAGAATTCCTGCGCCTGGAACGGCCAGCCCGGCGGCGCACTCGGGTCCGACGATGCCAAGCAATGGTGCATTCCGTGGGGCTTCGAGCAGAACAACATCACCTATAACAAGGCGATGTTCGACAAGGCCGGCGTCGCCGTCCCCAAGAACATCGATGAAATGATCACCGCCGCTGCAAAGCTGCAGAAGGACGTCGGCGGCATCTACGGTATCGGCGTTCGTGGCTCGCGCTCCTGGGCGACGATCCATCCGGGCTTCCTGTCCGCCTACTCGAACTTCAACGAGAAGGACCTCAATGTCGCTGCTGACGGCAAGCTGTCGGCCGCGATGAGCACGGCGGGCTCCAAGGCGTTCCATACGAAGTGGGTGCAGATGATCCAGGAAAGCGGCCCGAAGGACTGGTCGACCTATACCTGGTATCAGGTCGGCACCGATCTCGGCGCCGGCGCCTCGGCAATGATCTTCGACGCGGACATTCTGGGCTACTTCATGAACGGCGGCGACAACAAGATGGCCGGACAGCTGTCTTATGCCGCCTTTACCGCAAACCCGGATGCCACCGCCTCGACGCCGAACATCTGGATCTGGTCGCTGGCCATGTCCAACTTCTCCAAGGACAAGGACGCCACCTGGTATTTCCTGCAGTGGGCATCGGGTCCGGAACACGCGATCTTCGGCGCCACCAAGATGGACTTCGTCGATCCGGTCCGCCAGTCGGTCTGGAAGGACGAGGCCTTCCGCACCAAGCTCGACAAGTATCCCGGTTATGTCGACATGTTCGACGCCTCGGCCGCCGGCGCATCGATCAAGTTCACACCGCAGCCATTGTTCTTCGACGTCACCACCGAATGGGCGGCGACGTTGCAGAAGATGGTCGCCAAGGAAGTGCCTGTCGACGAAGGTCTCGACCAGCTGGCCGAGAGCATCGATCGCCAGCTGAAGGAAGCCGGCCTCGGCTGATCTGCCTCCCAAGCAGAGCCCGGCGCTTGAGAGAGCGCCGGGCAACCGCACACCGGCTGACAGCCGCCTTGAGCCAACCTGGGATGCCGATGGACTGGCGCGGGATGATCCGCGAGCCGCGCGCTTTCTTCAAAGACAAAGAACGGAGCTCGACATGGCTTCAACAGCAACCCTCCGCAGGCCGGCTTCAGGTTTCCGCATCAGCCGGAAGATGCTGCCCTATGTGCTCAGCCTGCCGGCACTGCTCGTCTGCATCGGCATCCTGATCCCATTCATCACCGCCGTGATCTATTCCTTCCAGCGCTACCGGCTCAGCCAGCCCTGGGCGCGGCAATTCAACTGGGGTGAAAACTACCTCAACTTCTTCACCGACCCGGCCTTCTGGAACACGTTGAAAGTGTCGCTGCTTTATGCCGGCATCACCGTGACGCTGGAACTGCTGCTCGGTCTGGGCATAGCACTGCTTTTGCAGCGCCGCTCGACCGTCAACAATTTCATCTCGATCATGCTGCTTCTGCCACTGATGATCGCGCCGGCGCTGGCCGCGTTGATGTGGAAGCTGATGACCAATCCGAGCTTCGGCATCCTCAGCTATCTCGCAAGCCTGATCGGGCTGCACGATTTCCGCTGGGCATCGTCTCCGAGTACGGCGCTGTTGACCGTCGTTCTCGTCGATATCTGGGTCTATACGCCCTTCATCATGATCCTGCTTCTGGCCGGCCTGCGCTCGCTGCCGACCCAGCCGTTCGAGGCGGCGGCGCTCGATGGCGTGCCGAGAACCTTCGTCTTCTTCCGCATCACCTTGCCGATGCTGACGCCCTATATCCTGACGGCAACGCTGTTCAGGCTGCTCGACAGCATTCAGCAGTTCGATATCATCTACGCGATGACGCAAGGGGGGCCGGGCAATACGCTGACCGTTTTCCAGGTGGAGGCTTACCTCAACTTCTTCCAGTCGACCAATGTCGGGCGCTCGGCAGCGTTGATGGTCATCCTCTGGGCGATCACCTATTTCCTGTCGAACATCTTCATCAAGAACTGGCTGCGGCTGCGCGAACGCGCCCGTGGCGAAGCGTGAGGGGAAAACCATGGAAACCACATCCACGCTCGAAAAGACCTTGCGGCTGATTGCCCTGACGCTCGTCGTTATCTTCTTCATGTTCCCGATCCTCTGGATCTTCCTGATGTCGTTCCAGACCAACGAAACGATCCTGGCGATCCCGCCGTCGATCATCTTCACGCCGACGCTGTCCAACTATGCAGCACTGATCACCGGCAAGCTGACGACGGCGTCGGGAACGCTCGACATCGCCTTCATGCGCAATCTCGGTAACTCGATCTTCCTGTCGGTGACCTCCGTTGCCATCGCGCTGGTTCTTGGCGTTCCGGCGGCCTATGCCTTCGCCCGCCACAAGTTCAAGGGCTCGGAAGACATCGCCTTCACGCTCCTGTCCTTCCGCTTCGCGCCGCCGCTTTTGGTGCTTTTGCCGCTGACCCAGTATTTCCAGTGGCTGGGTCTGGCCGACACCTATTTCGGCCTGATCTGGGTCTACCAGCTGATCTGCCTGCCGCTTATACTCTGGATCGTGCGCGGCTATTTCGAGGATATCTCGGCCGACGTCGAATATGCCTATCGCATTGCCGGTCATTCCTGGTTTGCCACCTTCCGCAAGATCGCTCTGCCGCTGGCGGGACCAGGGATCGCGGCTGCCGGTCTGCTCGCCTTCATCTTCGCCTGGAACAATTTCGTCTTCGCGCTGGTGCTGGCCTCGGCCGACAAGCAGCCGGTGACCGTTGGTGCGCTTGCCTTCGTCACCTCGTCCGGCATCCAGTATGGCCAGATCGCCTCGGCCATCGTGCTTTCGGTGACGCCGACGCTTGCACTTGCACTCTACGCCCAGCGCTACCTCGTCGAAGGTCTGTCGCTCGGCGCGGTGAAGGGATAAATCATGACGATACTTCAGCTTAAAAACATCGTCAAGCGCTACAAGACCAACACAGTCCTCGACAACCTGTCGCTGGATGTGGCCGATGGCGAAACGCTGGTGCTGTTTGGCCCATCGGGTGCGGGAAAGACCGTGCTGCTCCGGCTGGTGGCCGGTGTGATCGATCCCGACGAAGGGCAGATCCTGATCGGCGGTGAGGATGTCTCGGATATCGACGCCGAACATCGCGGCATCGGCATGGCTTTCCAGAATTTTGCCCTTTTCCCGCATATGAGCGCCTTCGACAATATCGCCAGCCCGTTGACGGCAACCAACTCCACGAAGGACGCGATTGCGGCGGGCGTCCATAAAGTGGCCAAGCTCTTGAAGATCGATCACGTGCTGTCGCATCACCCGAAGGCGCTGTCGAACGGCCAGAAGCAGCGCACGGCGCTCGCCCGCGCTCTTGCCGGTTCGCCGCCGCTGTTGCTGCTGGACGATCCCTTGCGCAATGTCGATGCCAAGCTGCGCTTCGAAATGCGGCTGGAACTGCCGCGCCTGCTGGCAGCGCAGGGCGCAACGGTTGTCTACGTGACGCAGGACTACAAGGAAGCAATGGCGCTGGGCGACCGGATCGCGGTGATGTCGCAAGGGCGCATTCGCCAGATCGGCACGCCGGAGGATATCTACAACACACCGGCCGATATCGAGATCGCCCGGCTGTTCGGCGATCCGGCGATCAACCTTCTGGATGTGACGCCGAAGTCCGGGCCGGATGGCGTCTATGTCGAGCTTTCGAATGTGAAGGTTTCGCTTCCCGGCATGCCGTCTGATGTTGTCGGCAAGACCTGCGTGATCGGCCTCAGACCCGAAGCCATCGCCTTTGCCGATGCCGGTGCTCCGGGGACCATCCCGGTGAAGGTGGAAGCCGAAACACCGCTGAACGAAAAGACCGTCACGCTGGTCTTGACCGCGCGCGGCCGGGAAATTCTGGTGTCGCGGCCGGCGGGAACGCCAGGCCCCGTATCCGGCCCTGCCCATATCGCTGTCAACGGGAAGGCGGCCTTCCTGTTCGACAGGGAGAGTGGGGGGCTGATCCGGTCAGCCGCCATCCCGATGACACGCAATGGAGAAGCGGCATGAGCGAGACCGCACTGTTCATCAAGGGCGTCGATAAGTTCTATGGTCCGATCGATCATGGCGTCCATGCCGTCAAACAGCTGAACATGGATGTGAAGAAAGGCGAGATCATCGCGCTTCTCGGTTCGTCCGGTTGTGGCAAGACCTCGACATTGCGCATGGTCGCCGGTTTTGAGGCCGTGTCGCGCGGGACGATCTCGATTAAGGGTCGCGAGGTCCAGACCTTTGCCCCGGTCAAGCGCAATGTCGCCATGGCGTTCGAGGGCTATTCGCTCTATCCGCCGCTGACGGTGCGCGAGAATATTGCCTTTGCATTGAAGGCTTCCAAACTCTCCCAGAGCGTCGTCGACGAGAAGGTCGCCAATATCGCCAAGCTGCTGGAGATCGAGGATATCATGGGCCGCTATCCGAGTTCGATCTCGGGTGGCCAGCAGCAGCGCGCCTCGCTTGGCCGGGCGCTGATCCGCGATGCCGACCTGCATCTGCTCGATGAGCCGATGGGGCAGTTGGAGCCGCAATTGCGGGCTCTACTGCGCGGCCGCATCAAGCATTTCATCAAGGAACGCGGGCTGACCGCCATCCTCGTCACCCACGATCAGACCGAAGCCAATGCGCTGGCCGACCGGATCGCCGTCATGGAAGGCGGCGTGCTTCAGCAGTTCGATACGCCGCAGATGATCAAGGAACGCCCAGCCAACCTGTTTACCGGCACCTTCGTCGGCGAGCCGCCGATGAACGTGTTTCCGGCGGGGATTTCAGGCTCCGGAGATGCCGTGTCCTTCGGTCTCAACGAAGGCGTGAAGCTCGAGTACAAGGCCTCGGATTTTTCGCATGAAGTGCGGGCCGAACTGATGAAGCGCAGCAAGGTCGTGCTCGGCATCCGGCCCTATGCGGTTCGCCGCAGCGAAGGCGGCGTTGGCGCAAGGGTGGCGGTCAACCAGTGGCTGGGCGACCAGACGCATATCGCCGCCGATTTTGCCGGTGGCACGATGGTGCTGGTCGAGCATGACCGGACCAATCTGGCGATCGGCGAGACTGTCGGCATTCGCCTCGACCCCACGAGCCTGCATGTCTTTGATGGCGATAGCGGCAAAGCCATCAGCCATGGGCAGGAGCTTGCCTGATGCGCGATATCCTGATCGGGATCGATGCGGGAACCTCCGTCATCAAGTCGGTCGCTTTCGATCTCGGCGGCAAGCAGATCGCGGCTTGCGCCATCGCCAACAGCTATGAAAGCGAGGGTGGCAAGGGCGTCGTGCAGGACCTTAACCGGACCTGGGCCGATGCTGCCAAGACGCTTGCCGATCTCGCCGGCAAGGTCGAAAATCTCGCCAGCCGGGTGGTGGCGATCTCCGTAACGGGCCAAGGCGACGGCACCTGGCTGATCGACAAAAACGGCGACCCCGTCGGCAAGGGCTGGCTCTGGCTCGACGCGCGGGCCGGCGATACGGTCGAACGGTTGCGCGGCGACAGCGGCGATGCCGCTCGCTTTTCCCATACCGGTTCCGGCCTTGCCGCCTGCCAGATGGGCTCGCAGCTCCGGTGGATACTGGAAAATGCCCCGGAGATGATCGATGGCGCAACGACGGCGTTTCACTGCAAGGACTGGCTCTATTTCAAGCTGACCGGACAGCGGGCGACCGATCCGTCCGAGGCCAATTTTACCTTCGGCAATTTTCGCACCCGGCAATATTCCGAGGATGTCATCGATTTCCTCGATTTGAGGAAACAGCGCTACCTGCTGCCGGAAATCGTCGATGGCGCCGTCACCCGGCATGCGCTGAGCGACGCAGCGGCCGCGTTGACCGGGCTTCTGGCCGGAACGCCTGTCGTGCTCGGTTATGTCGATGTCGTCTGTACCTCACTCGGCGCTGGCCTCTACGAGCCCGGCACGGATACTGGCTGCTCGATCATCGGTTCGACCGGCATGCACATGCGGCTGGCGAAAAACGCGGATGATGTGCAGCTCAACAAGGACCTGACCGGCTACACCATGTGCCTGCCGATATCCGGCCATTATGCGCAGATGCAGTCGAATATGGCGGCGACGTTGAACATCGACTGGATCCTGGCTCTGGCGGGCAGCGTGCTGAAGGGCATGGGCATCGAGAAGAGCAAGTCCGATCTTCTCGGCCATGTCGAGGGCTGGCTGTCGGAGGCCAAGGAAACCTCGCTGCTGTTCCACCCTTATATTTCCGAGGCAGGCGAGCGTGGCCCGTTCGTCGATGCCTCGGCGCGGGCGTCGTTCATCGGGCTCGACCTCAATCACGGCTTTGCCGACATGGTTCGCGCCGTCTTCAATGGCCTGGCGATGGCGTCGCGCGATTGTTACGTCGAGATGGGGCCGCTGCCATCGCGGGTGCGGCTGACCGGCGGGGCGGCGCGCAGTGCATCGCTGCGGCGCATTCTCGGCGGTGCGCTCGGCTGCGCCGTGCAGACCAGCGAGCGCGAGGAGGCGGGTGCTGCCGGCACGGCGATGATCGCCGCCGTCTCGCTCGGCATCTACGGCTCGATGGAAGACTGCGTCAAGGAATGGGTCACCCCCTACCAGCGGCCGGCGGAACCGGCCGACACAGCCATGGCGGCGCGTTTTAACGCGGCGTTTCCACTCTACAGGCAATCGCGCCTGTCCCTTCGTCCGGTCTGGCACGCCCTTTCCCACGGCTCGGCCCCGGTCTCTGAACAGGAAAGACTGAAATGAAGAAAATCGCCATCATCGGAGACCGGTTCATGCTGCCGACGGTCTTTCGCGACAAGGTCGTGGAAGCCTGTGGCGACGGGCATGATATCCGTCTTCTCGAACAGCCCTGGCCGGATGAGCCGATGGAGCACGGCTATGCCGTCGAAGGCATGGACGGCTTGAAAGAATACATGGGCAAGGCCGACGATATCATCGCGTTCGTCGGCGATGCCGAGATGGTCATTACACAGTTGGCACCGTTTTCGCGCGGCATGTTTTCGCGGATGCCGGACCTGAAATTCGTCGCCGTATCGCGCGGTGGGCCGGTCAACATCGATATGAAGGCCGCGCGCGATGCCGGCGTGCTGGTGGTCAACACGCCCGGCCGCAATGCCAGCGCCGTTGCCGAATTCACGCTCGGCGCCATCCTTGCCGAAACCAGGCTGATCCGCTCCGGCCACGAGTCCCTGCGCAAGGGCGAATGGCGCGGCGAACTCTATCGCGCTGACAAGACCGGCCGCGAACTTTCGGAAATGACCGTCGGCGTCGTCGGCTACGGCAATATCGGCACCAAGGTGGTGCGGCTGCTGCGGGCGTTTGGAACCAAGGTTGTGGTTTACGATCCCTATGTCCAGCTGTCTGCCGACGATCACAATGCCGGTGTCGAGCATGTCAGTTTCGATGACCTTCTGTCGCGCTCCGATGTCGTGACGCTGCATTCGCGGGTGTCGGAGGAGACAAGGCATATGATGAATGCCGGGAGCTTTGCCAAAATGAAGCCGGGTGCGATCTTCGTGAACACGGCGCGCGGGCCGCTCTGCGATTACGATGCCTTGTATGAGGCCTTGGTGAATGGCCCGCTCGGGTCCGCCATGCTGGAAACCTTCGCCGTCGAGCCGGTGCCGGAAGACTGGCCGCTGCTAAAGCTTCCGAACGTGACGCTGACACCGCATATTGCCGGAGCCTCGGTGCGGACCGTCACCTATGCGGCCGAGATGGCCGCCGAAGAGGTGCGCCGCTATATCGCCGGCCTGCCGCCGGTCAATCCGTGCTGAGGGCTGAGCAATGACAGAGCACGCGGCCTTCGCGTCCGGGTGTCTGCGGCAGTCGCAGGCGGCTTGAGACCTATCGGAGACAATGGTGAGAAGTTGTGAATTCGAAGCCCTTCTGGACGTCTCGGCGCGGGTCGGCGCCGATCCGGCGCTGGTGCAGGCGGCGGGCGGCAATACCTCGATCAAGGAAGGCGGTACGCTGTGGATCAAGGCGTCCGGCCTCTGGTTGATGCAGGCGCGGCAGCGCGATGTCATGGTGCCGGTGGCGCTTGACGCACTGCTCGATGCGCTGGAGCGCAACGATCCCTCGACCGAGAAGGCACAGGATTTCGTGATCGCTGATCGCAACCCGTCCGGTTTGCGGCCGTCGATCGAAACGACGGTGCATGCGCTGATGCCGCAAAAAGTGGTGATCCACGTTCATTGTGTCGAGACGATCGCGACGGCCGTTCAGGTCAGTGGCGAACTCATCGCCGCATCGAAGCTTGCCGGAATTCCGCATGTGTTCGTGCCCTATGCGCGTCCGGGCCTGCCGCTGGCCAAGGCGATCGCCGCGCGGATCCGGCCTGATACCAGCGTGCTGATCCTCGGCAACCATGGGGTTGCCGTGGCTGCCGAAACGGTGGCGGAGGCTGAACTGTTGCTGGCAGACGTCTCCCGGCGCCTTGCCCTGCCACGCCGCATGGCACCGGGGGCCGATCTTAATACCTTGTCCCGTCTAGCCGTCGGTAGCAGTTTTTCTCTGCCGGAGGATAACCTGATCCATGATGTGGCGACTGATCTGGCGAGCTGCCGCATTGCTGCCGGTGGCAGTCTCTATCCTGACCATGTGATTTTTCTCGGGCGCGGCTCGTTTGTCGCGGCCCCCGGAGACACCGCTGCGTCGATCGAGGACCGCCATCGCGCCGAGCAGCTGTCATTGCCGCCGGTGCTGCTGTTTCCGGGCAAGGGCGTGCTTGTTTCCAAGGAAATTACCGCAGGCGGCCTTGCCTTGGCGCGCTGCCTGTCCGATGTGCTTTGCCGTATCAATGAAGGTGCACGGTTGCGCTATCTGACCGACGCGGAAAATGCCGAACTGTTGGGCTGGGACGCTGAAAAATACCGGCAGGAACTGAACCGGGCCGGAAAGGCACTGCAATGAGCCATGCCGCAGACAAAACGCTGGCGATCGGCATCGATATCGGCACATCCGGCGCCCGGGCCGTGGCGATGGATGCCGATTTCACCGTCGTTGCGTCCGGATCGTCCAGGCTTGCGGATTTTTCCACCGATCACCGTGATCCGATGGTGTGGTGGACGGCTGTGCAGACCGCCTTGCTTCAGGCCCTTGAAGGCATCGACCGGATGCGTGTCCGGGCAATCGCGATCGACGGCACCTCCGGCACCCTTCTGCCCGTCAGAGCCGACGGCGCGCCGCTGGCGGTGCCGATGATGTATAACGATCCGGTCGAGGACGCCGATATCCTGGCCCGCATTGCAAAACACGCGCCGAAGGACAGCGCAGTGCATGGGGCGACGTCGGGTCTCGCAAAGGTCCTGGCGTTTCAATCTACCCCGGACGTCTTCCGGATCATCCATCAGGCCGACTGGCTGGCTGGGAATTTCACCGGGCTCTATGATGTTTCCGACGAAAACAATGCCCTGAAGACCGGCTATGATCCGATCTTGCGCATATGGCCGGACTGGATTGCCGCGACGGGTGCGCGGCTCGATCTGCTGCCGGACGTGCTGCCGGCGGGCGCGCCCGTTGCGGGTATTTCCAAGGATGCAGCGGATGCCTTCGGCCTTGCCGATGATCTGGTCATTGTCGCCGGCACGACGGACGGATGCGCCTCATTTCTGGCAACCGGGGCCGGCCAGCCGGGCGATGCCGTTTCCGTGCTTGGTACGACGCTGACGGTGAAGATGCTGTCGGACCGGCCGCTGTTTTCGCCGGAATACGGTCTCTACAGCCACCGGATCGGTGATATGTGGCTGGCTGGCGGGGCCTCCAACACGGGGGGCGTTGTGCTGTCTGCGCATTTTGACAATGAAAGGATCGCCGCGCTTTCAGCGGAGATCGATCCCGCGACGGATACGGGGCTCGATTATTATCCGCTGGTCAAGGACGGCGAGCGGTTTCCGGTCAACGATCCGGCGATGAAGCCGCGCATATCGCCACGGCCGGAAAGCGACGCGGAGTTCCTCAAGGCAATCTTCGAAGGGATCGCGGGCGTCGAGACATTGGCCTATCAGCGGCTAATGTCTCTCGGCAGCCCGGCGCTGCGCTCCATTCGTACGGTGGGGGGTGGGGCGAAGAACGCGGTCTGGACGGCGATCCGCAAGCGGAAAATGCCGGTTGCATTTCTGGCCGTGGCCTCGGAAGAGGCGGCGGCCGGGACGGCGCGGCTTGCCCTCATCGGCGCGAAATCGGCGGGTGTCCTATGATCAACGAGCCACGGACAGTTTCCGGTCTGGATGAGATCGAGGAGCGTTTCGACGCCTTCCTGATCGATCAGTTCGGCGTGCTGCGGGATGGCAACGGGCCGTATCCGGGCGCTGCGGAAACACTTATCCGCCTGAAACAGGCTGGCAAGACGATCATCATCCTGTCCAATTCCGGGAAGCGCTCGGCGGAGAATGACCGGCGTCTCGCCGCCCTTGGTTTCGATCCCCGGAGCTGGGACTGGTTCTTGACCTCCGGCGAGGTCGCCTGGCGTATCCTGCAAAAAGAAAGCGGGCAGGGACCGGGCGGGATTGCCCGCAAATGCCTACTCGTCAGCCGTGACGGCGATACCTCGCCGCTCGACGGGCTCAATCTGGAGCGGACCGGAAGCGGCGAGGATGCGGATTTCATCCTGCTGGCGGCGAGCGAAGGTGATATGCATCCGCTATCGTTCTACGAGACGCTGCTGGCGCCCGCGGCCAGCCGTGGCGTGCCGTGCCTTTGCACCAATCCGGACAAAATCATGCTCACCAAGGACGGTACGGCCTTCGGGGCAGGGCGGATCGCCGAACTTTACGAGGAATTGGGCGGGCCGGTGCGATGGATCGGCAAGCCGTTTGCCGACATCTATGCGACGGCCCGCGAATTCCTCGGACCTATCGCGCCGGAGAAAATCTGCTGTATCGGCGACAGTGTCGAGCATGACATTGCCGGTGCTGCAGGCGCCGGACTGAAATCGATCCTGGTGACGACCGGCATTCTGGAAACCGCATCGGAGGCGGAGCGGCAGGCGCTGTTTCTGCAGCACGCCGCCGTTCCCGATTTCATCCTGCCGGAATTCATCTGGTCAGGGCGCTAACGCTTCTCAGCGGCTGTGCGGGCTTCGGTCCTCAAATCCCTTGCGTCAAAAGAAACACTTTCATCCGCTCCGCCGCCATATCCGGCATATCCAGCACATTGGCCTTGTCGGCCAGACGGAAGATGTCGGCATAGTGCAGAACGCCCCGGGCAGATTGCATGCCGGCAGGCATGGTGAAATGTCGTTGATGGCCGTTCAGCCAGGCGAGGAAAACCACGCCCGCCTTGTAATATTGCGTCGGCGCCTCGAAGATTTTTCGCGACAGGGGCACGGTCGGCTCGATCACCGCGCGGAACGTTGCGACATCGCCTGATGCCAGCGAGGCCAGTGCCTTTGAGGCGGATGGCGCCACGGCATCGAAAATGCCGAGCAGGGCGTGGCTGTACTTTCTGCCATCACCTTCGATCAGTTCGGCATAATTGAAATCGTCGCCGGTGAAGCAGAGCACGCCTTCCGGCAGGCGGTCGCGTAGTGCGACTTCGCAGGCATTGTCGAGCAGCGAGATCTTGATGCCTTCGACCTTTGACTTGTTCTCCTCGATGATCGACAGGACCGTTTCGAGTGCGGTGTCGAAATTCTCCGAACCCCAATAGCCCTTCAGTTGCGGATCGAACATGCCGCCGAGCCAGTGCAGCACGACCTTGTCCTTGGTCTGCGACAGGATACGGCCATAGACTTTCCGGTAGTCGTCCGGCGATGCGGCGATGCGGGCGAGCGCACGGCTGGCCATCATGATCGACCGGCCGCCCTCTTTTTCAACGAAGCCGACTTGGGCTTCATAGGCGCGGATGACGTCATCGAGCGAGCGCGTGTCGGCTGGCGAAAGATGGTCTGTACCGGCGCCACAGGCGAGATCGGCGCCCGGCACGGTGCGGGCTTGGGTCAACGATCGGCGGATCAGTTCCTGGGCGCCCGCCCAATCAAGCCCCATGCCGCGCTGCGACGTGTCCATCGCCTCGGCGATCTTGAAGCCCAGCGCCCAGAGATGATGGCGAAACGCCATCGTCCGCTCCCAGTCGATTGCCGGGCGGCCCCATGGGTCGAGATCGCGCAGCGGATCGGAGACGACGTGCGCTGCCGCATAGGCGATGCGATTGAAGAGGGGTACCGTTTGCGGCCGCACGATCGGCGTTCCCGTCATGCGGTAGATCTCAAGCGAACCATCGGCGTGCGGCAGCGGCAGGGTGGCGGACATGCGGGCTCCTCCTTGGGTAGTGCAAGCCGAATAATTTAGATCGTTCCAAATTTCAAGAGATAATTTGGTGAGTAAGTGCCGCTGTGGTGCCGGTGGGGTGTGGAGATAACGTGCGAGTTTCATCTTCCCGTCCGTCGTTACTTGAGTATGAAATCTGCCATTTATTATTTATATCAATGAATTATGCTGTTGTAATTTCGTCCCGGCGCTCTGGTTTCCGGTTGAGACGAGCGCATGGCGCCATATTTCGCGAAATCCGCTTGACAGAATTGGAACGTTCCAATTATCTTGCGGCAAGTGCTGAGGCAAGAAGACCTCGCCGGGAGAAAAATGTGGGTAAGGAACGTGTCACAGTCATCGATATTGCGCATGCCGCCGGCGTGTCGAAGTCGACCGTGTCGCTCGTGCTCCAGGCAAGTCCGCTGGTCAATGAGGTGACCCGTGCCAAGGTCAATGCCGTCATTCGCGATCTCGGCTATGTCTACAATCGCGGTGCGGCCAATCTGCGCCAGTCCAATGCCAAATCGAAAATCATCGGCATTGTCGTCAACGATCTCACCAACAGCTTCTTTGCCGAGCTTGCCGTCGGCGTCGATATGGTCGTGCAATCGGCCGGTTATGTGCAGTTTCTCGCCAACACAGCCGAAAGCGTCGATCGCCAGCGTGAGGTCATCGCCTCGATGCGCGAGCATGGCATTTCCGGCCTGATCCTGTCGCCGGCGCGCGGTACGGACACTGCGGACCTGAAGCCGCTGGTGGCGAGCGGCATTCCTGTCGTCAATGTTGTCCGGCAGGTCGCCGGTGCAAAGGTTTCGTCGCTGGTGTCCGACAATCATGCCGGCATGCGCGATGCGGTTCGCCATCTGGCCGGGCTTGGCCATCACCGCATCGCCTTTCTCGGCGGCTTTCCCGATACGGCTGTCTTTAATGAACGGCTGCAGGGCTATCGCGATGCGCTGTCGGATATGGACCTGACTGTTCATGACGAACTGGTCGTCAGTTCTGCACCGTCGCGGGCGGGGGGCGTTGCCGCCATCGAGCGGGCCCTTCTGTTGCGCGAGCGGCCGACGGCTGCCGTTTGCTTCAACGATGCGGTTGCCTTCGGTGTTTGCGATGGCTTGCGCGCCCATCGTCTCGATCCGGGCGAGGATTTTGCTGTGATCGGCTTCGACGACGTGATCGAGGCGCAGACGGCGGTGCCGGCGCTGACGACGATTTCGGTCGATCCGCAGGGCATGGGGCGCCGGGCGGCGCAGCTTCTTTTGAAACAGATCAATGCTGGACGCGCGGACGCCGAAGCGATCGTCAGTTCGGTGCGGCTGGTCGTGCGCCAAAGCTGCGGCGCCGCCATCGACAAGCGGGAAAGGCTATCCTTGTTATGACGGGTTGGGGTTTGATCGGGGCAAGCACGATTGCGCATGAATGGGTGATCGATGCGATCCGTGCCGTCGGCGGGGAGATCGTGTCGGTGATGAGCACCAGCGCCGAGCGTGGCGCCAAATATGCCGCAGACCATGGCATTGCCAAGTCGGTGACCAGCGTTGCCGAGCTTGTCGGCGATCCCGGCGTTCAGGCCGTCTATATTTCCACCACAAACGAGCTTCATCGCGATCAGGTAATCGCGGCGGCGAAGGCCGGAAAGCATATTCTCTGCGAAAAGCCACTGGCAACGTCGCTTGAGGATGCGCGCATCATGGTCAAGGCGGCCCGGGACGCGGGCGTCGTGATGGCCACCAATCATCATCTGCGCGGTGCTGCCACGCACCGGGCGATGCGCGATGCGATTGCTGCGGGCAGGATCGGCAAGCCGCTCGCGGCGCGTGTCTGCCATGCCGGTTATCTGCCGGCGCATCTGCAGGGCTGGCGTCTCGACAGGCCGGAAGCGGGCGGTGGCGTCATTCTGGATATCACCGTGCACGACACCGACACGCTGCGCTTCGTGCTCGGCGACGATCCGGTCGAAGCGGTGGCGTTCGGGCAGTATGGCGGTATGGCCAAGGCCGGGCTGGAAGATGCAGCGATGGGTGTTCTGCGCTTCAAGTCCGGTTTGATCGCCCAGTTCCATGATGGCTTCACCACCAAATATGCCGTCACCGCCTTTGAGGTTCACGGCTCGGAGGGATCGTTGATCGCCCGCAACTGCATGACGCAGAAGGCGATTGGCACCGTGACCCTGCACAATGCCGATGGCGAGACGGACCTGCCGCTCGACCACCGCAATCTCTACGAAAACACGCTGATCGCCTTCGATGCGGCGATTGCCGGAAAAGGCAAGCCGCTCTGCAGCGGCGAAGACGGCATCTGGTCGCTGGCCACGGGGCTGGCGGTGATGAAATCAGCGCAGACCGGCGGCACGGTCGCGATCGAAACGGGACTTTGAGAACATTTCCATGAGCAAGCATATCTCCCCGGCAGAGGCCGCCGCCCTGATCCCCGACGGAGCGACCGTATCCGTCTCGTCGTCGAGCGGGCTCGGCTGCCCCGACCTGATGTTGAAGGCGATCGGCGAGCGCTTTGACGCCACCGGCCATCCGCGCGATCTGACGACGCTGCATCCGATAGCGGCCGGCGATATGAGCGGTATCAAGGGCATTGATCACATCGCCAAGAAGGGGCTGTTGAAAAAGATTATCGGCGGCTCCTATCCGTCCGGTCCTTCGACATCCGAGCCGCCGCTGATCTGGCAGATGATCGGCAATAACGAGGTCGCCGCCTATAACATCCCGTCCGGCGTGCTGTTCGACATGCACCGCGAAGCGGCCGCCAAGCGTCCGGGTGTGCTGACCAAGATCGGTCTCGACACGTTTGTCGATCCGTCGCGCCAGGGATGTGCGATGAATGCGTCGGCGGCAGCCGAGCCGGTCGTCAAGAAGATGGAATTCGAAGGCGAGGACTGGCTCTATTTCAAGGCGATCGTGCCGCAGGTGGCGATCATCCGGGCGACGACGGCCGACGAGCGCGGCAACCTCACCTATGAACACGAGGGGGCATACCTCGGTGGCCTCGACCAGGCGCTGGCCGCCCGCAACAATGGCGGCATTGTCATTGCGCAGGTCAAGCGCATCACCAAAGCCGGCTCTTTGAAGCCGCATGACGTGCGTGTGCCCGGCATGCTGGTCGATTATGTTGTTGTCGATCCCGACCAGAAGCAGACGACGCTGACGGATTACGATCCGGCCATCTCCGGCGAAATCTTCCGGCCGCTCGACAGTTTTCGCGTGCCGGAGTTCAATATCCAGAAGGTGATTGCCCGCCGCGTTGCGCAGGAGCTTCAGGGCGGCTCTTGCGTCAATCTCGGCTTCGGCATCTCGGCCAATGTTCCGCGTATCCTTTTGGAAGAAGGCCTGCATGGCTCGGTCACCTGGGTGATCGAGCAGGGCGCTGTCGGCGGCGTGCCGCTGCTCGATTTCGCCTTCGGTTGCGCCTCGAATGCCGATGCCTTCATGCCGTCGCCTTATCAGTTCACCTATTTCCAGGGTGCCGGCTTCGATGCCTCGCTCCTGTCCTTCCTCGAGATCGACAAGTCCGGCTCGGTCAACGTCTCGAAACTGTCGTTCCGGCCGCATGTGACGGCAGGGGCGGGCGGGTTCGTGGATATCACCGCGCGGGCGAAGAAGATCGTCTTCTCCGGCATGTTCAACGCCGGGGCCAAGCTCTCGATGACTGACCGCAAGCTGGTGATCGAGAAGGAAGGCAAGCTGAAGAAGCTGGTCAATGAGGTCGAGCACGTCACCTTCTCAGGCGGTCGCGCCGTCGAGCAGGGGCAGGACATTACCTATGTCACCGAACGCTGCGTGATGAAGCTGACGCCGCAGGGCATCATGCTCACCGAGATCGCGCCCGGCGTCGATCTGCAGGCGCATATTCTCGACCAGTCGGAATTCCCGCTGATCGTTTCCGATAGGCTGAAGGTCATGGACGCTGCGCTGTTCCACGAGGCGCCGATCGGGCTGACATTGCCGCAAAAGCCGGTTCGGACGCTGCAAGGAGCATCGCATGGCTGATGAACGGATCAAGATTGGGATCGACGGTGCGATTGCCATCCTGACGGTGGCGCGGCCGGAAAAGCTGAACGCGTTCGATATCGATATGCTGAAGGCGCTTTCGGCTGCCTGCGATACGGTCGAAGCGGATACCAGCATCCGCGTGGTTATCCTGACGGGGGAGGGCAAGGCCTTTTCCGCCGGTGGCGACATCAAGGCCTGGGGGGCGATGAGCCCCAACGAATTCGGTCATCAATGGGTGCGTTTTGGCCACCGGGTGTTCGAGCGGCTGGCGACCCTGCGCACGCCGGTGATTGCCGCGATCAATGGCCATGCGCTCGGCGGCGGGCTGGAACTGGCGGCAGCCGCGGATATCCGCATTGCGGAAACACAGGTGAAGATCGGCCTGCCGGAAACGAGCCTTGGCATGGTGCCGGGCTGGTCTGGCACGCAGCGTCTGGTCAAGCGTTTTGGCGCGCAGGTTGTGCGCCGGATGGTCTTGGGCGGCGAGATGTTTACGGCAGACGAGGCGCGCGCGCTCGGGCTGGTCGATGCGGTGGTGGCGACGGGAACGGTGCTGGACGCGGCAAAGGAATATGCCGAGCGCGTCGCCAGGCGCGGTCCGGCGGCGCTGGAAATCTGCAAGCTAATGATTGCGTCTGCCAATGGCGAAGACAACGGGACCGCCGTCGAGGCGCTGGGTTCGATCCTGGCTGCCAAGACCGGCGACATGAAAGAGGGCGTTGCGGCTTTTACCGGCAAGCGCCCCGCGGAATTCAAGGGAGAATGGTAATGACGGTTCTGGTGAAGCCCAAGGCTTTGACGGACACAAAGGTGCGCGACTTCCAGATGCTGATCGAAGGCAAATGGGGAAATGCGGCCGAGGGCAGGACGCTGGAGCGTGTGGCCCCCGGTCACGGCGTTACCGTCAGCCGCTATCAGGCCGCAACGAAAGCCGATGCAGAACGGGCGATTGCCGCCGCGCGCAAGGCCTTCGACGATGGCCCCTGGCCGCGCATGACAGCGTCGGAGCGTTCGCTTGTCCTTTTGAGGGCGGCCGACATGATCGCGGCGCGTGCCGATGAACTGGCCTATCTCGACTGCATCGAGAGCGGCAAGCCGATCAGCCAGGCCAAGGGCGAACTTGGGGGTGCCGCCGATATCTGGCGTTATGCCGCAGCTCTTGCCCGCGACCTGCACGGCGAAAGCTACAACACGCTCGGCGACGGCACGCTCGGCGTGGTGCTACGCGAAGCGATCGGCGTCGTCTCGATCATCACGCCGTGGAATTTTCCGTTCCTGATCGTCAGCCAGAAGCTGCCATTTGCGCTCGCTGCGGGCTGCACGACCGTGGTCAAGCCCTCGGAACTCACGTCCGGCTCGACGCTGGTTCTCGGCGAAATCCTCGAAGCGGCCGGTGTTCCGGCTGGCGTCGTCAACATCATCACCGGCACCGGCCCGGATGTCGGCGCGACCATGACCTCGCATCCGGATGTCGACATGGTCTCCTTCACCGGTTCGACCGGTATCGGCAAGCTGACCATGACCAATGCGGCGCAGACCCTGAAGAAAGTGTCGCTGGAACTCGGCGGCAAGAATCCACAGATCGTCTTTCCGGATGCCAATCTCGATGACTTCATCGATGCGGCGGTGTTCGGCGCCTATTTCAATGCCGGCGAATGCTGCAATGCCGGTTCGCGGCTGATCGTTCATCGCGATATCGCCGATGACGTGGTGCGCCGCGTCGCCGAGCTTTCGGCCAAGGTGAAGGTCGGAGATCCGCTCGATCCGTCGACGCAGGTTGGCGCGATCATCACACCACAGCATCTGGAAAAGATTGTCGGCTATGTCTCGGCTGCGTCCGGCAACGGTGCGACGGTCTCGCATGGCGGCACGGCACTCGACCTCGGCTCCGGCCAGTTCATGTCGCCGACCATTCTGTCTGCGGTCACACCCGACATGGCCGTGGCCCGGGAAGAGGTCTTCGGGCCGGTCCTGTCCGTGCTGACGTTCGAGACGACGGACGAGGCGATCCGGATTGCCAATTCCATCGATTACGGCCTGTCGGCCGGGGTCTGGAGCCGCGATTTCGATACCTGCCTGATGGTCGGCCGCAAGGTCCGGGCCGGAACGGTCTGGATGAACACCTTTATGGACGGTGCCTCGGAACTGCCATTCGGCGGCTACCGCCAGTCGGGCCTTGGCCGCGAACTCGGCCGTCATGCGGTGGAGGATTATACCGAGACCAAGACGCTCAACATGCATATCGGCGGCCGCACCGGCTGGTGGATGCCGCGCGGTTAAGGGCGATTTGAATTGAGGCGATGAGAGGAAGGGAGGGCGTGATGAGATTGGATTTGAATGGTTTGAAGAAGGGTACCAACCCTTCCTCCGTCATCTTCGCCCTTGGGGCGGGGATCCATTCACGGCGCGTCGGCGCCGTGAATGGCTACTCTACCAGAAGGCTGTCTCCTGCGCCTAAGGACTTGGGCGCGCTGGATCCCTGTGACGAGCACAGGGATGACGGGCATCGGAGTAAGCACTTGATTCAAAAGGAGACTACATCTGCGTTGAAAATGCGTCGTGCCGTCTCACACCGCCGGAAAATTAACCCTCGGCTTGAGCAGGACCTGCATGCCGGCGGTATCCTTACCGGCGATCCGCGCCAACAGCACGCGGCCCATCTGTTCGCCGGTGTCGGTCAGGTCCTCATAGATCGTCTCGACCTTCGGCTGGATGTTGACCAAAAGTTTCGAGGTTTGCTTGGCGACGATGTCGTATTCGAGCCCCAGCGTCAGGCCGTGGTCGCTCATGCCGGTAATGGTTGCCAGCGCCGAGACTTCGCCGCCGCAGATGAAGCCATCCGATACATCGGGCTGGCCAGCGCGTCGGCTGATGAAATCGCGGATATGATCGATGGGGCTATCGAGATGGATCTCGTCGGGGATTTCATAGGCAACGCCGGCCTCACTGACGGCGGTCATGAAGCCGTGCAGCAGGTGCTGGGAGAAGGTCATGCGCTTCGGCGGCAGGATGATCATCGGCTTGCGGCGGCCGCGCAGGATCAGCCGCTTGGTCGCCTCGTAGGCGAAGGAAAAATTGTCGTAGTCGACATAGGGGTGCGGGGTGGAAAGCTCCGTCCTTCCATGACAGACGAACGGAAAATCGTTCTCGATCAGGAAGCGCACGCGCGGGTCGAATGGTTCAGTGCGCGAAAAGATCAGCCCGTCAGCCATGCTGTTGCGGACGATGTGGCGCACGGCATCGAGATTGCTGTCGTTCATGAAATTCGGCGTGACGATGATGTGGTAGGGCGTGTCCGCCAGCGCCTTGGCAAGCCCCAGCATCAGCGAGGTGCCGTAGCCGAGGATTTCCTCGTGCGGATCGAGAAGCACGCTGATGACATTGGTGCGGCCGGTCTTCAGGCGCTGGGCCGCGCGGTCGGGCAGGTAACCGATCTCGGCTGCAACCTCATGCACCCGGCGCCGGGTCTTGGCCGAGATCTGCGGCGCGTTGCTGAGCGCGCGCGACACGGTGGTGACCGCAAATCCGGTGAGATCGGCGATCGTGCGCAAGGTTGGCCGGACATGCCGGGCAGCCGTTTGGTCCGGCGTCATGGGTTTGGGAGTGTCTGCCAATGACATGCTTTCTTCACGCGAGTACGAACCGCTTTGTAACGCGGGACAAACGGATGCGCAATGCGCGCTGTGCAAACGTTATAAACGAGGATTCGGCATCGGGTGTTGTTGCGATGCAGCATGCGATTTCTGATTATAAAACAGCAAATTCAATATGTTCCTCTTCCATCATCCAAAACACATGCGCCAGCTTGACTTCAGGAAATTTATAACGTTTTAAATTACCCAGCGGCGTATGCCGCAGATATATTGCTACCCCGTTTTTGAGAGCGGGACGGCATTCAACGGCGGGAGGAGATTCCGCCTCGATGACTTGCAACCGGGAGGATTACGATGCGCAAGTTTATGACGACGACGGCGATGGCAGCTTTGATGGCGGCGGGCTGCGGGCTTGCCGCGCAAGCCGAGGATGTCAAGGAAGTTCAGATGCTGCATTGGTGGACGTCGGGCGGCGAAGCGGCTGCTTTGAATGTTCTCAAGGGCGATCTTTCCAAGGAAGGCTTCGGCTGGAAGGACGTGCCGGTCGCCGGCGGTGGCGGCGATGCTGCCATGACGGCGCTGAAGG
>JAESFK010000221.1_pt1 | contig 37984 bp, 39 predicted proteins | sample 9269391 | NCBI WGS metagenome assembly JAESFK01 (sample SAMN14506231, study PRJNA617097) | algae metagenome | isolation source: Drouetiella hepatica UHER 2000/2452 and co-occurring heterotrophs from... | place: Slovakia: Slovak Paradise National Park, Hrabusice, Kosice Region | collected 2000-01-01
TTCGGGGCCGGTTCGGAGCGCGACGAGCACGTCAAGCTCGGCATCCTCATCGGCTCGCTCCTCGCCGCCCTGATCGCCTCGGTCATCCTCCGGCGGCGCAACGCGGTCTACCGCCGGATCCACGAGCACGAGACGAACGACGCCGACGGCGACGGCATCCCCGACGCCTGGGACGACGTGCCGGGACCGGGGACCTCCGCCACTCGGTAAGGTCGGGTCCGACGGCCCTGACGTGGGACGACGACCAGTGAGGCGAGACGGATGGCACCCGAGAGCAACGAGCGCACCATCGGCCAGCTCGTCGCCGACGCGACGCACGACCTGCAGGGCATCGTGCGCGGCGAGATCGCGCTCGCCAAGGCAGAGGTCGCCCAGGGCGCCAAGGTCCTCGGCAAGGGCGCGGGCCTTTTCGCTGGCGCCGCGTTCGTCGGCCTGCTCGGCCTGATCTTCCTCTTCCACACCCTCGCCCAGGTCATCGCGATCTGGCTTCCCCTGTGGGCCGGCTACCTCATCGTCACCGTGCTGATGTTCGTCGTCGCCGCCGTCCTCGGGCTGCTCGGCAAGAGCGCCTTCGAGAAGGCCAAGCCGGCGCCCGAGCGGGCCATCGAGCAGGGCAAGGAGACGATCGCCGCGCTGAAGCGCGACGGCTGAGGCCGGCGGCTCCCGGCGCCTCAGTCCCGGATGCAGGCGCCGGACGACACCGCCCGGTCACCGAGCCCGGCCCCACGCAGCACCGGCGCGAGCTCGTCGAGGGTCATCGCGTAGCCGGTCTGCGGGTCGTCGAGCGAGGTCGCGAAGACCATCCCGACGACCCGGCCCTCGTCGTCGAGCACCGGTCCGCCGGAGGCACCCTGGCGCACCGTGGCCCGCAGCGAGTAGGTCTCGCGGATGGCGCCCGGGTTGCCGTAGATGTCGGCTCCGCGTGCCTCGAGCACCGCGCGCACGCGGGCGGCCCCGACCCACAGACCGGCGTCCCCGGGGAACCCGGCGAGGACGGCGCCGTCGTCGGCCTCGAGCTCGGGGCCCCGGCCCAGGGTCGGCGCGCGCAGGTCCCGGGCGGCGAGCACCGCGACGTCGCGGTCGGGGTCGAAGGCGATGACCCGGGCCGCCACCTCCCGGCCGGTTCCCCTGACGCTCACCCGGACGCTGCGCGAGCCGGCGACGACGTGCGCGTTGGTGACGACGATGCCGGGCGCGGCCACCCACCCGCTGCCGACCGAGGTCTGCCCGCAGCGCGGCGCGCTCGAGCGGACGTGGATGACCGAGTCCAGGGCGGCGGCCACGTCGGGGTCCTTCGCGAGCGCGGCGTCGGGCGCCGGGACCGCGCGGATGGGCTCGGGGCCCAGACCCTCGAAGACCCGCGGGAAGCCGCCGCGGTCCAGGGCCCGGGTCACCTCGTCGACGAGCCGGCCGGCGGCGGGCGGCATCACCGCGTCGACGGTCTGGACGACGGTGGACTGCGCGACGGCCTGGCTCACCGGCTGCGGACCGCTCGTGCGGACCGCTCCGGCGACGACCCAGACGACGACGGTGGAGGCGACGAAGACCGCGACGGCGCCGAGCAGGCTGTCGAGCAGCCCGAACCCGGAGAGGGTGATGAGCGTGCGCACCCGGCCGGCGAGCAGGAGCATCAGCCACTGCCCGAGGGTGGCGAGGAGGAGCACGACGCCGATGACCACGAGGGTGCCGACGGGCGTCGAGAGGTCGAGGCCGGCGTGCTGCTCGAGCAGGTCGGGGGCCACCCGGGCCCCGAGGAAGGCGCCGGCCACCAGGCCGACCAGGCCGAGGACGGCACCGACCAGCCCCTGGCGCCAGCCGCTCCAGGCGTAGGAGAGCAGGACGACGGCGAGGACCAGGTCGACGGCCAGGGAGCCCGTCATCCGCGGGCCTCGCCGTCAGGGCCGTCGGCGTCGTCGGCGTCGTCGTCGGTGGGGTCGAAGGCGTCGGTGTCGCGCATCCACGGCGACATGACCCGCGGCGGCAGCTCACGCTCGATGGCGGTGTCCCACGGCTCGGTGAGCCCGGCGAGGTCGAGGACCGCGTCGAGGAGCATGGCCGTGAACCCCCAGACGAAGAGGCCGTCCACCTCGAAGCCCGGCCCGCGGTAGGGCCCGAAGACCGCCGAGAAGCGCCGGTCGCCGGCGAGCAGGTCGGCGACCGGGATGCGGGCCACGCGGGCCACCTCGCCGCGGTCGACGACCCCGACCGGGACGGGCTCGGGCCACCAGCCGATGACGGGTGTGACGGCGCTGCTGCTCGGGGCGAGGTGCAGGCTCGGCCAGACGGCGAGCACCTCGACGCCCGTCGGGTCGAGGCCGACCTCCTCCTGCGCCTCGCGCAGGGCGGCGTCGACCGGGCCGTCGTCCTCGGGGTCGAGCCGGCCGCCGGGGAAGGAGACCTGCCCGGGGTGCGAGCGCAGCGTGTGCGAGCGCTCGGTGAGCAGGACGTCGACCGCACCGCCGGGGCCGGGGCCGAAGAGGACGAGCACGGCCGAGTGCCGGACCCCGGTGGCGGGCACCGGGTGGTCGCGGAACCAGGGGTGGTCGCTGAGGTCGGCGCGAGCGGCGAGCCGGGTCAGCCACTCGGGGGCCGGGGTCATGCGGGTCATCGTAGGCACGCTGCCCGGGAGGGCCGGGGTCGCGCCCGCACCTCAGGCGTCGTCGGGGAGGGGCCCGGGCGGCGGGTCGGGCAGGACGGCGCCGGGGGCGAGCTCGAACTTCAGCAGGGCCCGGGCCTTCTCGGGGTCGGTCTCGCCCTCCCCGTACGCCGGGCACCAGCGGGTGATCGGGCACGCGCCGCAGGCGGGCTTGCGCGCGAAGCAGGTGCGCCGCCCGTGGAAGATCACGACGTGGCTGAGCATCGTCCAGTCGCTCTTCGGGATGAGGGCGGCGACCTCGGCCTCGACCTTGACCGGGTCGGTCTGCTGGGTCCATCCCCACCGGCGCACGAGCCGGCCGAAGTGGGTGTCGACGGTCAGGCCCGGGACCCCGAAGGCGTTGCCGAGGACGACGTTGGCGGTCTTGCGGCCGACGCCGGGGAGGGTGACGAGGTCCTCGAGGCGCCCGGGGACCTCGCCGCCGAAGCGCTCGACGACCGCCTGCGCTAGCGTGATGACCGAGTTGGTCTTGGCCCGGAAGAACCCGGTGGGCTTGAGCACGGCCTCCATCTCGGCCCGGTCGGCGGCCGCCAGCGCCTCGGCGGTGGGCCAGCGCGAGAAGAGCGTGGGCGTGACGGTGTTGACCATGACGTCGGTGGTCTGGGCGGACAGCACGGTGGCCACGAGCAGCTGGAGCGGGGTCTCGAAGTCGAGCTCGCAGTGGGCGTAGGGGTAGCGCTCGTGGAGCGCCCTGGAGATGCGCCGGGCGCGGCGGGTGCGGGCGACGGGCGACTCCTCGCCGGTGGCCGCGCGACGGACGGCGGGCGAGGGGCGGACGGGCACGGGCGTCAGCCTACGACCGGGTCCCGACACCCCGTCGTGGCCCGCCGCGCCACCTCGCCCGCGTGGCGGCGGTGCACCCGGGACGACCTGCCCGTTCTGGCACACTGTGCGACGTGGATCACGACGTCGTGCGGAAAGCCCCGCTCTTCTCGCCCCTCGACGACCAGGAGGCCGAGACCCTCATCTCGACGATGAGCGCCTCCCGCCTCGAGCGCGGCGACGTCCTCTTCCACGAGGGCGACCAGGGCGACCGGCTCTACGTCATCGCCGAGGGCAAGATCAAGCTCGGCCGCACCAGCACCGACGGCCGCGAGAACCTCCTCGCCATCCTCGGTCCCGGCGAGATGTTCGGCGAGCTCTCGCTCTTCGACCCCGGGCCGCGCACCGCCACGGCCACCGCGGTCGCCGAGACCCAGCTCGTCTCGATGGGTCAGGACCAGCTGCGCGACGTGCTGCACCAGCGGCCGAACGTCGCCCTCACCCTCCTCACGGCGCTGGCCCGCCGGCTGCGCCGCACCAACGACGTGCTGGCCGACCTCGTCTTCACCGACGTCCCCGGCCGCGTCGCCAAGGCCCTCCTCGACCTCGCCAAGCGCTTCGGCCGTCCGGTCGACGAGGGCGTGATGGTCGCCCACGACCTCACCCAGGAGGAGCTGGCCCAGCTGGTCGGCGCCTCCCGCGAGACCGTCAACAAGGCCCTCGCCGACTTCGCCTCCCGGGGGTGGCTGCGCCTCGAGGCGCGGGCGGTGCTGCTCGTCGACGTCGAGCGCCTCAAGCGCCGCGCGCGCTGAGGTAGTCCACCTGGGCGCGGATCGACATCCGCGCGGCCGGCCACACCTCTTCGGGCACGTCGGCGTAGACCCGCGTGAGCACGCCCTCGACGGGGTCCTCCTCGCCGGCCGCGCCGTCGGCGAGCGCCTGACGCACCTGCTCGAGTCGTTCGGCGCGGTGGGTGCGGTAGAAGCCGACCATCGCCGCCGCATCCGGGACGAGCGGGCCGTGACCGGGGAGGATGCGGGTCACGGCGCCGTCGCCGGTGAGGGCGGCGATCCGCTCGAGCGATGACAGGTACGCGTCGAGCTCGCCGTCGGGGTGCGCGACGACGGTCGTGCCGCGGCCGAGCACGGTGTCTCCCGTGAGCAGGGCGTGGTCGGCCGGGAGGGCGAAGGAGAGCGAGTCGGCCGTGTGGCCGGGGGTCGCGACGACCCTCAGCTCGAGGCCGCCGACGGTCACCGCGTCGCCGTCACCGAGGTCCTCGTGGCCGCGCCCGACCGCCCGGGTGGGTGCGCCGGTCAGCTCGGCGAAGCGCGGGGCGCCCTCGGCGTGGTCGTGGTGGCCGTGGGTGAGGACGGTCAGCGCCACCCGGGCCCCGCGGGCCTCGACGTGGTCGAGGACGGCGCGCAGGTGGTGACCGTCGAGCGGCCCCGGGTCGACGACGACGGCCTCCGTGGACCCCGGCTCCAGGAGGACCCAGGTGTTGGTGCCGTCGAGTGTCATCGGCCCGGGGTTCGGGGCGAGCACGCAGTGCGCCCGCTCGGTGACCGGCCCACCCGCCCACGGCTCGCGGGTCGACGGCGGCGGCTGGGCGCTCATCCGGCCACCCTAGACGCGGACGCCCGGACAGGCAGAGGGCGCTGACGACCTGGTTTCCGGCGACGACGGACCGCTTCTGCCTGTCGGTCCGCACCCCTGTGGATGACGCACGGCGGCCGGCCTTCCGCGCGGGCATGCTGGCCCGATGAGCTCCGTGGCCCACACCCTGCGCAGGCTCGGCGGCTGCGCCACGTGGACCGAGCTGCGTCGGGCGCACTCGGGACGCGCGCTGCGACGCGCCTGTGCCTCCGGGGCCGTGGTGCGGACGGCCCGGGGCCGATACGCCCTCCCGGAGGTCGATGCCCACCGCGCCCTGGCCGCGGCCCGGACGGCGACGCTGTCGCACCTCTCGGCGGCCCTCGCCCACGGCTGGAGGGTCAAGGCCGTCCCCGACGTCGCGTGGGTGACCGTCCGCCGCAAGCGCCGGCTGCGCCCGGGCGACCTCGTGGGCATCAGACCGCACTGGAGCGACCTCACGGCGGGCGAGCGTGCGGCGGGGGTGACGGCACCGGTCCGTACCGTGCTCGACTGCGCCCGCGTGCTGCCCTTCGACGAGGCGCTGGCCGTGGCCGACTCCGCCCTCCGGTCGGGCGCGGTCTCGGCCGAGGGGCTGCGTGAGGCCGCGGCGTCGACGAGGGGTCCGGGCGCCACCGCCGCCCGTCGTGTGGCGGAGCACGCGGACGGTCGAGCTGCCAACCCCTTCGAGTCGGTGCTGCGCGCGCTGGCCCTGGAGGTCGGCCTCGAGCTGACGCCCCAGCTCGTCATCGCCGAACCCGGCCTGTTCGCCGTCGTGGACCTCGGCAACGAGCAGCTGCGCCTGGCAGTCGAGGCCGACGGCTTCGAGACGCACGGGACGCGGCGCGGCCTGCGCAAGGACTGCCGCCGGCACACCGAGCTCGCCGTCCACGCCTGGTCCTCGATGAGGTACGTCTACGAGGACGTGATGTTCGAGCAGGAGTGGACGCGGTGGGCGCTCCGCTCCTGGGGCGACGTCCGGTCGGGCAGGCCCCTGAGCACCCCACCGCTCCGGTCGTCCAAACCGGCAGAAGCGGCGTGACGAGGCCTCGTCCGGCCGCAGGAGGCTGCTCTGCCTGTCGGAACGCCCGCCGCGCGCGATGCCGGCAGGGGGTCAGGGCAGCTCGGTGACGAGGACGAGCGTGCCGTCGGGGTCCTGTTCGAGCACCGGGGTCACCCGGGCGATGCGCGGCCGGTCGGCGAGGAAGGAGGCCGCGTCGGCGAACCCGGCGAGCGCCTCGAGCGCCCACACCTGCGGCGGCATCATCCGCGTGGAGCCGGAGGCGGCGGCGTCGAGCAGCGCCTCGGCGCGGGCCCAGCCGCCGCCGTCGGACTCGGCGCTCGTCTCGCGCGCCTCCTGGCCCGGCGGCATCCCCGCGGCGAGGATCCACGTGTCGTAGCGGCGCGGCTCGAACGCCGGCGTGACCCAGTGCCCGCGCCCCCGCAGGTCGGCGACCGGCACGCGCACCCCGCACTCCTCCTCGACCTCGCGGACGGCCGCAGCCACGAAGGGAGCCGCCTCGGCCACGTCCACCCCCATGTGCGCGGCGAGCTCCGCGAGCCCCGGGGTGGACGGCTCCAGGACGTCACCCGCGTCGACCCGCCCGCCGGGGAAGACCACCATGGACGGCGCGAAGGCCATCGTCGCGACCCGGCGCTGGACGTAGACCTCGGGTCCGGCGGCGGTGTCGCGCACCAGCATCACGGTGGCGGCCGGCCGCGGCGCGACGGCGTCGGACGACCCCGCGTCGACCCACGCCCGGGCGCGCTCGAGCAGGCCGCCGTCGCGCAGCGGCTGCCGCAGCACGCGGCCGCCCGCGTCAGTCGCGGACGTGGACGATCACCTCGACCTCGACGGGGGCGCCGAGCGGCAGCGCCGCGACCCCCACCGCCGAGCGCGCGTGCCGGCCGGCCTCGCCGAAGACCTCGCCGAACAGCTCGCTCGCGCCGTTGACGACGCCGGGCTGGCCGGTGAACGAGGGGTCCGAGGCGACGAAGCCCGTGACCTTGACGACCCGCTCGACGCGGTCGAGGTCGCCGACCACCGACTTCACGGCGGCAATGGCGTTGAGCGCGCAGATCGCGGCCAGCTCCTTGGCGCGCGCCGGCGTGACGAGCCCGACGAGCTCGCCGACGGCCCCGGTCTCGGGCAGCACGCCGTCGACCATCGGCACCTGGCCGGACACGTAGACCCGCGAGCCGTCGAGGACGGCCGGGACGTAGGCGGCCAGCGGTGGCACGACCTCCGGCAGCGTGAGGCCGAGCGAGGCGAGCCGGTCGTCGACGGAGCCCACGCGACCTCAGCCCTTCTGGCGCTTGAGGTAGGCGACGAGGTTGCCCTCGGGCATGACGAGGACCTGGACGAGCTCCCAGCCGTCCTCACCCCACTGGTCGAGGATCTGCTTCGTCGCGTGGACGATGAGCGGAACGGTCGCGTACTCCCACTTCTGCATGCGCGCCACCCTACCGGCGCCCCACCGGCGCCCCACCGCGGCTACGGTGGCCGTGATGAGCGACGACGTCCTGGCCCGCACCGCCCGACAGCCGGACCGCACCGAGGTCACCGGCCCGGAGCAGACCGACGTCTACGACGTCTTCGACCCCGACCCGCACCGCGCCCGCGGGGTGACCGTCGGCCTCGTGCACGGCGGCTTCTGGCGGCCCACGTACGACCGCACCCACCTCGGCCCGCTCGCCGAGGCGCTGGCCCGCGACGGCTTCCACGTCGCCAACCTCGAGTACCCCCGCACGGGGATGCCCGGCGGCGGCTGGCCGGGCACAGCCACGGCCCTGCGCGCCACCCTCGAGGCCGCCCGGGCCGACACCGACCTCCCCGACACCCTCGTCCTCGTCGGCCACTCGGCGGGCGGGCACCTCGTCACGTGGCTGGCCTCCGAGGGCCGCGTCGAGGACCTCGTCGGGTCGGTCGCACTCGGCCCCGTCGCCGACCTCGGGGCCGCCGACCGGCTCCACCTCGGCGACGACGCCGCCCGTGCCTTCCTCGGCGGCGCCCCGGACGAGGTGCCGGACGCCTGGGCCGAGGCCGACCCGGCCCGCCAGCGCCTCACCGCCCCGGTGGCGCTCGTCTCCGGCGAGGCCGACGACGTCGTCCCGCCCGCGATCGCCGAGTCCTACGTCGCCACCCGCACCGAGGCCGATGCGCCGGCCACGACGGCCCTGGCCCGCGGCGCCGACCACTTCGACCTCGTCGACCCGGAGCACCCGGCCTACCTCCTGCTGCTCGCCGAGGTCGAGGAGCTCACCCTCGGCCGGGGCGGCCCGCACCACGCCTGAGGCCCCACCTACGCTGGGCGCATGGCCGCCCCTCCGCTCGCGCGCGTCCTCGACGGCGTCCGCCTCCACGTGGTGACGGGCAAGGGCGGGGTCGGGAAGACGACGGTCGCCGGCGCGCTCGGCCTCACCCTCGCCCGCCAGGGCAAGCACGTCCTGCTCGTCGAGGTCGAGAACCGGCAGGGCATCAGCCAGACCTTCGACGTCCCGCCGCTCGGCACGGCCGAGGTGCGCCTCGTCCAGGACCCGTCGGGCGGTGAGCTCTGGGGCCTCTCGGTCGACGCGAAGGCCGCACTGCTCGAGTACCTCCAGACCTTCTACAAGCTCGGCCGGGCGGGCGGGGCGCTCGAGAAGATGGGCGTCATCGACTTCGCGACGACCATCGCCCCGGGCGTGCGCGACGTCCTGCTCACCGGCAAGGTCTACGAGGCGGTCGGGCGCACGATCGGCAGCAAGCGCGGCCAGGGCCGGTTCGTCTGGGACGCCGTCGTGCTCGACGCGCCGCCCACCGGACGGGTCGGCCGCTTCCTCGGGGTCAACGAGCAGGTCGCCGGGCTGGCCCGGGTCGGGCCCATCCACTCCCAGGCCGAGTCGATCACCCGGATGCTGCGCGACCGCCGCAGCGTCGTCCACGTCGTCACCGTCCTCGAGGAGATGCCCGTCCAGGAGAGCGCCGACGCCGTCGCCGAGCTCTCGGCCGCCGGCTTCGGCCTCGGCGCCGTCGTCGTCAACCAGGTCCGCGAGCCGCTCGTGCCCGCCGACCTGCTGGCCCGGATCGACGAGGACGGCCCGGCGGTCGAGGAGCGGGTGCGCGCCGACCTCGCCGCCGTCGGGGTCCGCTCCGGGGCGCGCACGGTCGGCGGGCTGCTCGCCGAGGCCCGCGACCACGCGGCCCGCATCGCCCTCGAGCGCGACCTCACGGCCGAGGTCGACGGGCTCGGCCTGCCGACCCTCACCCTCCCGGCGCTCGCGTCCGGCACGGACGACGGCGGCGTCTCGGTGCTCGCCGACGAGCTCGCCGCGCAGGGGGTGTCCTGATGGCCACCGCCCGCGGCACGACGTCCCGCGCCGGGAGCACCCCCGACCCGCTCGACCTCGACGCCCTCCTCGCCGACCCGGGCACGGGGATCATCGTCTGCTGCGGCTCCGGTGGCGTCGGGAAGACGACGACCGCCGCGGCCCTCGGGGTGCGGGCCGCCGAGGCCGGGCGCAAGGTCGTCGTCCTCACCATCGACCCCGCCCGGCGGCTCGCCCAGTCGCTCGGGCTCACCGAGCTCGACAACACCCCGCGCCCGGTCGAGGGCGTCGGCGCGGACGCCGGCGGGTCGCTCGACGCGATGATGCTCGACATGAAGCGGACCTTCGACGAGGTCGTGCTCGCCCACTCGACGCCCGACAAGGCCACCCAGATCCTCGAGAACCCCTTCTACCAGGCGGTCTCCAGCTCGTTCGCGGGCACGCAGGAGTACATGGCGATGGAGAAGCTCGGCCAGCTGCGGGCCCAGGCCGACCGCGACGGCACGTGGGACCTCGTCGTCGTCGACACCCCGCCGTCGCGCTCGGCCCTGGACTTCCTCGACGCCCCCAAGCGCCTCGGGTCCTTCCTCGACGGCCGGTTCATCCGGCTGCTCATGGCGCCGGCGCGGGCCGGCGGGCGCGCCTACCTCAAGGTCTTCTCCGTCGGCGCCAACCTCGCGGCGGCCACCCTCTCGAAGGTCCTCGGCGGCCAGTTCCTCAGCGACGTGCAGACCTTCGTCGCGGCGCTCGACACGATGTTCGGCGGCTTCCGCGAGCGGGCCGACGTCACGTACGCCCTCCTCAAGGAGCCGTCGACCGCCTTCGTCGTCGTCGCGGCGCCCGAGCGGGACGCGCTGCGCGAGGCGGCCTACTTCGTCGAGCGGCTCGAGGCCGAGTCGATGCCGCTGGCCGGCGTCGTCGTCAACCGGATGCAGGGGCTAGCGGCCCCGGGGCTCAGCGGCTCACGGGCCACCGCGGCCGCCGAGCAGCTCGAGGACCGCGACGAGTGCGGGGACGGCACGAGCGACACGGCGACGGGCGGCGCGACCGCGGGCTCCGTCGGTCCGGCGCTCACCCCGGCGCTGCTGCGGCTGCACGCCTCGCTCGCCGAGACCGCGACGCGCCACGAGGGCCACGTCCGGCGGTTCGTCGCGTCGCACCCGGGCATCCCCGTCTCGACGGTGCCGGCGAGCGCGACGGACATCCACGACCTCGACGGGCTGCGCGAGGTGGCCGCGGCCCTGGCCGCCGGCTGACGGGCGACCACCCCCTCGTCGAATGCCGGGCCACCCCGCAGTCAGCGCTGCGATCACGACCTGTACTGCGCCTGGCCCGCACAGCAGCCCGGGTACAGAGAAGATCCCCGGGAGGCCGACCGTGGTCCACGCGTGGCTGCAGGGTTGCCGCGAGTGGGGTGCAGGGGTGGTCGGCCCCTCCGGGGAGATCGTGGGGTCAGGCGATGGCGCCCTCGGCGCCCCGGGCCTTCGCCGCGGACAGCAGAGCCGTCCACGACCTGACGTCCGGGCGTCGGCGCAGCAGTGCGCGCCGCTCTCGTTCGGTCATCCCTCCCCAGACACCGAACTCCGTACGGTTGTCGAGCGCGTCGGCGAGGCACTCGGCCATCACAGGGCACCCCTTGCACACGACCTTGGCGGCGCGCTGCGCCTTGCCCTGGACGAAGAGCGCGTCCGGGTCACTGCCGGCGCACTTCCCGAGCGGCGCCCACTCGGTCACCCACTGCCCCTCGGTGCTCTGCTCCTCCGGGGAGATGCTCATGTCCACCTCGTTCCACTGGTCTCGGGTCCTCGGCCCCCCGATGTCGGTGAGGACGTACTGAAACCGTAGGCAGGGCCGTGACCAGCGGGTATCGTCCGTGCGGGTCGAGGCCCCCGACGAACGGCCGACCCCCTGGCCGAACGGCCGATGAAGGGATTCCGCAGGTGCCTGCCTCGACAGCACGTGCCCCCTGCGCGTCGCGGAGTCGGGGGTTCCCAGACGCCCGCGTTACCCTGTCGGGCATGGACGGTCGCGCCCAGAACATTCCCGCTGTACTCAGGCTCCTCCTCGGTTTCGTCGTGCTGAGCACGGTGGCCGGGCTGCTGGTGGCCGGTATCGCGGTGCCCGCGATCGGCGCCAGCGGCCAGGCCGCCAAGGCCGGCGTCGACTTCTTCAACGACCTCCCGAGCGAGTTCACGATCTCCCCGCTGGCCCAGCAGTCCAAGATCGTCGACGCCGACAACAAGCTCATCGCGAACCCGTACGACGAGAACCGCATCATCGTCCCGCTCAAGAGCATCTCGAAGAACATGCAGAACGCGCAGATCGCCATCGAGGACGCGCGCTTCTTCGAGCACGGCGGCCTCGACCTGCGCGGTTTCGCGCGGGCGGTGGTGACGAACGCCCAGACCGGCACCACCCAGGGCGCCTCGACCCTCACGCAGCAGTACGTGAAGATCACGCTGCAGGAGCAGGCCCTGCGGGCGGGTGACAAGGAGGCGGCGAAGGCCGCGACGGCCAAGAGCTACGCGCGCAAGGTGCAGGAGCTCAAGTACGCGATCAACGTCGAGGAGAACTACACCAAAGAGCAGATCCTCACGGGGTACCTCAACCTCGTGTACTACGGCGACCAGGCCTACGGCGTCGAGGCCGCGGCCATCAACTACTTCGGCGTCCGGGCGAGCAAGCTGAACCTCGGCCAGGCCGCCCTGCTCGCCGGCATCGTCCAGCAGCCCACCGCGTACAACCCGGTGCTCAACCCCGAGGCCGCGCAGGCCCGCCGCGACATCGTCCTCACCCGGATGGGCCAGCTCGGCATGGCCTCCGCGAAGGACGTCGCCGCCGCCAAGAAGGTCCCGGTCAAGAAGATGATCAAGAAGACGCCGGTCAAGGGCGTCTGCCACCGGTCCTCGCAGCCGTACTTCTGCGCCTACGTCATGGGCTACCTCCAGCACTCCCCGCAGATGGCGGTGCTCGGCAAGACCCCGGAGGAGCGGCTCAAGCGGATCAACCAGGGCGGGCTGACCATCCGCACCACGCTCGACCCGGCGAAGCAGAAGGCCGTGCAGTCCGAGATCACCAAGGCCGTCCCGATCGGCAACAAGAGCAACCTCGGTGGCGCCATCAGCGTCGTCGAGCCGGGCACCGGCAAGGTCCTCGCGATGGGGCAGGCCGCGGACTTCGAGAAGAACCAGACCAACTGGAACGTCGACCAGATCTACGGCGGCGGCCCCTTCGGCTACCAGTTCGGCTCCACGGCGAAGATGTTCGGCCTCGTCACCGCGCTCGAGCAGGGCATGCCGATGAACGCCACGATGCGGGTGCCGTTCGCGAGCAACAAGCAGGACCACGTCTTCGACGGGCCGAAGGTCGTCGGGGCCAAGTGCGGCGCCAACGAGCCGTGGAAGGTCGGCAACGACTACGCCATCGGCGGCCGGCAGATGAGCCTCGCCGAGGGCATCTCGAAGTCGATCAACACCTGGGCCGCGCAGCTGTCCATCGAGGTCGGGCCGTGCAACGTCCTGGACACGATGAAGAAGATGGGCGTCCACCAGGCCGACGGCAAGGACATCGAGCGCACGATCTCCAACGCCACCCTCGGCTCGGGCACCACGACGCCGCTCGACCTCGCGAGCGCGTTCGCGACCCTGGCCGCCGACGGCAAGTACTGCGAGCCGAGCCCGATCGTCTCCATCACGACGCCGGACAAGAAGGAGATCAAGGTCCCGAAGACCTCCTGCAAGCAGGTCATCTCCAAGGACACCGCCAACGCCGCGACGTTCCTGCTCAAGGGCACCCTGCGCGACGGCGGCACCGCCGACGGCAACTGGGACGTCAACGCCCGGCCAGCCGCCGGGAAGACCGGCACCACCGAGAAGCACAACCAGGCGTGGTTCGTCGGCTACACCCGGCAGCTGTCCACCGCGGTCTGGATCGGCAACGTCAAGGTCACCGACAAGAACCGGAGGCTGTACTCGCTCAACGGCAAGTGCTTCGGCTCCTACGGGTGCTTCAGCGACGTGTTCGGTGGCACCGTCTCGGCGCCGGTGTGGGCGAACGCGATGAAGAACATGTCCAAGGGCATGGAGGTCAAGCAGTTCCCCGAGCCCAGCGAGAAGGCCAAGCGCGGCAACCTCCAGGACCTCCCGAACGTCTTCGGGCGCAGCCCGGGCGAGGCCCAGGCCATCCTCGAGGACGCCGGCTTCCCCAGCGAGGTCGGGGGCTACATCAACTCCGACGCCTCCAGGGGCACCGTCGGCGGAACGTCACCCTCGGGTGGGGCCCTGCCCGGGCAGACCGTCACCCTGCTCCTCTCCGCCGGGCCGGCCCAGGCGAAGCAGCCCGACCCGCAGCCGACCCGGAAGGGTCGCGGACGCGGCGGCCCGACACCGCCCCCGCCGGGCAACGACTGACGCCCTGACGCCTGCACGACGGAGGGCCCCGACCACGCGATCGGGGCCCTCCGTCGTGCGTGGGGCCTCAGCGGGCGGTGAGGACCGCCTTGACGATCGCCGCGACGCGCCCGCCGTCGGCGCGCCCCGCGACCTCGCCCTGGGCGGCCTTCATGACCCGGCCCATGTCGGCCGGGCCGCCGGCGCCGGTGGCGGCGACCGCGCGCTCGACGATGGCCCGCAGCTCGTCGTCGCCGAGCTGGGCGGGCAGGTAGGCCTCGAGGACGGTCAGCTCGGCCTCCTCACCGTCGGCGAGCTCGGGGCGGTTGTTCTCGCGGAAGGCGGTGGCGGCCTCCCGTCGCTTCTTCGCCTCCTTGGCGAGGACCTTGAGCACCTCGTCGTCCCCGAGCTCGCGGGCCTCGTCGCCGGCGACCTCGGCGGTCGTCACCGAGGTCAGGGCCATCCGCAGCGTCGAGGAGCGCACCTTGTCGCGCGCGCGCATCGCGTCGTGCAGGTCGCTCTGGAGCTGGGCCTTGAGGCTCGTGGCGTTCATGGGCCCAGTCTCCCACCGCGCCCGCGCGGCGGGCACCCGGGATTCCCCGACCGCGGGCGTGCGCCGCACCGCTGAGGGCACCGGGATTCCTCCGGAGGCCGTCTCGTTTGCGAGGATGACCCGATGCACCCGCTCCCCCGCACCGCCCTGCGCACCGCCGGGGGCCTCGTGGGCGCCGGGGTCGCGGCCGTCGCCTACGCCGCCCTCGTCGAGCGCACCTGGTTCACCCTGCGCCGGTTCACCGTGCCCGTCCTGCCGGTCGGGGCGGCGCCCGTGCGGGTGCTCCAGGTCTCCGACCTGCACCTCACGCCGGGACAGCGCAAGAAGGTCGAGTGGGTGCGCTCGCTGGCCGGGCTGCGGCCGGACTTCGTCGTCAACTCCGGGGACAACCTCGCCCACCACGAGGCCGTCACGCCGCTGCTGCGGGCGATGGAGCCCCTCATGGACTTCCCCGGGGCCTTCGTCCTCGGCTCCAACGACTACTTCGCGCCGGTGCCCAAGAACCCCGCGCGCTACCTCACGTCGGGGTACGCCAGGCGACCGAGGTCGCGCGGGAACCTGCCGGTCGGCGAGCTCGTCGACGGCCTGCGCGCCGGTGGCTGGGCCGACCTCGACAACGCCCGCACCGTCGTCGAGATGGGCGACCACCGGGTCGAGCTGGTCGGCGTCGACGACCCGCACGTGCAGTTCGACCGCTACGACGAGGTCGCCGGGCCGGCCCGCGACGACGTCGCCCTGACGATGGGCCTGGTCCACGCGCCGTACCAGCGCGTGCTCGACGCGATGGTCGCCGACGGCGCCGGTCTCGTGCTCGCCGGCCACACCCACGGCGGCCAGCTCGCGGTGCCCCTCTACGGCGCCCTCGTCACCAACTGCGACCTCGACACGGGGCGGGCCAAGGGCGTCTCGCGCTGGTGGCCCGGCGCCGGCCGGCCGGCCGCCGGCGGCACGCCCGAGGACGCCGCGTGGCTGCACGTCTCGGCCGGCCTCGGCACCTCCCCGTACGCCCCGGTGCGCTTCGCCTGCCGTCCGGAGGCCACCCTGCTCACCCTGGTCGCGCGGGAGTCCTGACCCGCTCGAGGGACCGATTTCGGGTGGCCGACGGTGGTCGGCTATCCTCGGGTGTCGCTGCGGCCCCCGGGCCCCGGCGACATGCCACGGGGTGTGGCGCAGCTTGGTAGCGCGCGTCGTTCGGGACGACGAGGCCGCAGGTTCAAATCCTGTCACCCCGACAGCGCAACAGCCGCTGTGAAATCGACGGAGTCGATCCACAGCGGCTGTTCCCTTGTCGGGGGACGGGATGCAGGCGGGTCCCACGCTCTGCGTGGGCGCCGGTCGAGGGACCGAGGAACGAGGTGGCTCGACCGGCGGCGTCCTGTCACCCCGACCGCGCTGCGACCGACAACCCGGCCGCACGGCCGGGGGTCCACGGAGCTCTGGCTCACTCGGGGACGACGTCGTGCAGCATCTCACCCCGGTCGGCCCGCCTCGCCTGCCCCGGCGTGCGTCCGGTCACCCGCGAGAACGCCCGGCTGAACGCCGCCTCCGACCCGTACCCCAGCGCAGAGGCGACGGCGGCCACGGTGGCGCCCTCGGCCAGCATCGTCCGCGCAGCGCGCATGCGCGTGTCGGCGACGTAGGTCATGGGCGGCATGCCGACGACCTCGGCGAAGCGGCCGGCGAACGACGAGCGAGACATCCGCGCCCGCGCGGCCAGCAGCTCGAGCGACCACGGGTCCCCGGGAGCCCGGTGCACCGCCGCGAGGGCCGCCCCGAGCTGCGGGTCGCGCAGGGCCGCGACCCAGCCCGTCACGTCATCGGCCTGGTCGACGAGCCAGGCGCGCACGGTCTCCACGACGAGCACGTCGGCCAGGCGCGTCGCGACCGCGTCACCACCGGGGCGCGGCTCCCGCAGCTCCCCGGCCAGCAGCGGCAGCAGCGCCGCCATCATCGGGTGGGCCCGGGAGTCGACCCGGATGACCGGCGGCAGCACCGTCAGGACGTTCTGCACGGCCGAGGAGTCGAACGCCACGACGCCGCACAGCAGCGCCAGGGACACCTCCCGGTCTGGCGGGCCGAGGCGCAGGAGGGAGAACGAGTCGCCGATCATCGTCTGCGGCAACAGGTCGGCGCGTCCCACGACCGGTGCGCCGACCTCCGTCGAGATGCGGTGGCCGATCCCGCGCGGCACAAGCGCGAGCTGGCCCTGTGCGAGCTCGACCGGCTCCTGACCGGCCACCTCCAGGCAGGCGGTCCCGCGGGCCACGATGTGGAAGCTGAGCGTGTCCGGCAGCTGCGGCATCTCGACCGACCCCGGGGCGGAGGCCTCGGTCCAGGAGTAGAACGCCCCGCGCATGCGCACCTGGTAGAGCGCCTCGGTCAGCGGGTCGGTCAGCTCCCAGGGCATCGTCGTGGTCATCGCGCCTCCCGGACGATCGATCAAGGATCTCGCACTCTCGACGATAGATCATCCAGCCCGGTCCTGCGAGGGTCGAAGAGCGCCGAAGGGCGCGCCCGACACCACTCCCGAAGGAGCACCTCATGGACATCCTCGTCATCGGCGCGACGGGCGGCTCCGGCCGGGCCGTCACCACCGAGCTGCTGCAGCGCGGCCACCGCGTCACCGCCCTCGCCCGCCACGCCTCGGCCCTCGAGCCGCGCGCCGGCCTCACCCCGGTCGACGGCGACGCCACCGACCGCGGCCTCCTCGACCGCGTGGTGCCCGGTCACGACGCGGTCGTCGTCACCCTCGGCATCTCCGAACCCATGCTGCGCGTCCGGCTGCGGGGCGCCCGCGGCACCGCCGACGACGTGCGGTCCCGCGGGACCGAGGCGGCCGTCGAGGCCGCCCGGCGAGCGGGCATCCGCCGGGTGGTCGTCCAGTCCTCCTACGGCGTCGGGGAGACCCGACACCTCCTGGGGATGGTCGACCGGCTGTTCTTCGCCCTGCTGATCGGACCCCAGATCGCGGACACCGCCGTCCAGGAAGACGTGGTGCGCGGCTCCGGGCTGGACTGGACCCTCGTGCAGCCCGTCCACCTGAGCGACGCCGACTCGGTGGACCACGTCGTCTCCACCGACGGCCGGATCCGCGGTCGCAAGGTCTCGCGCCACGGCGTCGCGCGCGTGCACGCCGACCTCGTGGAGCAGGGCACCATGGTCGGTCGGACCGTGTCCGTCTCCGGCTGACCCCAGCGGCCGGCGGTCAGTGGTCGCCGGTGGGCTCGGGTGTGGCACAGACCTCGTCGTCGAGGAAGCCCTCGGCCGCGACCCGGCCCATGACCACGATCGCCGGTGGGCGCACGCCCTCGCGGGCGGCGACCTCGGCCGCCGTCGCGACGGTGGCCCGCGTGACCCGTTGGCGCGCCGTCGACCCCTGCTCGATGACGGCGACCGGCAGGTCGGGGTCGACGCCCACCCCGACGGCGGCCGCGCAGATGTCCCCCAGCGCCGAGACGGCCATGAGGAAGACCACCGTCGCGCCGGCTGCCAGGGCGGCGAGCGCCGCGGAGTCCGCGCCCACGTGCCCCGACGTCACGTGCACCGACGTGGCCACGCTCCGCTGGGTGACGGGGATGCCGGCCAGTGCCGGGACGCTGAAGGCCGACGTGATGCCGGGGACGACCGTCACCTCGATGCCGGCCCGGCGGCACGCGTGCACCTCCTCGCCACCCCGGCCGAAGACGTAGGGGTCGCCGCCCTTGAAGCGCACGACGGTCAGCCCGCGTAGCGCCCGGTCGACGAGGATGCGGTTGATCTCGGCCTGTGGCACGGGGTGGTTCGTCGGGCTCTTGCCGACGTTGACGATCTCGACGTCCTCCGGCAGCCGGTCGAGCAGTCCGGTGGCGCCGAGCCGGTCGGTGACGACGACGTCGGCCGTCGCGAGCGCCTCGAGACCGGCGACCGGGACGAGGCCGGGGTCGCCGGGCCCGCTGCCGACGAGCACGACGCGGCCGTGGCCGGCCCGGCGTCGGCGCAGGTCGACCTCCCCCGCCCCCACGAGGGCGGCGAGGGCGTCCCGCACGGCGGCGGCCCGGCGCGGGTCGGGCTCCCCGGTGGAGACGACGCCGAGCGAGAGGTCGCCGTGGGTGCTCGCCGCGGCCACGCGGGCCGACCCGTCACGGCCGTCGGAGGCGTTGACGCACCACGTGCGCCGCGCCTCGGCCCAGCCGGTGACCTCGGCGTTGAGCGCGGGGTCGGCGGTGGCGGCGACCACGAGCCAGGCGCCCTCGACATCGTCCTCGACGACACCGCGCTCGAGCAGCTCGAGGTCGCCGTGGCCGGCCATCCGGCGCGCGTCGTCCGAGGGCGAGGGGTCGACGAGCACCACGCGGGCGCCGTCCTCGGCGAAGCGGCGCCCCCGGCGCGTGCCGACGGCTCCGGCCCCGACGACGAGGACGCGGCGGCCGGTGAGGTCGAGCCCGAGGAGCGTCGTCACGCGGCCGGTCCGAGGTCGTGGGTCACCCGCCCATCGTGGCGCGCCGGGGGTGGGCCGCCAAGTCGGGTCCACGCCGACGCGAGGCCGACGCCCGGACGGTCGGTCGCCCGGGAGTCAGGAGGGCGTGTCGTCCCACTCGAGCGCGAGGCCCTCGCGCATCCCGAAGCGCTCGAGGTGGCGCTGCACGACGTCACCGAACTCGACGCTGCTCGACTCGACGACGAGCGCGTCGGGCCCGGGGCGCAGGGTCGCCTCCGCCCCGCTGCCCATCGCGAAGTGCGTGGCGCCGTCGGCGTCGACCGTGACGGTCGCCTTCTCGCGCCAGTGCCCGGCCAGCTGCTTGACGTACCGCTCGGCGCGCGGCGTGCGGATCACTCCCGAGACCATCGGCCCATCCTCGCAGAGGCCGTGCGACCGACGCGGCTCAGGCGGCGGTGAAGACGCCGAGCGGCTTGGGGGTGTAGCCGGGGAAGACGGTCGAGAGGTGGGCGGCGTTGCCGAGGCGGTGGGTGACGAGCTCGGCGAGCGCGTCGCGGTAGTCGGTGGCGATGGCCAGGGCCCCGCCGCTCAGCTGGCTGCCGGACAGGCCCGGGTGGGCGCCGTGGACCTTCCCGCCGCGGACCCCGGCGCCGAGCGCGATCATCGTCGAGCCGAAGCCGTGGTCGGTGCCGCCGGCGGCGTTCTGGTCGGCGGTGCGCCCGAACTCGGTCATCGCGACGACGGTCGTGCGGGCCCAGGCCTCGGGACCGATGTCGGTGGCGAACGCCTCGAGGGTCGAGGCGAAGTCCTTGAGCACGTAGGGGATGATCCGGCCGTCACCCTGGCGCATGTTGACGTGGGTGTCCCAGCCGTAGGAGTCGACGCAGACGACCTCCGGGGTGACGCCGGCGCGCAGCACGCGGGCCACCTCGCCCATCGCCGTGCCGAAGGCGCTCGTGCCGTAGCCGGGGGTGGCGGCAAGGCCGGCGTCGCCCGCCATCTGCGTGGCCTGCCGGGCAGCGGTGAGGGTGCGGGTCACGGCGTCCTGGGCCGGCCCACCGGCGGTCCCCCACATGGCACGCACGTCGGCGGCGACCTGGTCGGCGGCGCCGTCGGCGGAGGCCAGGGTGAAGGACCCGAGGGAGGCCATCGCCGGCACCGGGACGGTGCTGGCGAGGGCGTACGCGCTGGCGCCGCCCATCGTGAAGGCCCGGAACGCGGAGTCGTCCTTCCCGGCGGTGGTCAGGTGCCGGCCGAGCCATCCGCTGCGCACCGACGCGGTCGCGGCACCGGTCTCGCAGAGCATCTGCTTCTCGAAGTGCGAGCGGGTCGTCGCGCGGTTGCCCGTCGCGTGGACGAACGCGAGCTCACCCCGGTCCCAGAACCGCATGAGCGGGTCGGCTGCGGCGTTGAGCCCGAACATCGACGTGAGCGGGCGAACCTGCTTGCTGCTCAGGGCGATCGCCGGGCGGCGGCGGCCGTACCAAGGGTCGCCCAACGGCGCGAGGATGGACAGCCCGTCGGCGCCGCCGCGCATGAAGACGACGACCACCGTTCCCCGCGTCGCGGCGTGCGCGCTGCTCATGGCGTACCGGGGCAGGACCGACGGCGCGAGCATCGCACCGGTGGCGGCGAGCGCCCCGCGCAGCGCGGTGCGCCGGCTGAAGGCCCGCCGGCCCTCGCTGCACCCGCCCGAGACGCCGGCCTCGGCCAGGGCCGTGGTCAGGTCGGCGACGGGCACCGTCGCGTGCCGGGACGCCTCGTCCTTGGCGGTCCGGCCGGTGTGCACGGTCAGCGTGCCGTCCGGGGCCGGCACCGCGATGGCGTCCTTGCGGTCGTCGTCGTGGTGGTGGATCGGGAGGATCTCGTCGTCGAGCAGGTAGGTGTGGTCGGTCATCGCGGGGTCTCCGGTCAGCGCAGGAACATCAGGGGGCTGGTCATGGCGGAGTGGACGGCACGGTCGACGCCGGCCGTCGTGCCCATCGGGGCGTCCGGGCTGCTCGGGTCGGTGCCACCGTTGAGGCGCGCCATCACGACCCGGACGAGCGCGTGCGAGGCCGGCACGCGGTAGCCGGTGACCCGCTCGAGGATGCGGACCGCAGCCTGGGCGAAGGTCATCGACGCCGTGACCCCGAGGCGGGCGGCGAAGACGCCGCGGCAGGTCAGGTGCCCGTCGGCGTTGCCGAGGACGGCGTCGACGGCGTTGAGACCGCCGAGCACGGAGGCGGTGCCCATCCAGTGGGTGTTCCGGTCGGGCATCCCCTGCGGGGTCGGCCAGTCCCGGACCGGCTGCCCGGCGGCGCGGATCGCGTCGTAGGTCACGCTGACCGGCTTCTCCGTGAGGTTCGCGGCGGGACGTGTGTGCGTCCACTCGACGCCGGCGGTGGCGGCGACGGCGGCCCAGGTCTCGGCCGGCCGGCGCCACTTCTGCCCGGCGGTGGTCACCCAGGTCGGGTGGGTGAACATCGCGCGCAGGACGTGCTCGATGCTGCCTCCGGTCGCCACCCAGGCCGAGGCCATGGCGGAGACCATCGCGGCCGGCGGGGTGTCGCTGACGAAGCGGCGGGCCAGCCGCGTGCAGACGGCGGCGCGGGTGTACGGGTCGTTCGCGAGGTCGCGCACGAAGCGCACCATGTCCTTCGGCGCGCTCGTCGTGCCGCCGTTCCACGCCGTGTTGGCGTAGCGGCGCCCGCGGATGGTGACCGCCCCGAACCAGTGGTTCGCCTCGTGCACACCGAGGTTCACCGAGCCGTCCGGACGGGTCCCGCCCCACAGCCCCGAGAGCAGCTTCGAGGCGGCCTTGACGTCGGCCTCGGTGAAGCGGCCCACGCCGACGGAGTAGAGCTCCATCAGCTCGCGGGCGAGGTTCTCGGTCGGGTGCACGCGGTTGCTGCCGTACTGGTCGAGGTAGGTGAGCATCCCGGTGCTGAAGGTGAAGGCGACGAGCACGTCGCTGAAGCGGCGGAAGGCCATCGTCCGGGCCAGTGCGTCGAGCTGGCGGGCGCTGCCGGTCATCTTGTTCTCGGAGAACGGGAGCGAGAAGTAGTCGAGCCAGAAGTCGGCCATGGTGGTCTGCAGGTGACGCTTCGTGTAGACCGGGCGCAGGACGTGGACGCGCATCAGCTGCTCGGCCATGTGGCCCTCGGAGATGCCCGCGTAGCCGCACTTGGTGTCGGCGGCCGGGGTCGTGTTCCAGACGGCCGGGTACTTCGAGCGGGCGGTCGCGATGAACGGCTCGGCGATGCCGTCGGGGCGGAACTGGGCGTCGAGCCAGGCGCGGACGCCGACCTTCCGGATCTCGTCGGCCACGACGAAGCTGGCGCCGATCGCGGTGCGGCGGGCCATGATCCACTCCGGCGTCGTCGTGCAGCCGGTGAGTCGCGGGGCCAGCGGGCTGGCCAGCGCCGGGGCGGCGACGGCAGCCGGGGCGGCTGCCGTGCGGGACCGGGACGCGACCGCGGGGGCGGGTCGTGTCAGCGTCAGGGCGGGCGGCATGTCGAGAGACTCCTGAGGAGACGGGCGGGGCGAGAGTGGTGATCGCCCCGCCCGTGCCGACGCAACCTCCACGACGAGTGTGACCCTGGCTTGACCGTCCGGGCCGTCGGATTGCCATCTCTTGACCAAAGCCAGACCCTCCCTTGGGAGGACGCACGGACAACCCCGTCGCGGGCCCGTGCGAGCGGGTCGTCGGGGTGCGGCGTGGATGCTCCGGCCGCCCCGCCGCGGCTCGTGCGGCGGGGCGGGACGCTCAGAAGACCGGCTTGCCGCCGGTCACCCCGAGCACGGTGCCCGAGACGTAGCTCGCCTCGTCGGAGGCGAGGAAGACGAAGGCGGCCGCGACCTCGACCGGCTGGCCGACCCGCCCGAGCGGGGTGTCGGACCCGAAGCCCTCGACCTTGTCCGGGGCCATCGTCGCCGGGATGAGCGGGGTCCAGATCGGACCGGGCGCCACCGCGTTGACCCGGACGCCGCGCGGCCCGAGCTCCTGGGCCAGGTTGACGACGAGGTTGGTCAGCGCGGCCTTGGTCGCCGCGTAGTCGAGCAGGTGGTCCGACGGCTGGTAGGCCTGCACGGAGGTCGTCACGACGACGTTGCCCCCGGAGGCCTCGAGGTCGCGAGCCAGCTCGCGCACCATCCAGAAGGTCGCGTACACGTTCGTCGCGAAGGTCCGCTCGAGCTGCTCGACGGGGAAGTCCTCGAGGGCGTCGTGGGCCATCTGGTAGGCCGCGTTGCACACGAGCACGTCGAGCCCGCCCAGCTCGCGGCGGGCCTGCTCGGCGACCTCGACGACCGCGTCGTGCGTGCGCAGGTCGGTCGCGACGGCGATCGCGCGACCACCGGCCGCCTCCACCGCGGTGACGGTCGCCCGCGCGTCCTCGGCCTCCTCCGGCAGGTGGGTGATGACGAGCGCCGCCCCCTCCCGGGCGAAGGTCACCGCGACCGCGCGCCCGATGCCGGAGTCACCCCCGGTGACGAGCACGCGCTTGCCGACGAGCCGGTCCCGGCCGACCCAGGACTCCTCCCCGTGGTCCGGCCGGGGGTCGAGGGCGTCGGTCGACCCGGGCCAGTCCTGGGACTGGGCGGGGATGTCGGTGGCCATGGGTGGGGTCCTCTCGTGGTGGGGTCGCCGCGGTCGGCGTTCCTCCGGGCTCCCCTACCCCGTCGAGTGGTCCGTCACGCGCGGGTGGACGGACGGTCGGTCCCGTCGGCGAGGAGCGCCGTGCGCGCCGCCCGGAGCTGGTGGGCGAAGCCGGCGTCGACCGGTACGAGCGCCTCGGGGGAGCGGTCGGCGGCGAGGGGCTCGACCTCGCGGAGCAGCTCGGCCGCCCGCGCGACCTCCTCGTCGTCCCGCGTCGCGACGAACCGCGGGAGCACCTCGGCCTCCCCGGCGCGGACGTGGCGGGCGACCTCGGCCGCCACCAGGCCGAGCTGCACGCGGTACGTCGGGCAGGCGGTGCCCAGGTCGTCGAGCCGCTCGATGGCGCCGGACAGCGCCTGCGCCTCCCGCCGCGTGCGCGGCGAGCCGCGCGACCCCTCCAGGGCCACGGCCTCCGCCGCGAGGTGCACGGCGAGCAGGCGCGATGCCGTCGCCAGCGCGTCGTCGCGGTCGGCCTCCGGTGCCCGGGCGGCGGCCTGCAGGAGCGTCCGCAGCCGGGCGTGCTGCTCGACCACCGCGTCGACGAGGGCCCGGGCCGCGGCGCTGACGACCGCCCCCGATGCGTCCGCCGGCACGGTCACGGCCGCATCCGGCGGGCCGGGGACCCGCGGCTCAGCGGCCACCGGGACGGGAGGGACGGTCGAGGAGCCCGGCGAGCCCTCGCTGCTGCTCGCCGAGGTAGGCGTCGAGGACGAGGACGGCGCCGGTGGTGACCGGGGTCGCCCACTGGAGCCACCGGAGCCGCTGGGCGAGGGCGCGGGCCTCCGCGGCGGCCCCGGGGTCGCGGTCCGCTGCCTCGCGGGCGTCGCCGTACGCGGCCCCCACCCGGTAGGCCTCGGCACCGACCGCGACCGCCACGCCCGTGAGCACCGTCTTGGCGACCACGGCCACCGTCGTCGGGCGGTGGTGGCGGACCCGGTGCCGGTTGTCGGCGAGGATGGCGATGCCGCTCAGCAGGTGCACCGCCACCGCGCCGCCCTGGACCGGACCCCAGCGGGTCCAGCCCTCGTCCGCGATGGCCGCTCGCTCGCGCGCGTCATCCCCTTCCTCCGCGGCCGGGTTGAGCCCCACGGCGCCCATGAGGGAGCCGCCGAACCACGCCGCGTTGGTCAGCAGGTGGGTGGAGCGCACGGCCGTGCTCCACGCCGTCATCGCCGGCTCCGGCGCCACGCGACGAGGGCCAGCAGCGCGGCGGTCGTCGCGACGGCGCCCCACGCGGGGGCCGTGGGGCGGCCCTCGGCGTCGGTGAGCGAGGCCCGCAGGTCGCTGACCCGCTCGCCCGCGCGGGCCTTGACGTCGAGCTTGGAAGCGAGCGCGTCGACGGTGTCGGTCAGCGCCGCCCGCGTCTGCTCGATGTGGGCCTCGATCTCCTCCGGCGTGCGGGGCTCGTCCTTGACGGTCGGGTCCTCTGGTCCGGTCGTCGTGTCGCGGGGGCTCATCGGGTGCTCCCCCCCTCGTGACCGTGCCGGGCCTCGGCCACGGCGTGCACGTCGGCCCGCACGCTGTCCACCGACTGCTCGAGCGGCGGCGTCGCCCGCGAGGCCTCCCTCCGGCCCACGAGGGCCGCCAGACCGGCGAGGACGAAGAGCACGAGCGCGACGACGAGCGCGGCGAGCCACGCGTCCCAGACCGTGGCCAGGCCGAGCACCGCGGCGGCGACGAGCGCGCCGAGCCCGTAGAGCGCGACAAGGCCGGCGGTGCCGAAGAGCCCGGCACCGACTCCTGCGTGCTTGACCGACTCGCGCAGCTCGGCCCGGGCCAGGGCCATCTCCGAGCGCACGAGGTCGCCGAGCTGGGCGCTCGCCGCACTCACCAGCTGGCCGGTCGTCGCGTCGGCCGGGGCGGGGGCGTCGGCGGGGCTCACGCCGGGACTCCCCGGGCGGTCGTGCAGTGGGTGGTGGTCATGGCGGTTCCTCTCGTCGGGGTGCTCGGTGTGGTCCCTACCCGTCACGGGTGCATCGCACGCGGGTGGTCGCCGACGGCCAGATCGGCGAGGAACGAGGCGAAGCCCCCGTCGATGCGGCTGGTCGCCCGGGCGGAGGTCCGGACCCGGCCACGGTCGGTGGCCACCCAGGGCCGGCCGCTCCCGCGCACCGCCTCGACGAGGGTCACGTCCTCGTGGACGGGCAGGGGCGCGAAGCCGCCGACCTCGAGGTAGGCCGACGCCCGGACCCCGAGGTTGGCGCCGTGGACGTGGCGGTGGCCCTCGCGCAGCTCGTGCCGGGCCCGCCAGGCGCGCAGCACCCGCGGGTCGGCGACGTGGTCCGGGACGACCGTGCCGACGACGAGGTCGGCACCGGCCTCGGCGAGGTCGACCTGCTGGACCAGCCAGTCCGTCGGGACGGCGCAGTCGGCGTCGGTGTTCGCGACCCAGGTGGCCGCGGCCGGGGCTCCGGACGCTGCGGCCACCAACAGGCCCCGTGCCACCGCGGCAGCGCGCGCGCGACCCACGGAGCCGAGGTCGGCCTCGACGAGGACGACTCCCGGGCGGGCGGCCACCTCCGCCGAGTGGTCGACGCAGCGGTCGAGGGCGAGGACCACCGTCGTGGCGAGCCCGGGACGGGCGGCGCCCAGGGCCACGACGGCGGCCGCGACGCTGTCGAGGCACCGGCCGAGGAGCAGCTCCTCGTCCCGGACGGGCACGGCGACGACCACGTGGTCGACCCTCATCGACGCCCCTCGGCCGCGGCGACGGAGGCAGGCCCGCCCCAGACGTCGAGGAGGACGTCGCCGTCCTCGTGGCGGACCCGGTGCCCGAGGTCGGCGAGCGCCGTGGCCGCCTGCTCGTGGACGGCGGGACCGTCGAGGGGGATGTCGTCGGTGGGGTGGCGCCAGTGGACGAGGACGACCTCTCCACCGTCGGCCAGCCGGTCGCGGACGACGCGCAGCGTGCGCAGCCACTCCGTCGGGGTGAGGAAGTACCCGACCTCGGAGAGCACGACGAGGTCGACCGGGCCGGGCGGGACGTCGTCCGGCGCTCCGCCGACGACCCAGCGCACGTGGGCGGGCCCGTCCTCGCGGGCAACCTCGAGGGCCCGGGCGCTGACGTCGAGCGCCACGACCTCGTCGGCCCGCTCGGCGAGGGCACGGGTCAGCACCCCTGTGGAGCAACCGATCTCGAGGACGGTGCCGTAGCGCTCACGCGCCAGCACGGCCAGGGTGAGGGCTCGCTTGCGGGCCTCGTAGAACGAGTCGACGAAGCCCCACGGGTCGCTCGTCCCGTCGAACATCGCGTCGAACGGCTCGGCGGCGTCGGCGACGCTGCGCGGTGCCGCCGTCGGCAGGGCACCCGGCTCGGCGAGGAGGACCTCGACCAGCCGGCGCGCACGACCCTGCACCGTCTCGGTCACGACCGGCCCGTCACCGGGCAGCGGGCCGAGAGATGCTGTCTGCGAACGGTGTTCGGCGAAGGCGGCGTCCTTGCGCTGCCGGTCGGCCGCGGACGGCTCGAGCACGTGCACGTGGTCCCAGACGAGGTCGTCGGGCGTACCCCAGTGCCAGAGCCACAGGGGGTAGTGGGCGAGCGTGGCGCCGCACCGGGCGACCGCCGAGACCGCGGCCCGGCCGAGCGCGTCGTGGTCGGGGTGCCGGTCGGCCGGCCACGGCGCGACGAGCAGCGTGGCGGGGCCGCACCGTGCCGCGAGCAGGTCGGCCAGCTCGTCCTCGTGGGCCGCGAGGCCACCGTCCGGGAGCCCCAGGTGGTCGAGCGCGGAGCCGGGCGCCAGCCGGTCGACCGCCGCGGCGACCTCGGTCCGGCGCACCGAGGCCAGCCGGTCCGGGGTCCAGGCCGACGCCTCCGGGTGGGAGGCCTCCCCCGCGGACGCGACGACCACCCGCACGGGCAGGCCGTGGCGATGGGCCGCGGCGACGAGGCCACCGGCGGCGAGGGTCTCGTCGTCCGGGTGGGCAGCGGCGAGGACGAGCTCGTCGTGGCGGCGGGCCAGGGTGTCGAGGTCGAGGACGGGGACGTCGTCCCAGCGCGGGTCGGCCAGCCAGGTGGATTCCGCGGTGCCGGGATCGGTGTGGAGGAAGGCCGGGGTGCTCGCGCCCGTCACCGGGGGCCCTCCGCGTCGAGCAGGAGGGAGCCGAGGGCGACGAGGTCGCGCTCGGCGTGGTGCTGGCGCAGGTACACGGTGAGGTCGGCGACGCGGCGGGCGTGCTCCTCGTCGTGGGTCAGGGGCGCCGGGCCCAGGCCGTGACCGACCGTCGTGATGACCGTCTCCGCGGCCTCGGCGACGACGGCCCGGGTGCGGGCGGCGAGCAGGGCACCGGCCCCGCCGTCGGCCCGCCCGGCCGCGATCTCGTCGGCGGCGTGCCGCAGGGCCAGCAGGGCCGTGTGCATCATCCGGTCGGTGGTGCCGAGGTGCAGGTGGGCCACGGCGTCCGGGGGTCGGCGGGCGGCGGCATCCACGAGGGCCCCGGCGAGAGCGGCGGCTCCGCCGAACCAGACCGCGGCGACCCCGATGCCACCCCACGCGAACCCCGGCCGCTCGAGGTACCAGCCGGGCTCCCCGATCGGCACGGCCGGGACGTCGCGGAGCTCGAGGGCGCCGGTGGTGACGGCCGCGAGCCCGCGCGAGACCCACGTCGACGGTGCGTGCGAGACCCCGGGATGCCGCAGCGCCACGGCGTGCATGAGGTCCGCGCCGTCACGCTCGGTCGTGACGAGCGCGTGGGTGACCGTGCCGGCGAGCGAGCACCACGCCTTGGTGCCGTCGAGGCGGTCCAGCCCGTCCGGGCCGGTGGTCGCCGTCAGGCCGGTGCCCGGGGCGCGCGCGGCGTAGACGCCGAACGTGCTGTCGCCGCCCGCGCCGATGACGCCGAGGTCGGGGTCGCCCGCCTGCGCGAGGATGGCGACCGCGTCGAGGTGCGGTTCGAGGGCCCGGGCCACCGTGAGGTCCGCGGCGCCGAGGGTGGCCAGCGCCGACAGGTAGCGCCAGGGGTCCGCGCGCAGGCCCCGCGCCACCGGGGCGAACCGCCCGGCGGCGGTCAGCGCCTCCTCGACGGTCCCGGAGCCGCCCGTCACCGCGTCGGGGTCGGCCCACTCCTCCGCACGCCACACCGTGCCCACGCTCGATCAGCCCCGTCCGGACGGTCACGGCCCCGTCCAGGACGGACGCGTGCCTCGTCCTCGGCCCCTACCCCCGGGAGGGGCCCGGCAACCGTGGGCAACGCGGCCGGATCGGCGTCAGCGCGAGCGCTCGAAGATGGCGAACCCGAAGCCGGACGCCTCGGCCCGGCCACCGTCCAGCCGGACGCCCTCGACCTCGAGCGCCCGCGCGTCGTCCCATCCGGCCGGGAGGTCGGTGGAGGCCGGCTCGCGGCGCGGGTTGAGGACGACGAGGTGGGTGCCGCCGCGGACGTAGGCGAACGGGTAGTCCTCGGTGAGCACCTCGAGGCTGCCCGACGGCTGGAGCGCCGGCGTGGCGTGCCGGAGGGCGAGCAGCCGCCGCACGAGGTGGAGCAGCGAGCCCTCGTCGGCCCGTTGGGTGGCGACGTCCGGCCGGTCGGGCGAGGGGTCGAGCGGGAGGTAGAACCGGTCCTCGGGGGCGCTGGAGAAGCCGGCGCCCGGGCCCGGCTCCCACTGCATCGGGGTGCGCGAGCCGGTGCGGTTGTTCGTCGGCGACAGGATGCTGCCCTCGGTGTCGGGCAGGTCCTCGACGTAGCGCATCCCGATCTCGTCGCCGTAGTAGATGGTCGGCAGCGACGGCCAGGTGGCGACGAGGGCGAAGGCCGCGCGCGCCTGCTCGGCCGTGCGCGGGCCGCTGACGAGGCGGGCGTAGTCGTGGTTGGCCGTCGGCAGTGCGGTGTGGCCGCCGCCGACGCCGATGGCCTCGACGGCGCGGCGCCACTCCCGGAGGAAGAGGTCGATGCCGCCGCTGCCCTCGGGGTCGAAGAAGAAGCGCCCGGTCTCGGTCCAGTTGGGGTCGTGCGTGCCGACCCCGGTGTGCCACAACGACCGCAGCGCGGGGTTGCTGAACTGGAGGAAGAAGTCCGCGTGGAAGCCGGCCGGCACCGCGACGGCCGGCTCGCCCCACTCGGAGAGGATCACGCGGTCGGGGTACTCGGTGTCCATCCAGTCGCGCATCTCGCCCCAGAGACGGCCGGTCTCGACGAGGCCCGGGTCGTCCTTGACGAGCGAGCCGGCCATGTCGACGCGGAAGCCGCTGACCCCGAGGTCGAACCAGTGCGACATGACGTCGCGCAGGGCCTGCCGGTTGGCCCGCGGGCCCTCGGCATCGACCGCGTCGCGCCAGGGCTGCGCCGGGTCGGGACGCGCGAACCCGAAGTTCAGCGCGGGCTGGCAGGGGTAGAAGTTCAGCTGGTAGTACCCGCCGCGGCTCCCCGGGACCGGGCACCAGATGCCCGCCGGGTGGCCGACCTTCTCGTGGCCGATGTAGCGGTGGTCGGTGGGGTCGTCGGCCCACTCGCGGAACCACGGGTGCTGGTCGCTCGTGTGCCCCGCGACGAGGTCGAGCAGGACGCGGATGCCCCGGCTGCGGGCGGCGTCGACGAAGGCGGCGAGGTCGTCGTTCGTGCCGTACCGCGGAGCCACGCTCAGGTAGTCGCTGACGTCGTACCCGGCGTCCGCGAAGGGTGAGGCGAAGAGCGGGCTGAACCACACGGCGTCCACCCCGAGCCAGGCGAGGTGGTCGAGGTGCTGCTGCGCGCCGGCGAGGTCGCCGATGCCGTCGCCGTTGGAGTCCGCGAAGGTCTGCGGGTAGATCTGGTAGAGGACCGAGTTCGCCAGCCATTCCGGCTGCGGGCGGGTGCTGGACATCGGTCCACCCTAGCCATTCAGGATGTGCCGAGGCCGGGTCCGTCGTCCACAGGTGGGGGTGTCCGGGTAGCCGTCCACAGCGTCGGCGACTGGACCAGCGGCCTGTCGGTGGTCGCTGCGAGAATGGCGGTATGGCAACGGGGAGAACCGAACTCGTGGAGCGACGCTCCACGCTGGAGGTCGCGCGGGAGGCGCTGGCCGGGTTCGGTGAGGTCCTGGCCGCGGCGTCGGGCGCTGAGCTGGGTGAGCTGTTGTCGGTGCTCGACGCGGTGGCGGCGGGGGCGTCGGCGGCGCGGGTGTCGGTGACCGTGGAGGTCGCTTGCCGGGGTGAGGTGGCCGGGTCCGAGGTCCAGCTGTGGGTGCGCGAGCACGCGCCGTCTCTGCGTCAGGGTGGTGCGGCGGCGGTCGCGCGGATCGCGGTCGACGCGGCGGCCGGCTCGGGGCTCGACGGTGGCGGCCCGGCGCCGGACTCCACGCTCGGGATGGTCCTCGCCGCGGTGGAGGCCGGCCGCGTCGAGGCCGGGGTCGGGTGCGCGGTGCTGCGGGAGGCCGGGCGGCTCGTCCCGTCACTGCAGCCGGCGGCGGTACCGACCATCACGGAGAAGCTGATCGACCTGGCCCAGACCTGGGGTCCGTCGATGATGCGGCGCCTGCGGCCCCGGCTCCTCGCCGACCACGGCCACCACGGCGCGCTGGACGACCTACAGGACCGACTGGTCTCGGCCGCGCGCCTGTCGATGCCGCACGTGGAGTCCGCAGACCTCACCGAGTACCAGCTGTGGATGACCCCGGAGCAGGCCGCCACCCTCGAAGCCGCCATCGGACCCCTCTCGGCACCTCAGCCGAATGAGGAGACCGGCGAGCGTGACCTGCGCCCGGCCGGGCAGCGCCGCGTCGAAGCCCTCACCGAGGTATGCCGCACCGCCAGCGGCCTCGAGTCCCTCACCGACGCCGGCTCACCCGCCACGCTCCACGTGACGATGTCCCTGGCCGACCTGCGCGCCGGGACCGGAGCCGCGGAGGTCCTCGGCTCGGTGGCCGACGGCACCCTCGTCGGCCCGGAGACCCTCCGCCGCCTCGCCTGCGACGCCGCCTTGGTCCCCCACGTCCTCGGCACCGCCGACGAACCCCTGACCCTCGGCCGCCTCGAACGGCTCTTCACCCGCCCTCAGCGCCGCCACCTCTGGGTCCGCGACCGCGGCTGCACCTACCCCGGCTGCACCGCCCCCGCCGCCTGGGCACGAGCGCACCACGTCCGGCACTGGGTCGACGGCGGCGCCACCGACGTCTCGAACGCCGCGCTGCTCTGCCAACGCCACCACACGCTCGTGCACCGACGACGCCTCTGGGCCGAGGTCCGACAACGCCCCGACCACCGCGGCCGCCACGTCGTCTGGGACCTCACCGACGGCTCCTACGACCGTGCCCTCGCCGCCCTGCCACCGCCGGAACCTGCGCCCCAGCGGGAGGATCGTCCGCATCATCCGGGGCCTGACGAGGACCCGGAACCCGGCCTCGAGACCTGGTGGGCCGAACTGTCCGATGACGACTGGGCCGCCTGAGAGGAGCTGCAGTTCCTTGCTGTCATGCCGGTGAGCGCAAGGTTCCGCGCCATCCCCGTGATGACGCGGAAACCGTCGGACGACAGGGTTGTATCCCCGTCACCAGCCGACTTCCGCGTCATCGCTGCGACGGCGGGGACGGTCGGGCAGTGTGCGCGGTCACGCCGATGGTCGGGCTGAGGCTTCGGGTCCCGGTGCGCTGACACACGTCCCGAAACCCTCCAGGCACCGGCGCCCTAGACTGGACGCCTTCACCAGAGCCGAACCGTCGAACCGCCCGTCGGGGCGGACTCCCTCCAGCCGGGCACCGGGATCCGTCCGACAAGCCCGGCCGACCAGGCCTCGGGAGGCTCCTGTCGAAGGTTTCCGCCCGGGCTTCGGTGGGAAGTTCCCCCACTGGTTGAATCGTGCGGGACCCCGTGCGAACCGCGAGCAGGACGAGGCAGGACCGTGACGAGCACCGAGCCCAGCACCGTGAGCCTCGAGGTGCTGCGTGCGGACCCCGACTCCCGCCTCCTGCTCGGCGAGGTCGACTCCCTGCTCGAGGACCTCATCGGCCAGCTGCGCGGCATCCTCGTCGAGGTCGGCGGGACCGACGGCGCCGCCGGACCCCTCGCGGTCGACCTCGTCGGCGAGCTCGCCGACCGGGTGCGCCACCACGGCAAGCGCCTGCGCCCCCTGCTCGCCCGCTGGGGCTGGAGCCTCGCCGGCGGAGGGAGCACGACCCGCGCGGGACTCGTCGAGGTCGCCGCCGCCCTCGAGCTGCTCCAGCTCTTCGCCCTCGTCCAGGACGACGTGATGGACCGCTCCGACGAGCGCCGCGGCCGCCCCACCCTCCACGTCGTCTCCGCCGACCGCCACCGCGCCCGCGGCGGGCTCGGCGACCCCGACCTCTTCGGCGACAGCGTCGCCGTCCTCGTCGCCGACCTCGCCCTCAGCGAGGCCACCCTGCTCGCCTCGCGCGGCGACCCGCGCGTGGCCCGGGCCTGGCGGGTGATGGCCACCGAGCTCGTCGAGGGCCAGCTCCTCGACGTCACGCACACCGCCGGCCGCGGCCGCGACGCCGAGGCCGCCCGCCGCATCGCCCGGCTCAAGAGCGGCCGCTACACGGTCACCCGCCCGCTCCAGCTGGGCGCGCTCGTGGCCGGTGCCGACCCCGACCTCGTCGAGCGCCTCTGCGCCTGGGGTGACCTCGTCGGGGACGCCTTCGCCCTGCGGGACGACGTGCTCGGGGTGTGGGGCGACCCGCAGGTCACCGGGAAGCCGGCCGGTGACGACCTGCTCGCCGGCAAGCCGACCGTCCTCCTCGTCTGGGCCGAGGAGATGCTCGCCGCCGCCGACCGGCCCCTGCTCGAGGCCTGCGACGCCGGCACCCTCGACGGCCCGAGGGTCGAGGCGCTGCGCGACGCCATGGCGACCGCCGGTGTGCGCGAGCGGGCCGAGCGCACCCTCACCGACCTCGTCGACCGTTCGCATGCCGCCCTCGGCGCCCTCGACGTCGACACCGCCTCGCGCGAGGCCCTCGCCGGGCTCGCCGAGGCCGTCGCCTGGCGGTCGGTGTGAGGGTCGTCGTCGTCGGGGCCGGCCTGTCCGGGCTGGCCGCCGCCTGCCACCTCGTCGCGGCGGGCCACGACGTCACCGTGCTCGAGCGCGAGGACGTCGTCGGAGGACGGGCCGGGGTCCTGCGCCTCGGCGGCTTCCGCTTCGACACCGGCCCCGTCGTCATGACGATGCCCGAGCTGCTGCACGCCCCCATCCGCGCCGTCGGCGGCGACCCCGAGCGGCTCGTGCCGATGCGCCGCCTCGACCCCGGGTACCGCGCCGCGTTCGCCGACGGCTCCGAGCTGCACCTGCGGGCCGACATGGGTGCGCTGCGCGAGGAGATCCGAGGCCTCTCCGGCGAGCGTGACGCCGCCTCCTTCGACCGCTTCCTCGACTGGCTGGAAGCCCTGCACGACACCGAGTTCGACACGTTCATCGACCGCAACCTCGACAGCCCGCTCGACCTCGTGCGCTCCCCCGCCGCGGCGCTGCGGCTGCTCCGCCTCGGCGGGCTGCGGGCGCTCGGCCCCACGCTCGCCTCCTTCTTCGACGACGACCGGCTGCGCCGCGCGTTCGGCTTCCAGGCCCTCTACGCCGGTGTCGCCCCCGCTCACGCCCGCGCCCTCTTCGCGGTCATCACGTACATGGACACCGTGCGCGGCGTCTTCCACCCCGAGGGCGGGATGCACGCCGTGCCGTCCGCGATGGCGACCGCCCTCGCCGATGCCGGGGTGCCCGTGCACCTCGGGGTCGAGGTCACCGAGGTGCTGCGCCGCGGTGACGGCGCCGTGGCCGGGGTGGCCACCGCCGACGGTGGCCGGCTCTCCGCCGACGCCGTCGTCTGCACCCTCGACCTGCCCGTCGCCTACGAGCGGCTGCTCCCCGACGTCCCGGCCCCCCGGGCGGCCCGGACCGGCCGGTTCTCCCCGTCGGCGGTCGTCTGGCACGTCGGGGTCCGCGGGCTCCCCGAGGCGCGCACCCGCCACCACAACATCCACTTCGGCCACGCCTGGGACACCGCCTTCGAGGCCCTCGTCGACCGTGGCGAGCTGATGCCCGACCCGTCCCGCCTCGTGACCGTGCCCACCCTGTCCGAGCCGGGGATGGCACCCGAGGGCTGCTCGAGCCTCTACGTGCTGGAACCGGTGCCGCACAACGGGTCCGGCCTCGACTGGACGCGCGAAGCGGGACCGATGCGCGAGCGGCTGCACTCCTTCCTCGAGCGCGAGGGCTACCCGACCGACGTCGTCGAGGAACGCCTCGTGACCCCGGACGACTGGCAGGCTCAGGGGATGCACCTCGGCACGCCGTTCGCCCTCGCCCACACGTTCTCCCAGTCCGGGCCGTTCCGCCCGGCGAACGTCGACCGGCGCGTGCCGGGGCTGGTCTTCGCCGGCTCGGGGACCACGCCCGGCGTGGGCATCCCGATGGTCCTCGTCAGCGGCAAGCTGGCGGCCGAACGGGTGCAGCAGTACGCCGGCGACGCGGTCCCGACCCCGCGGCCGCCCGTGGAGGCGGCTCCGTGAGCGCCCCCGTCGACCCGCACGTCGAGGCCGGCTACGCCCGCTGCGCCTCGGTCACCCGCGAGCACGGCACCACCTACTACTGGGGCGCCCGGCTGCTGCCGCGCGAGGACCGCCGGCACGTCTTCGCCGTCTACACCCTGGCCCGGCTCGCCGACGACATCGTCGACCTCGCCGGACCCGAGCCGGGCCCGGCCACCGCCACGGCGCTCGACGAGTTCGAGGCCCGCTTCCACGACGCCGTCGAGACCGGCGGCTCGCCCGACCCGGTCCTCGCCGCCGTCGCGACCACCGTGCGCGAGCGACGCATCCCGGCCTCGTGCTTCGACCGCTTCTTCGCCGCGATGCGCGCCGACCTGACCCGCCGCTCCTACGAGACCTGGGACGACCTCCTCGGCTACATGGACGGCAGCGCCGCCGTCATCGGCGAGATGATGCTGCCCGTGCTGCACCCCACCGTCGAGGCACAGGCCCCGGCGCGGGCCCTGGGCCTGGCCTTCCAGCTGACCAACTTCCTGCGCGACGTCGGAGAGGACCTCGACCGCGGCCGGGTCTACGTGCCGCAGGAGGACCTGCGCCGCTTCGGTGCCGACCCGTGGGCACGCACCGCCACCCCGGAGTGGCAGGCGCTGATGGCCTTCGAGGTCGCCCGCAACCGGCGGCTCTACCGCGAGGCCGACGAGGGCCTCGCGGCGCTCCCCGGCGCGTCCCGACGCTGCGTGGCCACCGCCCGCGTGCTCTACGCGCGCATCCTCGACCGCATCGAGGACGCGGGGTACGACGTGTTCACCGAGCGCGTGCGGGTCCCCACCCCCGCGAAGGCCGCTCTCGCGGCCCGGATGGTCCTCTCGCGCGACCCGCTGCACGCCGTGCGGCGCGACCGCGCCGCGGCCCGCCCCGACCTCGGCTGGGTTGCCGACGACCTCGTCGTGCTCGTCGACGAGGCCGGCTCGCCCACGGGGACGGCACCGAAGTCCAGCGTGCACCACGACGCGACCCCCCTGCACCTCGCCTTCTCGTGCTACGTCGTCGACGACGCCGGGCGGCTGCTCGTGACGACCCGCGCGTCGAGCAAGCCGAGCTTCCCGGGCGTCGTCACCAACACGGTCTGCGGCCACCCGCGCCCCGGCGAGGCGCTCGAGGACGCCGTGCGCCGCCGCGCCCGCGACGAGCTCGGTGTCGCCCTCGACGACGTGCGGGTCGTCCTGCCGGGCTTCCGCTACCGCGCCGCGATGGGCCACCTCGTCGAGCACGAGGTCTGCCCGGTGCTCGTGGCCCGGGCCTCCGGCTCCGACCTGCTCCCCGACCCGGACGAGGTCGACGACGCCACGTGGGTGCCGTGGTCGGAGTTCGCCGACGACGTCCTCACCGGTCGCCGCGTCGTCTCGCCCTGGTGCACCGAGCAGGTGCCGCTGCTCTCCGCCCTCGGCCCGGACCCGCGCCTGTGGCCAGCGGCCCCGCTCGACGAGCTGCCGCCCGCCGCCCGCACCGACGACGTGGCCGGAGCCGGCTGAGCCGTGGACGACCGCTACCAGTACCTGCTGCTCATGGCGGGGTGCCTCCTCCTGACCCTTCCCCTCGAGTTCGTCCTGCGCGCCCGGGTCTACCGCCGCCCGATCCAGCTGCTCGCGGCGCTGCTGCCGGTCGTCGTGGTCTTCGTCGCCTGGGACGTCCTCGGGATCGTCCGCGGCCACTGGGACTACAGCGCCCGCTTCACCACCGGGGTGCTGCTGCCCCTCGACGTCCCCCTCGAGGAGCTCGTGTTCTTCGTGGTCATCCCGATCTGCGGGCTGCTCACCTACGAAGCGGTCGGCACGGTGCTGCACGAGTGGCGGCGACGCAGGCGGTCCGATGCCTGAGTACACCGCACTGGCCGTGCTGTCGGTTCTCGTCACGGTTGCCGCAGAACGCTTCTGGCTGCGCACCGGCGTCTTCCGCAGCACGCAGTACTGGGTGGCGATGGGGATCGTCGCCTTCTTCCAGGTGCTCGTCGACGGTTGGCTGACCAAGCTCTCCGCGCCGATCGTGCTGTACGACGAGGACCAGAACATCGGAGTGCGCTGGCCCTGGGACATCCCGGTCGAGGACTTCCTCTTCGGGTTCAGCATGGTGACCCTGACCATCCTGCTGTGGCTGCGGTGGGGACGACGTGACGAGGAGCGGACCCGATGACGAGAGACGAGTGGGTGCTGGCCGACGCGTTCGACCGGGCGGCGCCGACCTACGACGCGATGGTCGCCCTGTCGCCCGGGTACCACGCGCAGCTGCGCACGGCGGCGGACGCCCTCGTCGGCGGGTTGCCCTCGCGCGCAGGCGGCTCCGCGCCCGTCGTCCTCGACCTCGGCTGCGGCTCGGGCGCCTCGACCCGGGCCGTCCTCGACGCCTGGGCCGCGGCCGGCGGAGGCGACCTCGACCTCTCGGGCGTCGACGCCTCGGCCGGGATGGTCGCCGAGGCGCGTCGCAAGGACTGGCCGGCCGGCGTGCGGCTCGTCGTCGACGACGCGCTGGCGCACCTGCGCGGCCTGCCCGACGACTCGGTCGACGGTGTGCTCGGCGCCTACCTGCTGCGCAACGTCCCGGACCGTGACGGCATCGTCCGCGAGGTCGCCCGTGTGCTGCGGCCGGGCGGGACCCTCGTCCTCCACGACTACTCGGTGGCCGGCAGCCTCCGGGCCCGGGCTATCTGGGCCGCGGTGTGCCACACCGTGATCATCCCGCTGGCGGCGCTCAAGCGCTCCGACGTCCCCCTGCACCGGTACCTGTACGCGAGCGTGCGCGACTTCGACTCGGTCGAGCGCATCTGCCGCAGGCTCCAGTCGGCGGGGCTGGTCGAGGTCCGGCACCGTTCCTACCCGGGCTGGCAGGACGGGGTCGTGCACACGGTCGTCGGGCACGCCCCCTCGTGAGCCCCCGGACGCCGAGGTGGCGCCCCGGCCTCGACCGGCGGGCCGTCTTCCACCCACCCCCCGTCCCACGGCCCGCCCCGGAGGCACCGGCCGGCGGCGAGCGGCACGTCGTGGTCGTCGGCGGCGGCATCGCCGGGATGACCACAGCGCTCGGGCTCGCCGAGCGCGGGGTCGGCGTGACCCTGCTCGAGCGCGACGACCGGCTCGGCGGACGGGTCGCGGCCTGGCCGGTGACCGCCGACGGCACTCCGGCGCACATGGGCCGCGGCTTCCACGCCTTCTTCCGCCAGTACTACAACC
>JAESFK010000132.1_pt1 | contig 37977 bp, 40 predicted proteins | sample 9269391 | NCBI WGS metagenome assembly JAESFK01 (sample SAMN14506231, study PRJNA617097) | algae metagenome | isolation source: Drouetiella hepatica UHER 2000/2452 and co-occurring heterotrophs from... | place: Slovakia: Slovak Paradise National Park, Hrabusice, Kosice Region | collected 2000-01-01
CGACGAGAAATGGGGCGAGACTCCCTGCGCCTTCGTGATGCTGAAGCCCGGCGCCACGGCATCCGCAGAGGACATCATCGCCCACTGCCGCGCCAACCTCGCCGGCTACAAGTGCCCGCGCACCGTGGTGTTCCGCGACCTGCCGATGACCTCGACCGGCAAGGTGCAGAAGTTCGTCCTGCGCGAATGGGCGAAGGCCGCCTGAGTTTGCGGCCAAACTGACGCGGCCCCTCCAGCAACGACGGCAAACCATCGCGCCGCCATAATCGCCGGGCTAGGTTCCCCATCCCATGCCCGGCGAAGCAACGCTCATCGTGACGACCCGCAGCGGCGTGCGCCCTCTGGGCGTGCGCGGCGAGCCGCTGCACAAGGCCGCGCCCCAGCTTCGCCGCGTGGTGCGCCGTCGGCTGGGCGACGACACCGCCGACCTTCTGGCCGATCCGCAGCCTCATGAGAACGACCAGGGCATCGACTGGTACGCCGGCTGGTCCGGCCCGGTTCGCGCCGTCACCGACCTGCCGCCGGCGAAGCGCGAAGCGGTGCTGGCCGAGGTCGAGCGCCGGCTGGCCGAGATCCGCCGGCTGGGCGATCTGCTCGCCGGCCACGGCCCCAAGGAAGAGACCGGCGTCGTCGGCCTGTCGCTGAAGCTCGCGGCGCGCGCGCCGTCGCCTGCCTTCGTCTTCCTGGTCGGCGACCGGCCGGTCATCGTCGCCTGGGGCTACGAGACCGAAGCGGCCAACGCGGTGCTGCCCCTCGCCCTGCCGCGCGCGCCCGATGCCCACGGGCCGGACGCGGACATACCCGGCCGGCGCCCGGTTCTCGACGCCGCGCAGCGGGCGCCGGTATCCACGCCGCCGGCCCTCATTCCGGCAGCCGGCATTCCCTGGTGGCGCACGCTCGCCGCCGCCCTGCCGCTCCTGTTGCTGCTGCTGGCGGGTGCCTGGGCCCTGCGCGGCCTGCTTCCCGTCCCGCCCGACGTGGCCATCGCCACGCGCGAAGGACCGGACGCTCCGCCGGCGCCAGAAGCCCCGCCCGACCCGTTGCCGGCGCTGAAGGCTTCCTTTTCGACCGAGCAGTCGCGCGAGCGCGTGCTGAAGGTCGAGCTGGCTCTGGCCGAGGCGGAACTGAAGCGGCGGATCGCCGATTGCAAACCGCCCGAACCGCCGAAACCGCCACAGGTCGCGGTCGCGCCACCGCCGCCCGCCCCTGCCCCCCCCAAGGTCGCGCCACCGAAGCCCGCACCCGCGCCGCGACCACGGAACCCGGCCGACGATCGGCTGCGCCTGCCCAGCGCGCCGACCAACGACTATTCCTTCATGCAGGGCTGCTGGCGCACCGACCCGTTCCGCCACGAGACGCTGCAGATGCAGCCGGGTGTCTCGTCCTACTGCTTCGACGCGAGCGGGGCGGGCCAGCTCGAATGGCGGCGGGGGCGTACCGCTTGCCGCACGCGCGCCCAGGCGCGGTTCGAGGGCGCGGTCCTGCGCCTGCGCGATGCCGATTCGACCTGCAACGACGGCTCGCGCTGGTTCGCCGACCAGCTGGTCTGCCAGCGCGGCGCCGACAACGTGGCGATCTGCAGCGGCCAGTCGCGCAATGCCTACGGCGCGCCCGTCCGCTGGTCGGTCAACCTGCACAAGCTGAACTGACCCGCCTAATGGACGGTTGAGCTAAACTCGGTTCCGGCGCCGCGGCACGTCCCATAGAGTGCCCGCCCCTTCCTCATCCGGTAGCTTCCGTGTCCCTTTCCGCGCGCGTGACGTGGCGCAGTTTCCAGGCCGGCGCCCTGCGCATGATCCTGCCCGGCCTCGCGTCCCTTCCCTTCGGCATCGGCTTCGGCGTCGCCGCCGCCCAGAAGGGCCTGAGCGCCTTCGAGACGACGCTGATGAGCTTCACCGTCATGGCCGGCACCAGCCAGATGGTGGCGCTCGACATCTGGGCCCAGCCCCTGCCCTTGATGGCGCTCGCCGTGTCGGTGTTCGTGGCCAATCTCCGCTACTTCGTGATGGGCGCTGCGCTGCAGCCGCACCTGCCGCACCTGCCGTGGTGGCTGCAGCCGCCGGTCTGGTACGTGACGGTCGATCAGAACTGGGCGGTCAACATCGCGGAGTATCGCCGCGGCCAGGGCGATCTCGGCAAGTTCCTGGGCGGCGGCTTCGTCATGGCCTGGATCTGGTCGGGTTCGACCCTGGCCGGCCATCTCGCGGCCGGCGGGATCCTCTCCGACCCGTCGATGGCACGGCGTCTCGGCCTCGATTTCGTCGGCGTCGCCGTGTTCGTCGTGGTGGCCACCATCCTGTTCCGTGGCAAGCGCGACATCGCGCCCTGGGTCGTGGCGATCGCCGCCGCGCTCGTGGCCAAGTGGATGATCGGCGGCAACTGGTACATCGTGATCGGCGGTCTGGCCGGTGGCCTCTTCGGCGCGCTGCGAGACCTCAGGAACGGCCATGTCCGCCAGTCCTGAGAATCTCGTCGCGATCCTTGTCATGGCTCTGGCCGCCATGGCGGCCAAAGGCGGCGGCTTCATCGCCATGCGATGGCTCGGCCGCCATCGCTTCGTGACCGCGCTTCTCGATCACGCGCCCGGCGCGGTGCTGGTGTCGGCCGCCGTCGTTCCGCTGACGCAGGGCGGCGGCGCCTTCGTCGTCGGCGCCGTGGTCGGCGCCGCGCTCACGCGAACGGTCGGAGGGTTTACCGCCGGCCTGTTCGGCGCCGTCGGCGCCGTGGCACTGGCCCGCTGGGCGGGCCTCACCTGAGAATCAATGGGAGGTTGGTTCGCTCAGCCGGACAATCTGGTCCTTGATCATGAGCTTTCGCTTCTTGAGGCTGCAGAGCGCATCGTCGTCGGGATGCGGCCGCGTCGTCTCCCGACGGATCGCGTGCTCGAGAGTCGCATGCTTGTTCTTGAGAGCTTCGATGTGGTCCACGGTGCTCATAGTCGGATACCTCCGAGTTTGTTAGCGGGACAGCAGAAGTCTGACTCTGACATTGGGAGGAGTCACGTCAAATCAACCGGCCCATCAACGAGCCGTTACAGATTGTGCATAAAGTTGAAATGGAACGCCTCGCTACCGACGCTGTTTCCGGCAGCATCGGTCACGCCGCCAGGCCGACCGCCTCCGCGACTTCCACGGGCGCGAAGGCCGGAAAGGTGGCGCGCATCAGGGCCGCCACGGACCGGCGATCCGCCTCGTCCGGCACGACGCCCAGGCACACCGCATAGACGCCGAGATTGCCGACCGCCGCCCGCAGGCGCTTCTCGAGGGCACGCTCGCGGTCGGCGGGCGGTGAATGCAGGCTCGCCAGCTTGAGCTGCTCGGCGTGTTCGGCCGCCAGCTCCGCATCGGCGACCCGGCGACGGACCGCATCGACGGTCTCGGGCAGCGCGCCGGGCCAGACCTTGTCCTTGAGCCGACGCCGCATCTCGCGCAGCGGCTTCACGACGTCCGACTGCCACGCCTCGCTCGCGCTCAGGATGGCGCGCAGCCGCTCGGCCGTCAGGGTCGGCCGCCCCGAGGCGCCCAGCCAGCAGCAGAACAGCAGGATGTTGACGTCGCAGCCGCGCCGCTCCTGCAGGTCGAGGCAGGCCTCGGCCACGCCCTCGCCGGCATAGAGTTCGAGCGAGAAGTTCCAGAATGGGTGGGGGAGAAAGTCCGACACGATTGGTTGGCTTTTGCGCGCTTCCCTTTGGGCGGGCTCCGGGGTACACGGCCGGGAGCGACGTGGCTAGCCTGCCTGGACGAGTGCGCCCCGCATGAATGACTTGACGTCGTCGGATCCGCCGGACGCCCCGACCATCAAGGCCAAGCTTGAGGCCCTGAAGAGCGAGCATCGCGACCTCGACGAGGTGATCGATCGACTGATCGAGAAGCCGCCCTTCGACCAGCTCCAGCTCCAGCGCCTCAAGAAGCGCAAGCTCGGTCTGAAGGACCAGATCCTGCGGCTGGAAAGCCAGCTCATTCCCGATATCATTGCCTGAGAGAGTCATGGCCAGGAAAACCAGCAAGCGCCCGGCTGCCAAACCGGTGGTCGGCGTCATCATGGGCAGTCAGTCCGACTGGTCGACAATGCGCCACGCCGCGGAAACTCTGGAGGCGCTCGGCGTCCCCTTCGAGGCGCGCATCATTTCCGCGCATCGGACGCCGAAGCGCATGATGGACTATGCCTCGGGCGCGAAAGGACGTGGCCTGAAGGTCATCATCGCCGGTGCCGGCGGGGCCGCCCATCTGCCGGGCATGACCGCCGCCATGACACCGCTGCCCGTTCTCGGCGTCCCGGTCGAAAGCGCCGCCCTGAAGGGGCAGGACAGTCTTCTTTCCATTGTCCAGATGCCGGCCGGCATTCCCGTCGGCACCCTGGCGATCGGACGCGCCGGATCGATCAACGCGGCCCTTCTGGCAGCCTCCATTGTTGGTCTTGGCGACGCAAAGATCATGGCGGCATTGGAAGCCTGGCGGACCCGGCAGTCGCTGGCCGTCGCCAAGATCCCGACCGACGACGCCCCGGCCCATCGCTGATGCCGGGCGTCCGACCTCTGCCGCCGGGATCGACCATCGGCATCCTGGGCGGCGGCCAGTTGGGCCGCATGACCGCCCTGGCGGCCGCGCGCCTCGGCTACCCCTGCATCGTCTACGCGCCCGACGACCATCCGATCGCCGCCCAAGTCTGCGCCGGCCATGTCCGCGGGGCCTATGAGGACGCCGAGGCTCTCGCCCGCTTCGCCGCCCAGGTCGACGTCGTCACCTACGAATTCGAGAACGTGCCCGAGGGCGCCGTTCTGGAATGCGAGAAGCTGAAGCCGGTGCGGCCGGGCGTAAGGCCCATCCACTTCGCCCAGCATCGGCTCCGCGAGAAGGACTTCCTGCGCAAGCTCGGCATCGGCACCGCCGATTATCAGCCCATCGGCTCCGAGGCCGATATCGCAGCGGCCACCGCCCTGCCCGGCATCCTCAAGACCTGCACCGAGGGATATGACGGCAAGGGCCAGGCGCGCGTCGCCGACCGGGCCGAACTCTCGGCCGCCTGGGCCAGGCTCGGCCGGCGCGAGTGCATCCTCGAGGCGATGGTCGACTTCGACTGCGAGGTCTCGGCGATCGTCGCCCGCGGGCAGGACGGCGCCACGCGCTGCTTCCCCATCGGCATCAACGGCCATCGCGACGGCATCCTGCGCACGACCACCGTGCCCTCGGGCCTGCCGCCGACGACCCTGGCGACCGCCGAACGCTTCGGGGTCGAACTCGCCCAGGGCCTCGACCTGGTGGGTCTGGTGGCGCTGGAGATGTTCGTGACCAGGGACGGGCGGGTGCTGGCCAACGAGATGGCGCCGCGACCACACAATTCCGGTCACTGGACGATGGACGCCTGCGCCACCAGCCAGTTCGAGCAGCTGGTGCGCGCCATCTGCGGGTTGCCGCTGGGCTCGGTCGAGGTGCTGGCGCCCTCGCGCATGGAGAACCTGATCGGCGACGATGCCGACGACTGGCGGCGGTACCTCGCCGAGCCGACGGCGCGGCTGCATCTCTACGGCAAGGCGGAGGCCCGCCCCGGCCGCAAGATGGGCCACGTCACCTACGTGCTGCCGGGCGTGCTCCCGGCCGCTTCGGGCCCGTCCACGACCTGACCTGGCCCTTGAGCTTCTCGAACTTCATCACGTCGTCGATGCGGCGGTCGAGGAAGGCCCAGGTGGCCTCGGCGCCGGGCGACCGGTCGTTCAGCCAGTAGAGCAGGGTCGAGGAATAGACGCCCGCCAGGGTGGCCCGCTTGGTGTAGAAATTGAAGTCGGTGCTGGTGTCGCCCGCGGCGTACCACATGGCGTCGACCGTCCGGTAGAGCAGCTTCAGCGCCAGTCCGGCATTGAGCGGCATCGACAGGGTCGACAGCGCCCGGCGGGCCGCCTCGCGCGGACCGGCATGGCGTTCCAGCCGGAGGCGGACCGCGCCCTTGATGCGGTCGCGGATCTTGAGGGCCGTGATGCCCTCTTTCTCCATGTCCTCGACGGTGCGCTGGTCGGCGCGCTCGCTGACATAGGTGAGCGCCTGGAGCGGCCCGCCCGGGAACAGCCGGTCGGCCTCCCCCGCCGGCAGGTCGAGCGCCCGGCCACTGGCGGCCAGGGCGGCCCGCGTCCAGCCATCGAAGGCCGCTTCGGCCATGAACTCGTCCGCCAGCCGGTCCCGCAAGGCCGTGTCGGGGTCCATTTCCGGTGAATTCGGCGTGTTTTGCTCGGTCATCTGTGGAATATAGGCCGCAATCGGGGGGTTCCCAAGGGTATCCGCCTGTGATACCTACCCGGCCTCTGAATTCAGGCCCCGGGACATTCGTGGGCCAAGCCGCATTGGAAGGAAGCGATCGAAGTGCAGGTTCTCGTTCGTGAAAACAACGTCGATCAGGCGCTGCGCGTCCTGAAGAAGAAGATGCAGCGCGAGGGCATCTTCCGCGAGATGAAGCTCCGCCGCAACTACGAGAAGCCGTCCGAGCGCCGCGCCCGTGAGCGCGCCGAGGCCATCCGCCGCACCCGCAAGCTGATGCGCAAGCGCATGGAGCGCGAGGGCTACTAGTCCTCCCCTCCTCGCACGAGACGACAACCCCCGGCATCCCCGGGGGTTTTTGTTTGGGTGGAAATGGAAGGGCCAACGGAGCGCCCTATCGCGAAATCATTCCGGTTTCGATGCGCCAGCAGCGAATGCCGCCGCATGACGATCACGTAGTCGGCGGAAGACTTCGCGGGCCGGAACGCTTGGCGTCGGATCCACAAGCGCCTCCTCCACCGCGTGTCTCAACTCGGTCACCGAAGCGCACGTGCGAGGCTTCCCGCAGTTCGGCTGGCTTTTGGGAGACATGTCATTCCTCCGTGATCGACTTCGGTGGGTTAAGAAGGCGCTGGCACTTTACTCAAGCCACGAGCGCCGCGATCGCCGCTTCCAACTCCACCACATCGGTCACGACGGCGTCGGGAGTCTCGGCCGCCGAGCGCGGACGCTGACGGCGCCAGCGCCCCGATCGGAACTGGATGGTCGCCATGCCGACCGCCTTGGCCGGCGCAATGTCGGCATCGATCCGGTCGCCGACCATGATGCACCCGTTGGGGGCTACGGCGAGGTCCCGGACGAACAGGGCAGCGACCCCTGCCCGCTCCAGGCGCTCCCAGCGGGGCTCGCGCACGCCCAGCACCAGACCGCGTGCCTTGAGGCGCTGCAGAAGGTCCTCGATGCCGGGCCGGAGTTGGAAGGCATCGAGTTGGCCCGTCATCGCCTCGACCCGCCGTGCCACACGCGCCACCGTCACGGGCTCGCCACCGCACAGCGTCTCGATCATGTGGAGTACGAGATCGGGCGCGAAGGCGGCCACTGCCTGCTCGGACGCCTCCTCGACCATCGCCGGATCGACGCGAATGCCTTCCATGCCGCAGGCCGACGCGATCGCGCCGTCGAGCGCCATCTCCCAGGCGAACTCGAGATCGACCGCGCCGCCGATGTCGAAGATGACGGCGCGATAGGTTGGACTTGTGGGCATTACCGGCTTCTGCATATCGCCGTTCTGGCACTCAATCGTCTCGAAGTGATCTCCCACAAGCAATCCCATCTCTCCTGATCCTGGAGACGAGCCACTTCGGGATCGACGGGCCGACCGGCATGCCACTTTCCTTCGAAGCGCCGACCGTCACTGGTCACGAAGACGCCCGTGCCTTCAGGAACGCCGTCGGTCCAGTTGCCTTCGTACTGTCCCTGCGGTCCCCGGGCGATGTTCTTGCCGGTGAGCTGTTTTCGATACCAGCGCTCTTCCAGGCGATAGCCGCCCGGCACCGTCAGTACGCCCCTTGTCCAATCTCCGCTGTCCCATTTGCCGCTATATCGCCGCCCGCCGGGATAGGTCGCCATGCCCTCGCGCAGTCCCCCGTCCTCCCACGTGCCTTCGTAGCGGATTTGGGATTCGGTCAACACCCCGCGCCCGGTGATCCGGCCTCCTTCCATTTCTCCCGAATAGCGCACCGTCAACAAGCCATCGCGATACCACTCGAGCACGCCTTGGCCCTGTGCGCGCCCGTCGACACAGGGCCCGGTCCAGGTGGCGGTCGTCGTTTTCGCGGCCCTCCACGGCCTGCCATCATATCGATTGCGGACGTCATATCGATTGCGGACGTCGCAATTTTCCGCCGCTTCGACCCAGCGCGGAGGACTGAGAAGGGCGAAGGGTGCCGTCAAAAGGCCAACGAGCAGTATCAAGCCTATCGCGAACGGCGCTCGCCCTGGCAAACGAGTGAACACAGGAGAGTAGTTCGTTTCGGGCGAAGGATCGGGATCGGCTGCCCCCCATCGACGGATGGCCCCGGTGACCGCCAGGAGTATCTGCTCCGGCTTCATGTCGAGGCCGGTGAATGCGAGCGGATAGTATTTGGGGCGTAGTCCTGTGTCTGGGCCGAGCCAACGCGGCTTGTCGGCATCCAGCCGGGCATAGAAGGATCGAGGATCGACCAGTTCCAAAGCGATGATCGGCACGCTTACCCGGTGACTGCTCTCGACCGCGGCATGGGCCCCTTTGATATCGGACCACAGGATGAGATCAGGAGAGCGCCCCCGGTAGGCCGTGATCCCCGTGTCGGAGATCCGGATCGCGAAAGGCACCGGCCGGATCAGATTCCTGACGGCGAGATAAAGACCCAACGCGCCAGTCGCCACGACAATGATGCCGTATACATGGGCCGCTACCGGGTGCGTCGGGACGAACGAACGCCACAGCCACCAGCCGAGTGCCGCGAACCCGATGGCCATCGCGATGGCGATCGTCCCGCCCACGAACCGCGAGCCGAACGGCATCTTCTGATGAATGGTGATTGTCTCTGACGGGGAAGGCTTGGCCCCTTCCCCCGACGGTGCGGCGGCTTGCGCCGGTTCGCTAATGCGAGGAGCCCTCGAGCGACTTCACGATGTTCTCGCACATCACCTTGGCGTCGGCGAAGAGCATCATCGTGTTGTCGCGGAAGAACAGTTCGTTGTCGACGCCGGCATAGCCCGAGGACATGCCGCGCTTCACGAACAGCACGGTCTGGGCCTTCTCGACGTCGAGGATCGGCATGCCGTAGATCGCGCTCTTGGGGTCGGTCTTGGCGGCCGGGTTGGTGACGTCGTTGGCGCCGATCACGAAGGCCACGTCGGTCGAGGCGAAGTCGCGGTTGATGTCGTCGAGTTCGAAGACCTCGTCGTAGGGCACGTTGGCCTCGGCCAGCAGGACGTTCATGTGGCCGGGCATGCGGCCGGCCACCGGATGGATGGCGTAGCGCACCTGCACGCCCTCCTTCTTCAGGAGGTCGGCCATCTCGCGCAGCGCGTGCTGGGCCTGCGCCACCGCCATGCCGTAGCCCGGGACGATGATGACCGACTGGGCGTTCTTCATCAGGAAGGCCGCGTCCTCCGCCGAGCCCGCCTTGACCGGCTTGTCGTTCTTCACCGCCGGCCCGCCGGCCGCCGCGCTGTCGGTGCCGAAGCCGCCCAGGATCACGTTGAAGATCGAGCGGTTCATGCCCTTGCACATGATGTAGCTCAGGATCGCGCCCGACGAACCCACCAGCGCGCCGGTCACGATAAGTGCGGTGTTGCCCAGGGTGAAGCCGATGCCGGCCGCCGCCCAGCCCGAATAGGAATTGAGCATCGACACCACGACCGGCATGTCGGCGCCGCCGATCGGCAGGATCAGCAGGAAGCCCAGCGCCAGCGACAGCACGACCAGCAGCACGAAGGTCGAGGTGTGGCCGCGCATGGCGAACCAGACCAGCAATACGACCAGCGCGATGCCCAGCAGCGCGTTCAGCGGATGCTGGCCCTTGAAGATCAGCGGCGAGCCCGTCACCAGACCCTGCAGCTTGGCGAAGGCCACGACCGAGCCGGTGAAGGTGATGGCGCCGATCACCGTGCCGAGGCCCATCTCGATCAGGCTCTGGGCCTTGATCTTGCCGGGCAGGCCGATCCCGAAGGCCTCGGGGGAGAGGAAGGCGGCGGCCGCCACGAAGACCGCCGCGAGGCCGACCAGCGAATGGAAGGCCGCCACGAGCTGCGGCAGGGCGGTCATCTGGATGCGCAGGGCGACGAAGGTGCCGATCGCGCCGCCGATCACCAGGCCGGCCAGGATCAGCCAGGGCGACAGGACGCCGGGCGACAGCACCGTGACGCCGATGGCCACCACCATGCCGACGATGCCGAACAGGTTGCCCTGCCGCGAGGTCGTCGGCGAAGACAGGCCGCGCAACGCCATGATGAAGCAGATGGCGGCGATCAGATAGCCGTAGGCGGCCAGTTCCTGGGTGAACATCCCTTGCTCCCGCCGACTACTTCTTGACCGGCTTCTTCTTGAACATCGACAGCATCCGGTGCGTGACGATGAACCCGCCGAAGATGTTCACCGCGGCCAATGCCACGGCGATGAAACCAAAGAGCTGCGCCGCGCCCAGCCCCTTGAGGCCCGCCGCCAGCAGCGCGCCGACGATGATCACGGACGAGACCGCATTGGTGACGGCCATCAGCGGCGAATGCAGCGCCGGGGTCACCCGCCAGACCACGTAGTAGCCCACGAAACAGGAGAGCGCGAAGATGGTGAGCAGCGCCACGAACGGCATGTGACCGTCGGGGATCGCGACCGGGCTGGCCGCCGCCGCGTCGGTGATCTGCTGCGCCAGGGCCTTGAGCTGGGCGGCGACGTCCTGCGCCTGGGTCGCGAGCTTGGAGGCCTCGCCTGCGATCTTGTCGTCCATGGGCCGCTCCTAAGCCTGGGTCAGCGAGGGGTGCACGATCTGCCCGTCGCGGGTGACCAGCGTGCCCTTCACGACCTCGTCCTCGAGGTTGATCGTGAGCGCCCTGGTCTCCTTGTCGACCATCGGCGTGATGAAGTTGAGCAGGTTGCGCGAGAACAGCGCCGAGGCGTCGGTCGCCAGCTCGCCCGGAAGGTTGGCCGGACCGACGATCTTCACACCGTACTTCTCGACCACCTTGCCGAATTCCGACAGCGGGCAGTTGCCGCCCTGCTCGACCGCCATGTCGACGATCACCGAGCCGGGCTTCATCGTCTTGACCATCTCCTCGGTCACCAGCACCGGGGCCTTGCGGCCGGGAATCAGCGCCGTGGTGATCACGATGTCCTGCAGTTTGATGTGGTCGGCGACGAGCGCCGCTTGCTTGGCCTGGTACTCGGCGCTCATCTGCTTGGCATAGCCGCCCGCGGTCTCGGCCGCCTTGAATTCCTCGTCCTCGACCGCCACGAACTTGGCGCCGAGCGACTGGACCTGCTCCTTGGTCGCCGGGCGCACGTCGGTCGCGGTGACGACGGAGCCGAGGCGCCGCGCCGTGGCGATCGCCTGCAGGCCGGCGACGCCCACGCCCATGATGAAGCTGCGCGACGGCGCGAGCGTGCCGCCCGGCGTCATCATCTGCGGGAAGATGCGGCCGTAATTGTTCGCCGCCACCAGCACGGCCTTGTAGCCGGCGAGATTGGCCTGCGACGACAGAATGTCCATCGACTGCGCGCGCGTGATGCGGGGAATCAGTTCGAGTGCGAACGAGGTGACGCCGCGCGACGCCAGCGCCTGCACCAGCTCCTTGTTGGTCAGCGCCCCGAGCGGCGCCATCAGGGTCTGGCCCTGGCGCAGCAGACCGAGCTCGTCGAGCCCTTCCTCCGCCGTCATCGGCCGCTGGATCTTGAAGACGATGTCGCCCGCGGCGATGGCCGAGGCCGCGTCCGGCACGATCGTCGCGCCGGCTTCGCTATAGGCCTGGTCGGTATAGGCGGCGACCGTTCCGGCGCCTGCCTCGATCGTGATCTCCGCGCCCAGCGCCTTCAGCTTCTTGACCGTCTCGGGAGTGGCGGCCACACGGGTTTCGTGGGGCCTGCGTTCTTTGAGAATAGCGATTTTCATGGGGCGATTTTCATGGAGCGCTTCAGATCCGTTTGAACGCGGCGGGACGCTTCGTGCGCTGCACCTTGCACAGCGATCCGTTCTTTGCCAAGCCGGTTTTTCGCCGCGCGGACGCCTTCGGCTTACCCGCTCCCATGTCCCATGCTACGGCTCGACCATGGCTGACCAACCACACATCCTGACCGGCTTCCATTTCACAAAGGCGACGCTCGCCTCGTTCAGTGAGCGATGCAAGATCATCGGGCACATGGACAATCCCACGCCCACCGTCGCCGACATCCCGCCCGGCACCGCCGGCACGGTGCAGGCGATCGTCAGCACCGGCAGCGTCGGCATCTCCGATGCGATGATGGCGGCCCTGCCGAGGCTCTCGCTGTTCTGCTGCTACGGCACGGGTTACGAGCGCGTCGATCTCGACGCGGCGCGGCGACGCGGCATCATGGTCACGCACGGCGCTGACGCCAATGCACCGGATGTGGCCGAACTCGCGGTCGGCATTCTCCTGGCGTCGACGCGCCGCCTGGTGCGCGCCGACAAGATGATCCGGCGCGGCGAGTGGAAACAGCGCATCCCCAATCGCTTCGGTTCGATCGCCGGCCTGACCGGCGGCAGGGTCGGCATCCTGGGTCTGGGCGCCATCGGCCTGGAGGTCGCCCGGCGCCTCAAGGGCTTCGACGTCGAGATCGGCTACTGCAATCGCAGCAAGCGCAGCGATGTCGACTTCCCGTATTTCCCGGACGTGATGGCGCTCGCCACCTGGTGCGATTACCTGATCGTCTGCCTCCGGTCGGATGCCTCCAACCGGCACATCATCGGCGCCGAGGTGCTGAAAGCGCTGGGCCCGCGCGGCCATGTGGTCAACATCTCGCGCGGCTGGGCGGTCGACGAGGCGGCCCTGGCCGACGCACTTCGCAACGACATCATCGAGGGTGCGGCCCTCGACGTGTTCGACGAGGAGCCCTACACCGGCACCGAGCTGCTCGAACTCGACAGTCTGGTGATGACGCCGCATTTCGGCGGCGGCACGCAGCACGCCCAGCGCCGCATGACCGATCTGGTCTGCCGCAACCTCGACAACCATTTCGCTGGCAGGCCAGTCGTTTCCCCGGTGCCCGAACTGCGCGACTGGGCCCATTCTCCGGACGCGCCGAAGCCTCGTTAGCGCTTCTCGGTGCCGTTGCCCTACAGCCTCATCCTGAGGAGGCCCGAAGGGCCGTCTCGAAGGATGGGCAGCAGGCAAGGTGCGCGTTCCCACCCTTCGAGACGCATCGCTGCGCGATGCTCCTCAGGGTGAGGTCATTTCTTGGACGTCAAGCATGGTTGCTTCACTGTCGTAAGACATCAATTCGGTGGATCTTTGCCGATGACGATCCGCGCGCCAGAGTATTTCGGCGGCGTGTCGAACAAGACGTCGAAGTAAGCGCGCAACGCTGACGGGTAGCGCCGCAGCTCGGTCATGAGGCTGTAGGCGCGTTTCACGTCCTGCGCCTCGAAGCCCCAGGCCTCGATCCCCTGCTCGCGCGCCAGGAAGATCGCGCGCGAGAGGTGGAAGCGCTGGGACACGATGATCAGGCGCGTCTGGCCGAAAACCGATTCCGCCCGCAGCACGGAGTCCAGGGTGCGAAGGCCCGCGAAATCCCGGTAGATCGCCTCCGCCGGGACCCCACGCTTGATCAACCCTTCGCGCATCGCCGTCGGCTCGTCATAGTCGGCGCGGCTGTTGTCGCCGCTCACCAGCAGGTACTTCACCTTGCCGGCCTTGTAGAGCGCGGCCGCCGCATCGAGCCGGTAGACGAAGTATCGATTGGGCCCGCCCTCCGGACCGATCGGCGCCGCTCCCAGCACGAGCGCCACCGGCACGTCGGGCAGCCTCGCCGGATCGTCGGTGATGTAGGCCGTGGCCAGGGTCTCGAGCCGACGCTCGGCCAGCCATGACAGCAGCGACACCAGGAGGGCCATCGCGCCCAGCGCGAGCACCGCGTACAACATCAACCGCATGTCATCGCCCTGATCGCACTCCCGTCACCGACCCGTCGTCACCCAAGAGAGCCCTACATGCCCCGCCTCAGCACCGCCGAAGCCACGGTCGAAACCCTCCTGCTGCACGGGCTCGACACGGTCTATGCCCTGCCCGGCCTGCATCAGGACCCGTTGTTCGACGCCTTCTATCATGCTTCGGACCGGCTGCGGGTGATCCATCCGCGTCACGAGCAGACAGCGGCCTACATGGCGCTGGGCGCGGCGCTCGCCACCGGCAAGCCGCAGGCCTTCGGGGTCGTGCCCGGTCCGGGCCTGCTCAACGCCGGCGCCGCACTCCTCACCGCCTACGGCATGAACGCGCCCGTGATCGGTCTCATTGGCCAGATCCCGCAGGCCGACATCGACCGGGGCCACGGCCACCTGCACGAGATCCACGATCAGCTGGGCCTCATGCGCCACATCACCAAATGGGCCGAGCGCATCCGCGGCCCGCAGGAGGCGCCGACCCTGGTCAGCCAGGCGATCTGGCAGGCGACCTCGGGACGGCCGCGCCCGGTTGCTTTGGAATGTGCACTCGATACCTGGGCGAAACGCAGCGAGGTGGTGATCCCCGACGCGCCGCTGCCGCTGCCGCCGGAATCGATCGACGACGAGGCGGTCGAGACGGCCGCGCGGATCCTGGGCCAGGCCGAGCGGCCGATCATCGTGCTGGGCGGCGGCGCCATGGATGCCTCCGACGAGATCATCAAACTGGCAGAGATGCTCGAGGCGCCGGTCAGCTCCTACCGCCGCGGGCGCGGCATCGTCCCCTCCTCGCATCGGCTGGCCGTCGACATGCCGATCGGCCATCGCCTGTGGAAGGACGCCGATGCCGTGCTGGCGGTCGGCACGCGCTTCTTCATCCAGAATGGCAGTTGGGGCATCGACGACAGTCTCCAGGTGGTACGGGTCGACATCGATCCCGACGAGCCCGAGCGTTTCCGCAAGCCCGATGCCGCGCTGGTCGGCGACGCCGCCCCGCAGCTTCGGGCGCTGATCGCGGCCCTCGCCCGCCACAACCGCAAGCGAGCCTCGCGCGCCGAGGAGCTGAGCGGCCATCGCGCCTGGTTCGCCGCGCGCCTGTCGACGCTCGAGCCGCAACTCTCCTTCCTGAAGGCGATCCGCAACGCGCTGCCCGAGGACGGCATCTTCGTCGACGAAGTCTCGCAGATGGGCTTCGCCTCGCGTGTGGCACTGCCCATCGAGAAGCCGCGTACGTTCCTGTCGCCCGGCTACCAGGACAATCTCGGCTGGGGTTTCGGCACGGCCCTGGGCGCGAAGGCGGCGATGCCCGACCGCAAGGTGCTGGCGATCGCGGGCGACGGCGGCTTCATGTACCAGGTGGGAGAACTGGCGACCGCCGTCCGCCACAATATTGCGGTGGTGGTGGTGGTGTTCGACAACGGCGCCTTCGGCAACGTGAAGCGCATCCAGCAGGAGCGCTACGGCAACCGCCTGATCGCCTCGGATCTGCATAATCCCGACTTCGCGAAGCTGGCGGATTCCTTCAGCATCGCCTCGTTCAAGGCGCTCGATGCCCGTGAATTGGAGGATGCCCTGCACAAGGCCTTCGCCTTGAATGCCCCGGCCCTTATCTGGGTCCCGCACGGCGACGTGCCCAGCCCCTGGGACCTCATCATGATGCCGAAGGTGCGAGGCTAGTCGATCACGTCGGCGGTCGTATCCAGCGGATAGGCGACGACATCGCCTGCGACCGGAACGACCTTGGCCGTTGCGCTTGCGACCCTGACCGGGAAAGCAACGACGCCGCAACCCGATAGAGCTGCAGCAACCGCGACGAGCACGGCCGCCGTCGGAAGCCGTTTGGAAGTGGAGGTACGCATTCCGATGAAACGCCGGAAAGCGAGTTTTGTTGCCGCTAACGCAGCCCTGCGAGGATCTCGCGGAAGTCCGTACGGCACCTGAAGCCCAAAATGCGCTCCGCCTTGCTGGCGTCGTAGACACGGTCGATCGTGTCGAACATCGTCCAGCCACGCTTTTCGTAGAGCGCGGGATACTCAGGGAACAGGCGCGCCACGACAGAGGGCGCGGCGGTGATCAAGTCGTGGCAATCGTCGCGCGTGAACGGCGTCGGTGCGGAGACGATGAAGGTGTCGAAGCCGACCTCTTTCGCCTTTGAGAGCGCGACGACATGGGCCTCGGCCGCATCCTCGACGCTGAGGCGGCGGAACAGGAACTCGTTGGCCTTGGTGTTCTCGCCCGACTGGGCGATGGCGTGCGCCATGTCGTCTTCCTCGGGGAAGAAGCGCGAGGTACGCAACACGAGGACCGGCAGCTTGTGCAGGTGATTGAACAGGCGGCACAGCTCTTCCGCGGCGAGCTTGGTCACGCCGTAGATGTTGCGCGGCCTGAGCGGTGTCATCGCCTCGTCGATCCACACCGCTTCCTTCGCCCCACCCGACTTTCCGTCGCGGATCTCCTGCGAGATCATGAGCGAGGTGGTGGAGGTGAAGACGAAGCGGTCGACGGGTGAGCCCGGCGCCACCGCCTCCTCCAGCAGGTTCAGCGTCCCCTGCACGTTGACGGCGACGAACTCCGAATTGTCGTGGGTCTCGATATGCGGCTTGTGGCGCGCCGCGGCATGCACGATGGCGGTGATGCCTTCGTCGCGGATGACGCGACGGACCAGGGCGCGGTCGACGACCGAGCCCACCACGCTTGTCGTGGCGCCCGGCTCGGGATCGAGGCCCACCACCTTGTGCCCGTCGCGCGCAAGCCTGGGCACCAGGGTCTGGCCGAGCCAGCCTGAGGAACCGGTCACCAGGACGTTCACGGCTGGATCGCGTCCGTGAGCCCGGCCTCTTTCAGCGCGAGATTCTGTCGTTCGGCGAGTGCGTCCACGTCGAAGCCCTCGATCATACCTTCGAAAAGCTGATGCCAGTTGATCGAGGCGCGGAGATGGATGAACACCGAGCCCAGGCCGATCGCGGCACGGTCCATGAACACGAACTCGCGCGGCGGCCGCACGCCGCCCATCTTGCGCAGCTCGCCGAACACGTTCTGCGCCATCTCGCGGCCATAGCCATCGGCCATGCCCTCGGTGAGACGACGCGGGCGATCGTCCATCAGCGGGCCATAGAGGAACGCGGCCCAGCGATTGAGGATCGCGATCATCTCTTTGCTGAGACCGGTGAAACCCCAATCCTCGTAGGCCGCGACGGCGCGCGCCTCGTCGTCGGTCATCAGCGCGCGATAGAGCTCGATCGAGCCGCGCACGAAGCGCGGCGGGAAGATGCGGATGCAGCCGAAGTCCATCAGGTTCACCGAACCGTCCGGCCGCACGGAATAATTGCCGAGATGCGGATCGCCGTGGATGGCGCCGTAGAAATAGAACGGCACGTACCAGGCGCGGAACATGGCGATGGCCAGCGCGTCGCGCTCCTCCTGCGATCGGGTCTTCCAGTTGAGCAGCGGCTCGCCCTGCAGCCAGTCCATGGTGAGCAGACGCTCGGTCGAATGGGAGGCGACGACGCCGGGCACATGCACCTGGCTCTCGTCACGCAGCATGTGCCGGTAGAGGGCGGCGTGCCGGGCCTCCCGGCGATAATCGAGTTCCTCGCGCAGCCGGTTGGTGATCTCGGCATGGATCTCGTCGGTCCGGATCGCCGGATCGACGCGCTGGCCGATCGCGAACACGAGCTTGAGCTGGTTGAGGTCGGCCTCCAGCGCCGACGACATGTCGGGATACTGGAGCTTGGCCGCGACCTCGCGTCCATCGAGAAGGGTCGCGCGATGGACCTGGCCCAGCGAGGCGGCGAACGACGCCTCCTTGTCGAAGCGCGCGAACTTCGCCTGCCAGTCGGGCCCGAGTTCCGAGGCCATGCGGCGGCGCACGAAGGCCCAGCCCATCGCCGGCGCGTTGGCCTGCAGCTGCGCCAGCTCGCGGGCATATTCCGGCGGCAGCGCGTCGGGGATGGTGGCGAGCAATTGCGCCGCCTTCATCAGCGGGCCTTTCAGCCCGCCCAGCGCCGCCTTCAGCTCGCCGGCATGCTTGTCGCGGTCGAGGTTGAAACCGAGATAGCGCTGTCCCGCCAGCTTGACCGCCAGCCCGCCGACCGACGTGCCGACCCGCGCATAGCGCCCGAGGCGCCCGCCGAGGGAGTCACCCTCGTCACTCATGGCTGGGGGCGCGCGACTCCCGTCGCGCGATCATGCGGAGTGCGGGAAGAAGACGCGCCACTGGAGTGGCGCGCCCCCAGCTACAGCTTCTCGAGTTCATCGATGAAGCCCGAGATCACCTCGAGGCCCTTGTCCCAGAAGGCGGGATCGGAGGCGTCGAGGCCGAACGGTGCCAACAGCTCCTTGTGCCGCTTCACCCCGCCCGACCGCAGCATGTCGAGGTACTTCTCCTGGAAGCCGTCGGGCTGGGCCTGGTAGGCGGCATAGAGCGAGTTCACCAGGCAATCGCCGAACGCATAGGCGTAGACGTAGAACGGCGAGTGGATGAAGTGGCCGATATAGGACCAGTAGTGCCTGTACTCGTCGTCGAAGGTGAAGGCGGGACCGAGGCTCTCCTTCTGCACCGCCATCCAGATCTCGCCGATCGCATCCGGCGTGAGTTCGCCCTCGCGGCGCGCCATGTGGATCCGGGATTCGAAATCGTAGAACGCGATCTGGCGCACCACGGTGTTCAGCATGTCCTCGACCTTGCCGGCCAGCATCGCCTTGCGCGTGGCCTTGTCGGGCGCGGTCTTGAGCAGCGACTGGAAGGTCAGCATCTCACCGAACACCGAGGCGGTCTCGGCTAGCGTCAGCGGCGTATCGGCCATCAGCGGGCCCTGCTTGGCCGCCAGCACCTGGTGCACGCCATGGCCCAGCTCGTGCGCGAGCGTCATGACGTCCCGCACCTTCCCCTGGTAGTTCAGCAGGAGATAGGGATGAGCCGACGGCACCGTCGGATGGGCGAAGGCGCCCGGCGACTTGCCCGGCCGCGCCGGCGCATCGATCCACCCCGTGCCGAAGAATTTGCGGCCGACATCGGCCAGCTCGGGCGAGAAGGCATTGTAGGCATCGAGCACGATCTTCTCGGCCTCGGGCCAGGGGATCGTGCGGTCGTCATGCTCGGGCAGCGGCGCGTTGCGATCCCAGTAGGGCATCGTCTCGACGCCGAACCACCTGGCCTTGAGCTTGTAATAGCGGTGCGAGAGCTTCGGGTAGGCGGCCTTCACCGAGGCCGCGAGCGCGTCGACGACTTCGTCCTCGACCACGTTGGCCAGGTTACGGAACGATTGCGGGCGGGCGTATTTGCGCCAGCGATCGTCGATCTCCTTGTCCTTGATCAGCGTGTTGGTGACCAGCGAGAAGACCGCGATGTTGTCGCCCTGCACCTTGCCGAACGACTTGGCGGCCTCCTTGCGTATCTCGGCGTCCTTGTTCGACAGCTTGTCGAGGATCTGCGGCTCGGTCAGCATCTCGTTGCCGAACGGATAGCGCAGCCGCGCGATCGTCTCGTCGAACAGGCGCGACCAGGCGCTGCTGCCGACCACCGACTGGTCGTGCTGGAACTTCTCCAGCTCGTCGGAGAGCTGGTGCGGCCGGAACAGGCGCGCGTCGCGCAGCCACGGTTCGTACTTGGCGAGTTCCGGCGCCTTCAGCTTCTCGGCGAGGTCGGCATCCTCGATCTTGTTGATCTCGAGCCGGAAGAACAGGAGCTTGGAGCCGATGTCATTCAGCTTCTCGGAGATGTCCTGCGCGAAGCGGTTGCGCTCCGGGTCGGACAGGTCCTGGGCGGAATAGAGCTGGGCGTAGGAGCCGATCCGGCCCAGCAGGTCGCTCATCGCCTCGAGGCGAACGATCGCGCCGCCCAGCGCCTTGCCGTCGAGCCCGACGATCCTGCCCTCGTAATCCTTGGCGAAGGCATCCGCTTCCACGGCAGCCCGCTTCAGGTCGGCGTCGAGGTCCGTCCCGGTCGGACTGGAATAGAGGTCGGCCAAATTCCAGGTCGGCAGATCGCCCAGCACAACGTTCATCCACAAACTCCCTGCGTCGCCCCTGATATGGGGCGCGACCTGCCCGCGTTCCAGAGGAATGGGCTAGAGGGATCGGGCCTCGAGATGGCGGCGGATCGCGGCCATCCGATCTACCACGCTTCCCGGTTCGAGAAAGACCGGCTCGAAGCCATGCGCACGATAGGTGCGCTCATGCACCGCCTCGAACCGCCTTGCGTCCTCCAGCCCGATGCGCCGCGCCGCCGTGGGTGCGATGAAGCCCATCAGCCGCACGAAGAAGACCCGTCGCTCGTAGAAGCCCGAGCCCTTCAGCTCGTCGATTTCAGTACGCAGCAGTTCGGAGAGCGGATGCCCGAGGAACGTCGCCAGCGCCTCGGTGCAGAAGGCGGAGCGGTCGTGGAACTGGACCTCTCCGCTCGCCGCCCGGCGCCTCTGCCGCTGCAGCGCCACGATCCGGTCGGTGAAGCCCGGGTCGGTCCACGGCTCGGCGACGCCCTTGGCCTGTTCGAGGGCGATCACGTCGGTTGCCGCCTCTTCGACCACGCCAAAGCCCTCCAGCTCCAGCTGCCGCACCACCGCCGTCTTCCCCGCCCCCGGCGCCCCGGTGAGGATGAACCGCCGCTTCTTCATCCGCTCTTCCTATATAACAGATGAGGTAAAGGTCCCTCGCTTACGCTCGGGATGACACCGTTTGTTTGATCGGCGCACTGCGCAAATCCCAACAAAATTGTCATCGCGGGCGGGGTAACCCCTGCCCTGGAGCGTAAGCGAGGGACCTTTCGCCTTCTTCAGGCGCCGAGCTTTGCTCGGCTCAGAGCCGATTGTAGGCCTTGAACCAGTCGACGAAGAGCGGGATGCCCTGCTGGACGCTGACCTTGGGGGTCCAGCCGAAGTCGCGGGTCGTGGCGGCGATGTCGGCGGCGGTTTCCGGCATGTCGCCGGGCTCGCCGGGCTTGAGCTCGATCACGGCCTTCCGGCCCAGCGCCTTCTCGAACAGCGCGATCACGTCGAGGATCTCCTCGCTGCGCGAGCCGCCGAGATTGTACAGCCGGTGCCCGGCGGTCGCGGGCGGCCGGTCGAGCACCGCCAGGGTGCCGGCCACGATGTCGTCGATATAGGTGAAGTCGCGCTTAAGCTTGCCGTGGTGATAGAGCGGGATCGTGCGGCCCTCGTGGATCGCCCGGGCAAAGATATAGGGCGACATGTCCGGCCGCCCCCAGGGACCGTAGACCGTGAAGTAGCGCAGGCCGGTCGCCTTGAGCCCGTACTGGTGCACGTAGGTCTCGGTCATCAGCTCGCCCGAACGCTTGGTCGCGGCGTACAGCGAGACCGGATGGTCGACCCGGTCCCCGACGGCGAAGGGAATCTTGTCGTTGCCGCCATAGACCGATGACGACGAGGCATAGACCAGCTGCCTGAACGGCGCCCCGAGCCGGCGCGCCAGCTCCAGCAGGACGAGATGCCCCATCACGTTGGTCTGCACGTAGATAAAGGGGTCGATCCTGGAATGGCGGATGCCCGGCTGGGCCGCCAGGTGGACGATCCGGTCGAGATCGCCCTGACGGTCGGCCAGCCCCATCATCGTCTCGCGGTCCGATACATCGCCTTCGACGAAGGTGAATCCGGCGGTCTCGCGCAGCGGCTTCAGCCGGGCGAACTTCAGGACCGGGTCGTAATAGTCGCTGAAATTGTCGATCCCGACGACCGATTCGCCGCGCGCCAGCAGGGCGCGGGCGACGTGCGAGCCGACGAAACCGGCGACACCTGTGACGAGAACGGAGGTCATGGCGGCGGACGCTTACAACATTTCATTCGAAGGTGACACCGTGAAACGGCGATGGGGTGCTGCGCGGCCGGACCGACCTAAACCGTCGTTTTTCGGTCACGGTCGCCTTCCGCATTGCCCGACGCGTGCAAACGTCGCTACCGTCCCCATATTGAAATGTCAGGGAGGTTGCCATGCCCCTCGCGGTGACCCTGGACGACAAGTACATCCTCGAACGCGGACGCGTTTACCTCACCGGGACGCAGGCGCTGGTGCGCCTCCCGATGATGCAACGTCAGCGCGACCTCGCGGCCGGCCTGAACACCGGCGGCTACATTTCCGGCTATCGCGGCTCCCCGCTGGGCGGTTTCGACCAGGCCCTGTGGCAGGCCAAGAAGTTCATCAAGAAGAGCCATATCGAGTTCCAGCCCGGAACCAACGAGGACCTGGCCGCCACCGCCCTGTGGGGCACCCAGCAGATCCATCTCTATCCCGGCGCGCGCTACGACGGCGTGTTCGGCATGTGGTACGGCAAGGGCCCTGGTGTGGATCGCTCGGGCGACGTCTTCAAGCACGCCAATTACGCCGGCACCTCGAAGCACGGCGGCATCGTGGCCCTCGCGGGCGACGACCACATGGCGAAATCGTCGACTGTCGCCCACCAGAGCGAGCCCGCCTTCATGTCGGCCGGCATGCCGGTCATCCACCCGGCCGGCGTCCAGGAATATCTCGACTGGGGCCTGCATGCGTTCGCGATGTCTCGCTATTCGGGCCTGTGGGTGGCCTTCAAGGTGCTCAGCGAGACGGTCGATAGCTCGGCCTCGGTCTACATCGACCCGCACCGCGTCGAGATCCACACCCCCACCGATTTCGTGCTGCCGCCCGACGGCGTGCACATCCGCTGGCCCGACGACTGGCTGGGCCAGGAGCGCCGCGTCGTCACCATCAAGCAGCCCGCCGCGCTGGCCTACTGGCGCGCCAACAAGCTCGACCGGCTGATGCTCGGCCGCCCCGACGCGCGCTTCGGCATCGTCACCGTCGGCAAATCCTATCTCGACGTGCGCCAGGCGCTGGACGAGCTGGGCGTCGGCGACGCGGAGGCCGAGGCGCTCGGCCTCGCCATCTACAAGGTCGGCATGGTCTGGCCGCTGGAGACCGAGGGCGCCATCGCCTTCGCCGCCGGCAAGCGCGAGATCCTGGTCATCGAGGAAAAGCGCAACCTGATCGAGCAGCAGCTCAAGGAAGCACTGTTCAACGCCCCGGCCGACCGCCGCCCCGTCGTGGTCGGCAAGACCGACGAGCGCGGCCAGATGCTGCTCAAGACCGACGGCGAGCTGACGCCCTTCGAGATCGCCTCGGCCATCGTCGCCCGCTTCGGCCTCGACTCGTTCAGCAGCCGCACCAGGGAGCGCTTCGAGGCGCTGAAGCGCCGCGCCGGCCGCCAGGTGCGCAACGAGGCCGGCCTCGCCCGCGTCCCCTATTTCTGCTCCGGCTGCCCGCACAACAGCTCGACCAAGGTGCCCGACGGCTCGATGGCGATGGCCGGCATCGGCTGCCATACGCTGGCCATCGGCATGGAGCGCAACACCAAGACCTTCACCCACATGGGCGCCGAGGGCGCGCCCTGGGTCGGCGCCAGCCACTTCACCGACATGCCGCACGTCTTCCAGAACCTGGGCGACGGCACCTACTTTCATTCCGGCTACCTCGCGATCCGTCACGCGGTCGCGACCAACACCACCATCACCTACAAGATCCTCTACAACGACGCCGTCGCCATGACCGGCGGCCAGCCGCACGACGGCAACGTCCATCCCTGGACGATCAGCCAGCAGGTCCATGCCGAGGGCGTGGGCCGCATCGCGCTGGTAAGCGACGAGCCGGACAAGTACCCGGTCGGCACGCCCTGGGCACCGGGCGTCACCTTCCATCACCGCGACCAGCTCGACGAGGTCCAGCGCGAGCTGCGCGAGGTCAAGGGCGTCTCGGTCCTGATCTACGACCAGACCTGCGCCGCCGAGAAGCGCCGCCGCCGCAAGCGCGGCACCTTCCCCGATCCCAACAAGCGCCTCTTCATCAACGAGGCGGTGTGCGAGGGTTGCGGCGACTGCTCCGTGAAGTCGAACTGTCTCTCGGTCGTGCCGGTCGAGACCGAGTTCGGCCGCAAGCGCGCCATCGACCAGTCCTCCTGCAACAAGGACTTCTCCTGCCAAAACGGCTTCTGCCCCTCCTTCGTCTCCGTCGAAGGCGGCACGCTGAAGAAGGGCAAGGCGGTCACCGCGAAGATGACCGACGGCGCCGCCGCACCGGAGCCGGAGATGCCGGCCACGCCGACGCTGCCGTCGATCGAGGACAAGCCCTACGGCGTCCTCATCACCGGCATCGGCGGCACCGGCGTCGTCACCATCGGCGCCATCATGGGCATGGCCGCGCACATCGAGGGCAAGGGCGCGACCGTGCTCGACCAGCTCGGCATGGCGCAGAAGGGCGGCGCGGTGATCAGCCATGTCCGCATCGGCGCGACCCCTGAAGCACTCCACGCGGTGCGCCTGGCCGCCGGCGGCGCCAACGTGCTGCTGGGCTGCGACCTGGTCGTCAGCGCCAGCCCCAACGCGCTGGCCAGCCTCGAGCCCGGCGTCTCGCACGCCGTCGTCAACACGCACGAGACCATCACCGGCGAGTTCACGCGCCATCCCGACCTCGCCTTCCCGACCAACACGCTGAAGCTCTCGGTCGAGGCCGCGGCCGGCGCCGACGGGGTCGATTTCCTCGACGCCACGGGCATCGCCACGGCGCTGATGGGCGATTCGATCGCCACCAACATGTTCGTGCTGGGCTATGCCTACCAGAAGGGCCTGATCCCGCTCGCGCACGAAACGATCGAGCGCGCCATTGAGCTGAACGGCGCCGCCGTGCCGATGAACCTGGCGGCCTTCCGCTGGGGCCGCCGCGCCGCCCACGACCGCGCCGCGGTCGAGAAGCTGGTCGCGCCCAAGGCGACCAAGGACAATGTCGTCGCCTTCATGCGCAGCCAGCCGAAGACCCTCGACGAGATCGTGGCCTCGCGCACCAAGCACCTGACCGGCTTCCAGAACGCCGCGCTGGCCCAGCGCTACAAGGCGCTGGTCGACAAAGTGCGCGCCGCCGAGACGAAGATCGGCCAGACCGGGCCTTCATTTCCCTTGGCCGAAGCCGTCGCGCTCTATTACGCGAAGCTCCTGTCCTACAAGGACGAGTACGAGGTGGCCCGCCTCTACACCGAGACCGCCTTCCAGGCCGGCCTGAGCAAGCAGTTCGACGGTGACTACAAACTAAAATTCCACCTCGCCCCGCCGCTCTTCTCCAGCCGCGACCCGCAGACCGGCCAGCTCATCAAGCAGGAGTTCGGCGCCTGGATGCTGCCCGCCTTCCGGATGCTGGCCAGGCTCAAGGGCCTGCGCGGCACCAAGTTCGACGTGTTCGGCTACACCGAGGAGCGCAAGACCGAACGCCGCCTGATCGCCGACTACGAGACGCTGATCGACGAGCTGCTGGCGACCCTGTCAGCCCAGAACCACGCGCTGGCGATCAAGCTCGCCTCCATCCCCGACGACATCCGCGGCTACGGCCACGTGAAGCACGCGCACCTCGAGAAGGCTAAGAAGAAGGAAGCCGACCTGCTCCACCAGTGGCGCAACCCGGAGGCGATGAAGGCGGCGGCGGAGTAGCGGCAAATCGTCAGCGTCGACCGGACGGACGCTCAGGTTTCAAGATCACTCAGCAGTTCCGGATGCTTGTCGAGCAACCGGAACAGGTTGATCACTGCCGGCAGCGGCGTGGTCTCGCCCCGCTCGTAGCGAGAGAAAGCGTTGTGGCCACCGCCGGTCAAGCGCGCTGCCGCGACCTGGCTGAGACCGAGCTTTCGGCGGATGCGCCGGATCTCCTGCCGCTGATGTTCTCGGGCCTGCAGGACGAGCTTATCTCCGGCCGCCGCATAGCGGCGTGCGCTCCGGGCGTCGAATTCCACCTCTCCACAAGACGCGCATCGCCACCCCGAGAGACCGCCCACGTCGGCTTCCAGACCGGCATGCTCGATATGGAAAGTCTCATCCTCGAACGGCTTCATGCCCTTGCGCGACTCGCAAGTGATGCATTTGCGGGTCATCTCACTTCTCCTTGAACTGGATCACGGGAGCGCCGTCGCGCAACGTGACCTTGATATAGGCGTCCCGCCGTACTGGCGTCGGCGCGTGATACACGTCCTGCCAGACTCGATGGTCGGCGTAGCTGGTCATGGACTTGTAGAAATTGCCGCGCGAGAGGGCGGCGATCACCGCGAGCATCTCCGACGAAGTCAGGCCCATCGCTCGCCCGCCATCGAGCGCCGTCCGAGCGAAGGCCGCCGCCCCTAACCGCACCACGTCGGCCTGAATGCGCACCAAATCGTAGTGCGGCGAGCGTTTCTCCATAGCCGAAGACTACCCTATCAGGGTAATTTACGCAATCGACCCCTCACGGCGATTCATCCCAAGGCCTCCATCGTGCCCCGTTCATGGGCACTAAATATGCGGGCCCTTGCCACGGATTGCCGGCGACAAGACCTGGATGTGCCCGACATGCGTTCCATGGTCATCCACCGCTTGGCCGAATTGGGCGTCGGCGGTGACGACAAAGGTCCCCAGGCGCTTCGCGAGCGCCAGGTAGAGACAGTCGTAGACCGGGTGATTGAGCTGTAGGGAGAGCCGCATCGCCTCCGGAAGGTCCTGCTCCAGCGGCACGCTCGCGACTGGTGCTTTGGCGAGTTCCGTCAGCCGTTCCTCATCGAGAGTCGCGATCCTCGCGGATGAGGTCGACCGACTCGGCCTGTGCCCTGCCGGCAGTCCCGGCGCGCAGGCGCGCGGCGCGCTTGCGGAACTCGTTGCGGCCGCTGCACAGGGCCTCTTCGAGAATCAGGCGGTGCTCGGCCTCGGCGCTGCGGCCGTTGGCGGCGGCGCGTTCCTCGAGAGCGAGGACGAGGGCTTCGGGGATGTCTCGGATCAGGAGTAGCGGCATGACGGAATGATATCACATATCCGGCGTGAAAAACCTCGATCAGTGGCCGTCGAAGAAGCCTCGTCCCGACGAATAAACGCAATAAAAGCAATAAACGAATCTTTCGAAATGAGAGTCGCACTCCTTAAACAGGTACCCTGATACCGCGGCCGGGCCGATCTCGGTCGCCGGCACCTGCAAAAAACCTGTTCCAACAGCCGGTTGGAGCCCATTGCGCCGGGCCAAATCCGCGTCATGCTCTCGCTCAAAAGGAGGAAGCACCATGAAATTCGGCATCTTCTACGAGCTGCAACTGCCCCGCCCGTGGGCGCCCGGCGACGAGCATCGGCTCTATCAGAACGCGCTCGACCAGGTCGAGCTGGCCGACCGGCTGGGCTACGACCATGCATGGCAGGTCGAGCATCACTTCCTCGAAGAGTATTCCCACTCGCCCTCCCCTGAGTCCTTCCTCGCGGCGGCGAGCCAGCGGACGAAGAACATCCGTCTGGGCCACGGCATCTTCCAGGTGACGACCAACCATCCGACGCGCGTGGCCGAGCGGGTCGCGACGCTCGACCTGCTGTCGAACGGGCGCTGCGAGTTCGGCATGGGCGAGAGCGCGTCGATCACCGAGCTCGAGCCGTTCGGCGTCACCATGGAGAACAAGCGCGAGATCTTCGAGGAAGCGGTCCGCGCCATCATGCCGATGTTCAAGGACGGACCCAGCGAGCATGCGGGCAAGGCCTGGAACATCCCGCTGCGCATGGTCGTGCCCAAGCCGCTGCAGAAGCCTCACCCGCCGCTCTGGGTCGCCTGCTCGCAGCTCCAGACGCTGACCAAGGCCGGCGAATGGGGCATGGGGGCGCTGGGGTTCCAGTTCGTCTCGGCCGATGCCGCGCATGCCTGGGTGCATGCCTACTACAACGCCTTCGTGAAGCGGCAGAAGAAGCTCGCCGACTACAAGACCAACCCGAACATCGCGCTGGTCAGCTTCTTCATGTGCGCCAAGACCGACGAGGAGGCCCGCGCCCGCGCCGACGGCGACACGTTCTTCCAGTTCGCGCTGCGCTTCTACGGCCAGTCGGCCGACCGGCGCCGGCCGCCCGCCGGCACGGTCAACATGTGGGAAGAGTACGAGAAGTGGAAGAAGGCCAACCCGGAGCAGCACGCGGCCTCGCTGCGCGGCGGCCTGATCGGCTCGCCGGACACGATCCGGCGCAAGCTGAAGAAGTTCCAGGACTCGAACATCGACCAGGTCGTGCTGCTGAACCAGGCCGGCAAGAACCGCCACGAGGACATCTGCGAATCGCTGGAGCTGTTCGCGAATGAAGTGATGCCCGAGTTCCAGGGCGCGCACCCTGCGCTGCTGAAGTGGAAGGAGCAGGTCCTCAACCGCGAGATCGAGCTGGACGAAATCGACACGACCGCCTTTACCGACCGCTACGGCGGCACGATGAAGGGCATCGCGCCGGCTGCCCAGAGTGCCGCAGCCGACTAGGTGTCAGGAAAGGCTACAATACGCACCGGTGCCAGGGCGCTGGGGTGAAGAAATGACCGACGGGCTCAATCGCAAGGCTGCTGCGATGTTTGTCGATCTGACAAAAGGAAGTCCGGCAGGAACATCTGGCGGACTTTCGTTCCTGCAGCTTGCTCTGGCTGCACTGTTCTGTTTCTTCTCTCCAGAGTCTCACGCCCAGCTCAAGACAGAAGATCTTCTGGAGTTGGCAAAGCCGATTTCCCAACAGATACAAACGCCCAGTCACGATGTCGTTTGGTGCGGGCCGAACACTCTCGTTGCTGCCGTCGTTGTTGGAGAGAGTGCAACAGGTCAGCGAACCAGCCTGAAGTACACCGACCTGAAATCGAGCCGAACCTGGACTCGAGATCTGGAGGGAGCACGCACATTGCTTGCCTGTTCCGCGACAGGTGCGGCGATCGTTTCTGTCGAGCCCGTAAGCCTGCGCACCAGCAACGTGGTGTTCGATGACCTCGATGCGAACACCCGGGTCACGCTTGCCGCCGGGGTTGCCGTTCTAGGCGTCGATTCCAGCGGCCGGAGTCTGGTGGTTGCCGCAAAGGATGCGGAGAACATCGAGTTGGGGGATCTGCAGTATTTCGACCTCGGAGGTCCAAGCAGCAACAAACCTCTGAAGCTCTCCGCCCTGCTTCCCTCGATATCGGAACGCTCGGTCGTCGCGAATGCCGCGGTGAACCAAAATCGTGTTGCCCTTCTTTTCTGGCCGCCGACGCGATCCAATGCCCGGATCGAATCCAATGCGGACCTGAAGCTCGCAATGCTGGATACCAGAAGTGGCGCCTCCAGAATTATCGCGGCCCCCGCCGTCAGCGCGAGGTGGTACGCCCCTGTCTCCGTCGAGGTTTGGGAGGCTCATGCCGTACTGAGCGGTTGGTCGCCTCATGAAAATGTTTTCGAGTTCATCAAGTGCAGCTTCAACGTCGAAACACGGCCTACCGGCAGTATTTGCGGCACTGTAACCTCCGTGTTCTTCGATGTGCACTCTCCACCGATCCCACCCTTGGTCAGCGAGCGGCTGGTGCTCGCTCTTGGCTCCAGAGGATGCGACTATCGTGTTGCCTCACGGCGAGAGGCTACGTGGGAGTATAGTTATGACGCCTGCCTGACCATCCAAATCCCGACTTACGTTGGAGTAGAGCCCGGCATCGAGGCGGTGCTTTCGCCGGACAGGAAAAAGTTGGCGATCATCGCCGTGCGGACAGGCGATCACGATGCCGGCACCGCTCGTCGCCGATTCGTCGAGGAAAATACCTGGCTGGTTTTTTCAATATCCGATTTCATCCGCGTACTTCCCCGGCAGTGAGGTTGCGTCGGCCTACGGGCTCAGGTGCGCCAGCGGCAGGACCGCGCCTGCCTTCAGGGTCTGGATCGCGATGGTGCTCTTCACCTCGCGAACCAGCGGCAAGTTGAGCAGCTTGCCCACCAGGAAGCGCTGGTAGGCGTCGAGGTCGGGCACCATGACTTCGAGCAGATAGTCGGCGTCGCCGGCGACCATGTGGCAGGCGACGACTTCCGGACAAGCGACGGCCTCCTCCTCGAAGGTCGTGGCGCGGTCGTCGGCATGGTCCTCGATCTTCACGCCGACGAACACGGTGAGGCCGAGCCCGACCCGCTTGCGACCCAGCATCGCGCGATAGCCCTCGACATAGCCGTCGTGCTCCAGCCGGTTGACCCGGCGCAGGCAGGGCGACGGCGAGAGGCCGACCTTGTCGGCCAGGTCGACGTTGCTGAGGCGACCGTCGGCCTGCAGCGCGGCCAGGATTCGCCGGTCGATGGCGTCGAGATCGTCGTTTGGCACCTGCCGGCTCCCCGTCTTCACTTCACGCAACATCATGCCACCGATCGGCGCTATCGAGGGCATGAAAGCAAGGACATGCTGCGCCTGATCGGTGGAATGTAGCCGTCCCGAACAGGAGACCGACATGACCCAGACCGACGAGATCGAGAGCTTTTCCGTCCCCGGCGCCATCGCGCAGACGCTGCAGCGTTACATCGACGGCGCGCGCACGGGCGACATCGCGCTGCTGCGCTCGGCCTTCGCCGAGGGCGCCCGCGTGAACGGCAGCTACGGCGGCAAGCCGGTGACCTGGACCCTCGGCGAATTCTGCGATGCCGTCGGCCGCGGGGGCCCCGCCCCCGGCCTGCAAGCCCGTATCGTGGGCATCGAGACGGCCGGCGGTGCCGCGATGGCGCGACTGGAAGCACTCGACTGGCGCGGCACGCGCTACACGGATTTCTTCGTGATGGTCCGCCGCGACGGCGACTGGCAGATCGACAGCAAGGTCTTCCACGCGCATTCACGCGCGTGACACACCCGGGGCCGGGGCTGTGAAACAGTCCCCTGCGGTCGCAGCAATGTCACAGGCGGCGCCATGCCAGCGCCCCTTCCGTCAGCTAGCTTACCTCCAGAGGAGAAACCGCACCGCGGATGCGGCCAGTTCAGCTTGCCCTGCACGACGGAATGGGACTCTAATTATGCGAGGGGAAGACGATGTCACGCAGCCTGGATGCTCCACTCAGTCCCAACGAGGAAGTGACCCTGCGCCGTGTCGCGCTGGGCATTTCCCCGCTGAAGGACCTCGCGCCGCGGGACCTCGCGCGCCTGAAATCCCTGGCGCTGGTCGAGATCGACGCCGGCGTCGCACGCCTGACCGACTTCGGCCGCCAGCGCTACAGCGCCCTGCCGCGCGCCGTCACCGTCCGGGATCTCTCCTCCTACGAGGCGATGGTCGCCGCGGTCAGCGAGCGGTTGCACAACTCGCCCGAATGAGGCGTTCCGGAATGTGAAGTCTTCGCGACCTCCCGCAACTGGCCGGGCGAGCCTGCGTTCCTCAGGCACCCACCATCGAACAGGAGAGAGCGATGACCGACCTTACCCTGACGCCGAAGAACCTGATTGCCGCCGAGCGCGTCACCGGCACCGACGTCTACAATCTCCAGGGCGACAAGCTCGGCACCGTCGAGGACATCATGATCGACAAGGTGAGCGGCCGCGCCATCTACGCGGTCATGTCGTTCGGCGGCTTCCTCGGCATCGGCGAGAAGCACCATCCGCTGCCGTGGTCGACGCTGAAGTACGACGAGCGCCAGGGCGGCTACGTCGTGGCCCTCGACAGGAAGGTCCTGGAAGGCGCGCCGACCTACGACGGTGCGGAAGATTTCAGCTGGACCCCGGACTATGGCCGTCAGGTCGACAAGTATTACGGCGTCCCGACCTACTGGTAAGCACGCGCACCGAAGAGGCCGGCCGGACTTCCGCGAGGAACCGGCCGGCTTTTTCTATGGCGTGACTTTCTGGCAGCCCGCGCCCTGCCAGCGATAGCCCTGCGCCGACCCGGAGACCATCGTCCATTCGACGATGCAGCTCTGGCGCACCAGGGTCGGCGGGAAGCCGCCCATCGGGACCCACCAGCCGCCGCCCCAGCCCCATCCCCAGCCGCCGAAGCGCTGATACATCGGCGGCATGCCGGGATCGATGTAGGACGTGTCCCACCGCCATTGCAGGATCCTGGAGCCGTCCTCGAGCTGGTAGGTGTTGTCGGGAATGCGGCCCATGCTGTTCAGAAGCCCGGCCTCCGGCGCGCCGGCCATGGCACGCAGCTGGCCGTCGAACACCGCTTCGCGTTCGGCCCGCGTCTCGCAGCCGGGCAGCAACGTGAGGAGGGCGAGAACCGCCAGGAGCGGCTTGGTGAGCATGCTCATATTGTAGCGCGCTATTGCTTGGCTTTCACATCCCGGTCGTAGATGTTGTGCGCGGGCGGGCCGCAGAGTCCGCAGGGGGATGTTGGAGTACGGATGGGATCGGCGCTGAGGTGGCTCGCCTTCGCGATGTGCGTGGCGGTGTTGGTGCTGGGTCAGTTCGGGCGCACATTCGAAGATGTGCGGCGCTACAGCCATTTCGCCGACATCATGCAGTCCGAATGGGTCGCAACCAACATCTGGCTCGACAGTACGGAGTGCACGGTATCCCGCGGCGTCTGGCTGGCGGTCTGCGAGGACGGCCGCCTCGTCCCGATCTCCGAACGGGCGATCGCCGACGATCCTGGCCACGCGCTGCTGCTCAGCGCCTGGGCCGCGATCAAAGGCGCGCCTGCCACTCTGGTCGACGTCGCGCGGCTCAGCACGCTGCTCAACACGATCGGCCTCGTGACCCTGGCGGCGCTCCTGTTCTCGCTGCGGGCCTGGATCACGTCGCTCGTGCTCTTGGTGAAGGGGCCGATCGAGTTCCTGGGCTGGATGGGCACCTCGCCGCACTGGGCCTTCATCGGCATGGTGAGCCTGGCCGGCATCCTGCCGCTGGCGATCGTGACCCGCAGCAACCGCGCCTGGATCGCGGGCGGGATCGTGGCCCTCGCCGTGGTCACGCTGGTCCGCGAATCGATCGGCCTGATGGGGTTCGCGCTCACGCTCGGCGCCCTGGCGGTGACGACCCTGCAGCGGCCGCGACCGGCTCGTCTCCTGCCTCAGCTGGCGCTCATCCTCGTTCTCGCGACCGGGGCGCTGCTGGCTCCCAAATGGGCGACGATGGCGCGCGATGCTTCCTTTCCCATGGCACCGGCCGAACGGCTGCAGACTCACGGCCTGTCGCATACGCTCTATCTCGGCCTCGGATTCGTCGAGAACAAGTGGGGCATCCGCTACCACGACGAGCATGGCGCGGAGCTGGCCGAGCGGGCCGGGGTCCTCTACTGCTCGCCCGAGTATTTCCGCCTGATGTGGAAGCTCTACCTCGCACGCATCGTCGAGGACCCGGTCGAAGTCGCGCGCATCTACTGGGAGAAGGCCCTGCAGCTGCTCGTCGTGCCGACCATGCAGCCCGGCCCCCCCTTCGGGATCATCCTGGCGATCGGTCTGGTGCACCTGCTGGTGGCAACATGGTTCGGCCTGTGGCGGCGGGTCGGCTTTCCACAGGGCCTGCCGATCGAGGCCGTGTCGCTGGCGTTCCTCGGCCTCTTCCTCGCCCAGGCGATCCTGGCGCTGCCCAGCCACCTGTATGCCGTCCCGGTGAACGCCTTCATCCTGGTCCTGTTCGGCACCCTCGTGGAGTTTGCGGCGCGCAGCCTGTGGACGGTGCTGTCGAAAATCCGCCGTCCTACTTGGTAGCGCCCAGGAACTTCTTGCACTCGTAGGTGAGCTGGTTGGTCCGCTGTTCTTCGCAGGGCTTCTGCCGCTCCATCAGGATGGCCGTCGCATAGAAGACGAAGACGCCTAGGATCCAGACGGTGATCGACCAGCCCGTGGCATTGTCCAGCCGCTGGTGAAACGCAGGCGTGGCGCGCCCCGGCGCCGCCACCGACACGACGCCGCGCACCAGCAGGATCGTGAGGGGGAAAGTCGCCGCGCCGCAGGCCAGATAGAGAAGGAAAACGGTCAGCGCGTCCATGTCACCAGGTGAGCTTCGGCATGGGGATGGGCCCGTTCTGCTTGGGCGCCCAGCCACGCGCTTCCATGCAGTTTGCCATCATGCGCTCGTAATTGTACTTGTAGCCCTGATTGGCCATGTCGGAGTAGAGCCCCTGCTGGCCGTAGCGCTCGCGCTCGGCCGAGAAGGTCGCCCGCCGCTGGTCGTCGATGTTGCGCTCCTGCTGCGCCCTCGCGCGGACCTGGGTGCGACACAGGGATTCGTCCTTGGTGAACTGCTCGGCGTCGGCGCCTTCCTTGGAGAAATCTTTCGGCGCGCAGGCTGACATCGCCGCCGCCGCCAGCACGAGGGCGATCGCGCGCTTCATGAGGTCCCCGCCAGAGCCGCCTCGATGGCCTTCAGCGCATCGGAGGCCTTGCTGCCGTCCGGACCGCCGCCCTGCGCCATGTCGGGCCGGCCGCCGCCGCCCTTGCCGCCGAGCGCGACCACGCCCGCCTTCACCAGCTCGACCGCGCTGTGGGTCTTGGCGAGATCTTCGGTCACGCCGACCACGGCCGAAGCCTTGCCGTCCTCGACCCCGATCAGCGCCACGACGCCCGAGCCCAGCTTCTTCTTGAACTCGTCGGCCATGCCCTTGAGGTCCTTGCCCGGCACGCCGTTCAGCACGCGGCCGATCAGCTTGATCCCGCCGACCTCGCGCACCTCGTCGGCCACGGACCTGCCGCCCGAACCACCACCGGCCAGTGCCAGCGCCTTGCGCGCGTCGGACAGCTCGCGCTCGATCCTCTTCTGGCCCTCGACCAGCGCCGCCAGGCGCGTCGGCAGATCCTCGGGCCGCACCTTCAAGGTCGCCGCGGCCTCGGCCAGCAGGTCGGCCTGGTGGCGGACGAAGGCCTCGGCCGCATTGCCGGCCAGCGCCTCGATGCGGCGGACGCCGGCCGCGACCGCGCCCTCGCCCACGATCTTGAACAGGCCGATGTCGCCGGTCCGCCTTGCATGCGTGCCACCGCACAGCTCGACCGAGTACTTCTCGCCGCCCGGGACCTCGGCGTCGCCGCCCATCGTGAGGACGCGGACCTCGTCGCCGTACTTCTCGCCGAACAGCGCCATGGCACCGGCGGCGATCGCCTCGTCCGGCGTCATGAGGCGCGTCTCGACCGCCGAATTGTGACGGATGCGATCGTTCACCTCGTCCTCGATCCGGCGCAGCTCGTCGGGCGACACCGCCTTGGTGTGGCTGATGTCGAAGCGCAGACGGTCGGGCGCCACCAGCGAGCCCTTCTGCGTGACGTGCTTGCCGAGATGGCGGCGCAGCGCCTCGTGCAGCAGGTGGGTGGCCGAATGATGGGCCCGCAGCTGGGCGCGGCGGACCGGGTCGATGGTCATGACCAAGTCGTCGCCGACCTTGAGTTCGCCCCTCTCGACCGTGGTGTGATGGGCGTGCAGATCGCCCACCATCTTCTGGACGTCGGCGACCGACGCCTCGTTGGCGCCGCTCAGCAGACGGCCGGCATCGCCCTGCTGGCCGCCCGACTCGGCGTAGAAGGGCGTCTGGTTGGTCACGATCCAGCCGGTCTGGCCGGCCTTCAGCGACGAGACTTCCTTGCCGTCGAGCAGGATCGCCTTGATCTGGCCCTCGGCCCGCTCGGTATCGTAGCCCAGGAACTCGGTGGCGCCGGCCTTCTGGCGCACGTCGAACCAGATCGCCTGGTCCGCGGTCTCGCCCGAGCCTGCCCAGGCGGCCCGAGCCTTGGCGCGCTGCTCGTCCATCGACTTCTCGAAGCCGGCGGTGTCGACCTTGATGTCGCGCGCGCGCAGCACGTCCTGCGTGAGATCGAGCGGAAAGCCGAAGGTGTCGTAGAGCTTGAACGCCACCTCGCCCCTCAGCGTGCCGCCGGCCGTCAGCTCCCGCGTCTCGTCCTCGAGCAGCTTGAGGCCGGTGCCCAGCGTGTTCTTGAAGCGCGTCTCCTCCAGCTTCAGCGTCTCGGTGATCAGCGGCTGGGCGCGCGACAGTTCGGGATAGGCGTCGCCCATCTCGCGCACCAGGGTCGGCACGAGCTTGAAGACCACCGGATCCTGCGCGCCGAGGATGTGGGCATGGCGCATGGCGCGGCGCATGATGCGGCGCAGCACATAGCCGCGACCTTCGTTGGAGGGCAGCACGCCGTCGGCGATCAGGAAAGAGGTCGCGCGCAGGTGATCGGCGATGACCTTGAGCGACGCGCCCTGCTTGCCGTCGGGATCGACGCCGGTCTCGTGCGCCGCCGCCTCGATCAGGGCCCGGAACAGGTCGATGTCGTAGTTGTTGTGCTTGTGCTGCAGGACGGCCGCGAGACGCTCGAGGCCCATGCCGGTGTCGATCGACGGCTTGGGCAGCGCGACGCGCTCGTCCTTGGTCACCTGCTCGAACTGCATGAAGACCAGGTTCCAGATCTCGATGAACCGGTCGCCGTCCTGGTCGGGGCTGCCCGGCGGACCGCCGGGGATGCCCTCGCCATGGTCGTAGAAGATTTCCGAGCACGGGCCGCAGGGACCAGTGTCGCCCATAGCCCAGAAGTTGTCCGAGGTCGGGATACGGATAATCCTGTCGTCGGACAGGCCCGCGATCTTCTTCCAGTGGCCGGCCGCCTCGTCGTCGGTGTGGAACACCGTGACCAGCAGCTTGTCCTTGGGCAGGCCGTAGTCCTTCGTCAGAAGGTTCCAGGCCAGCTCGATCGCGTGTTCCTTGAAATAGTCGCCGAACGAGAAGTTGCCCAGCATCTCGAAGAAGGTGTGATGGCGGGCCGTGTAGCCCACGTTCTCGAGATCGTTGTGCTTGCCGCCGGCGCGGACGCACTTCTGCGAGGTCGAAGCGCGCGAGTAGGAGCGCGTCTCGAGCCCGGTGAAGACGTTCTTGAACTGCACCATGCCGGCGTTGGTGAACATCAGCGTCGGGTCGTTGCGCGGCACCAACGGGCTCGACTCCACGACTTCGTGGCCGTTCTTGCGGAAGTATTCCAGGAAGGTACGACGGATTTCGCTGACGCTTTGCATGCCGGCCTTGTAGCGTGCGCCCGCCTGCCAAGTCCAGAACAGGGAGCCCAGGGGAAATGGCCGCCGAGGCCCATTCTACCGCCACTCTTCGCCTCTCGGTGGGCGACCTCAGGGTGGTCCATCCGATCACCGTCCCGAGCGGCCCCGTGCCCGCGGCGGACGTCGTCCCCGCCCTGCAGGGGCTGGTGAACGCCGTTGTGACGGCTGCCGAGGCCGGCAAGGCGATTTCCTGCCGCAAGGGCTGCGGCGCCTGCTGCCGCCAGCTCGTCCCGGTTTCGCGCACGGAGGCTGAACGCCTGCTGTCGACGGTCGCGGCCCTGCCCGCGGAACGGCGCGCCGTGCTGGAAGGCCGCTTCGCCGCCGCCGAAGCCGCCCTCGCCGCCGCCGACCTCAAGGAGCGCAAGGGCCGGCCCGACCGCGAGCTGTCGACCGCCTATTTCGCGCTGGGCATTGCCTGCCCCTTCCTAGAGGAGGAGAGCTGCTCGATCCATCCAGACCGGCCGTTGGTCTGCCGCGAGTATCTCGTCACCTCGCCGGCCGAACTCTGTGCCGGGCCCGAGCAGGAAGGCGTGACGCCAGTGCCCGTCCCCAAGGTCTCGCTGGCGGCCCGCGGCCTGCAGGACGAGCGCGAGCAGTGGTTTCCGCTGGCGCTGCTGATGGATTGGGCGAAGCGCCGGCCCGCGGCCGGTGCGCGGCGCACGGGGCCGGAGTGGATCCAGCAGTTTCTGAAGGGAATGTCGCGAAAATCTTGAGGGTGTGCTGCACCACTCGTACTTAGTTCTGAACCGTGCGGGCTTCGCGCCTCTGAAGGCGCTGCCGCCCGCCCCGCCCATTTTCTTTAGGCGCTCTTGGCGCCCAAAGAAAATGGGCGGTACCGCGCGTGGGGTGCGGTACCGCCCTTAGGGACCCGGAGACAGGGGATCGGGGTTCCCTATTCTTCGTCGTCGTCCTCTTCCTTGCCGCCATCCATCAGGACGTTGGCCAGGATGCCGGCGTTGGCGCGCACCTTGTTCTCGATCGCGTTGGCGACCTCCGGGTGCTCCCTGAGGTAGTTCTTGGCGTTCTCGCGGCCCTGGCCGATGCGGGTGCCGTCGTAGGAGTACCAGGAGCCCGACTTCTCGACGACGCCGGCCTTCTCGCCGAGATCGATCAGCTCGCCGTTCTTGGAAATGCCCTCGCCGTACATGATGTCGAATTCGACGACCTTGAACGGCGGCGCCACCTTGTTCTTCACGACCTTGACGCGCGTGGCGTTGCCGACGACTTCGTCCTTGTCCTTGAGCGCGCCGATGCGACGAATGTCGAGACGGACCGAGGCGTAGAACTTCAGCGCATTGCCGCCCGTCGTCGTCTCGGGGCTGCCGAACATGACGCCGATCTTCATCC